>ERZ1673697.543-NODE-543-length-57052-cov-16.454287_pt1 | contig 57052 bp, 46 predicted proteins | sample MGYA00580227_ERZ1673697 | MGnify/ENA primary metagenome ERZ1673697 (study PRJEB41218, sample SAMN15661759) | gut metagenome | host: Homo sapiens | place: Canada: London | collected 2015-08-20/2019-03-30 | study: EMG produced TPA metagenomics assembly of... | reverse complement strand
ATTATTATTATGTAGAAGCGTTACTCAGATATAAGAAACTGTTGCAATAGGTATTTCGGCCAATTATATAAGAATGCGGGTTAGGACGGTTAAGACAATCTAACCTGCATTTTATTTATAAACAACACTTAACAACTACCATGAAAAAGAAATTGGTTTATTGGTTTTTACTATTATGGGTCTGCTGCAATCAAGTACAGATTGCACGCGCCCAATTTGCTATGACAAACGTATATGGACGGAAATATGTACTATTAAATGGGAAATGGGATGTAATCATAGATCCTTATCTGCATGGGCATAAAGACTCCATCTATAAGGATAAACCTTTAAAAAGTAAGTCCGATTTCAAAGAATATGCTTTTGAAGGAGGAGTACGGCTTAATGTACCGGGTGACTGGAATTCTCAATATCCGGAATTAAAATATTATGAAGGTACAGTATGGTATGCAAGGCATTTCAGTATAAAAAGGAGTTCTGACGAAAATGTATTTCTATATTTTGGGGCAGTAAATTACCAATGCACTGTATATCTGAATGGAACCAAAGTGGGGGAGCATGAAGGAGGATTTACTCCATTTCAGATAAATATAACAGACCGTATTGTTTCTGGAGACAATTTCCTTGTATTGGAGGTTAATAACTATAGAAATAAAGATGCGATACCTGCTTTACTCTATGACTGGTGGAACTATGGTGGCATAACTCGGGATGTTATGATTGTGAAAACTCCCCAACTCTATATTGACCATTATTTTATACAGTTAGACAAATATAAGCCGGATCTGGTTCATGTCAAAGTACAACTTTCTGAAAAGCGTGTAAATGAAAATATCCGAATTACTATTCCCGCTTTAAATGTACTTCGACAGTTGAGCACAGATAGTACAGGTATGGCGCAGGCTTCCATAAAAGTTAAGCGGTTACAACGTTGGTCACCGCAAACGCCTCAGCTATATCTGGTTCAACTGGCTACTCGCAGCGATACTATTAAAGAGGAAATCGGATTTAGAAATCTTTATGTCAAAGGGAAACAAATTTATCTGAATGGTAGTCCTGTTTTTATGAATGGTATCAGTTTTCATGAAGAAATAGCTCAGAGACAAGGTAGAGCTTTCTCTCAGCAAGACGCAGTAGCTCTGTTATCCGAAGCAAAGGCATTGGGAGCAAATTTGATACGACTGGCACATTATCCTCAAAATGAATACATCGTAAGACTGGCTGAAAAAATGGGTTTCATGCTTTGGGAAGAAATACCACTTTGGCAAAATATAGATTTCACTAGTAAAGCAACTCTGCAGAAAGCATTGACTATGCATTCTGAAATGGTAATGAGAGATAGAAACAGATGTGCTTTGACATTTTGGGGAATTGCTAATGAAACCAGTCCCTCCAAGTCGCGTAACAGTTTTCTAAAAGAAATTATAAATAATTGTCAAAAGATGGATACCACCCGTTTGCTTACTGCTGCTTTTGATAAGGTGAAGTGGAATGGTGATACCCAAACATTTGAGTTGGAGGATACACTTACAGAATATCTGGACGTTGTATCTATCAATAAATACATGGGGTGGTATCATCCGTGGCCAATTAAGCCGTCTGAGATTAGCTGGAATATCTGTCCAGATAAACCGCTTTTTATTTCCGAATTTGGCGGAGAAGCATTATACGGCCAGTCTGGAGATGCTACAGTAGCGAGTTCTTGGAGTGAAGAATATCAGGAACAGCTGTATAAGGACAATTTAGAAATGTTTATCTCTATTCCTAATTTGACAGGTATAGCCCCTTGGATTTTGTTTGATTTTCGTTCTCCTTATCGTTTTCATCCGCTCAATCAAAATGGTTGGAATCGGAAGGGGTTAATTTCAGATCAAGGATATCGCAAAAAAGCATGGTATGTAATAAATGAATTCTATAAAAAACATTAACTTTTAAATATCTCACAATGAATATCCATAGACTTTCTTTACTGAGTGTTGCAACTATTGCACAAGTATCAATTGCGACGGCACAGACTGCGCCTAGGGTCAATATTTTGTTTTGTGTAGCTGATGATGCAGGTCATATGAGTGCTTATGGGGTTCCATGGATAAATACACCTGCATTTGATACTGTAGCTCGCAATGGGCTTTTATTTAATAATATGTATACATGTAATGCCAAATCCGCACCCTCACGTGCTGCTATGATTACAGGTAGAAATTCATGGCAGTTGGAAGAGGCCTGTAATCATTGGCCGAACTTTCCTGAGAAATTTAAATCTTATCCGGAAGCTTTAGCTGATAATGGATATTATGTAGGCTGCACGGGAAAGGGTTGGGGACCTGGATATGCTGTCAATTCAAGAGGTGAGAACCGAAATCTCACCGGGCAGGTATGGAACAAACGTAAACTTACGCCTCCAACTACGGGGATTTCTGATTGTGATTATGCAGCCAATTTTAACGATTTTCTAAAGAGTTGGGACAAGTCTAAGCCATTTTGTTTTTGGTATGGAGCACTTGAACCGCACCGTGGCTATGAATATAAATCTTCTAAGCGCTTTGGAAAGAATATCAATGATATTGATTCTGTACCGTCCTATTGGCCAGACAATGAGGTTGTGAGAAGAGATATGCTGGATTATGCAGTGGAAGTAGAGCATTTTGATAAACATTTAGGTCTGATACTTCAGTCTTTAGAGGAAATTGGCGAACTTGACAACACTGTTATAATTGTTACTTCTGATCATAATATGCCTTTTCCACGTTGTAAAGGACAGGAGTATTATAACTCCAATCACATTCCAATGGCAGTCATGTGGAAGAACGGGATAAGACATCCGGGAAGACAGATCAATGAATACATCAGTGTCATAGATTTGGCGCCTACTATTTTGAAGGTAGCAGGTATAAGTGAAATGCAATCAGGGATGCAAGCTATCACTGGAAGAGACTTTGTTGACTTGCTGAAAGATGAAAACACAGGGATAGACCGTAATTACGTAATGATTGGTAAAGAACGACATGATGTAGGTCGCCCCAATGATCAGGGATATCCTATCCGTGGGTTGATCAGAGGAGACTTCCTTTACCTTAAAAACTTTAAACCTGAACGCTGGCCTGCAGGTGATCCTGAAACAGGTTATATGAATGTGGACGGTAGCCCTACTAAAACTGAGATCCTGAAAGCCCGTCATAATCCCAAAACAAAATATTTATGGCAACTGTCTTTTGGGAAACGGGAAACGGAGGAATTATATAATATAAAAAAGGATCCTAATTGCATGGTCAATTTGATTCAAAAGAAGGAATATGCTTGCATAAAAGATAGAATGGAAGAAGAAATGACCAGACGATTATTGGATCAAAAAGATCCGCAAATGTATAATAAGGGGGATATCTTTGATAAATATCCGGACACCAGCGAAGCCCATGACTTTTGGCACAGGATAAGGAACGGAGAGCGAGTTCCGGCAGATTGGATTAATCTTTCTGATTTTGAAAAAGACTTTCCACAATAAGAGTTTTTCCAATAAAAAAAGAAAATAAAAGAGTATCTATATGATGTTTCATCCGCAGATGACACAGATTTATAATAGTAAATAATTGCTATATCTGAAGAATATCTGCGGATGTTAAACTCTGTTTCTATACCTTTTTCTGAATAGAATATTGTTTCGGGGTCATACCAAACTCTTTCTTAAAGCTTTGTCCGAAATAGCGTTGATCTGAATATCCCACCATATAACATATTTCTGAGACAGGATGGGAAGTTTGTTTTAACAGCTCTGCGGCCCGCCGCATGCGCCTTTTTCTGATTAAATCACTTGGTGACAAATTCGTGATTTCCATAGCTCTTCGATATAAAGTAGAACGGCTTATGTTTAATAAACTAGCCAATTTATCAATATTAAACTCAACATCTGCTATGTTATCTTCTATAACGTTGATGATATTAGCAACGAATTTGTCGTCATCTGATGTGATAAGTACTTCTTTAGGATCCATAATCAACTCTTTCCGAATGTTCTCTTTGATTGCTGTACGTACATCAAGTAGCTGTCTTATTCTTGCATCCAGGCTAGCTACATTGAATGGTTTTGCAATAAACACATCAGCCCCTGCTTCATATACCTTCTGCTCCGTTATTTCAGAAGAAAGTGAGGAAATGAAAATGACGGGTATTGCTGATAATATCTGGTATTCCTTCATTTTGCGACATAACTCAAATTTATAGTCGTCTTCTTTCACCACATCAAAAATAACTAGAGAAGGTGTTTTGTCGAGTATGTGCTTTATGTCGGTAGCAGCTGTGTTTAGTGATATGTTAAATTTATTTTGGAAAACAGACTTTATGAAGAGGTCTATGTCCTTGTCTCCCTCATACAGATAAATCACTGGCAAAGTTTTATCCGAATCAATATTCAATTCATCCACAGTTCTATCTTTTTGAACAGTTACAGGTAATAACAGCGATACAGATTGTGCTTTATCCAATGTTTTCATTTCTCTTGCACTATAATGAGAGTCGCCTAATAGCAAGTCGAAAATATATTCCCTCATCCGGTTTCCTTCGATATTACGTATGGATAGTTCGCTATGATGCACTTTTAGATAATCGTATGCAATTAAAAAGCGAGTGTTTAACTCTTGTACATTAGGTTCACCTTCTCCACTTCGGGATGCAATAATACTTACGTTCAGCCTGTAATCATGGGAGTCAAGCATATATTTCACCTCAACCCTACCATTATCTATTATATAGGAAATAGCATCTTCCATAATATTATATAGAGCTACTTCTATCTTAGTTATGTCTATGATAGTTGTAACAGAAGTCACGTTTCCTTCTATTGAATAAGTTATATGTTTGGTGGCAAACTCATCTAGAAATAAATTACAAATTTCTTGGATAACAGGAATAACATCTACTTTTGATAACTGTACATCATATTCTCCCAAGGATACTTTTTTGAACTCCATCAATTTCGATACTTGTTCCGACAATTTGAATACATTGCCTGACATCGTATGTAGCATACGCTTAACATCTGTATTTGTCAACTGGTCATAATTTTTTAGTAAATATTGCAGAGGCGCATAAATCAGAGTTAAGGGTACCTTAAAACCATATGACAAACGAGTGTAATAGTCTAATTTCCACTTAGATAAAGCATCCTTGTGCCGCAATTTAGAACCTAAATTAAAGTTTCGGACAACTAATAGTAAAATGCCTGCAACTATGGTTACATATAAGGAGTAGGCCCACCAAGTTCTCCATGGTGCCTTTTCTACCACAATCTCAATAGTCCGTATATTGTCCATCCAGATACCCGAAGCATTAGTTGATTTTACTTTAAAAGTGTATGTGCCGGGAGTTAAATTGGAATAAGAAGCGTTATTTCTTGATGCGTCTGTAATAATCCAGTCTTTATCAAAGTCCTCTAACATATAGGCATACTCTATTTTTAGCGGATCTTTATAATAGAGAGAGCTGAAAGACAAGGAAAATTGAGTATCTTTATACGATAGCACTAACTTGCCCGAATTATTGATCTCGTGCAAACGATTTTTCTTCTCATCGGAAAAATTCTCTTTATTCAGAAGTTTTATGCCGGATATATAGACATTATGCGGATAAGTGTCTGGTGTCAATTGAGTAGGATTAAAAAAGTTGAGTCCATTTACTCCTCCTATGAATATTTCTCCATTGCGGTTGACGCATGTTCCCAAAATATACCATGTCTTTACAATATCTTGATTTACATTCAATTCATAATAGACAATCAAATCTTCTAGATTGATCTTATAAATACCGTGTAAACTAACCGCCCATATATTCTCCATATTATCCTGTATAATAGCCCCAATATAGGAACTCTTTCTTGAATATGGGAATTCTAATCTGGTAAACTTATCTTGCTCAATGTTGTATCTATATAATCCGTTTGCTGTTCCGGCCCATATTCTTTTTTGATGGTCTATATATATTGCCGTTATCCACGATCCACCAAACATATTTCTAGGGTATAATTTCGTACTTATAACTTTCAAATCATCGTCCAGTTGTAGGCGATATAACCCATCATTGTCTGATGAAAGCCAAATGTTTCCATTACTATCCCTACAAATGGCTCTGTGTTTGCCTTTCACCTTTTCCGGATAGTCTAATCTGGTGAATATGCCGGTTGAAGCATTGATGCTACCAACCCCACCTTCGGAGAATGCAAGCCAGATATTATTGTAATAGTCCTTAAATATGGAACGTACATATCGCATTCCATATTGCTCTAATGCTACATTCAGTGATTGATCGTCATAAAAAAGGCATCTTCCCGAATCGAAAAATTTGATTGCGTTTTTTGTGCTGATCAAAAAGGTTTGATCTTTGAATTTGGTAATGCACTGTATTTTGTTACCAGCCATTATGTCATTTGTATTTCTCCGGTCAACATATCGCGTAATAGTATAGTCATTTTTATTGTTCCACTTTATCTTATTAATTCCATTGGATGTGGCCAACCATAAATAATCATCGTCACAGTATATGGAAGAAATAATATTGCTGGATGGAACATTCTTTCCATTTTTACTATGCTTGATGGCATGAAAGTTGGAGGACTCATCATTGTATAAATATACTCCCTCTAATGTACATATCCAAATTCTGGATTTCTTGTCTTTATAAATTTTATTAATAGTGTTTTTCAGTTCGCTATCTCCTGATTTATCTATTAATAATTTATTTTTCAAGACTGCCTTTCCGCTATGGTCATATTCGTATATGGAAATACCATATCCCCTGGTTCCCACCCACACTTGATTTGCATATTCGAAGAAAGAGATAACTTCATGATTATAGGCTATATGCTCGAATCCCGATATTCCCACAGAATCCAAAGTATCTATGTTACTATATAATATTTCTTCGCCACGGCATATCCATAGTTTATTGCGGCTATCAATAAATAATTGAACAATTTTGTCTCCACTATATAAAGTGTTGGTTTTCGTTTTACCGTCATTTTCAATATGAATGATCACCAAACCGGATTCTGTACCCAATAAGGCTTCTTGATTGCCATAAATCACCATAGAGGTAATATGATTATTCAGTGATTCCTTATATATGGTTATTTTGTGGATGAAATTCCAGTTATAGTCAAAGAGGAAAACCTCTCTGTCTGTAGCTACAACTTGATAATCGCTGTTACACTGATAAGCTATAATATTTTTGGATTTCAATAATGGAGAACAAAGGTCACATTGGTTATTTATATAGTCGTAGGCATAAAGTCCTTCATTGGTTCCTATATACAATGTTGTTTTTCTGTGGCTTAAGAAATTGACATAACGGTCGCTTATCATTGAATGAATTAATGGCTGAAGAGAATAACCATCAAAAAGAAAAACGCCGTTATCCAAACCTAACCACATAAAGCCTAACGTATCTTGTTCAATAGAAGTAATTGTATTATAGAAAAAGTTTCCTTTAAAATCAAAAGACTTTATGTTTTGTGCTATTCCATAAAATGGGTAGGACAGCAAAATACACAATAGTACTAAGATAACTTTACTAATATGTTTCATAGTATACTCAGCTAAAACTTTACATATAAGATAGTCGCCTTTATCACACCTATATCTCTTCAGGTTTCTACTAATATGCTATTTCCTATAAAAAAAACAAATCTACTAATTTATATTGTTTAATGTGCTATTTAGAGTCTTAAAATGTAAAAAATGCATTTGGAGCTTGAAATAATTTAGGTTGTGATGTCTATTGAGTTATCCATGTATGGCGGGTGGTTCCTTGATATTGGTATGAAATATAAAGCAGCTACCCTCTATAATATGCTTGTGCAAATTATCTGATAGATAATAGCAGTTCCCTAAAGAAAATATCAGACTTATTGGAACATAGACTACTTGTGGTACTCACTTGGGCTTGTTCCAAATTGCTTTTTGAAGCTCCTTGAGAAGTGTGACAGTGTACTGAATCCGGTCATGTCTGCGATTTCTGAAATAGTATATTTTCCTTCGGTTATCAGTTCAGCGGCACGGTTCAACTTGTAGGTCTTGAAGAAAGTACTGGGATTTTCGCCCGTCAGTCCTTTTACCTTATAATAAAATTTGGTGCGCGATATCTTCAGCAGTTCGGTCATGCGGGCGATGTCCAGTTCCGGGTTGGATAGCTCGCTCTCCATCAGGTGATAGAGTTCGGTCATGAAGACATTGTCTTGCGGGGACAGGATATTCTCCTCCATTTTGTCTGTCTGGGTGGCCTTTCCCAACATGTTGCGTGTCTGCTCACGGTTTTTGAGTTGCGACTTGATGAGAGCTAGTAGGTAAGTCGGGTCGAAAGGCTTGGTCACGTAGGCATCAGCTCCCGTGTTCAGCCCTTCCACCTGATTTTCTACGGTGGCTTTGGCTGTTACCAGAATTACAGGTAGGTGGCAAAGTTGCAAGTCCTCCTTTATTTCTCGGCAGAGCTGGTAACCATCTTTTTTCGGCATCACCACGTCACTCAGAATCAGATCGAGCGATTCTTCGTGCATGGCTTTCAGTGCGTCGTTGGCATTGAAGCGGCAGATTACCTTGTAGTGTGGGGAGAGGAGGGTGCGTAGGTAGTGGGCCACTTCAGTGTCATCGTCCACCACCAATATGGTGGGGTGTTCGCTGTTGGTGCCTGCCGTATTTTCGGTGGGCTGCGCGGTGGCGGTAAGCGGGAAAGCTTCCGACTGGTTGTTCTGCTCGGTGGTCCGTTCGTCTTCGGCATACACAGCGTCGTTCACAGGTAGGATGAAGGTGAACATGGCACCACTTCCTTCCTCGGGCTGATGGGCTTTTAGTTGTCCGTGATGAAGCATGGCCAGGCTGCGAGCGTAGTACAGACCGATGCCAGTTCCCCAGTTGTAAGTTCCTTCGGCTTGGTTGCCTATTTGGTAATAGCGTTCAAATATTTTCTCTATCTTGTCTTCGGGGATGCTTTGCCCGGTGTTGGCTACGAATACTTTGACGTATTGCGTGACACGGTTATCCGGATGTAGGCTGAAAAGTTGCGAGGCCTTTTCACGGCTTATCACGTCGAAACCGACGTTGATTTTTCCGCCTTGTGGCGTGAACTTCAAGGCATTAGACATCAGATTGTTGAATATCTTCTCTACCTTGTCCTCGTCCAGCCACATAAGGAAGGTGTCTTCCAGTTCGTACGTATTCAGGTCGATGCACTTGTCGTTGGCGTTCACCCGGAAGATGCTCACTTGGCGTTGCAGGCAGGCGATGAGGTCGGCACGTTTCACTTGTAGGCGCAGGGTGTCATTTTCCAGTTTGTTGAAGTCCATCATCTGGTTAACGAGTCTTAGCATGCGGTTCACGCTACGCTGCACGATGTGCAGCAGATTTTTGTCTTCGCCCTCTATCCGTGGATTGTTATAGAGTTGGGTTACCGGGCCCGAAATCATGGTAAGTGGAGTACGGAACTCGTGCGAGATATTGGCGAAGAAACTCATGTTCATCCGGTTCACCCGCTGCTCCTGTTCCTTTTCCTGCCATGCGCGCCGTGCCTCGTCCTTTTCGGCCTTGATGCGCAGAAGAGCACGCAGAAAGAGCAGGGCGACGGCGGTTATCAACATGAAGTAGATGGTATAGGCCCACCACGTGTGCCAGGGGGCGGGATAGACTTTAATGCGGATGGAGTTTTCGGCTTCCACGATGCTCTTGTCGTTGTTGGTGATTTTCACATGGAACACATACTCTCCTGCAGGTAGGTTGGCGTAGTAGGCCTCGTGATTGTTGCGGGCATCAATCCAATAGTTGTCGAATCCCTCTAGGTGATATTGGTAGTACACGCGCCTGTACTCGCTGTAGTTCAGGCCGGAGAAAGAGATGCTGAAACTGTTCTGGTCATGCTTCAGGTGTATGTCGGGGCAATAGGAGAGGTGCTTGCTGATGGTCTCTTCATACAGCTGTGGACATATCAGCTTGTTGTGTATCTTTAGGTCGTTGAATAGCAGCGGGATGCTGCGCTTGCTGGGGACGTCAATAGGATTGAAGAAGGTAAGCCCGTGTGTGCCGCCGAACACTAGCGTTCCGTCGGGTAGGCGGCAAGAGGCGCGGTCGTAGAACTGGTTCCCGCCTATGCCGTCAGCGGTGTAATAGTTGGTGAAGCGTTCTGTCGTCCGGTCATATTTGCTCAGGCCGTACAGGGTGCTGATCCAGAGGTTACCTTGCAGGTCTTCCTCAATGCCGGATATGTCGAGGCAGGGGGTACCGGGCATGGGAGTTATCCGGCCCGTTTCGGGGTGGTAGCGCATCAGACCGTTGCTGACAGAACCTATCCAGACAATTCCGTATGTGTCTTTGTATAGAGCCGTGGGGACAAATACAGAACGGCGGATACAAGCTTTCCAGTCCTTTTCCGAGACATTCGCCGGACTTGCCGTCAGGTCTTCGATGTCGATTTGCTTCAGTGGCTGGTAGAAACCTGCCACCATCAGCCGACGGTCGTCTATCATGGTCATGCCGGGTACGAAGGTGAACCCTTCGAAGAGCTTCACCACCTTGAATTTCTTCTCACCGGGACGCAGGGCATAGAGGTCTACTGTAGCGGTTCCTATCCAGACGGTTCCGTCGGGCGACTGGGTGATGGACATGGGCAGGTAGATTCTATATCGTTCTTCTATCTTCAGTTGTCCGTCGGGCATGTATCGGACTTTTAGTACCTCGTTGTTGATGTTTGTCATCCAGATGGCGTTGCTGTTGTCTACCATCAGTTGGTTCACGTAGATTGCCTTTTGCTTCTCTTGCATGAAGAGCGTTTCGGGGCTTATATGTCTGATTTTGCTGCTTTCTATGTCATATACGTAGATGCCGTCCATCAAGGTGGATATCCACAATTTATTGTCCTTACCGGCACTGAGAGACATCACGGACTTGTTGTTTAGCTCCGAGCGCAGGTAGTTGTCGTTGTTAAAGCGCTCCTTGTTGTGGTAACATACGGTGTAACCCTGGTCCACGGAACCTATCCACAGGTTATGTTGCGAGTCGGTGAACATCTGGCTGATTTTGAATCGGGGCATCTCGAAGGGAAATCCGTTTTCGCCTTGATGAGTCACGCTCCCGGTACCTGGGCTGTAGTAGAACATGCCATGCTTGGTGGTGTTCAGTAGCAGACCGTTGTTGCCATAGGGATGTATGTAGTCGATGTCGGCGTTGCACAGCGTGGAGTTTTGGACGATGGGCGGTGGCAACTGCTTGAAACTGCGTGTCCGGATGTCGAAGATATTGATGGTGTGGTTGCCAGTTATCCACAGTTGCTTATTGTGCAGGTAGGAGTAGTAGGGGTATCCGCTAAGGGGGACAGACTCTTTCAGTTGCAGGGTGGCGAGATCGTAACGGTAGAGCTTGACGGAGGTCATTATCCAGAGGTTGTTATCAGGGTCGATATGACACTGCGCGTAGAAGTTATGTCCGGGACTGATGTCGGGCAGCACACAGGTTATCTTTTCTGCTTCGGGGTTGTAGGCATAGAGTTGAAAACCAGTGCTCATGAAGATGCGCCCGTTGCGGTCTTCTATGATTTGCCTGATATTCTTATTGTTGGCTTCGATGGGGATTATATGGAAGTTGTCCTTGTCGGTATATAGGCATACGCCGTTCACAGTACTCACCCAAAAGCGGTTTTTCGAGTCGCGCAGCATATGGGTGATCTGATTATCGGGTACCCCTAGTGAGTCGTCGGTGCAGAAGTACTGGTGGTATTCGTGCACGTTGTATTTGTTCAGCCCTCGGAACGTACCTATCCATATATAGCCTTGCGCGTCTTCGGCCACAGCGGTGACTTTCTGGTTGGATATGTCGTTGGCAATAACGGGGCTTTCGATCTCAGCATCCCAGTTTTCAGATATGGATTCTTTGGCATCACATGCTAGCAGGCAGATGACAGACAAGGTGCCGGCTAGTAGGTGGAATTGTGTGCGGAGGTTAGATAAGGTCATACCTAAAGGTTTTTGAATTGTGTGCGAAAATAAGGATAAAAAAATGAATATAGGTTGCTTTGCAGCATCTTTTGAACAAAGAAACAAACATTTGAACATATGGGCAAGCACTTTTAAACCTCCGGGCAAATCCTTTTTACATACCAGCCACCCCCTTCGATGTAATCGGCGTAATATTGCAACCAGAAAAACAACCTGCATTTTATAATTCTTTAAAACTAATATGTAGTTATGAAAAAACAACATCTATTTATGCTGGCATTTGTATCTATGCCTTTTTGGGCTTCCTGCGGACAGACGTCGGGGATGAAAGTTATCAGCACACAGACATCGGGCGAAATCATCGCCTCCTCCGAGGCAGCCATCACTGAAACGGAATCCGGCAAAGTGGGAGGATTTTTGCAAGACGGTATTTATATATATAAAGGTATTCCCTACGCCAAGGCCGAGCGGTTCATGCCGCCTCAGCCTATGGACAAGTGGGAAGGTGTGCGTAGCAGCCGTATGTTTGGTCCCACCTGTCCTCAGGCAGTACGTATGGGCTGGCGCAGCGACGAGTACGCTTTTGCTTTCCATTGGGATGACGGTTTCCCCGGTGAAGATTGCCTGCGGGTCAACATCTGGACTCCGGGCCTGAAGGACGGTAAGAAACGTCCCGTTATGGTGTGGCTTCACGGCGGCGGTTATGCAGCTGGCAGTGGTCAGGAGCTGCCTTCATACGATGGTTTCAACCTTGCCAAGAAAGGCGATGTGGTAGTAGTTTCGCTCAATCATCGTCTTAACGTTCTCGGCTTCCTCGACCTTTCCGCCTACGGTGAAAAATATGCTAAGTCCGGTAATGCCGGTTTGCTGGACTTGGTAGCAGCACTTCAATGGGTAAACAAAAATATTGTGGCATTTGGTGGCGATGCACAGAATGTAACAATTTTCGGACAGTCGGGCGGTGGCGGAAAGGTCTCTACATTGCTCGCCACTCCGTCGGCAAAGGGATTCTACCACAAAGCTATTATTCAGAGTGGTTCCATGCTCCGCACGATGGAGGCCAAATATTCGCGCCGTATCGGTGCCGCTGTGATGGACGAGCTGGGGCTGAATGCTCCGCAGATAGACGAGTTACAGAGGATGCCTTACGAGAAACTGTTGGCTGCCGGTGAGAAGGCAGTTGCCAAAGTGAAGACTGAAGCTGAGAAGGAGGACGGTGTTTCCACGTTCATCTTCGGATGGGCACCCACCGTAGACGGTGATGTGCTGCCTGCACAGCCTTTTGACCCTCAAGCCCCCGTACAGAGTAAAGACGTGCCTGTGATGATAGGTACCACGCTACATGAGTTCACTATGAGCACCTACGTTCCCGCTTTCCGTACCATTACGAAAGAAAAGGTTGTCGAATTCCTGAAACAACGCTATAGTAACCGTACAGACGACTTTCTGGCCGCTTTTGCGAAAGCTTATCCCGACTATCAGTCCAAGGATCTGGTAGATGTAGACTTCGTATTTCGTCCCAGCGCTGTAGAGCAAGCCAGACTGAAAGCTGCGCAGCAGGGCGCTCCGGTTTATATGTATATGTTTGCATGGGAGTCTCCCGTACTCGACGGCATGTTTCGTAGCACTCACTGCATGGAGATACCTTTCGTCTTCAATAACACCGTGCTTCACGCTTCCATGACGGGCGGTGGTGCCGAAGCGCAGGCCTTGGCGGAGAAGATGAGCGGTGCATGGCTGAACTTTGCCCATACCGGCAATCCCAACATCGAGGGGTTGCCCCAGTGGGAACCATATACTGCTGAGGGAGGAGCCACGATGTTCTTCAATAATACGTGTGAGGTGAAGAAACATCACGACAAGGAACTGTTGGACGTAGTGCGGGCGTTTCCAACACGTGGGTTTTAATGCTTTCTGAAGAAAAACCTTTGAAATAATTATTATAAATCTAATTTTAAACTAACTAAAATGAAACAAATCATGACGCAAACAGCTCGGAAACGATTTGCCGCTATGGCACTTTTCCTGTTAATTTGCCTCCCTTGCTGTCTGGCACAAGCCCCGACTGTGAAGATGGCTGGTAAGGTGACTGACAACCTCAACGAACCGATGATTGGTGTAAGTATCGTAGAGAAAGGCACCACCAATGGTTGCATTACCGACATTGACGGTAACTATACTCTGAATGTAGCTCAAGGAGCTACAATTATCTATTCTTACATTGGTTACGTTACCCAAGAGCAACAAGCCGTTGCCGGTGTGGTAAACATTGTACTGAAAGAGGATAGCGAAACGCTGGATGAAGTGGTAGTAGTAGGTTACGGTGTGCAGAAGAAAAGCTCTGTAACGGGGGCTATCTCACAGGTGAAAGCTGAAGACATGCAAAATCGTACCATTAGCGATGCTTCACAGGCTTTGCAGGGTAAGACAGCCGGTGTACAGTTGATTACTACTTCCGCTGCTCCTGGTTCTTCGCCTACGGTGCGTGTGCGTGGTTATTCGTCCAATGTGGCTTCCAATCCGCTTTATGTGGTTGACGGTGTGCGCATGAGCAGCATTTCCGGCATTGACCCTAACGATATTGCTAGCATGGAAGTGTTGAAGGATGCTGCTTCCGCAGCTATTTATGGTGCTGAGGCTGGTAATGGTGTTATCCTTATTTCTACGAAGAAAGGTAAAGCCGGACAAGGAAAGATTACGTATGATTTCCTGCTTTCTACGCAATCTATCGCACGTATGCCCAAGTTACTCAATGCGGAAGAGTACGTTGAGTATATGTCGGAAAGCAACGCTTTCGATCCCAATTTCATAAAAGCTAATTGGGATGGAAAAACCAGCACAGACTGGTTGGATATTGCCTTTGAAAATTCATTGATGATGAAGCACAACTTGGCTTTTGCCGGAGGTGGCGAACAGGGTAACTATTATTTGTCACTGACTTATTTGAACAATGACGGTATTGTGAAAGGCAAAGACGATGTTTACCAGCGTATGACGGCTACCATCAATGCCGAATATAACATCAAACCTTGGATTAAGGTGGGTACCACTAACCAGATTGAGAAGTATAATACTCGTGGCGTATCTACGCAGAATGCTTATGGTAGCTTCCTGCAAGCTGTCATGATGATGGATCCTCTGACACCGGATACTTACGCACCGGACAAGTTGCCCACCCACATGCAGAATGCCATGAATCAAGGCAGCACTTTGTTGCAAGACGAAAACGGTAACTACTATGCCTCTTCTCTTTTCTATGAGGGTGAGAACTATCATCCTACTGTGATGCGCAAGAATACCATCGGTCGCAACAGCGGATTTAATGTCAATGGTTCTATTTACGCAGACTTTACCCCTATCAAAGGTTTTACCTTTACTTCTCGTTTGGGTTACCGTCTGGGAGGTACTCGTTCTGCCAATACAAGCCTGCCTTTCTATGGTAATTCAACTCAGAAGCGTGACTATGTTAGCATTAACAGTCAGTCTTCTACAAGCATTTACTACCAATGGGAAAACTTTGCCAACTACGTGAAGTCATTTAATGGGCATACCATTAATGCTATGTTGGGTATGTCGTTCCAAGAATCTTCTTATGACTATGTAAAAGGTTCTCTCGATCCAGACGGTGAACATGCCGTACTTCAGAATAATCCGTTGTTCTTTTATCTGAACTATGGTGCTTCATCGGCAGTCAAAGGTATTAATGGTGAGAAGACTCGTTCGGCGAAGATGTCTTACTTTGGTCGTGTAAGCTATGACTACATGGGGCGCTACATGGCTCAATTTTCATTGCGTGCCGATGCTGCCGATATGTCGCAGTTACCTATTACAAACCGTTGGGGGTACTTTCCCGCAGTTTCTTTGGGTTGGACGGTTTCAGAAGAAAAGTTCTTTGAACCCGTCAAGCGAAGTGTCAATAGTTTGAAATTGCGTGCCAGTTGGGGGCAGAACGGTAGCCTTTCCGCGTTGAGTGGTTATGCTTATAGTACGGATATGGCTTCCAGTGGTATCTATCCGTTGACTGGTGGCAATGGTTTTACTACTGGAGTAAATCCGGCTTCATTAGGTAACGAGGAGTTGAAATGGGAAACTTCCGAACAGCTTGATTTTGGTGTGGACGCACGTTTCTTACGCGACCGCTTGACTTTCAGCGTGGACTATTATGAAAAGAAAACTAAAGACTTGTTGGTTTTAGATACAAAACCGTCTCTTAGCATCGGTGGGAAAACCTCTCCTCGCAATGCAGGTAATGTAAGTAACAAGGGGTGGGAATTTGAATTAGGCTGGCGCGATAATATCAAGGATTTCAGCTACAGTATTCGTGCTAACTTGGCTACTTTGAAGAATGAAGTAACTTATCTTGATCCCTCGCAACCTCGTCTTAATGGAGCTTCATTCCATACTTACCAACTCAGCTTCTTTGAAAAGGGATATCCGGTGTACTATTTCCGTGGTTATCAGTTTAATGGTTTGGACAAGCAAGGCAATCCTACTTTTAAAGATCTTGATAATAGTGGCGGTCTCAATGAAGGTGACTTGACTTACATTGGCGATGCCATTCCCGATTTTACGTATGGTATTACCTTGACAGCTGCCTATAAGGGACTTGACCTTACTATATTCGGTACAGGTTCGCAGGGTAACGATATTTTTCATTGCTATTATCGTCCTGACTATAAGAGCAGTAACCGTTTGAAAGAAGTCTGGTATGATAATCATTGGTCTACAAACAATCCAACCGGTACAGTACCTTTGGCTAACGCTAATAATATAGACCAATATATCCAGTCAGATGCGATGGTTTATGACGGTTCTTTCTTCCGCATCAAGCAGATTCAGCTGGGGTATACTTTGCCGAAACCGCTGTTGAGGAAAGTATTTATCAATAATATGCGCCTTTATTGTTCACTCGACGACTTCATCACTTTCTCTAAATATCCCGGTTTCGACCCAGAGTCTTCCGCTAACGCTACTACGGGTATGGGTGTTGATATGGGTGGCTATCCCGCTTCTAAGAAAGTGGTGCTTGGTTTCAATATAGAATTCTAACTTTTAAATTTAATGTATAAGACAATGAAAGCAACACATTATATATATATACTTTTTGCAGCCTTGTTGACCTTAACATGTGTCGGCTGCGAAGACCGCTTGAATATTGAAAAGCATGGTAGTTTGGGAGGTCCCGAAAATTACTACAAAACTGATGAAGAGGCAGAGGCTGCTGTGGCTTCTATGCTTATCTCTTGGCGTGATGTATATTCTAATTGGTTTTATGTAAAAAACCTTCTGTCTGATGATGCCTATGCAGGAGGCGGTTCTCGTGGTGATAACGCTCAGATGGAACAATTGAATGAATTTACATTCTTTACAGATAATAGTATGATTTCTGGTTTGTATTCTGGACTTTATACTTTGGTTTATAAAGCTAATTTGATTATAGAGAATGTGACGGGGGAGTCACCGATAATGAAACGTGCTGTGGCAGAGGCAAAATTCTATCGTGCATGGGCATATTTAGAGTTGGTGACTCTGTGGGGGACTGCTCCCTTGGTAGACCACTTGTTGGCTCCATCCGAGTATCATGTGAGTAATAGTACACCTGAAGTTTTATGGGCTTTTGTAGAACAGAATCTGGAGGAGGCTATTTCTTCAAATGCTTTGCCTTCTAAATCCGGTGTAGATGATGCAGATGCTACTTCACGTGTTACACTTGAAACGGCTAAGGCTCATCTCGGTAAAACTTATCTTTTTCAAGGTAAATATGCTGAAGCTGCTGCAATTTTGGATGAAGTCATTGATTCAAAGAAGTATGAATTGTATCGGGGCGATTTTGATATGCTGGGACATGCTGCAACCAACAATTGTAGCGAGGCAATGCTTGAAGTGCAACGCCGCAATAATAGCGAACAAGCCTGGAATCAATTCGTCCAATTCTATATTATGTTGGGTTGGCGTACAAGTCACATGGTATATGGTCCTAAGGCCTTGTCTGAAGAGGGTATTTCAATGGGCACTTATGGATTCTTTAACCCTACCAAGTCGCTGTATGATGCTTTTGTCGAAAGAGAAGGCGTGGACGGTTATCGTTTGCATAGTTCAATACGTACATACGAGCAAATGAACGAGATAGACATGACAATTAATGCAGGTCTTTATTTGATTGGTAATGAGGGCTATTTCTTTTGGAAAACCCGTCTTTTGGGTTCAGATAACATTATTGACCAAAGTTGGTTTCAAAGCCTTCAATATACTAACCTGCGTGTAATGCGTTATGCCGAAGTATTGCTTATGGCTGCCGAGGCACATGTAATGGGTGGTGGCTCTGCCGACAAGGCTGTGAAGTATATCAACGAAATACGTACTCGTGCTAAGCTTGCTCCGCTTTCTTCAGTAACATTGGATGACGTGAAGAAGGAAAAGCGTCTTGAACTCTGTTTGGAGGGTACCCGTTTCCAGGATTTGGTTCGTTGGGGTGATGCAAAAGCTGTGTTAAGTGAGCAGGGTAAGTCTATTCCGGCTTATGGTTACTTCCCCAAGATTGATCCTAATACAGGTGAAGTTGTGAAAGATGCTCAAGGTAATCCGGTATTTGAATTTAAACTGGAACCGGCAAACATAAAGAACTCTGTATATGGTTTTCAAGACAAACATATGCTGTTGCCTATCCCTTATTCAGAACTGAATGTGAATCCCAATATCAAACAAAATATAAATTGGTAATTAAAATAAAATATGAAAAAATTATTAACTCCCCTTTTCTCCTTTTGTGTGGCGCTGGCTGTGAATGCACAGTCGGTGCCCGCCACCGGTTCGCCCGTATTGCGTGCCGACAACATTGATGAAGTAGTCAGTGCCCTGACTTTGGAAGAGAAAGTACACCTCGTTATCGGTTGCGGCATGTCGATGGGCAGTGACTCGAAGTTTCCCGGTACAGCCGGACGTACATACGACATTCCTCGCCTAGGAATTCCTTCGGCCTACCTTGCCGACGGTCCGCACCGGTTGGCAATGGCATCGAAACGTGAGTTCGATAGTCATACCTACCATGCTACCGAATTCCCCTCAAGCACCACGGTGGCAGCCACGTTCGACCCCGATGCCGCCTATCGTGTGGGACAGGCGCTGGGCACCGAAGTGAAAGACTACGGCATGGACGTGCTGCTGGCTCCCGGTGTTAACCTGATGCGCAACGTCCTTTGCGGACGTAACCACGAGTATTATGCCGAAGACCCCGTGTTGGTAGGGAAGATAGCCGCCGCCTACATCAATGGCATTCAAAGCGAAGGCATCGGTACCTGCTTGAAACACTTCGCTGTGAACAATCAGGAAACCAACCGCAACAACAACGACTCACGCCTGACACAACGTCCCTTGCGCGAGCTTTATTTGAAATGTTTCGAGATTGCTGTCAAGGAATCGCAGCCTTGGAGTATCATGACTGCTTATAATAAAGTGAATGGTAAATATACCTGCGAAGACCGCGAACTTACCGAAGATATCCTCCGTGACGAATGGGGCTTCAAGGGACTGGTGATGTCTGACTGGAATGCCGGAAAAGATGCGGTAGCCTCCATTGCAGCAGGAAATGACATGCTGCAACCGGGACAGGAACGACAGTATAACGCCATTCTGGAAGCAGTGAAGAACGGTGCGCTGGACGAGGCACTTCTCAACCTCAGCGTGAAGCGTGTGTTAGAATTTGTAGTGAAAAGCCATACCTTCGCTGGCTACAACTATCCCAACGAAACCGACCTCAAGGCGCATGCACAGGTAGATCGTCAGGTAGGCGCTGAAGGCATCGTGCTGCTGGACAATAAGGATGCCCTGCCCATGACCGCCAGCATCAGGAAGGTAGGGCTTTACGGCACCACTTCTTACGACATGATTCCCGCTGGTATGGGATTCGGCAGTACGGGTTTCGGCTACTACACGGTGTCTATGGTAGAAGGTTTACGTAATGCGGGCTATACAGTGGACAAGGAGTTGCTGAATCGCTATAAGAAGCATATGGCCGACGAGCAGAAACGCCTTTTTCCGCATGGTCGTCCTCCTTTCTCGTTCACTCCACTGCCCCGTGCCGAAGAATTTCTGCCCACTGCCGAAGAGTTGGCTGCGCAGGTGAAGGCTAACGACATCGCTGTGTTGACGCTGGGACGTGTCAGTGGCGAAGGCTGCGACCGCCGCGTGGAAGATTTCCGCCTGAAAGAGAACGAGCTGGCCTTGATTAAGCAGGTGTCCGAGGCTTACCGTGCTGCAGGCAAGAAATTGGTGGTGATTCTCAACATCTGTAGCCCTGTGGAAACTGCTTCATGGAAAGCGCTGGCAGATGCCACGGTGTGCGCTTTCCAGCCAGGCCAGGAAGTAGGCAACTGCATTACCGACGTTCTGATGGGCAAGGTGAACCCTAGTGGCAAGTTGCCCATGACGTTTGCCGTGAAGTATGGCGATGCACCGTCTGATGCCAACTTTCCCTTTGACTATGAGTTCAGAATGCCATCGTTTGCGATGGGCACCGGCATGAATTTTAAGTCGGACAAGAAAGAGGAGAAGCTGAAAGAACCGGAAAGAAATGTAGACTTCACCCTTTACGAAGAAGGTATCTACGTGGGTTATCGTTACTTCGATACCTTTGATAAGGAGGTATCTTACCCCTTTGGGCACGGGTTGAGCTATACCACCTTTGAATATGCGGTGGAAGAGGCTGCCATAGACGGCGACCGCTGCCGGATGAAGGTGAGTGTGAAGAACGTTGGCAAAGTGGCAGGGCGTGAAGCTGTGCAATTGTATGTCAAGGCACCCAAGGGAAGCATGGACAAGCCTGCCAAAGAACTGAAATCCTTCGGCAAAACCCACTTGTTGAACCCCGGCGAGAGCCAGACTCTGACCTTGGAGTGGGATGTGATGGACATGGCTTCCTTCAACGAGAAAAACAGTTCTTGGGAGTTGGTTAAGGGTGAATATCAGTGGATGGCCGCCGCTTCTTCGGCCGATGTGCGTTGCACAACGGTACAAAAAGTGGTAAAGGCACGCAAGCTGAAAGTGCACGATGCCATGCGGGCGCAAGTGCCTGTGGCTGTACATCCCGCCTTACCCCTTTAACACCTGGTTCCTTCGTCAATTATAAAGAAAACGATTATGAAAAGAATGACTCTTTTGTCCGCCCTGCTGCTGATGTGCGCCATGACTTTTGCACAACAGGCGTTGTGGGGAGGCATTCCGGTGGTTTCGCCGGAGATTCACGGTGATAATACAGTAACTTTCCGCTTGAAGGCACCGAAAGCCGTAAAGGTGCAGTTGACAGGTGATTTCCTGCCGCCGCACACGATAGAAACTCCGAGAGGCGAGTATGATGCTCCGGGAATTGTCGATATGAAGGAGGGAAAGGACGGCATGTGGGAATACACCACTGCCGAGCCACTGAACCCCGAATTGTACAGCTATTCATTCTATGTGGATGGTCTGAAAATAATGGATCCCAGCAACGTCTATATGATCCGCGACGTGGCAACTGTGACGAATGTGTTTATCATCAGCGGTGATCGTGCCGACCTGTACAAAGTGAACAAGGTGCCCCATGGAACCGTAAAAAGGATGTGGTACAATAGCCCCACGTTGGGTATGGATCGCCGTCTGACGGTTTATACACCCGCCGGTTACGAGAACGGCAAGAAGCGTTACCCTGTTTTCTACTTGCTGCATGGTGCCGGTGGCGATGAAGAGGCATGGATTGCCTTGGGCCGCACTTCGCAGATTTTGGACAACCTGATAGCGCAGGGCAAGGCCGAACCAATGATCGTGGTAATGACTAATGGCAACGCCTGGCAGGATGCTGCTCCCGGAGAGTCGCCCAAAGGCTTTATCATCCCTTCCATGAATCCCAACGAGCGTGCTTCCGCACCGGAAGGAGGTTTTGAGCTTTCTTTTCCGGAGATCGTGAAATTCGTGGAGAACAACTTTCGTACGCTATCAAACAAGAAGCATCGTGCCATTGCAGGGCTTTCGATGGGTGGTTTTCACTCTTGCAGCATCTCGAAGTACTATCCGGATATGTTTGACTATGTGGGCCTATTCTCGGGCACTGCCTCTAAGAACGACAAATCCACCTGTCCGGTCTATACAGATTTCGAGGGCAAGCTGAAAACACAGTTTGCCAAGCAACCGGCACTCTACTTCATTGCTTGCGGCAACAGAGACTTTGTATATAAAAGTGTGACCGATTTCCGTCATTTGCTCGATGCCAACGGTTGCAAGTATGAGTATCTGGAAACCGGCGAGGGTCATATCTGGAGAAACTGGCGTGTCTATTTGACGGAGTTTGCGCCGAAGTTGTTCAAATGATGCCCTGTCCGGAAAAACAACTCAACAAGATTATAAACAATTCCATAACAGTATAATAAAATATATTATGAAAAGACTTTCTATTTTATCAGCCCTGTTGCTGATATGTGCGATGACTTTTGCACAACAAGCCCTCTGGGGAGGCGCTCCGGTGGTATCACCTGAGATACATGACAACAACACAGTGACTTTCCGCCTGAAAGCGCCGAAAGCAGTGAGAGTACAAGTAACCGGTGACTTTCTGCCTACACAGAAAATCAAGACTCCTTTCGGCGAGTTTGACGGTCCGGGTGTAGCCGACCTGAAAGAAAACAAGGACGGTGTATGGGAATTTACTACCCCCGAACCATTGAAACCGGAACTCTACAGCTATACCTTCCTGGTGGACGGACTGAAAATCAACGACCCTTCTAACGTCTATATGATTCGCGATGTGGCAAGCGTGACGAATGTATTTATCATCAGTGGTGACGAGCGCATCGACCTCTATAAGGTGAACAAGGTCCCTCACGGAACAGTGTCCAAGGTATGGTACAACAGTCCCACACTGGGCATGGACCGCCGTCTGACCGTCTATACGCCTGCCGGATATGAGACAAGCAGCAAGCGTTACCCTGTCTTTTATCTGCTGCACGGTATGGGGGGCGACGAGAATGCTTGGAGTGAACTGGGACGTACGGCGCAGATTCTGGACAACCTCATCGCGCAAGGCAAGGCTGAACCGATGATTGTGGTAATGACCAACGGCAACGCTGCGCTGGAGGCTGCTCCGGGCGAATCTTCGCTGGGCTTTGCCGCTCCCAACATGAATCTGCCCAAGACGATGGAAGGCTCTTTCGAGACGGCTTTCCCCGACGTAGTGAAGTTCATCGACAAGACTTACCGCACGCAGGCTACAAAAAAGAGCCGTGCCATTGCCGGATTGTCTATGGGTGGTTACCACTCCATGCACATCTCCAAGCAATATCCGGATATGTTCAACTACGTAGGTCTGTTCTCAGCTGCCATCATGCCCAATAAGGACGTGAAATCTCCGATATACGACAACCTCGAAGCTAAACTGAAAACTCAGTTTGCCAAGAAACCGGCACTCTATTACATCGCCATCGGCAACAAGGACTTTCTTTTCCAGGCCAACAGCGATTATCGCAAGATGCTGGACGAGAATGGTTACAAGTATGAATATTATGAAACCGGTGAAGGTCATATCTGGAAGAACTGGCGTATCTATCTGACAGAGTTCGCACCGAAATTGTTTAAATAAGATAATGAAGAACAATATTATATCATTAGCAGTTGCCATGGCTATCTTGTCGGCTTGCGGACCGACTGTGCCGCAGCTTGGAAAATCATCCTTGGATGATGTGATTGGTGCTATGACCCTTGAGGAAAAGGCGCATCTGGTGGTAGGCACCGGTATGGCAGGCTTCTCTGGCGATAGTGCCGTGATAGGCGCGACGAAAAAACTGGTGCCGGGTGCGGCAGGAACCACTTATCCCATTGATCGCCTAGGCATTCCTGCAGTGGTGCTTGCTGATGGCCCTGCCGGGTTGCGCATTAACCCTACCCGTGAGGGAGATTCGGCTACGTATTACTGTACCCATTTTCCTATTGGAACCTTACTGGCCTCTACCTGGGATCAGGAGCTGGTGGAGAGTGTGGGGCATTCCATTGGTAACGAAGTGTTAGAGTACGGTGCGGACGTACTGTTGGCTCCGGCACTGAACATCCACCGTAACCCGCTTTGCGGACGTAACTTCGAGTACTATTCCGAAGACCCGGTAGTTTCGGGCAAGATTGCCGCTGCCTACGTGCGTGGCGTGCAAAGCAATGGCGTAGGTACCAGTATCAAGCACTTTGCCGTGAACAATCAGGAGACCAACCGTATGGCTACGGACGCGCACGTATCTCCACGAGCCTTACGCGAAATCTATCTGAAAGGATTTGAAATTGCCGTGAAAGAGTCTGCACCCTGGACTGTGATGTCTTCTTACAATTATCTGAACGGTATTTATACTTCGGAAAACAAGGAGTTACAGACTACGCTTCTGCGCGACGAATGGGGCTACAAAGGCATGGTGATGACCGACTGGTTCGGCGGCAAAGATGCCGTGGCTCAGATGGTGGCAGGCAACGACATGTTGCAGCCGGGCTTACCCAAGCAGTACGAGGCCATTGTGAAGGGCGTGCAGGATGGAGTATTGGACGAGGCTGTCCTCGACCAGAACGTGAAGCGCATTTTGGAAATGGTTCTCCAGACTCCCCACTTCAAAGGATATAAATACTCCAACAAGCCTGATTTGAAGGCACATGCAGCCGTTACCCGCCAGTCGGCAACGGAGGGTATGGTGTTGCTGAAGAACGACAACAGCGCCCTGCCGCTGGCTACCGACGTGAAGAACGTGGCACTCTTCGGTTGCACTTCCTACAACTTCATTGCGGGTGGCACTGGTTCGGGCAACGTGAACCGTGCCTATACTGTCTCTCTGCTGGACGGTCTGAAGAACGCTGGCTATGTGGTGGACGATGACTTGAAGAACAGCTATGAAGCTTACCTGAAAGCTGAGAAAGAACGTCTGTCCAAAGACAAGAAAGAGTGGTTCATGCCCGATACCCGCCCCGCCGAGATGGCTGTGTCCGCACAAGTCATCCGCGAGCAGGCTGCCAAGGCCGACGTAGCATTGGTGACGCTGGGACGTACTTCTGGTGAATTCCTCGACCGTATGGTAGCTGATTTCAACCTCACTAAAAAGGAACAAGACATGTTGAAAGTCGTATCTGATGCTTTCCACGCTGCCGGAAAGAAGGTAGTGGTGGTGCTCAACATCGGCGGTGTGATTGAGACTGCTTCCTGGAAGTCTGCTCCCGATGCCATCCTTTGCGCATGGCAGGCAGGGCAGGAGGGAGGAAACAGTGTGGTCGACGTGCTGAGTGGCAAGGCTTCTCCTTCGGGCAAGTTAACGATGACCTTCCCCGTGAGATTTGAAGATGCTGCTTCTTCCGCTAACTTCCCGATAGATATGCACGTGAGTACCGATCTTGTGAACAAAGGTGAGAAAAAGAACGACGTGAAGAACGTGGACTATACTAACTATGAAGAGGACATCTACGTGGGATACCGTTACTTCGACACTTTCGGCAAGGAAGTTTCCTTTCCTTTCGGTTACGGACTTTCCTACACTACTTTTGCTTACGACAAGGCTGTTGTTAAATCTGATAACGGTATTTATACCGTATCGGTAGAAGTGAAGAACACCGGTAAGATGGCAGGCAAAGAAGTGGTTCAGCTTTACATATCGGCTCCCGATGCCGCAAGTGTCAACAAGCCCGAAAAGGAACTGAAAGCCTTTGCTAAGACCAAGGAACTGAAACCGGGTGAAGCCACTGTGGTAACGCTGAAGGTGAGTGCCGCCGATCTGGCTTCCTACGACGAGACTGCATCGGCATGGGTGGTAGATGCTGGAAATTACAAGTTCTTGATTGGTGCATCCTCGCGTGACATCAAGGCCACGTTGAATGCTGAAGTGGCTGCCGTTACGGAAAAGACAAACGACATCCTGAAACTGCAAGAACCTGTTAATATCTTGAAAAGATAACAAAACTTGCCCTGAAAAAACATTCTGCTGTTTATTTTCTATAAGCGGCAGGATGTTTTTTTGTATTTTTGCCCGCATGCCGGTAAGTTTATTAGAACATATCATATCACAGTCTTTTGCTTCAGTGAAAGAGATTGAAGCAGTTGCCCCTTCGGAAGACTTGCAGGAATACATTGACAGTTTCTATGTCTTCCCTTGCTGTAACCTGTCGGATACCTTGGCATATAATGACGGAACACCTATGTTGGCATTCCTGCCGACAGCGGAGGACAGCGTGGAATTAGAGTATAATCATGTCATTTCAAGTTTTAAGTCCGGCTGGTTCAGTACAAGATCTTTTGCCCGGATGTCCATACGTCTTTCCGGACAAGTGCCTTATTTACTGATAGTACGGTTTAAGCCTGCATCTTTCTACCGATTATTAGCTCTGAATGCCAGGCATTTCAATACCCGCCCGTTCTGGAATTTAGAATCCGTATTGGGTGATACGGATGCCCTGCTGAAAGATATGCAGCAATGTGCCGGGGCAGGAGCGAAGATACAACTGATAGAAACCTACCTCCGGGGCGTAATATCAGCGGAGGAAAACTCCAACAAGTTGCTGGATGAGGCCATTCATTATATCAGGCAGCATAAAGGAACGTTGTCTATCGATGAATTGAAGTCGCACTTAGGTGTCAACTACAAATGGCTGGAACGAAACTTTGCTGAGGCTATGGGCATGACGCCCAAACAGTATTCCTCTCTGCAACGGTTCATCAATGCTTATACCGCTTTTCTGGTGCAGAAAGATTTGGCAGGCATTACTGCGGAAAGCGGTTATAGCGATACGAACCATTTCATCAAGGATTTCAAGAAATATACCGGTGAGACGCCAATGCGGTATTTGCGTACATGTAAGGTTACTTTGTAAATTATCATTATGAATTATATTGTATTACTGTTATGTTTGTTCCCCATAGCTTTTATGCTGCATGATTTTGAAGAAATCATCGTGCTGCCCAAATGGATGGCGCGGAATGCAAACATATTGCGTACTCGTTTTCCTTTTCTGAAAAAGCAAATTGCTCAATTACAAGGACTGAGTATGACAGGTTTTGTTATTGCAGTTGCAGAAGAGTTTATTATTATCAGTGGAGTGTCAGTTTATGCTGTCCTCACTCAACATTATTTCTTGTGGATGGCACTGTTTCTTGCATTCGGCATTCATCTTCTGATTCATATTCTTCAATTTATCATTCTTAAGAGGTATATTCCGGCAATAGTCACCTCTTTCCTCTGTTTGCCTTATGCGGTTTATGTTTGCTCTGTTTTCTATTCTGAGGAAATATTTACTTTGATAGAATTTGTATTTGCAGGAGTTGTCGGGCTGGTTGCCATGGTGCTGAATTTACAGTTGGCACATGTATTGGGGCGCAAACTTGATACTCTTATTTAATCCCCTGTTTTTTCCTGTAAAGAGTACCTCAAAGGAAAATCAGATAAACAGAACAATATTACCCGCCTCTTACCTTCATCATACCCTCTTCGTATCCTCCTCTTACCAACTTCGCTAATCCAACTTCTGTATAGAAGCGAAGAAGATGCGAAGTTGGTTAGGTGGAGAAGAGGTATAGAACAAAAGCGGGAATAGAAAAGCACTGCTTATTCTCTTTAATTCTTTTTTGCTTATCTCTAATAAATAATCTATCTTTGTTCTATAAACAGTGTTACCAACCTGTGCATGTTAGTACTTTCTGAACCACTTTTATAAAACAAACAGAATGAAAATATTTCCTACCCAAAGCATCAAAGAGTTGGATGCTTACACCATAGAGAATGAACCGATTGCTTCCATCGACCTGATGGAACGTGCCTCGCAGGCATTGGCAAAAGCTATTGCCGGACGTTGGGATGCAAAAACACCTTTTACGGTATTTGCCGGGCCGGGCAATAACGGGGGAGATGCATTGGCCGTTTCCCGTTTGCTGGCAAAGAAAGGATATAAAGTCTCGGTTTATTTGTTTAATACCAAGGGAGAGCTTTCTCCCGATTGCGAGACGAATAAAGAACGACTTGCGGATGTGGAGAATGTAGATTTCCACGAAGTGACCTCACAATTTGTGCCGCCTGTGTTGACGGACGACCATGTGGTAGTTGACGGCCTGTTTGGTAGCGGACTGAACAAGCCGTTGAGCGGTGGTTTTGCTGCCGTGGTGAAGTATATCAATGCTTCGTCGGCGCGGGTGGTGGCCATTGATGTTCCTTCGGGCTTGATGGGAGAAGAGAATACATTCAATGTCCGGGCGAATATTGTCCGTGCGGATGTGACGCTAACTCTGCAATTGCCGAAGTTGGCTTTTCTTTTTGTGGAAAATCAGGAGTTCGTGGGCGAATGGGAATTGCTGGACATCGGTCTGAGTGAAGATGCAATAGAGGAAACGGATACGGATTATTTCTTGCTGGAAGGGGAAGATATGCAGTATTTGTTGAAGACACGCAATAAGTTTGCCCATAAGGGAGACTTCGGACGGGCTTTGCTTATTGCGGGTTCGCAAGGAATGGCGGGAGCTTCCATACTTGCCGCAAGGGCTTGCCTGCGCTCCGGAGTAGGATTGCTGACGGTGCATGTGCCTTATTGCAACAATATGATTGTACAGACTTCTGTTCCGGAAGCTATGACGGAAATGGATCCCAGTGATACTTGTTTTGCCTGTCCTACGGATACGGATGATTATCAGGCGGTAGGCATCGGACCGGGACTGGGAAAGTCGGAAGAAACCGAGGCGGCGGTATTGGAACAGATAGATGCTTGTCAGACACCTATGGTGGTGGATGCTGATGCACTGAATGTGTTGGCGGGACACCGCAATTATATCGGTCGTTTGCCGAAAGGCAGCATACTCACACCTCATCCAAAGGAATTGGAACGCTTGGTAGGAAAATGTCAGGATTCTTATGAACGGCTGACGAAGGCACGTGAACTGGCACGGACGGCAGGGGTATATATTGTGTTGAAAGGTGCGTATTCTGCTATTATCACTCCGCAAGGGAAGTGCTATTTTAATACAACAGGCAATCCCGGTATGGCAACAGGAGGCAGTGGTGATGTGCTGACAGGCGTTGTGCTTGCGTTGTTAGCCCAGGGATATGTGCCGCAGGATGCAGCTTGTCTGGCTACGTATGTTCATGGCCTTGCCGGAGACATCGCTTGCAAGAAGCAGGGAATGATGGGAATGACGGCAGGGGACATTGTAAATTACTTGCCACTGGCGTGGAGGATGATGGAGGAATGAGTGGAGGTGTTATGTTAACAGAGATAAGATATTTTGAAAACAGAGAAGATTGGCGAAAGTGGTTGACTGACAACTTTGAGACTGCCAGTGATATTTGGTTTGTATTTCCCGGTAAATCTTCGGGCGAGAAAGGTATTACTTACAACGATGCTGTTGAAGAAGCCCTTTGCTTCGAGTGGATTGACAGTACAATAAAGGCGCTTGACAAAGAACATAAAATTCAGCATTTCACGCCCAGAAACCCTAAAAGTACATACTCGCAAGCCAATAAAGAAAGACTAAAGTGGCTACTGGATAATAAAATGATACACCCTAAATTTGAAGATAAAATACGAAATGTTTTGTCTGCTCCTTTTGTTTTCCCCGATGATATAATGGACAGATTGAAAGAGGATAAGATCACATGGAAAAATTATCAACTTTTCTCTGATGCATATAAGCGTATCCGAATTGCATACATTGAAGCTGCAAGGAAACGGCCGGAAGAATTTGAAAAGCGATTAAACAACTTTATCAATAAAACGAAAGATAATAGAATAATAACGGGGTTTGGTGGAATTGGGAAATATTATTAATCTTTTATCCCTTTCCTCTCGTAGTAATATGGAAGCATCCTTGCTTCAATTCGTATTTGATATAACATTTCTCAGCTTTCCGCAGGTCTCGCAACACTTCCGAGAGAACGAGTTTCAGGGTATCTGCACTGACATCCTGCAAGGGGCGTCCGTCTTCATCTTCTATTTTCTGGAAACGTTTCCAGCTTACATCGAACGTTGTACCATAGAAGTGTGCAGAGTTTGCGGAGGCATTTCCGTTGCGGCGGCGCAGGCGTTTCACATCATCCTGGGTGCGAAGTACGGAAGTCACGATGACTTTATTCGGATTCAGTCCTTTTGCCGTAAGCGAATCTAGGAAATTGCTGCCGATGGTATCGAGCAATTGTGCTGCGCTCGGAATCAGATAAGGGATGGAGTGCGTGAGGGAATCCACCTTATATAAATCATTTGTTTCTATATGATGCAATTTCTCTTTCATGTTTTCTGCATCCTTGCGCGAAGCGATGGGGGCGATACCTATGGCTTGTGCAATATTTAAATGTGCTTCATTCAAATCTCCGAAAGTCCGTCTGTAGCTGATTACCCCTTTGATGTTTCTCGGTTCATTCAACTTGAGGGACATATCTTTCTTTTTGCATCCGGCAAGGGAAGTGCTGGTGATGATTATTGCTAAAAATAAGAGCGGAAGTTTATTGTATACCTGTTGCATATTGTTTGAAAATGTTTTTATGTGGGCACAAAAGTAGGAAAAAGAAAAGAGAGTTCTTACCTATGGGCTTATTTTTGTACCTTTGCGCCCGAAAAATGAAAGCAAAAGAGTATGCAACGGTATTTTATTTATTTAGCTTATGACGGAACCGCCTACCACGGCTGGCAAATACAACCTAATGGAGACAGTGTACAGGAGTGCCTGATGCGCGCACTTGCCACATTGATGCGCCGTGAAGTAGAGGTTATCGGTGCCGGACGTACCGATGCCGGTGTGCATGCTTCCCTGATGGTAGCTCACTTTGATAGTGACGAACCATTGGATACTGCCTTTTTTACCGACAAGCTGAATCGCCTTCTGCCACCGGACATCTCTATCTACCGTATCCGTGCAGTGAAGTCCGATGCGCATGCCCGTTTTGATGCAACAGCCCGCATGTATAAATACTACGTGACCACAGCTAAATCTCCCTTCAACCGCCAATATCGTTGCCGTCTTTTCCAGGCGCCGGACTTTGAGCGAATGAACGAAGCTGCCCGTATTTTGTTTGATTATACAGACTTCACTAGTTTTAGCAAGCTGCATACGGACGTAAAAACAAACAATTGCCGCATAATGCATGCTGCCTGGATGCAGGTAGATGATGTAACTTGGGTGTTCACCATTCAGGCGGACCGTTTCCTGCGCAATATGGTTCGTGCAGTAGTAGGAACTTTGCTTGAAGTAGGCCGTGGTAAGCTCACTATTGAAGGCTTCCGGCGTGTCATCGAACAGAAAGACCGTTGCAAGGCTGGTACTTCCGTTCCGGGTAATGCCCTGTTTCTGGTAGATGTCACATATCCCGAGGAATTATTCATCGCAGATAATAACTGAATAACTAACAATTAATTAACTAAGAACCATGTGGTTATTACTCGCCTTTCTCTCAGCTGCCTTGCTGGGGTTTTATGATGCATTTAAGAAGAAATCATTGCGCGACAATGCTGTGCTTCCCGTTCTGTTTCTGAACACAGTGTTTTCCAGTATGGTATTTCTTCCTTTCATATTGATTTCCGCTTTTACTCCGGTACTTAACGGAACAATGTTTGATGTGCCTGTAGTAGGTTGGGAAGTACATAAGTTTATAATTATCAAGTCCTTTATCGTTCTTTCATCTTGGATATTCGGCTATTTCGGTATGAAACATTTGCCGTTGACTATTGTAGGACCGATTAATGCCACCCGCCCTGTAATGGTACTCGTGGGGGCCATGCTGATATTCGGTGAACGTCTGAACCTGTATCAATGGATCGGAGTCATGCTTGCCATACTTTCTTTCTTTATGCTGAGCCGTTCCGGCAAGAAAGAAGGCATTGACTTTAAGCATAACAAATGGATTTATTTCATTGTGCTTGCCGCCATCACCGGTGCTATCAGCGGACTGTATGACAAGTATCTGATGAAACAATTCAATCCTATGGTTGTACAATCGTGGTACAATGTCTATCAGGTATTTATCATGTGCCCCATCATCCTTTTGCTATGGTATCCCAAACGAAAAGAAAGTACTCCTTTCCGTTGGGACTGGACTATCATCCTGATATCCGTCTTCCTTAGTGCGGCTGACTTTGCCTACTTCTATGCCCTGAGCTATGAAGACTCCATGATTTCCATCGTTTCTATGGTACGCCGTGGCAGTGTGGTTATCTCCTTCCTTTTCGGAGCTCTCTTCTTCCGTGAAAAGAATTTAAAGAGTAAGGCTGTCGATCTCATATTAGTATTGATTGGAATGTTCTTCCTGTATTTAGGAAGTAAATAAGTTGAATACAGATGATTAGTTTCTATATCCCTGTATTCGTGTATCTTACTGGTTGTTTAAATTTTCTTTTAATCAATGGAAACGGGATCGTTCTTTGCCATTTTTTTTGCTCGGAAATAACTGCGATAATTACTGAATCCAGCATGAATGACAATTTCCGTCGAGGATATTTTTTGCTTTCTTTGTATAGCCTCTGACTGTAGTCTTTCTACTTCCTTTAGTCGGTAATTGTTGATAAAACGATTGAAATTCATACCATATTCCCGGTTGATGAAAGCAGATATATAAGTCCTGTTTGAAAAAAGATCCTTGGCCATATCGGTTATTTTGAATTCCGGATTTAGATAAGGTTTTTCATTCTCTAAATACTTTTCAACCCGCTGGCGTTCCAGTTGCGCATAGTTTCCGGACGTGGTCATTTCCTTTTCTTTGGCGGTAATAGGTTCGATGATCACATAATTCTCCGAAAGAATGTTCAGGCACAACACAATCTGAGTAAAGACTGCTGGTAATGTTGTGAATGTCCAGATAACCCCCAATTTATTGAATAGTTCGATGCCCAATATTAATCCGGCTATCGGTAAGGTTTGCAACAGGACCCTGAAGATGATGATAAAGGACAACCAATCCAGCGACATTCGGTAGATATCAGCAGAATAATTGGTAACTTGACGTTTGTACGATTTTATGCGGAGCAGGCTCAACCCGGAATATAAAATACTCAGCAAAATACAGATGATATACGTGCTGTCAATAATTGCGCTTGTCAGGCTTACACCGTTGTCATAAATGGCATTCCATCGTTGTTGGAACGGTACTGTAAAGGCAATCACGTGGATAGTTACGGTCAAACATGCTGGAAGGATGAAATGGTATGTGGGGAAATGCTTTCGATCGCCTACTCCCGTAATAATATAGGTGATCATGTACAGGAATATGGGAATAAAACTAAACGAGGAAAAGCAAACGGGCAAGTATGCTATGAAAGCATCTCGGGCGATGGAATACATTACCAGTCCACTCCAATACAGTATTATTAGACAGTATACAGTGATTATGCTGTAATGTATTTTTCGGTTGATCGTATTGGAAGAGCGGGTTATGTCGAGCGAAATCATAATCAAGCTGACCGCAGCACTTGCTGCAGGTATTGAAAAAACTATAGCACGTCCGATATCTTGATTCATCCTTTTGGTTTATTTATGGTTCTTTGTGAGTCTGTTCTTTATATATATTTTCCAGTTGAATCGCACGCTGGAAATGTCTGGAGTCTTTAAATCCCGCCATGGCCATTACCTGATACGGATTTTTACCCTTGTTTGAAGGATGCACTATCAGTGCCTGATACTCTTTGATCCGACACAGGTTTAGATAACGCCTGAAATTCATACCATACGTTTGATTGATAAAGTTGGACATGACGGTACGGTTTACACCCATTATCTCGGCCATGTCAGTCAGTTTGAAATCGGGATTGAGGTATGGCTTTTGTTGAGACAAATAGTTTTCGAACACCTTCTTGTTCAATAGTCCGTGCGTATTATTCGGCGCAGGCTGCTGTTGGGTGGTCGGGTTGTTGTTCTCGGTTTTCTTTTCGTTGGCTGGAAACAAATCAGATATTTTGTAAGAGAGATATTGCCTGCGGATGATTTGGTATGTAAGCAATATCTCTTGAGCCATAATGCATAATGCGTTCAGCCGAATAAGCCATTGGCTTGGACCAACCAACGAAGACAAAAAAGCGATTAGCAATATAGCGATGGAAAGTATGAAAAACACGATGAGCCAACGCGATGATTTTATACTGAGATATTTTCGATCTGTATCGGTCTTCTGAAGTACTGTTTGCTTGTAATGCCGCAATAACAATAGTCCGGTTGGAACAATATAGACTACCGCTGTGATAAACCGCACTAAAAAGTCGGATATGAAAAGCACCGTATATTGCTCGAGCAACGATAAGCCGGTAAAAAGCTCTCCCTTGGGAGGCGATATCCAGGTTGCCATTATCAGGATAATTACCAATGTAGGGACTGGCCAAAGGTAATTCAGTATGGGAAAGTTTCTTTTATCCTCAAAATAAGTCAGATTATAAACAATGTTGTAGAACAATATGGGGGTATAGATATACGACAAGGCAAAAGGTATATCGACCGGAAGGAATATTGGCTCATCAGAGACAGTATGCCATAAAGCAGATGACCACCATATGGCTATCAGGATACAATAAATGCTCACGATCCACCTTAATTTCCTTTCGGCTAGATTGCGATAATTCCATGTCAATAATAAGGTAAAGACCGAGCATATGGCCGAACAAAATATTGGTAAAATATAGGTCATCAAGTTGCTGTATGTGACAAATGCTCCCATATTAATTGAATTCAAATTATTCTTTTCGAGTGTGTATTTCCACTGGCTTTTTCCGGTACACTAAAATTGTTTGGGTAGACAGTGATATACACATCGACATTGTAATATACAAAGATAGCCTAATTTACTGCATTTATAGGTATTGCAACTGTTAATAATGGCTCCGTACACTTAAAAAATGACTCTGGATTTGATGATTTGACATGTCCGATACAAAATTGCAGTTTGCGTATAATGTCCATTACGATTTTGCCAATATGATTTATACGTTTTGGCATGATGCGATAACAAATACATTGTTCCTTTGTGCGGAAAGAAAGCGAGGTACCGTGGCTGGTCTCTTGAAATTACCTATATAAAGAAAGACTGTAAAATTTGGAATGTAATAATTAACTATAGCCATAAAGTATGAACAATAGAATTATGAAACGGATATTTGTCTTGCTGGTAGTTACCATTACCGGCATGACGCAGAGTGTCAAGTCTCAGAACGTGGCTGTCAAAAGTAATGTTCTGGCGGATGCTTTCTTGAATCCGAATTTGGGAATAGAGATAGGATTCGCCCCTAAATGGACTTTGGATGTTACGGGACAGTTTAATGCATGGATGCTTTCGCACAATCGACATTGGAAACATTGGGCTGTTCAACCTGAAGTCAGATACTGGTTCTGCGATCGCTTCTCGGGGCACTTTGTAGGTACTCACATTCATGGAGGACAGTATAACATCGGAGGTTTTGACGGAAAAATCAATTTCCTTGGTACGGATGCTCGTAAACTAAAGGATACCCGTTACCAGGGATGGTTTGTTGGCGCGGGTATCGCTTATGGCTATGCGTGGATATTGGGGAGGCATTGGAATCTTGAGGCGGAAATTGGTTTTGGTTATTCCTATACACGCTATGACCGCTTCCAGTGTTTAGGATGCGGTAAGAGGATAGAAACGGACAAACCACACCATTATGTGGGACCAACGAAAGCGGCAATCAACCTTGTTTATGTATTTTAATCGTGTACAAGATGAAAAAGATATTATATATCCTAGTAGCCCTTTGGGGCATGGTTGTGGTAGCGGAAGCACAGATCGCAATCGATATGCGGAAACAGGACATCGTGGATGGTGTTTCCGTGGAAAATCTTAAAATGGAACGTAATGGAGGGTACATTGCCATAGACATGCTTTGGGATTTGTCAGGGCTTGATGTGGATGAAAATCGTGCTGTACTTCTTACGCCATGGTTAGTTAATGATAACGACTCGCTTGCCCTGCAATCGGTAGGGGTTTACGGCAGACAGCGTTATTACTTCTATGTACGTAATGGAGAGAGCATGTTATCTGGTAAAGATGAAAAGAGTTATAAAGTCTCGAAGAAGCCTGATACCATTGAATACCACAATTTAGTACCGTATGCAGAATGGATGAACGGCTCCGTGTTGTTGCTACATCGTAGCGACTATGGATGTTGCAATACTTTATTGGCAGAACAGGTCGGTATGCTTGGACGATACACAGAGGCGTTTTTCCCCGAACTGGTATATGTACGTCCGCAAGGGCAGATTGAAAAAAGGGATTCGCTCGAAGGCTCAGCATTCATCGACTTTCCGGTGGATCAAACGATGATTTATCCGGACTATCGACGCAACACCGCCGAACTTGAGAAAATACAGTCATCAATTGACTCCGTGCGAAACGATGTAGACATAACTATCACTTCGGTATGGCTGAAAGGTTATGCTTCGCCTGAAGGTTCTTATGCGCATAACAAAGAGTTGGCTATCGGGCGTACTGCCGCATTGAAGAGATACATACAGCAACTTTACCGGTTTGAAGGCGATGTAATAACGACCGATTACGAACCGGAGGATTGGGCAGGATTGCGTTACTACGTGGAACGGTCGAACCTTGCACATCGTGCGGAAATAGTCACTTTGATAGACGGTAATTTGGAGCCGGATGCCAGAGAGTGGAAAATAAAACGTGATTATCCGATGGAATACAGTTTCCTGTTACAGAACTGTTATCCTGCGTTACGCCACACTGATTATCGCATAGCCTATACTATCCGCAGTTACAGCGATGTGGAGGAGATAAAACGAATCATGCGTGAACGACCGCAAAAACTGAATCTGAATGAGTTCTATCTCGCTGCACAAGAGTATGAACCCGGTACGGATGAGTTCACTGAGGTGTTCGAGACAGCGGTACGCATGTTTCCGGATGACACTATTGCTAACCTGAATGCTGCCAACGCTGCCATGCGCCGCGGCGACCTCACAGGCGCGAAGCGTTATCTTGCCAAGGCAGATGATTCGCCCGAGGCTGTTTATGCACGGGGAGCACTGGCCATCCGGCAAAAGGATTACGACAGTGCCCGACGTTACTTGAACGAGGCGAAATCGTTCGGATTAGAACAGGCTGGCATTACGCTTGAGCAACTTGAAAAAGGGATACGTTAACGAGAAAATATATTATTAATAAAATTAGATTACAAAAAATGATGAAGATGAATAAATTATTTTTGGGTTTGTTTGTGTGTACCGCATTGTGTGCATGCTCGAATGATGAATTAGGAGTTATTCCGGATGATACACCGAATGTTTTCGCAGGAAGCGAGGCGTATATTAATGTCCGTCTTGCTGATGCAGGCTCTCTTACAAGGGCGCAAGAAGATGGCTTTGAGTACGGAACAAATGAGCAGTCTGTAAAAAATGCCTACTTCTATTTTTATGATGCGGACGGTGTATTTGTGACACAAGGTGATGTTTGGGCGAATGGTAACGCTTCGGTAACAACCCCTGCCGGAAACATTGAATTTGCGAGTAATAACGTTGTGGTACTGAAGGGAATGGACAAGAAGAACTATCCTAAGTATATGGTAGCAGTGCTCAACAAACCGAATGATTTCATGTATGGGGAAACGCTTGACGAAATGCAGACAGTGCTTGCGGATAATAATGCGGAAGGCATTTATTATCCGGAAACAATCAACAACAGCACTATCAATTACTTTACCATGAGCACTACAAGCTACACCGACACCAATCGGGCAAAGTATTTCGTAACAGAAGTTAAAGAGGAAAATTTTGCTCTTGAACCGATGACGGATGTGAGTGCAATTACTAATACGGTGACTGTATATGTAGAGCGTCTGGCGGCCAAGGTAACTTTGAATGTGTCCGGTGAACTCGAAAAGGATGAAAATGGGCGTTATCCGATAAAAGTCACTGTGGCAGGTGAAGATAACTCAGCCGGAGGCGGTAATATCGCTTCGGAAGATCTTTATGTGGAATTGCTCGGATGGAAATTGAATGCTACAGCGAAGAAATCGCACATGGTCAAGAACATAGATATTGCTTGGGCAGATAATGACTTGGGATTTACATGGAATAGATCAATTGATTACCGTAGCCACTGGGGTAAGTCATTCAACTACGGTTTTTCTGGCTATCCTGAAAATGCGGCAGCGGTTTCTGACAATTCCGAATATCTGAACTATGTCGACTTAGAGGATGGCTTAACTGAATTGGGAACTTCTGCCTATTGTGCAGAGAACACCAATACAAGTGCCATTGTTACTACCAATTTTTCTTCTGCCGTTACGAGTATCCTGTTAAAAGCCAAGGTTTGCGATGTAAACGGAAATGCACTTGACCTCGTACGTTACAATGGTGTGCTTTTCAAACAAGACTCCTTCCTCGAATACGTGCTCAGCGTACTGCAGACAAAAAATCAACTGAACGTGTGGTATGAAGATGGTCAAGATGATAAAGGCAACACAAAATATACTCAGATTGGTAAAGAGTATGTGAAGTTGGAGAATGTGGGCGATGGGAAAGTGAAAGTGGTATTTACGAATGAGAATGGAGCCTCATTATATACAGGAGACGGCTCCGCTTACTCAGAACAAATCATTACCACTCTTAATGATAATTTGGCCACTGCTTCCGCAGATGCTACCGCTTATAACGGTGGATTGATGTACTACAACATTCCCATTGAGCACCTCAACAATGGCGCTATTACGGAAAATGGAATTATCCCGGAAGCCAAATATGGCGTGGTGCGTAATCACCACTACGTAGTTACCGTTGACAAATTAGAGAAGATAGGTAAGGGAATTTTTGATGGAGACGAAAAAATCGTTCCTGGTGACGATCCGGATGGTGACATTTATTACGTTGGGGCAAAAATTAATATCCTTTCTTGGAAAATTGTCAGCCAAAATGTTGAACTCTAATTTTTTATGAAAAAAACGTTGTCTTTCTAAACAACCATTCCATGAGGGACTTCCACATGGAATGGTTTTAGAAAAGCACTTCCGTTCCGGTGCAAAGAGAGGACGGAACCGGAGAAGGTATATTTGCCATTTCCCATCGAAAATGAAAATTCTCTGCGGTATTTTCCGCAGCATATATAAAATATAACAATTTAAGTCAAATGGATATACGCTCTTACATAAGAAAAACAATCGGAAAGTTACTGGCAGTTATCGCTTGGACTCCGATTCTATATGCCTGCGACGGCTTAATCTATGACGGTGAGGGTGACTGCTCAGTGAATTACCGTGTGAAGTTCTGTTATGATTACAACATGAAGTTTGCCGATGCTTTTGCTCACGAGGTGAATGTAGTGACACTTTACCTGCTTGATGCCGATGGTAGGGTGGTTTGGCAACGTACTGAACAAGGAGAAGCCCTTGCAGCCGATGGCTATGTCATGACTGTAGATGTAGAACCGGGAGAATACGACTTGCTTGTTTGGTGTGGTACTACTGACAAAGGTTCTTTCTCGATACCCGAAACAACTGTCGGTAAGGAACTGACCTGTACGCTTGGGAGACAACGTGATATCGGGAACCAAGCATTCGTTACCGAAGATCTTGACCGCTTATTCTATGGGTGGCTTCCGAAACAGACGTTCGGTAAAACCGAAGGTACGTACACTTATACTGTACCGTTGGTAAAGAACACCAACAATGTGCGAGTGGTGTTACAGCACCTTTCGGGAGAGGCTGTGGACAAAGATAAGTTTATTTTCACCATTACCGACACTAACGGAAGCATGGACTGGGACAATACGTTGTTGCCCGATGAGCTGGTGACTTTCTATGCGTGGCATACCGATGCCGGAGAAGTTGGTATGGATATCCAGCCCGAAGAAACACAGACTACATCTCGCGCTGCCTTCAGTGCGGCCATAGCCGAACTGACCGTGCCACGCCTGGTGAAAGGGCAGGAGACGCGGCTCACCGTGTCCAATAAAGAAACGGGAAAAACGGTTTTATCCATTCCTCTTATTGACTATGCTTTGCTTGTGAAAGGTTTTTATAATCGGGATATGGATGATCAGGAGTATCTTGACAGGCAGGATGTATACGACATGGTGTTTTTTCTTGATGAAAGTGATCGTTGGCTCGATGCCTATATTTATATCAATTCTTGGAAAGTTGTGCTGCAAAACAGTGAACTGTGATAGGAGGAATGCGAATGAAGAATGTAGTACGATATATTGTCACGGGGATTCTGACACTTTTTGTGTTGTGGGGTACCTTGTGTAGCCATGACACGGAGAACTTCAGCCTATCCGATAGGGGAACAGCTCTTAGTATCGGTTTCAGATTACCTATAAGGAGTTTGGAGACCGATGAAGGTTATGAGGTTGGAGAAACCTATGAGAACTACATAGATGTAGAGAACAGCAACTACAGGATTTATTTCTTTACCTCCGATAATAAGTTTATCGCCCGTTTTGAACTGGATGGCTTCGTGGTGACTGAAGGAAGCGATTACAAGGATTATAGTGTGCTTGGCAAAGCGCCTACATCTTTGGTTTATCATAAAAATTTCAAGATGGTTGTGCTTGCCAATTGGCCGCAGTATGGTGACGATACAATGAAGGTTGGAGAAACGTTACTTGCGGATGTCTGCGACGCCGAATGGGGGCAGTTTGGCAGTTTTTCTTCTTTCGAGTTGGGACCGGAACGACTAGTTCCTTTTTATGGTGTTCACGAATACAATAATATAGAATTTAAGGTTGGAGAGGTTACATTGCTGCCTGAGCCTGTCACTTTGCTCCGTGCAGTGGCAAAGGTAGAGGTGATACTTAAGACGGACGAACATTTTGATTTATCGTTTAGTGAGGTGAAGATTCATCGCTATAATAAGAAGGGATATTGTGCCCCGAAAGACGTTTTTTCGCAGGACGATTACGATCATAGTGGTGAGTGGAACAGCGATTACGTCAGCGGTTTACACCTTGTGGAAGATGCTAACGATGTGGAAGAAAAAATACAAGATTTCCGCTTTGCAAGCCAATGGATGGATGCAGGCGGAAATAAATATGAGAAATGGATTGCTTACCTGTCCGAATACCGGAATATCGATGCGGGAGACAAATACTCGTGTATTGAAGTAAGGTTCGATGCCCAGACTGATGAGGACGAATCGCATAGGGTCTATTTCGCGAATTATGACGAGAGCGGAAAGACGGATAGCAACGACAATGCCAAGCGTTTCAACATTGCCCGCAACAATCTTTACCGTTTCACTATTACTGTCCGAGATAGCAGACTCATGGTGAACGTGCAAGAATGGAAATATGCTTATGATAACGAATATACTTTTGACTGATATGAAACACTACTTCTTATTATTCATACTTCTGTTGGTAATTATCACAATAGAGGGTTGTACGGAAGAACTGCATCCGGAGACAAATGGAACAAACAGTCCAGTCCTTAATGAGGGAGAACTGACGAAAGCCGTATTGGATTTGTCGGTCAATACATTTGCCGTTGAAGCACAAGCAGAGACAAGGGCATCTATACCGAGCAATATACCTGAGAATGAGACTTCGGAAGAAAAAGAGGTACACAATATTTGGGTGTTTCAGTATGATGCAGTTACGAAAGAACTGCTGATAAAGCCGCGTTACTATACTATCACTGACCAGATAATGTTGCAAGATTTGCCTGTATATCTGAAAGCCGGAATTCCGTCCTTCGTATATGTTGTAACCAATACGGGGTATGACAACTGGGCTAACGATGACACGGATACTTCATGGCAGAAGTTTAAGAATTTGGAACAACTGAAGAAACAAACTTTACCTACCGCTTTCCCATTACGTTCAATAGATAAGGTGTCGATACCAATGGTCGGAGCAAGTGAGGAGGTGGAAGTAACAACAGGCATTACGGTTACAGTACCGGTTACGCGTATGTATGCCAAGCTTAAAGTAAAGGTAGAGATGCTGAAGGCAGAGATGAAGCTGAACAATGTCAACGTAAGGCAAATTCCGAATATTTGCCGGATAGAAACCTTTGCCGGCGATGGAAATGGAGAGCCGATGAATGCGGTTCCATTTCCTGATGGAACGACATTCAGTTCCATAGCCTTTGCTGCTTCGGACTTGGAAAAGAGTGAAGATAAAGAATGGGCTGTTTTTTATGTTCCAGAGAATCTGCAAGGGGAAATAGAAAATCAGGGTGGAAACAAGTCTGATGCAGCTCCCACTAATGCACTTGTGGTAGATGTAACCGCCGAAATAGGTGGTGAAAAATATCTCTATGCCGCTTATCCCGGAGGAAACTCACTCAATAATTTTAATGGGATTTATATACTTAATTACACTTGTTCATATCACGGTAATAATGTACCACCGTGATATATGCAAGTATAAGAAAATAAATTGAAAACTACAAATTGCTTAGATATTCTTCAAAGTCACTTATGGATAAATCTAATTTATTTAAAAGTTCTTCCACAGACTTCTTATTCAGCATTTCATCATTTTTTATTTTTGCAGTTTTATTTTCTGATGGTAATTTACTACCTTTACCCATATAAGGTTCCGTTGAAAAACTTGTAAAATCACTTCCGATATAAATTGGGTAAACACAAGTTGTCTCTATATAGTCTATTAGTGCGTTTGGAGAGATAGGGTAACTAACCTCCGATTTCGGTTTCGACATCTATTTCTACTATTTGGTAATTAGTAATTTCTACTTCAAAGAAATCACTTGCATATTCTACAAGTTCCTTTTCTACAAAGTTAGGTGGAATTATTGAATTTTCAATGATTTTCCATCCCATTTTTCGTAAACGGGTGAAGTTTTTATCCTGTACATAAATTAAAAGAACTTTTTTGATGTCAGCTATTGCCATATCAAAAGTTGTGTTAGCAGTAAAAAGACAAATATCTCTACATGCACAACAACATCTACCCTCCTTAAAAGATTGGGGGTGTTCAAACTGTAATATTCTAATTTTCATTTGTAATTTCTATTATAATAAACTAACTTTGTATCGTTAAAATATTGATAGCATTAGCTATTGTTTTGAGGGCTAAGAAAACGACCAAATTTCAAAACCAACCTCAAGAAACATTAGTTAATGCCTGCGTCATGGCGTGGGCATAACTCTTGTATGGTTGGTGGGTGCTTGGTCGTACCTCTTAGTCTAAAGGAGTAATCCCACGCCCTTTGCGTGTTTAACGATAGGTGCTATAAATATAAGTATTCACCTAAAAACACGTAAACATGGAAAATTTTGTAATCTTATTCTTATTGTTAGGCTCATTCGTAGCGGCAATTGCTTTTATTGTCGGATTGTTCAGTCCCCAAACTGTAAAATGTCAGACCCGTGGAAAAGTAGCACTTGTATATCCAACGTTATCATTGGGAATCCTCATTATTGCGGTAAGCCTTGTTCCACCCAGCGAACACCATGAAGAATCATATCCACTTACATCTGAGCAAGAATCCATTTTGGAAGATGTAAAAAAAGAGTTGAAACTTCAAGAAGAATCTCAAAGTGAGTCCTTCAAGGAATCCTTAAAGAAACATTCCTCAAAGCAAACCACAAGTAACCAAGAAGTAGAATCTTCCATAGGAAAAGCCATTCAAATTGGGCATTTTGTTTATACCGTACAAGGCGTTTCTTTTCGTAAAAGTGTAGGAGACGAATTTTCAGAAGAAATTGCTGACGGGATTTATATACTGATAAACGTATCCATAAAGAATATCAGTAAAGAAACTCATATATTAGATGGTTCCTTATTTGTTGTTACGGATAAAGAAGGAACTAAATATGAGTTTTCCAGAGAGGCGTCTACTGCACTGGAAATGTCCGGTAAGAAAACGCTCTTTTTAAAAGAATGTCAACCTAATATTACTACTAAAGGACTTTTAGTTTTTGAAGTCCCACAGAAAGGAGAGTACTACCTGCATTTAATAGGCAATTTTTGGGGAGAACAATCCGTTAAAGTATTGCTGAGATAATATGAAGGCGCTTTTATTTGGGCGCCTTTTTTCTTTTTCGTGGATTATAAGCAAGAGCTTTATCAATCGCCTTACCAAACTCCGGGTCGTAATCTTCAAACTTATTTTTAGGAAGTTCTTTTTTTACTGGATTTTCTTTGGGTTCAACAGATTGTTCACTCATCCACAAAAAGACCCATTGTGGAACAGAAACGCCTAATTTCGGGGATGCCCATTGTGCTAAATTAATAGCAAGTTGTGGGTGCACCCATGTACCGTTTATAACAGAGTTGGTGCTTTCAAAAGGTTGCATTAATTGAGAAATAGGAATTTTAGTTTCCTTAGATAGTTCCTTCATAAATTCGTTTGTTACTTTAAGACGGGTATAGTCTTCAAGTTCTTTATCACATGCTTCACATAAAGCAGTGGCATTGATATACCCATCAGTTAATCGCAACGCTATGAGAGTATCGTTAATGTTCCTTTTTATAATTGGAAATTCGGTTTTTCTAATTGGCATAAATCAAATCTTTATAAGTAGTTCTACATCCTACTATGTTTTGCAAAAATAAATCAAATCTTTGTTTATCCGAATACTTTCGGGTATTAAATCTAAAAACACATTCATCAATGTATTTCTGCATGTGTTTCTTCGACCAATGATAATAAATACCCATGATACTTCTTTTCACCAACGCCCAAAAGGACTCAATACTATTAGAAGTTAAATCCCCCTTGCCGTAGAATCCTTTACCGTGGTCTACGTGGCGATGATAATAGAACATATCTGTATCTTTACCGTAGTTCCATTCATCAGAGTACAAATTACACCCTGCACGAACATAATGAAAAATCAAAGGCTGCAAAGTTTTCACTGTCGTATCAGATACCACTTTCGCAATTACACGCTTGCCTCTTTCCAACATGCCAAATACAGGAACTTTATCCTTGAAAGAACGTCCCTGGCATTTTTCAACTTTCTTATCTCTGTGACGATTTTTATTTTTGCCGCCGATGAAACTTTCATCAATCTCGACATTGTTAGCGAGTTTTCCATCGTTACCTTGATTATCATCATGCAAATCATTCTCGTCACTAAATACTTCTCGAATTTTGTGGAGCATCAGCCAAGCAGTTTTTTGCGTTACAGAAATATCCTTGCCTAATTGGACGGACGAAATACCTTTCTTATGTGAAGTTACAAGCCAAATAGCTATGAACCATTTTTGCAAAGGTATGGACGACCGATGAAACAAAGTACCTGTCTTTACATTAAAGTAAAGTCCGGTATTTTTGCATTTGTAGTTATTCCCCCTGCACCTATACACTTTTGATGTTACGTCATAAGGAGATACTACATTACCCTGCCACCTTCTGTATTCCAAATAATCAATACAGGTTTGTTCATCTGGAAAAGCGGCCATCAAATCAGATAATGAATTAAACTCTTTGAACATATCATATAATAATTGGTATATACAAAGATAGTAATTAATCACACAAAAACAAATAAAATAGCAATAAATTACACCAAAACTAAAAAGATATTTATTTGGTTATTTTTATCGAAATAACTACTTTTGTGTCATGATAAACAAGCATCTGCGATTTCGTCAATTTGTAAACACCCGTGTTGTGCAAAAGTATTATTGTGCCTATCACGAAAAACACCCATGCGTATCTGTTATACGTATGGAATACCGAATCACATATTGCTGTTGTGATGATTTTAAGTCTTTCGTGAAGTCTTCTTGCGAAAAATACAAGAATGGCATCTCTCACGGTCGTTACAATTTCGCCCCAAAGAAATGTTCACCAAGACCTCATCGTAATCTTCCGAAGAATATTTCTCAGAAATCGCATAGAGTTTCTTTATCACATCATCGAAAGTTTTAGCAGTAAAAAGCCCTTTATACTGCACACAATATGGCACTACCCCTTTCTTCTTTTTCATTATTCATAATTTTAGTTTTTAAGAAAGTAGTGTTTGAATACTGAACACAGTAGAAAAACAAGGTATAGGAATAACTGTACCCATATTCAAACACTAACTTTATAATATTAAACGTTTTATACTACACTTGTGTAATTAAGTATATAACTCCCATTTTAATATACAACGTAATCAGGTTTATCGCATGACGTTGACTATTACAGGAGAGAAAGGCCAGAATAATCCATCGTCCAACTGCTTTGTAGTAAAACCAAACGGTTTTCTGTCTTTCGAGCCCTACTACCGTGTGGAGACAGGAGGCGGGTATAATTTTGCAGACTATTTAAGTCCTCATGACGAGAATCTGAAAATAGCCAGTGTCGGCATTATCTGGCAGACCAAAGACTGCATTGGTGATAATACAAATGGAACATTGGTGCAACTCGGTGAGAATACAGGCGACATTCATCAGAAAATCTATGTTAGAACGCAAAAGAAAGGTAATGCCTTGATCGGTGCTTACAATAGCAAGGGAGACGTTCTGTGGTCTTGGCACATCTGGGTTACAGACCACGAGCCGGATAATCTCGGCAGGGCTGTTACTTATTACACATACGACTGGGATAATAATGGTATCTATCCTGAGAAGCCGCGTATTCAGGGTTATGCCGTCATGTCATGTAACCTCGGTGCATTGGCGGAGAATCAGAAAGGTCTAGGAACTGGTCTCCATCGGTATCCGGATGAAATGACGCAGGCTTTCGGCATGTTGTATCAATGGGGACGAAAAGATCCGTTCCCTCCTTTACGCAATGTTGTAAGCGAACATCATGATTATAATGACGAACATACAGATCTGCATTATGACAACTCCAACCAGATTGAAGTACATAAGACATCCGGCACAGATGAAAACAAGCTGTTCCATTCGGTAATTGGGAGTACCCTGACCGGAGCTGTCAGACACGCCATCGCCAATCCCACGGTTTTTATCACTGGAACGAACGATGTTAACCGAAATGAAAGTTACGTACAACAAAAGAGCAATTATTTCAATAATGGAGACTGGTGTCCAATAGGAGAAAGCGATAACAAACTTTGGGGTGGACTGGAGCCGGCTTCCGAGGGAATGAAGGCTTATACGATTAACCAAACTAATAATGTACATATATACGATAACTACGGAACGGAAAAATCTATTTTCGACCCTTGTCCTACAGGCTGGAGGGTTGCCTCGGGTGAATTGTGGTTCGAGTTTACAAATACGGGGCTCAATCCCGGATCTATGAGTGGTATCAATTATGATGATAAATTTTCGGATGGATATGGAATGAATATGTATATGCAGAAGTGGAAAGACGGTCCGACTTCTTATTTCCCGACACAGGGAACACGTGTAGGTGATGGAGGCGGTTTTCGTACAAACAGTTGTGGGAACTACCATAATGCAACCACGGACACGGACAACCGAGTGAACATTTTGCATATCCATAAGGATGCCGGTCTGTTCCATATATTCGAATACCAATTCTATTTTTATTATGTAAAGTCGGTGGCAGGACCGATCCGATGCGTGCGAGACTCGAAATAAAACTGTGTGCTTTTTCTATTCTGTTCTCAGTCTCATTTTTATTTTCTATCTTTGTCCTAAATAAATATGTGATTTGAAGGTGGTACGGAAGATGAGCCGGAAGCTAAGAATTGATGAGCGTATTTAGGAGTATAATTATGGCAGAAGATTTATGCATCAGCAACGGCAGCAAGGCTGAAAAGTATCAGACCTTGCTGCCCCAGATAAAGAGCCTGATTGAAGGTGAAAATGATCTTATAGCCAATCTGGCTAATATTTCAGCTGCACTGAAAGAAACTTTCGGCTTCTTTTGGGTGGGATTCTATCTGGTGAAAGGAGAAGAACTGGTATTGGGGCCTTTTCAAGGACCGATAGCTTGCACACGTATCCGAAAAGGACGGGGTGTTTGCGGCACGGCATGGGCTAAGGCGGAGATGTTGGTAGTGCCCGATGTCGATGCATTTCCCGGTCATATAGCTTGCAGCTCGTTGTCGCGCTCGGAGATTGTTGTTCCGTTGATTCGTGAGAATGGCGAGGTGTGGGGCGTGCTCGATATAGACAGTGAGAATTTGAATACCTTTGACGCAACAGATGCACGCTTTCTTGGAGAGATATGTTCCTGGCTCTGAAGAGTGCGTTGAGGTAATAAAATGCAAAATAAGAATAACAGAAAAATAATATGATGAAGAAATTGACAATGTTCTTGTGTTTGGCTTGTGTCTGGGTGTTTTCTCTGCAGGCCCAGGAAGCTAAAACCTTTTTCAAAAATATGCCCGATAGCCTTAGCCCGTTGCTTACTGCCGTGAACCGTGCCGACTTTATCGACTTCCTTGAAAGTAAGATGAAAGCGGAAGTAACGAACCGTTTTGGTGGTAAATCGGAAATGACGGAGCTTGCTTCCGACTACATCCGTATCCAGATGACACCGCAAAGTTCCTGGCAGATGAAACTGCTGGCTACGAGCGACAGTACGAAAGTAATCTGTATTGTATCTACGGCTTGTGCCCCAGCCTGTGATAGTGATGTCCATTTCTATACCACCGGTTGGGAAGAATTGCCTTCTTCTTCTTTCCTTACTCCTCCTGTAATGAAGGATTTCCTGTCATTACCCGATACGGTGATGGATTATGAAGTGAGAGATGCCGGCGAAAAGGCAGATATGTTGCTGGTGAAAGCTGATCTTTCTGCAAAGGACAATACATTGACCTTTACTTTTACAACTACCGACTATATGGATAAAGAAGCGGCAGAGAAACTGAAGCCGTATCTCCGCCGCCCTGTAGTGTATGTTTGGAAAGAAGGTCGTTACGAGCTACAAGCTACAAGTAACGAGTAGCTGCGCACTGCTACTATTCCGAAAGGTACTCGTAGCTATTTCACCTTTATTCTGTCGAACCCTTCTCCGTATACTCCGATTACCGCACTTTGTGATACAAATGCGTTTGGATCTATATCCTTTATCAATCGGAATATAATTGTTGATTCGCGTTTCTTGGCAAGTACGAACAACATCTTCTGTTCCTTGCCGCTATAGAATCCGGAAGCATTAATGACGGTGGCGCCCCGGTGCGGATATACATTGATGTGCCGGGCTATTTCATCATATTTCTCACTGATGATAAAGAACTGTACGGATTGCCGGGCACTGTTCACTACCTGGTCCAGGACAAAACTGCAAATGTACAGGGTTACATAACCGTAAACCACCTTCTCCCAATCTTTCAAAACAAAGTAACTGGAAGAAATGATAATCAGGTCACAAATCAGCATTACACGCCCCAGCGTGATATCCCGGTATTTGTTGATGATGGCGGCAATGATATCTGTTCCGCCTGTGCTGCCATTGGAAGAAAAAGCGATGCCTATGCCGCCTCCGCAGAGGGATGCACCGATGACGCACGCCATGAAAGGCTGATCGTGCAGTAAGACCACACCGCTTGCCAGTTTCTGAATGATGGAAAGGAAGAATGTCAGGGTGAATACGGCAAACACCGTTTTGATACTAAACTTCCAGCCCAGGATGCGGATGGAGAGTAATAACAGGATGAAGTTGATACTGAAATAAGTATACTGCACAGGGAATCCTGTGGCGAAATAGACGATGGAAGCGATACCCGGCACTCCTCCGGTGGTGATGTCATTGGGCAACAGAAATACTGTCCAGCCTATACCATAAAGAATTAATCCGAGGGCGATCATTAAATAATCTCTTGTTTCCCGAATCAGGCTTTGCTTGGTAGGGACGTTTACGATTGTTTTCATCTGACTTTATGCGTAAGTATGGGTTATAACTAATTTAACAAGCTTTCTCATGATAAATGTGTTTTGGCTGTAAATCGGCGCAAAGATAAATCTAATTTTTTGAATACTTGTTCAAAAGATTATTGTTCGTGCGGGGTGGACTTAAAATTTATTTGCTGATGAGGTACATCACCTCATGTGCTTCCGTCAATTGTGGAGTTTCCAGTCTGTCGAGCATTGCATCCAGTACCGCTTCCGGAACCATAAATTCCCGTTCACGATTTTGTTTCCTCCATACCGCATACGGCTTTTCGATATAAACAATCTTCACTTTAGCCCCGTAAGTGAGAAATAAATCAATCAGTTGCGAGCGTATTTGCTTTGAGGTATTGGTTGCATTCCACACAAAGCCCTGCTGTTTACGCAGATAGTTGCGAGCTGTTTCCTTGGCTTCCTGTACCACTCTGCCATTGGCAGCTTTATCCGTAGGGCTAACTTTATGCTTTCGCCGGATGTCATCGAGGCTTATCACAGGAATATTCTGTGGCAATGTACGGATATAATGATCTTTCCCCATTCCCGGCAAACCGGATAATAAGATAACTTCACACCGGAAATTATCATGCGGAATGTAATCTATATACCCATCCTCCGCTTGAAAGTACTGAAAGCGGGCATGACCCGTTGCAAAGCTTCGTGCCTTTCCCCAGCAATCCTGTTCACGGCAAAGCATCTCGAATAACTCGGAAGCTTCCATCAATGCAGGCTTATCTTTGCAGATACGTCCCTGAATATCCGCCACAGCAAGCATTTTCAGTAAACGTGTATCCACTCTGAGAGATGCTTCGCACAGCTTCTTCACAGGATTCTCCCGCTCCATAATCCAAACCGGCAAACCATGATAACGCACCAGCGCAGCAATGTTCTCCCGGATATGAAACGGAGTAGGAATATCCCTGTAAAGAATTGTGCGTGCTGTATATTCCCCACGCCTGGCATGTCCCTTGGAAGTGATAATACCGTTTCCTTCATCTACAGAAGTAGAACGTTTCTCCACATCATGAAGTAAAGCTGCCGTCCACAATATTTCCTGTTCCTGTGCGGGCAAAGCCCGATATTCCGGCTGTTGCTGCAATGTTTCCAGTACCATGCGGGTATGCACGGCCACACTACCTTCTTCGTGATGCAAATGGTGCTGCATCACGAAGTTCATATCTTGTACCCACCGGAACTGTTGTTCCAGTGAGTCCCAATTTTTATTATCTGTCAGTTTCCAATTCATTTTATTCCTCCTTTCTTATTTCCCAGATGAGGCGGGCACGCTTCCAATTGCGTGTCCAGTGCTCATCGGTCTTCACATGCCCCTTGCGTACGTACTTGAATACGTTGCGGGCAAATTCACTTACAGGATATTCACCTATATTACGGGTGACTACCCCTTCGCGGGTACAATCTGCGCCTGTTTGTGGATCGCGTGTTCCGAACACACCCGGTTCTTGTGCCAGACTAACGACTTGTTGCTGCAATGCTTCCCGCGTCAATCCTTCTACTGTTTCCACTCGTAATTCGGGCACCGTAGGCAAGTCGAACAGAGCGGCATAGAATTTCACTTCCTCCCACGACAGCCACTGATCCAGACAACGCACGGCAAACACATAAAAGTGTGTTTCCAGTTTGCGATACTCTATCGAATGTATGGCATACAGGTTTTCACCGAATATCTCGATGTCCCCCAAGTCGTTTTTCATGAGTTCCCAACGCTCGCGCAGTTCCCTGGTCCACGGTGAGGTGGTAGGTGCTGCATGCGAACGGGCAAATACACCGTGGCGACTCAGACAATTATTTTCTCCGTCCAGCTTTTCGGTATGTATCAGGGTTTCTATCTGTTGAATGTCTTCCCAATACGTATGGTTGATGCGGTCGTCACTGGTCGTTCCGGGAGAAAACGGGTAATGATACGTGCGACCATATTTTTCTGATAACATAAGTTGATCCTTTCTTTTTAAATCATTCATCTACTTTAAATCAGTGGTTCCTGAATACTAGCCTCTTACTCTTTATTCATCCTTACGATGCGCGGCATGAATTTGCCCTGTACTTCTACCAATGTCTCTTGGGGGTGCATCACCCGGTCGATGTTTTTGTAGGCTAATGGCATCTCTTCGATGCTGCCCCCAATCAGTGTGACTCCGGCCTGCGAGAGAAATTTCTTCATGGCCGACTGGGTGAAACTCTCCTTTGCCTTCTGGCGTGACATAGCCCGTCCGGCACCGTGCGAAGCGGAACATAACGACTCTTCCACTCCCCGACCTGCTACGAGGTAACCGGGAGTTGCCATACTTCCGGGGATAAGTCCCGCTTGCCCAGCTTGTGTAGGAGTGGCTCCTTTGCGATGCACGATGGCGGTGAGTCCGGGTACAATCTCCTCTTTCCAGGCGAAGTTGTGATGATTGTTCACGTTCGCCATTGGCTTCAGTCCCAGAGCTTTCGAGAGGTTCAGGTGGATTTGTTCGTGACAGGCACGGGCATAGTCGCCTGCCAGGTTCATGCTCATCCAGTATTCCTGTCCTTCTTCCGAGTTCAAGTCGAGCCAGGCAAAATGTTGCGCTTCACGCGGTAGTTTGCAGACTTCACGGGCTATCTGGCTGTAATGCATGGCAATAGCTGCTCCCAGTCCGCGCGAACCGGAATGTGACAGCAATGCCATATAATTGCCTTCGGGCAGTCCCAGCACATTTTCTCCTTGCAGAAGAAGTTCTCCGAACTCCACGAAATGATTTCCACCGCCGGAACTACCCAACTGGCGGATAGCCTTCCCGCGTAAGTCCCTCAGAAGAGGTGTTAAACGGAATTCTTCCCGTTCTGTCACTTCGTGTTCCTGTGCAAAGCTCAGGCCGCCCTCCATGCCGAAGTGGGTGTAGTCTTTCAGTGCCTCTTTTATCTGATGCGAGTATCTTTTCAGATAATCCGCTTTGGCATCGAACACTGTCAGGCTCATCCGGCAACCGATATCCACCCCTACGGCGTAGGGGATGACAGCATTGTCCGTGGCGAGTACACCGCCGATGGGCAGACCGTATCCGGCATGTGCATCGGGCATCAGTGCACCGGCTACGCTGACGGGGAGCCTCATGGCCAGATTCATCTGCTGTTTGGCGAGGGTTTCTATGAACTTGCCGCCATAGGTTTTATAAGGCAACGGCTCTTCGAGTAAGTCATATGCTGTGAACTTCTTTTCGATGAGGGTGGGGGACAGGTGTTCGGCCAGTTTGCCCCATGTCTCATTCTCTTTATAAGTATCGGGATTTTCCAGCACGTCGCTCAGTGTCTTGATAATCTGTTCTTTGCTTTGGTGCTTGCAATGTTTGCCGACGATGGCTACTGCCAGACTGCGTGCTACATTGTCTCTATATCCCAGCTTACTTAAATCTTTTAATCGTATTCCCATATTTTCTTTTTCATGTGTATGCATACGGCATGGGCTGCCCGCCTCGTGACGGGGCAATGCAATATGCGTTTTGCACCCAATGCATGGGATGATGATAGGTACAACACTATCCGTCCACTGCATTGAAGTGAATAATAATAAAATTATAAATGTGATTGTAGGACTAATCAAGAAAATTGCAAAGCCCCATCATCCCGATGAGTCAACTTAGTCCTGGCTGAGATATTATAGTTCCAACATAAATTAGTCCCTTTCTTTCTGTTTTAAAGGGGTGAATACTGTGTTTAACGGCGGCAAAAGTAATGCATCTTTTTAAAGTATGCAAGGAAAAGGAACTATAAACTCGCATTATTAATCTTTTTCGCTTATATTTGCAATGTACTTCACGACGGAGTACATTTTATAGAATTTAGTTTAGTCGCTGCTGGAACTGCAACTCTATAGAGGTGAACTAAACTGAATAGGCATTCGTATGTTCTTGAAACTTACGATATACGCGTCTATTCAGTTTATTCTTCACCTCGGGTTGTTGCAGACCTCAGCAGTAGGATAGACTGTTTTAGGCGCGTTACATATGCAAACACCCATTATCAAATACTACAAAGTACTTACGAGACAAAACTCCCGATGGTACAAAATAATCTTGCTTATACAACAAGGAAAAACATCTGCCATGTATATTATAAAAACGCAGGATCATGAAGTGCTTGAAACCCTCAGTTCAACATGCCTCAAAGAAGTAAGAGACAAAATACAGTTTGTCGGTAATTTAATACTCGGCAAGCATCAGTCCAGTCCTATCTATCTGGCATTCTATTGCAGATTTATTCATTTAGAGCATCAGCATTACTCATGCACAATGAAGAACTATCACATAAACTACATATTATAATTCAATTTCAAATACTATGAAATACTCATCACACCCCTGCAACAGAAGAAAACGAAATTTCTTCCTCTTTATACACATTGCCGCTTTCTGCATATACATGACATTGATTCTGGTACTTGCGATCCTTCGTGTTACGTTGGAAGAAAAATACATAGTGATAAATTCACTTCAAAAACAAATACAACAGTATAAAGAAATACCCACTACTCCCCTATCTCACGAATACAGGGAATGGTGGGATGAGTATGGCTTAAAAGACGATCATCGCTAATTTTATCTTTCAAAGCTTACCCATCCTTTAGAATATCTTTGAGCTGTTCAGTCCGGACTATGCCATACAGACTCCAAGGATTGATGCTGTAAGAAGATACTCGAACCGTTTATAACTGCAAAAAAACGTTGAATTAATATAGGCAGAGCACCAATTACTCCAAATGGTAACTTTGTTAACATGCCGGGGTAACTTTATTAACTCCACATGGTAACTCTATTTACATACCGAGGTAAAGGTCGTTACATGCCGAGGTAAAAGTCGTTACAATATGAGGTAAAGGTCGTTACATCCTGCGGTAAATGCTTTTACATTATGAGAAAAATGTTGGTAAATGCAAGGCTTTGGCAATTAGAATGTTATCTGCTTTCCCTCTCTATCTTGAAACGCTGGGAAAAGTCTTCCACGCGCCCCGCGTGAAGTCAGGTATTTCTACCGGGAGACTGCCATTCAGTACCGATTGTTCACTAAGCTCGGTGATGCACGACCATTCAGCGGCGTCATAAACGTCCATATCCAGAGGAAGTCCGTGGTGCAGGCAGTAGATGAGGCGGTAATCCATGATATAGTTCATCTCGTTCGGGGCACCTCTGAGGGCGCCTTCTTTGCCGATGGTAGCTGTAAAAGGATGTTGATAGCGTTGCAAGAGTTCTTCGGTGGTTACGCTGGCTGCCTCTCCGGTGGCTATATCGATTCCCCCTCCGCTACGTACGTCTTCCAAATTGATCGTGGCTACCGGGTATTTCTGTGCAAATCCTCGCGTGCCGCAGATAGTGTGCGAACGGCTGTAAGGGCGCGGATGGACGGTGCAGTATTGCAGTTGGATGGTCTTTCCCTTGGCGGTATGGATGAGGGTGGTGTTCATGTCTCCCAACAGGTAAGCCTGTTGTGCTTCGGGAGATTCTTTGCCGAAAGTGCGGCGGGCATATTCCGTCATTCCTGCCTGGTGAGTGGACATGGATACAAGGTAATTCAAACGGTCGCTCCGGTGTATATCCAGGATCTGGCATACGGGACCTAAGCCGTGGGTAGGATAGGGGTTGCCTGTGTGCTCCATGCAGTAAGCCTTGTTCCAGTGGTTATGGAAGCCGCCTTGGTTTTCATTGCTGAAGTACATGGAGCGCAGGTCGTGTATATAGGCACCTTCTACGTGCATGATTTCACCGAACAGGCCTTGTCTTGCCATATTCAGCGTGGTCAGGGCAAAGGCGTCATAGCAGCAGTTTTCCAGCATGATGCAGTGGCGGCGGGTGCGCTCGGCAGTGTCCACCAATTGCCAGCATTCGGTTACGGTCATGGCAGCGGGCACTTCGATGGCAACATGCTTGCCTTGCTTCATGGCGTAGGTCGCCATAGGGGTATGTGTCAGCCAGTCCGTACATATAATGATGAGGTCGATATCGGGATTACAGCACATCTGTTGCCAGCCGTTTTCTCCGGCATAACCGGTTGCAGCGGGATGTCCGCCTTTTGTCAGTACGGCTTGCCCTTTTGCCAGGTTCCCGGGGCGTATCTCGCACAACGCTTTGATCTCTACGTGCTCTATGAGCATATAACGCTCTAACGTGAGTAATCCGCGATTGCCTAAGCCTATGAGTCCGATGCGTACAACGGGAATAGGAGGATGAGCCAAGCCCAGGACATGGGTAGAAGGTTCGTTTTTCATTGAAATAGTGTATAGGTTAAATTGAATTTGCTACAAAGATATTTATTCTCAATAAAAAAAACTGCCTCTTGGAAGCAGCTTTTTAGAATAAAATTGAAAATGCTTTTTTGCTGCGGTCTGTCAGCGAACCGTCAGGATTGATAAGCACGGCACGGTTTTGGTCGCCGATGAAGAACCCCGGAGCGATGGCATTCACACGGATGCCGTCTCCGTACTTCAGTGCGAGTTCGCTTGCCAGCCACTGAGTGAAGTTAGCAACAGCTGTCTTATTTTTCAAGGCTGGCAATGTCCAATACATTACCTACGATGCCGATCACATCTTCACCGTAAGCTTTCAGTTCTTCTACACGTTTGTCCAGTTGTTCCTGACGGATGTCAACGGCTACTACTTTGGCGCCTTGCTCTGTGAAACATTTGGCAATGCTGCCACCCAATACACCACCTGCACCGGTGATAACGGCTACTTTACTTGCAATACTGAATTGTTCGTTCATAATCTCCTTATTTAATTTTTAATTATTAGTTTTTAATTGTTTATTTCGTCCTGTACCACTGCCATCATTCCTTCTACCTGTGCCAATGCCAGCATACGGCCGTGGAATGAATATCCGGGGTTATATCCCTTATCTTCGTCACCCAGCATCATCCGCCCGTGGTCTACGCGCATAGGCAGTCTCGGGTTTTCTTTCTCAAAGATACGGATGAGATCAATCAGAAGTCCGCGTCCGGTCAGGTGCGAGCTTTCTATAAAGTTGCCTCCGGGCATGGCAGCTGTGCTGCGCAGGTGGACAAAGTGAGTGCGTTTGGCGAATTTCTTTGCCAGTTCGCGGGTATCGTTATGCTCGCCTGCACTGAGGGAACCGGCACAGAAGGTCAGTCCGTTGTGCGGGTTATCCACGGCATTCAGGAACCAGGCGATGTCTGCTTCGTTGGTGACAATACGCGACAAACCTAACACTTGGAACGGAGGATCATCGGAATGGACACACATATTTACGCCATATTCTTCGCATACGGGCATCTTACACTGGATTTTCCACTTGTCAAGCATTTTAGTAAACGGACTGAATCCCAAAGAATACGTGCGGAAATCATATTCGAACATTATTCGGAATTGAAATCAGTTTACGACTTAGCCATAGAGTTGACCAATGTGTATAATAA
>ERZ1673697.531-NODE-531-length-57865-cov-17.639578_pt1 | contig 57865 bp, 48 predicted proteins | sample MGYA00580227_ERZ1673697 | MGnify/ENA primary metagenome ERZ1673697 (study PRJEB41218, sample SAMN15661759) | gut metagenome | host: Homo sapiens | place: Canada: London | collected 2015-08-20/2019-03-30 | study: EMG produced TPA metagenomics assembly of... | reverse complement strand
GCTGTTGATTGCCCTGCCTGCGGCAGTGCCGTGCTGTTCGAATCCCTCCGGGTCCGGATGCGGCAGCATCCCCGTTAGACATTCCTGAAGGCTGGGACCCGCGCACGAATCAACAGCCCACCGGGCTGTTGATTGCCCTGCCTGCGGCAGTGCCGTGCTGTTCGAATCCCTCCGGGTCCTGAATAAAAAGAAAACTCCGTGTCAGCAGACACGGAGTTTTGCTTTTTATGGACCTGGAGGGATTCGAACCCTTGACCTCTCGGATGCGAACCGAACGCTCTCCCAACTGAGCTACAGGCCCATACCAGATGACCCTGTAAGTGTAACTCGAATCAGGAGATTTGTCAAGCGGATTGTGTCAGGTACGGCCCAGCTGCCAGAAGGCGACGGCACTGGCAGCGGCTACGTTCAGCGAGTCTACCCCATGGGACATGGGAATCTTCACGGTATAGTCGCAGGCGGCGATGGTGCTGTGGGCCAGGCCGTCGCCCTCGGTGCCCAGCACAATGGCCAATTTGGGCTCAGCGGCAAGGGCGTTGTCGTCGATGCTCACCGAACGGTCGCTCAGGGCCATGGCAGCGGTCTTGAAGCCCAGAGCGTGCAGCTGTGCCATGCCGTGTTCCGGCCAGTCGGCGGGGGTGGTGCCGATCTGTGCCCAGGGCACCTGGAACACCGTACCCATGCTCACGCGCACCGCCCGGCGGCACAGCGGGTCGCAGCAGGAGGGCGTGATGAGCACCGCATCCATGTTCAATGCGGCAGCACTGCGGAAGATGGCACCCACGTTGGTGGAATCCACGATGCCCTCCAGCACAGCCACCCGGCGGGCATCCCGGCATACCTGCTCTACTGTGCGGGGCGCGGGGCGGCGGAAGGCGCACAGCACGCCGCGGGTCAGTTCGTAGCCGGTCAGGCGGGCCAGCATCTCGCGGTCGGCCGTGTATACCGGGGCGTCCCCGCAGCGGGTCAGGATGTCCTGGGCCGGGCCGGTGATCTGTTTGCGCTCCATGAGCAGGGACAGCGGCTGGTAGCCGGCATCCAGCGCCCGCGCGATCACCTTGGGGCTCTCGGCAATAAAAACGCCCTTTTCCGGCTCCAGTCGATTGCGCAGCTGGGCCTGGGTCAGGCGGGCGTAGACGTCCAGCTCCGGCGTGGAAAAATCAGTGATCTCAATGATGTTGGGCATGGAAAAAGGCTCCTTTGTGTTTTTTCTTATTTTAGCACAAGATGCGCCGCAATGCAAAAAGCGGGCGGCTGCCCGACCGGGGAACCGTCCGCTTGTGTTTTGTCTGCAGGGAATCACTCCGAGCGCAGGGCCTTGACGGGGTCGCACTTGGAGGCGCTCTTGGCGGGGATCAGGCCGCCCAGAATGGTGAGCAGTGTGGCCAGTGCGATCAGCACCAGTGCAGCCTGCAGCGGCAGGGCTGCCGTGACCGAGGCACTGTCGGCAATGGAGTGGATGAGCATGTTGCCGGGGATCAGCAGAATCAGGCTCAGGCCCACGCCCATACAGCCGGAGCACAGACCGATGATGAAGGTCTCGGCGTTGAATACCTCCGAGATGTTGCGCTTGGACGCGCCGATGGCACGCAGGATGCCGATCTCCTTGCGGCGCTCCAGCACGCTGATATAGGTGATGACGCCGATCATGATGGAGGACACCACCAGCGAGATGGACACAAAGGCCACCAGCATGTTGCTGATCATGTTGATGATCTTGGTCACCGAGGTCATCAGGGTGCCCACCACATCGGTGTAGCGCACCACCTTGTCATCCTCGCCATTTGCCTCGGCGGAGGCATTGTAGGCGTCCAGTGCATCCACGATCAAGGCCTTGCAGTCAAAGTCCTTCGGGTAGATGGAAATGGTGCTGGGGTCATCGAGGTCGGCGTAGCCCAGGCTCTGCAGATTGCCGTCGTAGGTGGAGGACAGCATGGAGGACTTCATCAGTTCAGCCAGCTCTTCCTGCGTCATGTTCATGTGGATGGCATTCTGGAAGGCGCTGGCGTCGATCTTCAGGGCATTTTCCATCTGGCTGCCCAGTTGGGCAATGTTCTTCTGGATGGCGCTTTCCATCTGCTGGCTGATCCGGGTGCCCATCTGCTGCATGGCCGTATTCATGGCGGTGCTCAGCTGGCTCTGCAGGGCCTGGCTGATCTGGGCAGAGTAGCTCTCCATCACGGTCTGCATGGCGGCGGAGAACTGCTCCTGCAGGTTGGCGTCGGCCAGCAGTTCACTCATGGAGCTGGCCAGCAGCTGCTGGAACTGCTCGGTCTGCATATAGGCGGAGAAGCTGATCTTGTCCAGATTCAGGATGCCGTTGCCCACCACATAGTCCTTGTAGCCGTTCAGGATTTTCTGCATCATATTCTGCAGGGCCTCCGGGGAGATGGACAGATCCATGTTCTCAAACACGCTGCTCATATCCATGTCCGGCTGCGGCAGGTCGCCCAGGTCCAGTGAGAAGTTGTCCGGGTCCAGCAGGGAAGAGAGGTCGAAGGAACCGGAGCTCAGATCAAAGGCGCCGCTCAGGTCAAACTTCAGGGCGCTGGTGTCAAACTGGAAAGCGTTCTTCAGCGTATCGGTGTCCACCGAGAACATGGAGGACATATCGAAGGAAGTGCTGTTGTCGGCACCGAACTCCTCGCCGGTGAACACATTGATCTGGGGGGCGGCCATCTGCTGCTGCACGATGGCGCTGGATTTGGCCTGCTCGATGACGTGCAGGGTGAGGTCGTGGGTGTAGCCGATGCCGGAGGACAGCATGGCAGCAGAAGAATCCTCGGCGGGCTGCACCACGCCCACGATGGTCAGGTCGGTGCCGTTGGCCACCACCTGCTTCATATAGTCGGTGTCATCCGATTTATCGCGCCACAAGCTGTAGGTCTCGTCGTAGACATAGCGGTCGGAGCTGTTGATGAGCTTGAACTGCTTGCCTAGAAAATCGGAATAGGAATAGGTCTTGAAGTCATCCGGCACGTCTACGTTCTGGTTCTGGGCAAACTGCTGGATCATCTTGTCCAGCTCGGCGTTGTCCCGCATGCCCAGCGCGTACAGGGCGTAGTCGGTCACGCTGCCGGTGGCGTCCAGCACCAGCACGCATTCGTTGTAGGCTTCCGGCCAGCGGCCGGCCTTGACGTCGTACTGGGATGCATACAGCTCCGGGGTCTGGGGCAGTTCCGAGAACACACTGGTGTTCATCATGGAGGACATGATGTTGTTGGAAGAGGTCTCGGAGCTGATGCCCAGCGAGGACAGGGAGGAATCCGGGTTCACCTGCCGGATGCTGCCGTCGGGGTCCTGCCGGTAGATCTGGGGCGACACATTATAGGCATACTCCACGGCGGTGGCATTGTCGGCAACGGTGGTGTCGGTGGTCTCCAGATACTGCTTGAGGGACTTGAGGTCGTTGGTGGTGATGCCCGACACCATCTGCGAGAGCAGCTGGCGCACCGGCACCATGTCTTCTTCCTGAGTGGTGCTCTGGGAGCTGTCCGACGGAACGCGGGAAGAGAGCATGGAAGTAAAGTCCATGCCGCTGCTCATGATCTGCAGCGGGTACTCCGACAGGGTGGAGCGCTCCATGTCGTCAATGTAGTTGTTGACACCGGTGGACAGGGAGATGATCAGCGCAATGCCGATGATGCCGATGGAACCGGCAAAGGCAGTGAGCAGGGTGCGTGCTTTTTTGGTGCGCAGGTTGTTGAAGCTGAGGGTCAGCGAGGTGAGCACCGACATGGACGAGCGGCCCATGTTCTTGTGCACGGGGGCCGCAAGGGTCTGGGTGTCCGGCTCGTAGGGCATGGTGTCGGAGCGGATGACGCCGTCCTTCAGGGTCACGATGCGGGTGGCGTAGCGCTCGGCCAGCTCCGGGTTATGGGTGACCATGACCACCAGACGGTCCCGGGCCACCTCCTTGAGCAGCTCCATGACCTGGATGCTGGTTTCACTGTCCAGTGCACCGGTGGGCTCGTCGGCCAGCAGGATGTCGGGGTTGTTCACCAGTGCACGGGCAATGGCCACACGCTGCATCTGGCCGCCGGACATCTCGCTGGGATGCTTGTGCAGCTGGTTGCCCAGACCCACTTTCTCCAGTGCCTCGGTGGCGCGGCGGCGGCGCTCGGCCCCGGAAATGCCGGAGATGGTAAGGGCCAGCTCCACGTTGGCCAGCACGGTCTGGTGGGGGATGAGGTTGTAGCTCTGGAACACAAAGCCGATGGTGTGGTTGCGGTAGGAGTCCCAGTCGCGGTCGGTGTACTTTTTGGTGGAGATGCCGTTGATGATCAAATCGCCGCTGTCATACCGGTCCAGACCGCCGATAATGTTCAGCAGGGTGGTTTTGCCGGAGCCGCTGGGGCCGAGGATGGCGACGAATTCGTTATCACGCAGGTTCAGGCTGACATTGTTCAGCGCATTCTGCACGAGATCGCCGGTCTTGTACTGTTTGCAGATCTGTTTGATTTGTAGCATGTGTGTGCCTTTCTGGGGAAAAGGTTCCGGCCGGGGCCGGAGAGGTGAGGAACGGACAGCTGTGCCGCTGCGGGCCAAAAGGCGCGCAGACTGCACAGAAGAATCGAGATGATTTTAGCAAATCTATATGAAAAAACTGTGTATGGAAAAGAAAATGTTTCCGGAAGCGGAAGCAGAAATTCTCTGTTCTGGCCGGGTCAGAGAGGAAAAGTTTCCCAACCCGGCGGCAGGGGTTGCAATCCTGCGGCGTTCGTGTTATTGTAAGGGTACTGAAAAAAGCCGTGCAAACCATCCGGAACGATGAAAATACGGTGCGGCACAGGCAACATGATTTGCAAAAACGTCGGAAAGCAAAACAACACGACGCAAAATCGAACAGAAAAACAGTCTGACACTTTTAGACACTTTTTCAGGGTTGAATGGTTCCTTCCTGCTCCATACAATAAAAAAGGAAAAACAAGGAAATGCACTAAAAACGTCGCAATGCCTTGTAGCAAGGAGGAATTTCTATGGAACGTACGTTTTCACCCATGGTCCGGCAGTTTTCTGCCATCGCCGGGTTGCAGCAGGCATATACGCTGGTTTACTCCCTTGACCCGGACGGCGAAACCGGCTGTCGCCTGACGCTTTGCCGTACCGGCAGCAGCCAGCGCATGGACAGCAAGTATATGGCCGTTGCACCGGAGTTTGGCTACCGTGTTTTGCAATATCTGTGTGAGAATGGCGTTCAGCCGGAGATCTGGCAGGACGTGGTGGCAGAGCTGGATGCGGCACAGCAGACCGAACAGGAAGGCGGCGCGTGGCGTGGACAATGAGCGGACGGCAGATGTGCTGCAGGTCGCCCTTGCAAGCTATGACCGCAAGGAGCTTCGGGTACAGAAAAACTATCTGGAAGAACAGAACCCAGTGCTGGCCTGTACCTGCTTTCTGAACGGACACAAACTGCTGCAGGAGCTGCAGCAGGGCCACAATTTTGACATCGTGGTGCTGTGCAGCCAGATGGAGGATATGAGCAGCATCGAGTTCATGATGGAACTGCGCAAGCTGGAGCACAAGCCGCTGCTGATGCTGTTCGACGAGGGCCGGCGCAAGAACAGCTCGGCACTGCGCATGGAGGACTCCGGCAGCTGTTGCTGCGTGGAGCGCATGGAGCTCAAGAACCTGCTGCGGGAGCTGTACCGGATGCCGGGCCAGCAGTGGCAGCGCACCGAGCAGCAGTGCCAGCAGCTGTACCACAGCTGGGGCATCCGCATCCCGGACATCAATTGCAGCTATCTGACCAGTGCGGTGGGCGTGGTCTACGGCACCTCGCAGAAGCTGGCCATCCGCAAGGAGATCCTGCAGGCGGTCAGTGAGCAGTACGGTGTTTCGGTCTCGGCTGTGGACAGCGGCATCCGGCGCATGATCGACCAGCTGGAAGCAAAACCGGACGAGGGCTGGACGCAGTTCAAGGCTGAAAGCGGCTTTGAAGCGGAAAAGCCCACTACGGGCAAGCTGATCTATGCAATCAAACGGTATCTCATCCAGCAGAAGAGCAGGGAATAACGCACACAGTCTTGGAGGCGGTAGCAATGGAGCAGGCACAGCAGAATACAGCGCAGGAGCTGACGGCGCAGGCCATCCCGCAGCAGGCGGTGGAGGATGCCTGCTTCCATTCGCTGGGGCTGATCGGGCGCAACTGCGAGTATCTGGAGCAGCATCTGGCCCGCGTGGGGGCAGACGCCCAGTCCCTGCAGGCAGTCAGCGACATCAGCGCGGCCACGGCCAAGCTGGAACGGACCATCAACGAACTGCTGTCTGCGCTGGAATTTCTGCGTGCCGGGCAGCCGCCTAAGCTTTACCCGCTGGATCTGTGTGAGCTGCTGCAGCAGGTGGCGGCCCAGGCCGATATGGTGCGTGCGCAGCTGGGAGTCACCCTGGAGCTGGACTACGGCGGCTGGACGGCCTGCCGTGTGCTGGCTGACCGGGATGATGTGGAGCTGCTGTGTCTGCATCTGCTGTCCAACGCCCTGCGTGCCTGCCGCGAGGGCGGCACGGTGAGGATCCTGCTGCGCCGCAGCGAGACCATGTGGCAGCTGACTGTGCGGGACAATGGCTGCGGTCTGCCGGAGGGCAGCCAGGAAGCCTGGCTGGAAAACCGGCGCAGCTTTCTGGGCGGGGCTCAGCTGGGGCTGCTGCTTTGCCGCGAGTGCTGCCGCCGCATGGGCTGGGGGCTGAGCGTGGAGTGTGCCCCGGAAAAGGGCACCCAGGCCGTGGTCACGGTGCCGCTGTACACGGACGATGGGCGGGCACCGGAGGTGGAGCTGCATGCCGGAGCCGACCTTGCGTCCGAGCAGCATCAGTACCAGCTGCGCGCCATGCTGGTGCGGGAGCTGCGCACCATGCCCGAGCGCGGCGACCCGGACGAATAAACCGAACAAAACCAAAACCCGGAACTTCCTGTCCGACAGGAAGTTCCGGGTTTTGTTGTTTGTCTAGAGTTCCGGCACAGAGGCTCAGTAGTGCAGACGGTCAGCGGTCAGGGCTTCCAGAACCGGCAGCATGGCAGCAGCCTCGGCCTTGGCGGCAGGCAGATCCATGTCGCGGTAGTTGCCGCACTCCACTTCGCTGGCACCGGGCACGGCACCCTCAAAGGCGGCCATAAAGCGGAAGGACTCCACGGTCAGCTCCAAAGCCTGCGCAGGGGTCAGGCCGCGGGTCAGCAGGTAAAAGCCGGTGCGGCAGCCCATGGGGCCCACATAGATCACACCATCCTGGAAGGCACTATTGCGTGCGTAGGTGGCAAACAGGTGCTCCAGCGTGTGGGCAGCGGCCGTGGACAGGTAATCGCCCTGGTTGGGCTTCTTCATGCGGATGTCCCAAGTGAGCACGTCGCCGTCCTGACGGCTCAGGTACATGCCCCGGTCCAGCTTGGTATGGTCAACACAGAAGCTCGCAATGCGTTCCATTGTGTCGCCCTCTTTCTCAGGCCTGCAGGCGCTGCACGCTGCCGTGTGCGCAGTCCACAGCGATCATCAGGCCGTCACGGATGTGAGAGGTGGCACCCACGGCACCCACGACGGTGGGCTTGAGCAGAGCCTTGCCGGCAATGGCGGCATGGCTGTTCAGGCCGGGCTCCTCCACCACCAGAGCGGCGGCGTCGCGCACATAGTTCAGCATCTCGTTGCTGGTGGAGGGCACCACCAGCACCATGCCGGGCTTGAACTTGGCACGCACCTCGTCCAGGGTGCGGCACACGCAGGCCTTGCCGGTGGCGTTGGACACCTCGGCGTTCTCCGGGCCGACGCCCACACCGGTGGCCAGGCAGTTGCCCACCATGTGGATCTTGATCATGTTGGTGGTGCCGGAAATGCCCACGGGCACGCCGGCGGTCACCACGGCCAGCTCACCGTTGTGCAGGAAGCCGTTTTCCTTGGCCAGGGCGGTGGACATTTCGATCAGCTCGTCGGTGCTGTGCGCCAGAGGCATCATCAGGGAGGTGATGCCCCAGCTCAAGGACAGCTGACGCTGCACCTGCTCCTTCATGACGCAGGCGATGATGGGCTGCTGCGGGCGGTACTTGCTCAGCAGGCGGGCAGTGGTGCCGGACTCAGACACGGTCACGATGGCGGCGGCGTTCACATCCCGTGCGGTCAGGCAGGCGGCATGGGCGGTAGCGTCAGAGACGCTGATCTTGCCGGGGTTGGAATCCATCATGCGGCCGCGCAGATGGAAACCCTCCTGCTCAGTGCGCTCGGCAATGGCGGACATGGTCTTGAGCGCCTCCACAGGGTAGGCACCGGCAGCGGTCTCACCGGACAGCATAATGGCAGAGGTGCCGTCGTAGATGGCGTTTGCCACGTCCGAGATCTCGGCGCGGGTGGGGCGGGGGTTCACGATCATGCTGTCCAGCATCTGGGTAGCGGTGACGATGGGCTTGCCGAAGGAGAAGGAGCGGTCGATGATGGTCTTCTGGATGCCGGGCAGCTCGGTAAAGTCGATCTCGACGCCCAGGTCGCCGCGGGCCACCATGACGGCGTCGGCGGCAGCCAGGATGCTGTCGATGTTGTTCACACCCTCACGGTTCTCGATCTTAGCGATGATGCGGATGTTGGAGTCGTACTCGTTCAGCAGGTTGCGGATCTCGTACACGTCCTGTGCGGTGCGCACAAAGGAAGCAGCGATGAAATCAAAGCCCTGCTCGATGCCGAAGATGATATCGTCCTTATCGCGCTGGCTCATATACGGCATGGACAGATGCACACCGGGCACGTTGACGCCCTTCTTGTTCTTGATCTTGCCGTTGTTCAGCACAGTGCAGACGATGTCGGTATCGTTCACGGTCTGGATCTGCAGTTTGATCAGGCCGTCATCCAGCATGATGGTGCCGCCGGGTGCCACGTCCTGAGGCAGATCCTTGTAGGTGATGGAGCAGATCTCCTTGGTGCCCTCCACATCGCGGGTGGTCAGGGTGAAGGTCTGGCCGGCTTCCAGCATCTCGGTGCCGTTCTTGAAGTCCTTCAGGCGGATCTCAGGGCCTTTGGTGTCCAGCAGAGCAGCCACGGGCTTGCCCAGCTCCTCGCGCAGGGACTTGAGCAGGTCCAGACGGCCCTTGTGCTCCTCGTGGGAGCCATGGGAGAAGTTGAAGCGGGCAACATTCATGCCGTTGGCGATCAGTTCACGCAGGACGCCGTCCTTGTCGGTGGACGGGCCCAGGGTGCAGATAATTTTCGTTTTTCTCATTCAAAATACCTCCGTCTGCGTTCTCACTCTCTCATTTATTTTGCAGCAGGCTGTCTGCTGTCATGCAGAACGGCCCGCGCACACGACCAACAGGGAAAACTCCCCGTGCTGTGGGTTGGAATGTACGGTAAAGTGAAAATCCAAAACTTTACCAACTACTATTATAATCGCTTTCTGACAAGAGAGCAAGTGAAATTTCAGGATGAATACAACTTTTTTGCATACCGGGAGGTTTGAACAGATGCTTGACGCAGGGACGCGGTAATTTTGCGGATTTTGCACAGAGAAATCGTTAAAGAAATGGCTAAGATCCTGCCCGTCAGGACAGCTGTGCAGCATGGAAAGACAGCCCTTGCAAACGGGCCTGTTTTTGCTTATAATGGTGGCAGGTAAAAGTGTCACTTATCCGGGCTGACCCGGAAGAAATGGAGAAAACCAAGATGGAAAAACGTGTCTTTCTGATCGTGCTCGACAGCTTTGGCATCGGCGCCGAGCCGGATGCCGCCGCTTTTGGCGACGAGGGCACCAACACGCTGGGTGCCATTGCAAAGCATCCCAACTTCAACTGCCCCAACCTGCAAAAGCTGGGCCTGTTCAACATCGACGGCGTGACCGCCGGGGAAAAGACCGCCGCTCCCACCGGTTCCTTTGCCCGCCTGCAGGAGCAGAGCATGGGCAAGGACACCACCATCGGCCACTGGGAGATCGCCGGTGTGGTGAGCCCGAAGCCGCTGCCCACCTTCCCGGAGGGCTTCCCCGCAGAGCTCATCCACGAGTTTGAGGAAAAGACCGGCCACAAGGTGCTCTGCAATAAGCCCTATTCCGGCACCCAGGTGCTGAAGGACTACGGCGAGCAGGCCATGAAGGAAAACGCCCTCATCGTCTACACCAGTGCCGACAGCGTGTTCCAGGTGGCCGCCAACGAAGAGCTGGTGCCGGTGCACGAGCTGTACCGTTACTGCGAGATCGCCCGCGAGATGCTCAAGGGCGAGTATGGCGTGGGCCGCGTCATTGCCCGCCCCTTCCTGGGCCGCACCGCCGATACCTTCTACCGCACCACCAACCGCCACGACCTGAGCCTGAAGCCGCCCCGCGCCACCATGCTGGACCTGCTGAAGAACGCCGGCAAGGACGTCATCGCCGTGGGCAAGATCTTCGATATCTTTGATGGCGAGGGCGTGACCGAGAAGATCAAGACCACCGGCAACACCAACGGCATTGCCTTCACCAAGGCCCTGCAGACCCGCGACTTCGAGGGCCTGGCCTTTGTGAACCTGGTGGACTTTGACATGCTGTACGGCCACCGCCGCGATGTGGCGGGTTACGCGGCTGCCGCCACCGAGTTCGACCGCTTCCTGGCCGACTTCATCCCCGGCATGCGGGAGGGCGACCTGCTGATGATCACCGCAGACCACGGCTGCGACCCCTCCTACACCAAGACCACCGACCATACCCGCGAGTATGTGCCGTACCTGGTCTGCGGCAAGGGCGTGAAGCCCGGTGTGAACCTGGGCACGAAGCTCTGCTTCGGCACCATTGCCCAGACTGTCTGTGAGTATCTGGGCGTGGATGCCTCCAGCCTGGACGGCCACAGCGTGTGGAACGAGATCAAGGCATAAGATCCTGACAACGAAAAAACGAGGCCCCGGAGGTTCTGCCCTCCGGGGCCTCGTTGCGGTTGTGGGAACTCAGGCGGCGTCGTTCTGGGACGCTGCATTGTAGATGGCATCCAGAATGGTGGACGCTGCGTTGTACAGCGAGGATGCAGCCTGTTCCACCTCTTCCTGCGTGGGCAGAGAGATGGACGGAGCTTCGGTGCTGCCGTCACTGGTGCCGCTGTCGGCCGGAGTCTCCGGCTCCTGGGGCTGGGTGTCGGCAGGCTGTTCTGCAGGCTGCTCAGCAGGCGTTTCGGCCGGGGTCTCTTCCGGCACGCTCTCGGCAGGCTCCTCCACGATGACGCTTTCCGCCGGTTCTTCCGGAATGGAAGCAGCGGCGTTCGGGTCGGTGGTGGGGGTAAAGATGTCGGTCTTTTCCGGGGTCTGGGTGGTGTCGCTCACAGTGCCCTCACCGCCCAGCACGGTCGCGATCATCTCTTTGGCCTTGCTGACGGAGGCTTCATCCGGCTTCATGACGTAGAGCTTCTGGCCCTTGGCGGAATAGCACTGGGTGCTGGTGCCGGACGAGCCGGTAACGGTGTAGCTCTGGATGTCCCAGTTGGCAAAATCACTCAGCTGCATGCGCACCAGCGCACTGATCTGATCCTGCGAAAAGTCGGTGACAAAGCAGTCCGAAGCGGCGTCCATGATCTTGGAAAAGCCCATGAGCAGGGCAGGGGACTTGATCTTGTTCAGCATGGCGTCGATGACCTTCATCTGGTTGATGCCGCGCTGGATATCGCCGGAGGCAAAGGCGTGGCGCTCCCGGGCAAAGGCCAGGGCGGACTTACCGTCCAGATGGTTCCAGCCTTCGGCAAAGGTGGTGGGGTCGTAGTAGCCGGGGCTGCCCACTGAGGTGAAGGCCTGGTCGGAATACACGTCCACGCCGCCCAGGGCGTCCACGATATTGATGAAGCCCGCAAAGTTGATGCGGATGTAGTGGTCCACGTTGATGCCATAGAGGTTGCCCAAGGTGGCCATGCTGGTCTCCACGCCGTACAGACCGGCGTGGGTCAGCTTGTCCTTGCTGTTGGTGCCGGCTAGATCCACATAGTAGTCGCGGGGCGTGTTGATCAGCGCCACCTGCTTGGTCTGGGGGTTCACCACAGCCAGGATGTTCACGTCGCTGCGGGCTTTTTCGGTCAGTTCACCACGGGTGTCCACGCCGCTGAGGTAGATGACGAAAGGCTCCTTGGTGATCTTGTTGGCCTCGGCACCGGTGAGCAGACCGTTGGTCATGTTGTCCAGCGCGGTCAGACCCTGCTGGGCCCAGACACAGCCCAGCGCCATGCAGGCGCACAGGAACACCGAGAACACCCGGGACACCTTTCCGGGCACATTGTACTCCTGACAGCGCTTGACCAGCAGCCAGAGCAGGAACAGCAGGGCGGCCAGAATGACCAGATACAGCACGGGCAGCATCTGGGTGCGCCACAGCTGTACCAGCGAGGCTGCACTGAGAATGCCCTGCACCGGCAGCAGGATCCTGCCGAAAGCGGAGGGCCGGGCGGCGGCAGCCTGTGCCGGGGCACCGCTGCGGCGCGGGGCAGAAGAACCGGGCTTTTTCCGGGGCGGCGGCGTGGGGGACGGGTCCTCCGCAAAAAAAGCGGAGCTGTCCACTTCCACGGTGCGGTCTGCCGCACTGCGGCTCTTGCGGTTCACACGCCGCAGGGAACGGTTGGAATCATCCTTCATAGGAAATCTCCTTTTGAGCGCAAGGCTCAGTCGGCCGGCACGATGGTCAGCACCGCGCGGGCGGGCAGGCAGGTGGCGGTCTGGTCTTCGTTGGACAGCCAGCCGAAGCTCTCACAGATGTGATCCGGGCAGGGGGAGTCCACAAAGCGGGCAGCACCGTCCTTGATCTCGATGTGCACCGTGTAGTACCCGGTGTCCACGTCATAGGTATCGTTCTTGTCCAGCGGAAGGTTCATGGTAGTGTTGTTGTCACCGTAGATCAGTTCGGCCCGCAGCTTGGAACCGCTGCTGTGTGCGCTGCGCACCAGCAGCAGAACGGCGGCAATGGCCAGAACGACGGCGGCAAACAGAAGATTGGTCAGCAGTTTTTTGTGTTTCATGTGTCAGTCCTTGATCGAAAGCTGTTCCAGTTCAGCAAGCCAGAGGGCGGCGCAGGCATCGCTGGGCATGCGCCAGTCGCCGCGGGGCGAAAGGGTCACGCTGCCCACCTTGGGGCCGTCCGGCAGGCAGCTGCGCTTGAACTGCTGGGCGAAGAACCGCCAGTAGAAGTTGCGCAGCCACTTGTACAGCACGTTGTCGGGGTATTCGGGGCGGCCTGCAAAGGCGGCCTTTGCCAGCCGGAAGATCTTGGCCGGGCCAAAGCCGAAGCGCAGCACCTGATACAGGTAAAAGTCGTGCAGCTCATAGGGGCCCACCAGATCCTCGGTCTTTTGCACGATCTCGCCGTCCTTGGCGGGCAGCAGCTCCGGGGAGACCGGAGTGTCCAGAATGTCCAGCAGCACGGTGCGCAGGGCGTCGGTGGCGGCAATGTCGGCTTCGTAATGCACCAGATGGCGCACCAGCGTTTTGGGCACCCCGGCGTTCACACCGTACATGCTCATGTGGTCGCCGTTGTAGGTGGCCCAGCCCAGTGCCAGCTCCGACAGGTCGCCGGTGCCTACCACAAGGCCGCCGGTGCGGTTGGCGGTGTCCATCAGCTCCAGCGTGCGCACACGGGCCTGCCCATTTTCAAAGGTCACGTCCAGCACGCCTTCGTCCTGGCCGATGTCCCGGAAGTGGCTGTGGACCGTTTCGGCGATGTCGATCTCTTTGAAGGAGACCTGCAGCTCATCGCACAGGATCTCGGCATTGCTGCGGGTGCGGTGGGTGGTGCCGAAGCAGGGCATGGTCACGGCCAGCACATCGCTGGCGGGGCGGCCCAGCTGCTTCATGGCGCGCACCGCCACCAGCAGGGCCAGACAGCTGTCCAGACCGCCGGAAATGCCGATGACCGCCGTTTTGGCGTGGGCATGCTCCAGCCGCTTGGCCAGACCGTCGGCCTGCATCTTCAGGATCAGTTCGCAGCGCTCGGCACGGCGCTTGGGGTCGCCGGGCACGAAGGGTGCCGGGTCGATCCAGCGGGTGAGGGGGGTCTCGGTGAGTTCCAGATCGAACTCCACCGTGGTGTAACCATCGCGGCTCAGCTCAAAGCTGGTGTTGCGGGCACGCTCGGCCTCCATGCGCTGGCAGTCGATCTCGGTCTCGGCAATGCCGCCCGCAAAGGGAGCTGTCTCGGCCAGCAGGGTGCCGTTTTCGGCAATCAGGTCGTGCCCGGCGAACACCATGTCCTGGGTGCTCTCGCCGTGCCCGGCCGAGGCGTACAGGTAGCCGCACAGCAGGCGGGCCGACTGGTTGGACACCAGTGCCCGGCGGTACTCGGCCTTGCCGACGGTCTCGTCGCTGGCCGAAAGGTTGGCGATGACCGTGGCCCCGGCCAGCGCGTGGAAGGTGGAGGGCGGCAGTGCGCTCCACAGGTCCTCGCACAGCTCTACGCCCAGCACAAAACTGGGCATGGACCGGCAGCGGAACAGCAGCGAAGTGCCAAAGGGCACCTGCTGGCCGCACACGGTGATCGTTTCCACCTCGGTGCTGCCGGGGGTAAACTGGCGCTTCTCGTAGAATTCGCCGTAGTTGGGCAGGTAGGTCTTGGGCACAAGGCCCAGCAGCTGCCCGCGGCACAGCACGGCGGCGCAGTTGTACAGCTTGCCGTGTATCAGCAGCGGCAGGCCCACCAGCACGACGGTGTCCAGCGTCCGGGTGCCGTCCAGCACGGTCTGCAGGGCATCCAGCGCACCGGTCTGCAGCGTGTGCTGCAGGAACAGATCGCCGCAGGTGTAGCCGGTGAGGCAGAATTCCGGGAATACGGCCAGCTTGACCCCGCGCGCGGCGGCTGCCTGCACGTCGGCAAGGATCTGCTGGGCGTTATAGGTGCAGTCCGCCACCCGCAGGGCGGGGGAGAAGGCGGCTGCCTTTAAAAAACCATCTTTCATCGGAGGATTTCACATCCTGTCTTTCGTTTTAGCCTGCAGAGGGCCTGCAGTGCCCATAGTATACCACAAACTGCAACAAACGGAAAGTAACAGCTTGGTAAAAGAAGTGTGACAAAACAAAAGCTGCCCGCAGGGATGCGGGCAGCCGGAAAGCATAAAAGCGGAAAACGAGATGGACCGTAAGCCGGGTTCTGTATTAAACGACGATCTGTCTAGACCTGCCATTGCTGACAGGTTCATGCCGCCTTCGGGACACGCGAGCAGCGCTGTACGTCCCATATAGGCGTTGCTTCCGGTAGGGTTTACAAAGCCGCATGGTCACCCATGCGCTGGTGAGCTCTTACCTCGCCGTTTCATCCTTACCGCATTGCTGCGGCGGTTTGTTTTCTGTTGCACTTTCCCTAAGGTCACCCTCGGCTGCCGTTAGCAGTTACCGTGCTCTGTGAGGCCCGGACTTTCCTCAGAGCGGTCAAAGCCGCCCCGCCGCCGTATGTTCCACTCGTTTTCCGTTCCTCATAATACCATAAAAAAACAAGATTTGCAAGCGAAAGCGTTTTTTGCTATACTATTTATATCTGTTTTTCGTGCAAAGGAGGGGTGCGCGTGCGTCTGTATTTCACGGTGCCGGACACCCTGCAGACCCAAAATGGAACGCTTGTGCGGAACTTTCTGCGCCAATGCGCCGTTTCTACGGAGCTTGCCCGGGCAGTCAAATTTCAGGGCGGCGGCTTTTTTGCCGACGGTGCGCCCGTGCTGGCCAACCGCCGGGTGTACCCGGGGCAGGTGCTGAGCTTCGACCTCCCGCCGGAAGCGGGCGGCGTGGCCCCGCAGCCGGACATTGCCGTGCAGGTGGTCTACGAGGATGCCTTGGCCGTGGTGCTGGAAAAGCCGCCCCATCTGGCGGTGCACCCCACTCTGAACTACCCCGGCGGCACGCTGGCCAACGGCTATGCAGCCTGGGCACTGCAGCAGGGCCGCAGCCCGGTGTTCCGCCCGGTGAACCGCATCGACAAGGACACCAGCGGCCTTGTGCTGGCGGCCCGCAACACCTATGCTGCGCCGCTCCTGGCAGAAAACGTGCAGAAGCTCTACTACGCCATCGTGGAGGGCGAGCTGCCCTTGGGGCCGGGCGTGATCGACGCGCCCATCGGCCGCCGGGGCGACAGCATCATCGGGCGGTGTGTGACCCCGGAGGGCAAGCCCAGCCGCACCGAGTACACCATATTAAAGGTACAGAACGGCCTGAGCCTGGCCGCCTGCGTGCCGGTGACCGGCCGCACCCATCAGATCCGGGTGCACTTTGCGTCCATCGGCCATCCGCTGGCCGGGGATGACCTCTACGGCGGCCGCCGGGACCGCATCGGGCGGCAGGCACTGCACTGCGCAAAGCAGACCTTCCGGGTGCCGGAGTACACCGAGGTGCCGGACGGCATCTGCATCCGCACCCCGGTGAGCGCCGGAACAGGCCGCACGGTGACCGTGGAAAGCCCGCTGCCGCAGGATATGGCCGACCTGCTTTCGTGAAAAGTGCGTGAAAGAACTGCCCAAATTTTGTGCAGGTGCTTGTTTCATTCCGTGCAGGGTGTATAATAAAATGAGCATAGATCGTCTGTGCGCTGACATTCAGCCGCACAGGATGTGGAAACCACCGCCGCGCCGGATGCAGAGCAGCTTTGCCGCGCGGCAAGGAAGGAGAAACCCGTTTGATCGAAGATAAGACAAAGGAACCGCAGACCGCAGAGCCTGCGCAGCAGCCGCCGAAAAAACGCGGCCAGAAGCTGCGCTCCCTGTGGGCACAGTTCCAATGCATGCAGCTCCTGCGTCGGCACCGCTTCCGCCGCAGGACCCAGCATCACGTCAATCATTTTTCTCAGAAGCTGCTGCAGAACCGCCTCGTTCTCATCGTAGGTGAGGCCCTGTACGCTCTGGGATTTTCGGCCGAATATGCATTTGTCCGTGTCGGACGCACGGTGTGCCGGGGCGTGTCCGGTGCACGGCTCTGGGTGCGCAGCCTGCTGCACACCATCGTGTCCATGGCGTTCCCCGGTGCAGCCCAGATGGTGCGCGACCTGTTCGGGCCCATCATGCTGTTCTTCCGGGGCATGGGTTCGCTGCTGGTACATGCGCACCGCGTCCGGAAGGAAAAGGGCTTTGGCGCAGCCGTAAAGGACAGCGTACATTATCTGGTCGGCGGCGTGCGGCGCAATGTGCGCACCCTGCCGCGCATGGCCATGTACATCCTGCCGGTGCTGGCACTGGCAGGGATGGTCACGGTGGTGCAGAACACCATCCGTCAGCCCTATGCGCTGGAAGTGCAGGTGAACGGCCAGACCGTGGGCTATGTGGCCAACGAGGATGTGTTCAACTCTGCCAAGGAAGCCGTGCAGGAGCGTATCAACGATGCAGGCACGGACGAGAACACCAAGTGGACGGTGGAGCCCACCTATACCATTTCGGTGGCACACAGCGTGCTGGACGAAAACGAGATGGCCAACGCCATCCTGAAGTCCTCCAGCGACCAGATCAGTGAGGGCACCGCCCTGTATCTGGACGGAGAACTGACCGCCGTGTGCTCGGACGGCACTGCCCTGCAGAGCTACCTGAGCAGCCTGCTGGAACCCTATGAGAACCCGGAAGATCCCAATGTGACCGTGGGCTTCAACAAAGAGGTCACCCTGGAGAATGGCATCTACTTCAATGAAAGCTTCCAGCAGGAAAACGATGTGGAGTCGATGCTTTCCGGCGTGCAGCAGCAGGAAAAGATCTATACCGTGCAGAACGGCGACACCCTGTGGAGCATTGCCCAGAAGAACGACCTGACCTTCCGGGAACTGTGCGAGCTGAATACGAACTTCAAGGGCGCGGCCCTGACCGAGACCTCCAACATCCAGGCCGGTGATGAGCTGATCGTGACCAAACAGGAAGCCACGCTGGAAGTGCGCATCACCAAGATCGAGACCTGGCAGGAGGAGATCCCCTATACCAGCGAGACGACCAAATCCAAAGAGTACAACGTGGGCACCAAAAAGACCACGCAGGCCGGTGAAAACGGCATCCGCAGTGTGACGGCCCAGCGTGTGTACGACACCAACGGCACCCAGCTCAGCCAGCAGATCCTCAGCACCGAAGTGATCAAGGAGCCTGTGACCGAAAAGATCGTGGTGGGCACCAAGAAGGTGACCACCAGCACTTCCTACATCACCGGCAGCGGTCAGTTCATCTGGCCGGTGCCCGGCTACCGGAACTGCTCGCGCTGGTACGGCGGCAGCCACAAGGGCGTGGATATCTGCGCCGCCGCCGGTACGCCCATTTACGCTTCGGCAGGCGGCACCGTCACCAAGGCCGGTTACAACAAGGCCGGTGCAGGTACGGGCTATGGCTACTCCATCATCATCAACCATGGCAGCGGCTACACCACCGTGTATGCACACTGCCTGTCGCTGGTGGTCCATGCAGGCCAGACCGTCAAGCAGGGCCAGCTGATCGGCTATGTGGGCAGCACCGGCCGCTCCAGCGGCAACCACTGCCACTTCGAGATCCGCCGCAACGGCTCTTACATTGCCCCGCAGAACGTGTTCAACCGCAGAAAATACAGGTAAGCATGCAGAGCGGGCCTTTCCACCGGGAAGGGCCTGCCTGCCGATCATAAAGAAAAAGGAGAGATGTTCTATGTCTACCCCTCACAACAGCGCCGAAAAGGGCGATTTCGCCAAGACGGTCCTCATGCCCGGTGACCCTCTGCGCGCCAAGTTCATTGCCGACACCTTCCTGCAGGATGTGCGTCAGGTGACCGGTGTGCGCGGCATGCTGGGCTTTACCGGCACCTATCAGGGCCGCCCCATCAGCGTGATGGGCAGCGGCATGGGCATGCCGTCCATCGGCATCTATTCCTATGAGCTGTTCAAGTTCTACGATGTGGACAACATCATCCGCATCGGCTCCGCCGGCAGCTACACCGAAAAGGCCAAGCTGTTCGACGTGGTGCTGTCCACCGGTGCGGTGAGCGAGTCCAACTACGCCCGGGTACAGAGCGGCTTCGAGGGGGACATCACCCTGCCCAGCCAGAGCCTGAACGACAAGCTGCGCGCTTCTGCCGCCAAGCAGGGCATTCCCCTCATCGAGGGCAACATCCACTCTTCGGATGTGTTCTACCGCCAGCCCTCCGACGAAAAGCCCACCTACTGGGAAAAGCTGCGGGATGAGCGCGGCTGCCTGTGCGTGGAGATGGAGAGCTTTGCCCTGTTTGCCAACGCACAGGTGCTGGGCAAGCATGCGGCCTGCCTGCTGACCATTTCCGACAGCTTTGTGGCACCGGAGATCACCACGGCCGAGCAGCGCCAGACGAGCTTTACCAACATGATGAAGGTGGCTCTGGGCGCAGAGTACTGAGAAACCCAACCGAAGATCCAGCGCGGTCTGCCTGCAAAAAGGCCGGCCGCGCTGTTTTCGCCTCCAAAAGGAGGAACACTTTATGACGAACCTGACCTTGGAAGAAAAGCAGGAACTGATCCGCATGGCACTGGCTGCCCGCGAAAAGGCTTATGCACCGTATTCCAATTTTATGGTGGGTGCTGCCCTGCGCGCAAAGGACGGACGCATCTACACCGGCTGCAACGTGGAAAATGCGTCCTTTACCCCCACCAGCTGCGCAGAGCGCACGGCCCTGTTCAAGGCCGTGGCCGACGGCGTGACCGAGTTCACGGATATTGCAGTGGTGGGCAGCCGCCGCGGCGAGGTGAACGAACAGATCACCTCGCCCTGCGGTGTGTGCCGTCAGGCACTGTTCGAGTTCGGCGGGCCGGAGCTGAACGTGATCATGGCCAAAACGCCGGAGGATTTCATTGAGCGCAGCATGGACGAACTGCTGCCCTTTGGGTTCGGGCCTTCCAATGTGGCCGGAAATGCCGCTGTGAAAAAATAAATCGCTTCCCGGCACAAAACCGGAACGGCAGGGAGTTGTGCAAAAGCAATACTTTTTGGACATATTTACAAAGATTTTGTAAATATTTTGTAATCGAAAAGTGCTTGCATCTCACACATCTTCCCGCTATACTTGAACCAGTAAATGTGCAAGTGCCTGCATTTGCAGGCCGGCACGCGATGGATTGAAAATAAAGGAGACTTTCTTATGAAGATTTCTCGTCGTAACTTCCTGGCTGTGGCTGGTGCTGCTGCCGCCGCCGCTGCTCTGACCGCTTGTGGCGGTTCTTCCGCTTCTTCCACCAGCACCGCTTCTTCCGCTGCTGCTTCCACCGCTTCCTCCGCTGCTGAGGGCGGCGAGAAGATCGTCAAGGTCGCTCTGACCTGCGACACCGGCACGATCGACGATGAGAGCTTCAACCAGGCTTGCTGGACTGCTGTTTCCGGCTACATGGGCGACAACTGCCAGTACTACATCCCCGAGGCTGACGCTTCTGATGAGGATCGTGAGACCATGATCCGTCAGGCTGTCAACGATGGTGCAGACGTGATCGTCTGCGTCGGCTACCTGTACGGTGCTTCTCTGGCTTGGGCTGCTGATCAGTACCCGGATGTCAAGTTCATCGCTGTTGACGTGACCCAGGGCGATATCGGCACGGATACCATCCCCGCAAACTGCTACTGCATCACCTTCAAGGAAGAGCAGGCAGGTTACCTGGCTGGTTATGCGATCGCCAAGGACGGCAAGACCAAGTTGGGCTTCCTGGGCGGCATGGCTGTGCCCGCTGTCATCCGTTACGGCTACGGCTTCGTGCAGGGCGCTGATGCTGCCGCACAGGAGCTGGGCCAGAACATCGAGATCAACTACTTCTACGGCGGCCAGTTCTACGGCGATGCCAACATCACCTCCCGTATGGAGGGCTGGTACTCCAACGGCACTCAGGTCGTGTTTGCCTGCGGCGGCGGCATCTACACCTCCGCTGTGGAGGCTGCTCTGAAGAACAACGGCTACGTCATCGGCGTGGACGTTGACCAGAACTACATCGGCGCAAACGGCGTGGCTGACGGCACCTATGCCTACAACCCGTTCATCACCTCTGCCATGAAGGGTCTGTCTGAGGCTGTCAACACCGCTCTGTCCGACATCGAGGCCGGTGACTGGAGCGAGATCGCTGCTTCCAACGGCAACTTCGGTCTGGAGGATGGCGATTACATCGGCCTGCCCACCGCAGACGACAGCTGGAACTTCGAGACCTTCACCAAGGACGAGTACGAGACCGTCAAGGACAAGATCAAGAGCGGCGAGATCGCTGTGGACAACAACTCCGACGATGCTACCAAGCCCACCGTCAGCGAGTTCACTACTGTCAACTACATCCAGTAAAGAGCTTCCCCAGGCGGGATGTTCCGAAAGGGACACCCCGTCTTTTGCTGTATCAAAAACCAGAAGTCATACTATTTCAAGGAGAACCCAAGATAAAAAATTCCCGTCGCAAATTCCTGACCGTGACCGCTTCCGGCGAAATCACCGTGGACAACAGCTCGGATGATGGGGTCAAGCCCACCGTCAGCGAGTTCACCACCGTCAACTATATCCAGTAACCCGGCGTTTCCCGCAGCCTGCGGGCCGCAAACCGGCAGGCCGCTTTTATGAATTACTCAATGCAAAAACAGGGTACCCGTTGCAGGCGGGCACCCTGTTTTTGTGTGTCCGGGCAGGGCAGACCCGGCGGAAACTGTGCAAGATGCTTCAAAAGTAATACTTTTATCTGTACTTTCTGCCAAAAACGAAAAAAGCCGTGTGCAAATTGTCGGAAATCAGGTATAATGAAAGATAGAATAGTATAGGTGTCGATACGGCACGAAAGGAGAGTGAGCAGATTGGCAGAGGATTTTGTGATCGAGATGCTCCACATCACCAAGGAATTCCCTGGGATCAAGGCAAACGATGATATCACCCTGCAGCTGCGCAAAGGCGAGGTACACGCCCTGCTGGGCGAAAATGGCGCCGGCAAAAGTACGCTGATGAGCGTGCTGTTCGGCCTGTACCAGCCGGAGGCTGGTCAGATCCGCAAGAACGGCAAGGAGGTCGCCATCCGCAACCCCAACGATGCAAATGCACTGGGCATCGGCATGGTGCACCAGCACTTCAAGCTGGTGGAATGCTTCAGCGTTCTGGACAACATCATTCTGGGCGTGGAGCCCAATAAAATGGGCTTTTTGCAAAAAGCCGAGGCCCGCAAGAAGGTCATGGCCCTGAGCGAAAAGTACGGCCTGCGCGTGGACCCGGATGCCCTTGTCAGCGATATTTCGGTGGGCATGCAGCAGCGCGTGGAGATCCTGAAGATGCTGTACCGCGACAACGAGATCCTGATCTTCGATGAGCCCACCGCTGTGCTGACCCCGCAGGAGATCGACGAGCTGATGGAGATCATGCGCGGGTTCAAGAAGGAAGGCAAGTCCATCCTGTTCATTACCCACAAGCTGAACGAGATCATGGCCGTGGCCGACCGCTGCACGGTGCTGCGCAAGGGCAAGTACATGGGCACCGTAGACATCAAGGACACCACCAAGGAAGAACTTTCCCGCATGATGGTGGGCCGTGATGTGCAGCTGCAGGTGGAAAAGCAGCCTGCAAAGCCCGGTGCCGTGGTGCTGGACGTGCAGAATGTGACCATGCACAACGACCAGCGCAAGAAAGACTCGGTGAAGGATGTCACCTTCCAGGTGCACGCCGGTGAGATCGTCTGCCTGGCGGGCATTGAGGGCAACGGCCAGACCGAGTTTGTCTACGGTCTGACCGGTCTGGAAAAGCTGGCCAACGGCAAGATCACGCTGGATGGCAAGGACATCACCCATGCCACCATCCGCCAGCGCTCCAAGGACGGCATGAGCCATATCCCGGAGGACCGCCACAAGCACGGTCTGGTGCTGGATTACAGCCTGGAAAACAACATGGTGCTGCAGCGCTACTGGCAGCCGGAGTTCCAGAAGGGCGGCTTCATCCGTTCGGATAAAGTGCGTGAGTACTCCGACCGGCTGATCGCACAGTACGACGTGCGCAGCGGCCAGGGCAGCTCCACCATCGTGCGCAGCATGTCCGGCGGCAACCAGCAGAAGGCAATCATTGCCCGTGAGATCGACAGGGATCCCAAGCTGCTCATTGCCGTGCAGCCCACCCGCGGCCTGGACGTGGGTGCCATTGAGTATATCCACAAGCAGATCGTGGCAGAGCGTGACAAGGGCACTGCCGTGCTGCTGGTCAGCCTGGAGCTGGACGAGGTCATGAACCTGTCCGACCGCATCCTGGTCATGTACGAGGGCGAGGTCGTGGGCGAGTTTGACCCCAAGACCACCACCGTGCAGGAACTGGGCCTGTATATGGCCGGTGCACGCAAGCAGGGAAAGGAGACTAAGTAACAAATGGACAAGAAAAAACTTTCCCACAGCAGTCTGCAAAGCTCGGTCACCAGTGTGCTGGCGGCTCTGCTGTGCATCCTCATCGGTCTGATCGTGGGCTTTCTGGTGCTGCTGGCCATCAACCCGGCACACGCCTGGGGCGACGGCTTTGTGCGCATCCTGAAAGGCGGCTTCCACGACGCTCCCTACGGCGTCGGCAAGGAGCTGGCCAACGCAGCACCCCTGGTCATGACCGGCCTGTCGGTGGCATTTGCCTTCAAGACCGGCCTGTTCAACATCGGTGCCGCCGGTCAGTACACGCTGGGTGCCTACGGTGCCCTGTACTGCGCCATCATGCTCAAGATGCCCTGGTTCGTCTGCCTGCTGGCAGCCACCCTGCTGGGCGGCATCTGGGGCGCGATCCCCGGCTTCTTCAAGGCCTACTTCAACATCAACGAGGTCATCACCTCCATTATGTTCAACTGGATCGGCCTGTATCTGGTAAACGAACTGGTCTACCAGAACGGCACCGGCCCCATGTACGACGTGCGGAACACCCGTACCCTGAACCTGAGCAAGAACCCGGCCTTTGCCCAGTCCATCATCCCGGATTTCGGCCTGAACAAGATGTTCCAGACCAACAGCACCACCATTGCCATCTTCCTGGCAGCGGCGGTGGCCATCCTGATCTGGGTGGTGCTGAACAAGACCACCTTCGGCTATGAGCTCAAGGCCGTCGGCCTGAACAAGAGCGCTGCCCGCTATGCCGGTATCAACGAGAAGAAGAACATCATCCTCTCCATGGCCATTGCCGGTGCACTGGCAGGCTTTGGTGCCGGCCTGTACTACCTGTCCAACGTGTCCCAGTGGAACCCGCTGAACTCCACCAGCCTGCCGGCCATGGGCTTCAACGGCATTTCCGTTGCTCTGCTGGCAAGCTCCAACCCCATCGGCACCATCTTCTCGGCACTGTTCATCTCGCACATCTCGGTGGGCGGCTCGTTCCTGTCCACCAAGTATTACCCCACGGAGATCTCGGACCTGATCAGCGGTATCATCATCTATCTGTGCGCATTCTCCATGCTGTTCCGCGGCAAGATCCACGGCCTGCTGTTCAAGAATGCCGACAAGACCAATGTGAACGCAGAGCCTGCTCCGGCCAAGACCGAAACCAAGAAGGAGGGCAAGTGATATGCTGCTTCTGATCAAATATACGCTGCTGTATGGCATCGTGCTGATGCTGGTGGCTCTGGGCGGTATGTTCAGTGAGCACTCCGGCATCATCAACATTGCGCTGGAAGGCATCATGGTCATCGGCGGTGTGGCAGGTGTGCTTACCCTGACCCTGCTGCCCGCCGACATGTCTCCCTTCCTGGTGGTGCTGCTCACCATTCTGGCGGCGGCCCTGGCTGGCATGGTGTACAGCCTGCTGCTGGCCTTTGCCTCCATCAACCTGAAGGCGGACCAGACCATCGGCGGCACAGCCCTGAACCTGCTGGCCACCGCCATTGCCGTGGTCATCGCCAAATACTTCAGCGACAGCGGCAGCGCCAAGCTGAACTATTCCAATAAGCCCTTCCTGTTCAGCATCGGCGGGCTGGAGCTCAGCGTCTTTGTTCCGCTGGGCATCATCCTGCTGATCATCAGCTATGTGGTGCTGTACAAGACCCGCTTCGGCCTGCGTCTGCGGGCCTGCGGCGAGCATCCCCAGGCAGCCGACTCGGTGGGCATCAATGTCTACAAGATGCGCTACGCTGGTGTGCTGCTCTCCGGTGCCCTGGGTGCCATTGGCGGCATGGCTTACATCGTGCCCCCGGTGCAGACCTGGAACTTTGAGGTGGGCGTGGCCGGTGCAGGCTTCCTGGCCCTGGCCGTTATGATCTTCGGCCAGTGGAAGCCCTTCAACATCTTTGGCGCGGCCATGTTCTTTGCCGTGTTCAAGAGCCTGGCCAACATTGCAGATTCCACCTTCCTGGCACAGCTGCACTGGTCCAGCAACATCTACAACATGATGCCGTTCGTGGCGTCCATGGTCATCCTGGCCTTCACGTCCAAGAACAGCATGGCCCCCAAGGCAGAGGGCATCCCCTACGACAAGGGTTCCCGCTGATCCGGGGCGTTTCTCCGCAAACCTCACAGGCGCAGCTGCTTTTTCGGGCAGCTGCGCCTTTTTGCTTAAAAATGGGCAAAAGTTACAGAAAAAACCTTGCTTTTGACTGGAATTTTGCTATACTGAGACTACAATGTCATACTATTTCGACAGGAGCGTGAAGTTATGCGCATTTATGATCTGATCGCCAAAAAACGCGACGGCGGCACCCACAGCCGTGAAGAGCTGGAGAGCATCGTCAACGGTTATGTGTCCGGTGAGGTGGCCGATTATCAGATGGCTGCCTGGATGATGGCTGTGTACCTGCGCGGCATGACCGACGAAGAGACGGCAGAGCTTACCGACGTGATGGCCCACAGCGGCGTGATGGTGGACCTTTCGCCCATTCCGGGCATCAAGGTGGATAAGCATTCCACCGGCGGCGTGGGCGACAAGACCACGCTGGTGATCGCCCCCATCGTGGCAGCCTGCGGGGTCAAGATCGCCAAGATGAGCGGCCGCGGTCTGGGCCACACCGGCGGCACCATCGACAAGATGGAGAGCGTGCCTGGCACCAAGACGGCCCTGACGCAGGAAGAGTTCTTTGCACAGGTCAACCGCATCGGTCTGTCGGTCATCGGCCAGAGCGAGGGCATCGCCGTGGCAGACAAAAAGATGTACGCACTGCGGGATGTGACCGCCACCGTGAGCTGCATCCCGCTCATCGCGTCCAGCATCATGTCCAAGAAGCTGGCTTCCGGCTCGGACGCCATTCTGCTGGATGTGACCACCGGCACCGGTGCCTTTATGAAGACCGTGGACCAGAGCATCGAGCTGGCAAAGCTCATGGTGTCCATCGGCACCCACCATGGCCGCCGGGTGGCCGCCATGATCACCGACATGGACACCCCGCTGGGCCACAACATCGGCAACAGCCTGGAGGTCATGGAGAGCATGGATGTGCTCAAGGGCCGTGGCCCCGCCGACCTGACCGAGGTGTGCCTGCAGCTGGCCGCCAATATGCTGGTGCTGGCAGGGAAGGGCACCCCCGCCGAATGCCGCGCCATGGCACAGGCGGTGATCGCGGACGGCTCTGCCTTTGCCAAGTGCAAGGAGATGTTTGCCGCCCAAGGCGGTGATACCCGCGTGCTGGAGGACTACAGCTTGTTTGAGCAGCCTGCTGCCCGCTATGAGCTGCTGGCCGAGCAGGATGGGTACATCGTGGCCAATGATGCCGAAAAGATCGGCTCGGCCAGTGTGCTGCTGGGTGCCGGCCGCCAGAAAAAGGGCGACCTGCTGGACTTTGCCGCCGGCATCACCCTGCACAAAAAGCGCGGCGACTACGTCCACAAGGGCGAGAGCCTGGCGACCTTCTACGGTGCAGCGGACAAGTTTGAAGCCGCTGCCGCCGAGTACCGCAGCGGCCTTGTGTACGGCGCGGAAAAGCCGGAGGAAGCCCCGCTGGTATACGCCCTTGTCACCAAGGACGGCGTAGAGCGGTACTGAGACCTGACAGCAGGGGAGACCTTGCTCTTATAACGATACTTTTCCGCTGATGACGCCCAAAGCGCACGCGGAGGGCATTCTGAATCATTTTGACCCAAGGAGGCTGCTGCACAAAAGCTGTGCGGCAGCCCCTTTTTTGCGCTTTCACGCTGAAAACAGGTAATCCTGCACAAAAGAACCGTCGCTTTTTAAGCAATTCGATGTATTTGTGGGGCAAGCAGTGGAACTTTGCGGCTGGATATGATATACTAAGCTGTGTTTGTATGCTCCGGGAAAGGGGCTGCCAAAGGAGAAAGGACTTGTTATGAAGATCATTCTGGTGGGCAGCGGCAAGGTCGGTACCGCCCTTGCGCGGCAGCTCAGCGAGGAGGGCCACAACGTGACCGTTGTGGACACGAACAAGGCGCGGGTGGAGCACCTGATCGAGACGTACGACGTGCTGGGCATCGTGGGCAACGGCTCCTCCATCAACACCCTGTCCGAAGCCGGCATTGAGGATGCGGACGTGTTCATTGCCGTGACCGGTTCGGACGAGCTGAACCTGCTGTGCTGTATGTTTGCCAAAAAGGCGGGCCACTGCCACGCCATTGCCCGCGTGCGCAACCCGTCCTACAGCCACGAGCTGGACTTTATCAAAAAACAGATCGGCATTTCGGCCATCATCAACCCGGAAATGGCGGCAGCCAAGGAGATCTCCCATCTGCTGCGGTTCCCGGGGGCCAGCAAGATCGACACCTTTGCGGGCGGCCGCGTGCGGCTGATCAAGTTTGCGCTCACCGAGGCACAGGGGCTGGACGGCGTAGCCATCCGCGAGATCCCCAGTCGGCTCAAGAGCGACATTCTGGTGTGTGCCGTGGAGCGTGACGGCGGGGTGATCATCCCCAACGGCAACTTTGTGCTGCAGAACGGCGATCAGGTCACCTTCCTGGCCACCCAGGAAAACGCGCATGCCTTCTTCCAGCAGATCCACATGCCGGTGCGGCCGGTGCGCAACGCCCTGATCGTGGGCGGCGGTGCCATCGCGTTCTACCTGAGCCAAGAGCTGCTGGACAACCATGTGCGGGTGCGCATCGTGGAACGGGATGCCGCCCGTGCCCAGGAGCTGGCTGAGCAGCTGCCCGGGGCCCAGGTCCTGAACGAGGACGGCTCCAACCGGGACTTCCTGCTGTCGGAGGGCCTGGAGTCCGCAGAGTCCTTTGTGGCTCTGACCAACATCGACGAGGAGAACGTGCTGCTGACCCTGTTTGCCAAAAAGCACTCCCACGGCAAGCTGGTGACCAAGGTGAACCGTCTGGAGTTCGATGACATTCTGGCCGGGCTGGACCTGGGCAGCGTGGTGTACCCCAAGTACATGACCTGCGATTACATTGTGCAGTATGTGCGTGCCCTGCAGAATGAGGCGGGCAGCAACATCAAGACCCTGTACCGCATCCTGGACGACCGCGTGGAAGCGTTGGAATTCACGGTGCACGAGGAGAGCCGGGCCACCGGTGTGCCCCTGAGCCAGCTGCATCTGAAAAAGAACCTGCTGCTGTGCTGCATCACCCGCGGCGACCGCATCCTGATCCCCCGCGGCGGCGACCAGATCCAGGTGGGCGACAACGTGATCGTGGTCACGCTGGAGCATGGCCTGCATGACCTGCGGGACATCGTGGAGAGCTGACGGAGGCGGGCTATGAATTATGCGATCGTTTTCCGTCTGCTGGGCTATATCCTGATGATCGAGGGCGCCCTGCTGCTTCTGCCCGCCGCTGCCAGCCTGATCTACGGCGAGTGGATGGTACTGGCAGTGTTCCTGCTCACGGCTGCCGTGAGCGCAGGCATCGGCTTTGCGCTGCGGGCCATCAAGCCCCGCAGCAAGGTATTCTATATGCGGGAGGGCTTTACTGCCACCGCACTGAGCTGGATCGTCATCTCGGTGGTGGGCGCCGCGCCTTTCGTGCTCACCGGCTGCATCCCCAACCCCGTGGATGCGCTGTTTGAGACGGTATCCGGTTTTACCACCACCGGTGCCAGCATCCTGCCGGAGGTGGAGAGCCTGCCCAAGGGCATTTTGTTCTGGCGCAGCTTCACCCACTGGATCGGCGGCATGGGCGTGCTGGTGTTCCTGCTTTCGCTGCTGCCGCTGACCGGCGGCTCCCATGTGAACCTGATGAAGGCAGAGAGCCCCGGCCCCCAGGTGGACAAGCTGGTGCCCAAGGTGCAGTCTACCGCCAAGATCCTGTATGGCATCTATCTGGCCTTGACCGTGCTGGAACTGCTGTTCCTGCTGGCGGGGCACATGCCCCTGTTCGAGGCCATGCTTACGTCCTTTGGCACCGCAGGCACCGGCGGCTTCGGCTTCCGCAACGACAGCTTTGGCAGCTTTTCCCCCTACATCCAGTGGGTCGTGACCGTGTTCATGATCCTGTTCGGTGTCAACTTCAACGCCTACTTCCTGCTGCTGATGCGCCGGTTCCGCCGTGCTGCAGCCAGCGAAGAGGTGCGCGGCTACTTTGTGGTCATTGCAGCCGCCATTGCCATCATCACGGCCAACATCTACAGCATCTACAACAGCTTTGGCGAGGCGCTGCGGCAAGCGGCGTTCCAGGTGGGTTCCATCATCACCACCACGGGCTTTTCCAGCTGCGATTTTGACCTGTGGCCCACCCTGTCCAAGGAAGTGCTGGTGGTGCTTATGTTCATTGGTGCCTGTGCCGGAAGCACCGGCGGCGGCATCAAGGTGAGCCGCATCCTCATTTTGGGCAAGACGCTGGGCAAGGAGCTCAAGCAGGCTCTGCACCCGCAGGTGGTGGCTCCGGCGCGTATGGACGGCAAGCTGCTGAACCATGAGACCATCCGTACCACCAACGTGTTCATGGCGGCCTACAGCTTCATCTTTGTGGGGTCCTTCCTGCTCATCAGTCTGAACGGCTTTGACATGGTGACAAACTTTACCGCTGTGGCGGCTACCCTGAACAACATCGGCCCGGGCCTGGAGCTGGTGGGCCCCATGCAGAACTTTAGCGGTTTTGCAGACCCGGCCAAGCTGGTGCTGATCTTTGACATGCTGGCAGGCCGGTTGGAGATCTTCCCCATGCTGGTGCTGTTCCTGCCCGACACCTGGCGCAAATTCTGATCGTACAACGAAATCTAAAAGGGGCCACCCGCTGCGGGCGGCCCCTTTGCCATGCTTGCGTTCTGCAGGCAAAAAGGGTACAATACAACTGCTGGAAAACCAACGCTTTTGGAAGAAAGGACTGCTATGGAATACGATTTTTATACGCTGGGCGTCCTTTACCTGGTCTACTCGTTTGCGGGCTGGGTAGGGGAGACGGTAGTAGCTACGGTGCGGGGCAAGCATTTTGCCAACCGCGGCGCAGCAGCCGGGCCCTTCTGCTTTGTGTACGGCTCCACGGCGGTACTGCTGGCCGTGGGCTTCACGGACCTGCGCAGCGACCCGGTGTACCTCTTCTTTGCCTGTACGCTGGCCTCCACGGTCATGGAGTGGCTGACGGCTAAGCTGCTGGAACGGCTGCACCGCCGCAAATGGTGGGACTACTCCGGTAAGCGCTTCAACCTGAACGGCTATGTCTGCCTGCAGTATTCGCTGCTGTGGGGCGTGCTGGGCACTGCCAGCGTGCTGTGGCTCAATGGCCTGCTGCTGCGGCTGTGCCAGGCCATCCCGAGCTGGCTGCTGCACCCGCTGGTGTGGGCGGCGGTCATCGTGGCAGCGCTGGACCAGATCGGTTCGGCCGTGCTGGTGGGGCACTATGCGGCCAAACACCCGGTGCTGGAACAGCTGAACCAGCGGCTGGGTGAAAGCTCCGACGGCCTGCGCCGCCGCATTGCCCTGTATGTGGAAAAGCGCATCCAGCGGGCCTACCCGGAGGCGGCCCGGCAGGAACCGACCATTGCCCAGAACGGCGAAACGCCCCTGAGCGCCGCCGACCTGCTGTGGCTGTTCGTGGTGGGCGCGTTTCTGGGTGACCTGGTGGAAACAGTGTTCTGCCGCCTGACGGCAGGCGTCTGGATGAGCCGTTCCAGTCTGGTGTGGGGGCCGTTCAGCGTGGTGTGGGGCCTGGCTCTGGCCCTGACCACCGTGCTGCTGCGCCAGAATCAGGACAAGAGCGACCGCTACCTGTTTGTGTTCGGCACGGTGATGGGCGGCGTGTACGAGTATGTGTGCAGCGCCGTGACTGAGCTGTTGTTTGGCACGGTGTTCTGGGATTACAGCAAGTTCAAATTCAATCTGGGCGGGCGCATCAACCTGCTGTACTGCTTCTTCTGGGGCATGGCGGCCGTGGTGTGGATGCGCTACGGCTACCCGGTGGTCATGAAGTGCATGACCCGTCTGCGCAGCCGGGTGCGGCCGTGGATGACCGTGCTGCTGGCGGTGTTCATGGCGGTGAACATGGTTACCAGCTCGCTGGCGCTGGCCCGTTACGACGCCCGCACCAGCGGGGTGCCAGCTGCCAATGCCGTGGAGACCTATCTGGACGCCCATTTCGACAATGCCCGCATGGAACGCATCTATCCCAATGCGAAAAAAGTGGAAAAGGCCGGGTGAAACTTCCGGATTCCGCTTGCTTTTATGTCCGGCAGACAGTATAATAAACAGGATAAAAGGGAGTAAAGGGCGCAGACCCGGCAGGGCCATGCGCTGTGCTGCAGCGACAACCCGGCAGAAATGCCCGATGCAGTACCGAATGCTTGAGACTTTTATTACAAGGACGTAGTATGCGTACCCTGTAATAGGAGTCTTTTCTTTTTTGCCCGGCTGAGAGACTCCCGTTCCTGGAGCCGGGCCAAGGAACGATCAAAAAGGAGAAAAAACATGCTTATACCTGTTTTGCTGTTCATCGTGGGTCTGCTATGCCTGATCAAGGGCGGTGACTGGTTTGTGGACGGTGCCACCGGCATTGCCCGCCGCTTCCATGTGCCGGAGCTGCTCATCGGTGCCACGGTGGTGTCCATCGGCACCACCCTGCCGGAGGTGATGGTGTCTACCACCTCGGCTCTCACCGGTCACGGCGAGATCGCCTACGGCAACGCCATTGGTTCGGTCATCTGCAATTCCGCCCTCATTGCGGCCATTCCCATTGTGGCCAAGCCGGGCAAGGTGGACCCCAAGAGCCTGCGCACCCCGGTGCTGTTCTTCTTTGTGGCGGCAGCCTTCTATGCCGGTGTGGCCTACACCACCGGCTCCTTCACCCGGTCGGTGGGTATCATCCTGCTGGCCATGTTCGTGGCCTACATCGTCTGCAACGTGATGGCCATGAAGAATGCCCCCGCCCCGGAAGAAGAGGAAGAGCCGGAAGAAAACACTTCCTTTGCCAAGGAACTGGGCCTGCTGGCGGTGGGCGCGGTGCTCATCGCGGTGGGCGCGGACCTGCTGGTGGACAACGGCACCCTCATTGCACAGGCACTGGGCGTGCCGGAGTCGGTCATTGCTCTGACCTTTGTGGCACTGGGTACCTCGCTGCCGGAGCTGGTCACGGCCATCACCTCGCTGGCCAAGGGCCACGGGGCGCTGTCGCTGGGCAACGTCATCGGTGCCAACGTGTTCAATCTGGTGCTGGTGAGCGGCGTGTCGGTCGCGCTGGCTCCCTTTACCATCCCGCAGAACTCCACCATTGCTGGCATGAACGCCTCGCTGGTGATGGATATTCCGGTGATGTTTGCGGTCATGCTGCTGCTGACGGTGCCCGCCCTGCTCAAGGGCAAGCTCAGCCGCCCGCAGGGCATTGCGCTGCTGTGCATCTACGCTGCTTTCTGCGTGGTGCAGTTCACCATTTGATGACGAAGTAAAAAACAGGCCCCCGCACGGTTTTGTGCGGGGGCCTGTCTGCGTTTTGTGGTTACTGCTGTGCAAAAATTTTGACTTCGTCCTTGTCCATGAAGGCGGCGCCGGCAAACCCGGCGGCCTCCAGCTGGCCCAGCTGCTTGCCCAGCTTCTTGGCCTGCTGCAGCACGGTGACGTTGTAGGTGTCACGCAGGGCGGCGGCCTTGCTCAGCACGGCGGGGAAGTCGGCGTCCTTGCCGTACAGCAGGGCGATCTTCTGCTTGGCACCGGGGATCTGATACCCCTGCTCCAGCAGGATGCCGCACACGCGCTCGAAACCGATGGAGAAGCCCACGGCAGGCACCTGGGTGCCCAGGAACTTGCCCACCATGTTGTCGTAGCGGCCGCCGCCGGCCACGGCACCGCTGAACTGCGGGCAGGTGATCTCGAACACCATGCCGGTGTAGTAGCCCTGACCGCGCACCAGGCTGGGGCAGTAGGCCACCTGATAGCGGCCGGCAGCCAGCGCATTGGCGGTGGCCAGAACGTACTTCAGGTCATCGGCGATGGCGGGGTCGGCGCAGCGGGCAGCCACGGCGTCCAGCGTCACCTCACCGGCGGCGATGAAATCGGCCAGTGCGTTGATGGCGGCTTCCGGCAGCTGCTTTTCGGTCAGCTCGGCCTTCACGCCGTCAGCACCGATCTTGTCCATCTTGTCAAAGGTGATGCAGACGGAATCCAGCGTATCGGCGGCAAAGCCCATGCTCTCCAGCATGCCGCGCAGGATGCGGCGGTCGTTGATGTTCACCGTGAAGCCGGTGAAGCCGATGTTCAGCAAAGCGCGGGTGGTCACGTCGATCAGCTCCACCTCGGCGTTGGGGGAGCTGTCGCCCAGAATGTCGATGTCGCACTGCACGAACTCGCGCAGACGGCCCTTCTGGGGGCGCTCGGCACGGAACACGCGGTCGGTCTGGATCACCTTGAAGGGGCTGGGCAGCTTGTCCTTGTTGGCGGCATAGTAGCGGCTCAGGGGCAGGGTGAGGTCGTAGCGCAGGCCCATGTCGGAGAGCTGCTTGGGGTCGCCGGTGTTCAGGGCGGCGGTGAGCTTGTCGCCGCGCTTGAGCACCTTGAAGATCAGGTTCAGGTTGTCGCCGCCGTCGGACTTGTCCAGATTTTCCATGTCCTCCAGCATAGGGGTGGAGATGCGCTCAAAGCCGGACGCACGGTAGGTCTCCAGGATCTTGCCCTGGATGTAGTCGCGCAGGGTCTGCTCGGCGGGCAGCAGGTCGCGCATGCCCTTCAATGCCTGTGTTTTCATGGTTGCAATACCTCTCTATATGTCAATTGAATTGTTTCCAGTACATCATATTATAAAGGAAACTGCCGGATTGTCAATCCGAATGGGCACACTATCGCAAATTGCACGGATTTTGAGGTGAAACGATGAAACAGCAGTTTGCAGCAAAACACCCGTGGACGATCCTTGCCGCCGGGGCCGCCATTCAGGTGCTCACGGGGCTTCCGGCGGCGTGGGGCGTGTTCCAGCAGCCGGTCATGGAGGAATACGGCCTGTCGGAGCAGGGGGCGGGGTATGCGTTTGGCATCCTCATCGCGGCCTTCGGTGTGGGGTGCGTGCTGGGCGGCTTCCTGCAGGACAGGCACGGCCCCCGCTGCGCGGGCCTGTGGGGCACCGCCCTGCTCTGCGGCGGCTTTTTTGCGGCGGGCCTGCTGCCACCGGGCAGCGCAGAGGCGTTCTTTCTGGCGTTCAGCATCCCGGCGGGGCTGGGCACGGCGTTTTTGTATCCGTCCATCCAGTCCTGCGCCCAGAAGTGGTACGCCGACCGCAAGGGGCTGGCCACCGGCGTCATCGGCGGGGCGGTGGGCCTGAGCGGTGCCTTCCTCACCGTATTCGTGCGCACGGCAGTGCGGGGATTTTGGGTCGTGCAGGGCATCCGGGGGGCCTTCTGGGCACTGGGTGCGGTCACCCTGCCGGTATGCCTTGTGGGCAGTCTGCTTTTGCAGGACCCGCCGCAGACCGGGCAGACCCAAAAACCGCAGGAGAACGGCAAAAACACCATTGACCTTGCCCCGCAGCAGATGCTGCGCACAAAGCAGTACTGGCTGTGCGCCGGAGCGGTGTGCTTTTCTACCCCTGCAGTGCTGCTGTTCAGCCCCATTATTTTAAAGCTGGGCATGGAGCGCGGGTTGGAGGAGCAGGCGGCGCTATGGAGCGTGGTACTGGGCAGCGTGGGCAGTGCGGCAGGCCGCCTGCTGATGCCCCTGCTCAGTGACCGAATCGGCCGCCGCCCCACCGACATGCTGCTGTTTGCGGTGTCTGCCGGGCTGTCGGCGGGGTTTGCCTTTGCACAGGGCTGGGGCGTGGTGGCCTGCTATGCGGGCCTCACCTTCTGCTACTCGGCGCTGGCGGCGGTTCTGCCGGCCCTTTCCACCGACCTGTTCGGCTTCCCCCATGCGGGGGTCAACTATGGCTTTCTGGCGCTGGGGCAGAGCGTGGGCAGCCTTGCCTTTCCGTTTGCAGCCAATTTCTTCGGGCTGGAAGCCGGTCGACACTGGATGGCCGTGGCAGCCGCCGGGGCCGGCTTTGCCTGCATCCGGGCCTTGCGGCCGGTGGAACCGTCTGCCGGGCGCGGACAGCAGGGCATGGACCGGACCTGCTGACAGAATTGACAGAAAAATGACAAATGCCCGGCAGAAAGCGGACGAATTGACGGTTAGATGGAAATGACCAGAAAGAGAATTGCGGATTTTTGGCGGAAATGTCTTGCAAAATGCGCGCGCATTCTCTATAATAAAATCATGCGTGGTAGTGCTGTGCGGCCGAAAGAGAGAGCGGCCCGCGCAGCCGATGCAAAACGGGAGGACGAGCTGTGCCGGCAGGGCGCAGCCGTGTTCCCGCCAAGCGACATTTGTCAAAAGGAGAGTATGATTATGACCTATTCGCAGCAAGTACAGAATATGTGCCCGATCACCAAAGGTCCTAAGCATGGTCCGGCTCCCATCCCCGAAGAGGGCGCATGGGTCAAGGCCTATGAGATCAAGGACATCAGCGGCTACACCCATGGTGTGGGCTGGTGTGCACCCCAGCAGGGCACCTGCAAGCTGTCCCTGAACATCAAGAACGGCGTCATCGAAGAGGCTCTGGTGGAGACCATCGGCTGCTCCGGCATGACCCACTCTGCTGCTATGGCAGGCGAGATCCTGCCCGGCAAGACCATTCTGGAAGCTCTGAACACCGACCTGGTGTGCGACGCTATCAACGTGGCTATGCGCGAGCTGTTCCTGCAGATTGTCTACGGCCGCAGCCAGACCGCTTTCTCTGAGGACGGTCTGCCCATCGGCGCAGGTCTGGACGACCTGGGCAAGGGTCTGCGCTCCATGACCGGCACCATCTTCTCCACCAAGGAGAAGGGCGTGCGCTATCTGGAGCTGACCGAGGGCTACATCAACAAGCTGGCAGTGGACGCTAACGATGAGGTCATCGGCTATCAGTTCGTTAAGCTGGGCAAGATGATGGAGGATATCCGTCACGGCAAGACCCCCAACGAGGCTTACGAGAAGAATGTGGGTACTTACGGCCGCTTCAGCAAGGAGCAGGGCGCTGTGAAGTACATCGACCCGCGTGAGGAATAAGAGAGGAGGAACAACTCAATGGCAACTTTTGAATCTATGGATCGCCGTATGCCTAAAATCGAGGCATGCCTGAAGGCTAACGGTCTGGAGTCTCTGGACGCTTGCAACGAGATGCTCCTCACCAAGGGCATCGACTGCGACAAGATCGTCCGCGGCGTGCAGCCCATCTGCTTTGATAACGCTGTCTGGGCTTACACTCTGGGCACTGCTATCGCTGTGAAGCGCGGCCTGACCGACGCTGCCGAGTGCGCAGCTGCTATCGGTGAGGGTCTGGAAGCTTTCACCATCCCCGGCTCTGTTGCTGAGCAGCGTCAGGTCGGTCTGGGTCACGGCAACCTGGGCGCTCGTCTGCTGAGCGAGGACACCACCTGCTTCGCTTTCCTGGCAGGCCACGAGTCCTTTGCTGCTGCTGAGGGTGCTATCGGCATCGCACGCACCGCAAACAAGGTCCGCAAGACCCCCCTGCGCGTCATCCTGAACGGCTTGGGCAAGGACGCAGCTTACATCATTTCCCGTATCAACGGCTTCACCTATGTGCAGACCGAGTACGACATCCCCACCCAGACCCTGAAGGTCGTCAAGGAGATCCCCTTCTCCGAGGGTGAGCGCGCAGCCGTCAAGTGCTACGGCGCTAACGATGTCATGGAGGGCGTTGCCATCATGAAGAAGGAGGACGTCCAGTGCTCCATCACCGGCAACTCCACCAACCCCGTCCGCTTCCAGCACCTGGTTGCAGGCACCTACAAGAAGTGGGCCATCGAGAACGGCAAGAAGTACTTCTCCGTTGCTTCCGGCGGCGGCACGGGCCGTACCCTGCACCCCGATAACGTGGCAGCAGGCCCTGCAAGCTACGGCCTGACCGACTCTCTGGGCCGTGTGCATGGTGATGCTCAGTTCGCTGGCTCTTCCTCCGTGCCCGCTCACGTTGAGATGATGGGTCTGATCGGCATGGGCAACAACCCCATGGTCGGCGCTACCGTTGCATGCGCTGTTGCTGCAGCTCAGGCTAACGCCTAAGTCTTTCCTAAGTTTCAGCGAGGGGGAGCTGCTTTCCGAATGAGCAGCTCCCCTTTTTTTGCTGATAGATATCCGAATACAAGCAACCCAAAATAAGAAGGAAGAAACAATGAAAAAGAATCAGATTCGCAAGAGAGTGGCTGCGCTTGCGCTGGCATCCGTCATGGCCCTGAGCCTGTTCGGCTGCGGCAGCAAGCCTGCCTCCTCCACCGCAGGCGTGTCCGGCGAGTTCACCGGTACAGCCAAGGGTATGGGCGGCGATGTTACCGTCACTCTGACTTTGACCGACGGCAAGATCACCGGCTGCACCGCTGAGGGCAAGGATGAGACCCCCGGCATCGGCACCATGGCTCTGGAACAGCTGCCTGGCGCAATTGCCGAGAGCGGCAGCATTGCCGTGGACGGCGTGGCCACTGCAACCATCACCTCCGACGCCATCAAGGAGGCTGCCGCAGCCGCTCTGGTGGCAGCAGGCCTGAACGCCGATGACTACAAGACTGCAGTCGAGGCTGAGAACACCAAGGCTGAGGACTCCACCATTGACGCAGATGTTGCCATTGTGGGCGCAGGCGGCGCAGGTATGACTGCTGCCATCACCGCTGCTGCTGAGGGCAAGAGCGTTGTCATCCTGGAGAGCCAGCCCATGGTGGGCGGCAACTCCGTGCGCGCTACCGGTGGCATGAACGCCGGCAAGACCGTGTACCAGGACGAGAACGAGTTCGGCGAGTCTGCAGGCGTGGAAAAGACCCTGAAGACCGCTGCTGAAAAGTACGCTGACAACGAGACCATCACCGCTCTGGCCAAGACCGTTTCTGAGCAGTGGGCAGCTTATCAGGCTGACCCCAAGGGCTACTTCGACAGCGTGGAGCTGATGGAGCTGGATACCATGATCGGCGGCAAGGGTCTGAATAACCCTGAGCTGGTGGAGACTCTGTGCTCCAACAGTGCCGACGCCATCGACTGGCTGGACGAGCACGGCATCACCCTGCACAGTGTGTCCAGCTTCGGCGGCGCATCCGTCAAGCGCATCCATCGCCCCGTGGACGGCGACGGCAAGACCGTTTCCGTTGGCTCTTACATGATCCCCCTGCTGCAGGAGAACTGCGACAAGGCTGGTGTGCAGACCCTGCTGAACACCACCGCTACCGAGATCCTGACCGATGCCAACGGCGCTGCTGTGGGCGTGAAGGCTACCGGTGCTTCCGGTGAGACCGTCACCGTCAATGCCAAGGCTGTTGTGCTGGCTACCGGCGGTTTCGGCGCAAACCTGGACATGGTCGTCAAGTACAAGCCGGAGCTGAAGGGCTTCATGACCACCAACGCTGCCGGCGCTCAGGGCCAGGGCATTGAGATGGCAACCGCCATCGGTGCCGACACCGTGGACATGGACCAGATCCAGATCCACCCCACCGTGGAAGCCAACACTGCTGCCCTGATCACCGAGGGCCTGCGCGGCGACGGTGCCGTGCTGATCAACGCCGAGGGCAAGCGCTTCATCGACGAAGTGGGCACCCGTGACGTGGTCTCCGCAGCCGAGATTGCACAGACCGGCAGCTACAGCTGGCTGGTGGTCGATCAGGCTATGGTCGATGCTTCCAGCGTCATCCAGGGCTACATCAAGAAGGGCTACACCGTGACCGGTGAGACCTACGAAGAGCTGGCCAAGGCCATGGGCGTCGATGAGGCTGCCTTTGCCGAGACCATGAACACCTGGAATGGCTACGTTGAGGCCAAGAACGATCCCGACTTCGGCCGTACCAGCTTCGCCAACCCCCTGAACACCGCTCCGTACTACGCCATCAAGGTCACCGCTGGTGTGCATCACACCATGGGCGGCCTGAAGATCAACACCAACACTGAGGTGCTGAAGGCTGACGGCAGCGTGATCCCCGGTCTGTTCGCAGCCGGTGAGGTCACCGGCGGTGTGCACGGTGCAAACCGTCTGGGCGGCAACGCTGTGGCTGACTTCACCGTCTTTGGTCGCATTGCAGGTGCCGCTGCCAGCAAGTACGCTGCATGAGCGTGACCAAAAAAACTGACGCAGCTTCCGGCAAAAAACGCTGGAAGCCGTGGCAGAAGAACCTGATCTTTGCTCTGGTGGTGCTGGCCGTGGCAGCGGCGCTGTACTTCGGTTGGCGCGCGGCCCGCGGCAGCAAGGGTACGGGTCTGGAAGCAGTCGTTGACTTTGGCAGCGGCGCATCTGAGACCCTCTCGCTGGACGAAGATCATGATTACCTGTATGATGTGGGCGACTATGTGGTCCACCTGCAGGTAAAAGATGGCGCGATCGCGTTTTTGGACAGCCAGTGCCCCGATCATATCTGTGAGCAATTCGGCTGGCTGGACAAGGACGGTGCCTGGGCGGCTTGTGTGCCGGCAGGCGTGTATGTGGTGGTGCAGGAAGCTGCTTCCTGACCGCTGTACCGACGGGCTGAAAAAGAAAAAAAGGCAGTGTGCCGGGGCTCCGGTGCACTGCCTTTTCTGCGTGTCCGCGGGAAAAATTGGGTGGGATATCCAAAAATAATTCCAACTTTTTAGCTGATTTGCCACTTGACAGCGGCGCATATTCTTGCTATTTTAAAACTGGGAGAATATGGCGGCACCGGATCGGTGCCCCCGCCGAAAGGAGAATGCTTTATGAAGATGCGCAGAATCGCGGGTCTGCTGCTCACTGCCGCCTGTGCAGTGTCGCTGCTGTGCCCGGCCGCATGGGCTGTGAATGCCAGCAGCGTGGATAAGAGCGGCGGCAATGTCCGTCTGAGCTATCGTTTGCAGATGCCTGCCGTGGAGGATTCCGCCAAAATCGGCGCAGACGTGAAGGCGCAGGTCAAGACCACGGCCCGCCGCACCAGCAATAGCGTGGTGGAGATCGGCATGAACAGCCGTGCGGATGCTGAAAGCCAGCTGGGCATGAAGTTTGTGTCCAGCAGCACCTTTGACGCCCTTCCGCAGGGCGGCGGGACGGACAATGTGGTGGTTTCGTTCAAGCCGTCCCAGAAGATCACCAATACCATGTACAACCAGTACCGCACGGACGGTGCCGTGTCGCTGACCTTTGCGGCAAGCACCCGCTGGGATGGCAGCGATGAAGCTGCGGTGGAGGAGTCGGTCGCCGCGCCGGGTGCATCGTATGCCAAGGCAGATTATACCGCAGCCAACGGTCAGGTCTACCAGATCTACAGCGTGAAGGATGCTGCAGGCAATGTAACGGCCCAGTACGCCGCGTTCCAGCACGGTGCCACCACCTATCTGCTGTGTGCCCAGAGCACCGGTGCCATGCCGCAGAACTACCTGAACGCCTTGCTGGACACCCTGAATTATCCGGCATAAAATTTGCTTGAATCAAAACAAGGCCCCGTGTGCTGATGCACACGGGGCCTTGTCTGTTGATTTGAGTCTTACTTCAGTGTGCCATCCAGCACCTGGCTGTAGTACCAGGGCTTCGGGGCGCGGAAGGTCTTGCCGCTGAGGAAGGCAAAATCCGGCTGGGTGAAGCGGGGCATGGTCAGCTCATAAGCACACAGGGCCTGATACTTGAGCTTCAGCTCCCGGTTGGCGCTGTTGTTGCCATACTTGCTGTCGCCCAGGATGGGGCAGCCGATACTGGCCATGTGGGCACGGATCTGGTGGGTGCGGCCGGTGATCAGCTTTACTTTGAGCAAGGCCAGACGACCGGAAACGGCAATGGTCTCGTACTGGGTCTCCACTTCCTTGGCACCGGGCTGCTTGTCCTCCACAATCTTCACGATGCCGCGGTCGGCGTCCTTGAGCAGGTAGCCGCCCAGGGTGGCGTCCGGCGGCACAGGGCGGCCGAAGGTGACGCAGAGGTAGGTCTTTTGCACGTCACGTTTCTTGATGGCGGCCAGAAACAGCTCCTCGGCCTCCGGGGTCTTGGCGATGATCACCAAGCCGCTGGTTCCGGTGTCCAGCCGGTGGCACAGGGCCGGGGTGTACAGGTCGTTCTCCTTGTACTCCCCCTGCTGGTTCAGGTAGAGCAGGGCGCGGTTCAGCAGGGTGTCATCCTCCGGGCCGTCCACGGAAAGACCGGCGGGCTTGTTCACGATGAGGATCTGCGGGCAGTCGTACACCACCTGCGCCGGGGTGCGGGCGTTCTTCCATGCGGGGCCTTCCACCCGGCGGTCGGCGTCCAGCACATCGTCCAGAATGAACAGCTTGATCTCGTCGCCCGCCATCACGCGGGTGGAAAGCGGCTGCTTTTTGCCGTTCAGCTTGATTTTGTTCTCCCGCAGCGCCTTATTCAGGCGGCCGGGGGTCAGGGCGGGGTATTGCTGGGTCAGATAATTGTCCAGCCGGGTGGGGGCAAGACATTTTACTTTTAAAATTTTCACGGGAAATTCCTCTCTATCTTAAAATCAGTTGCAATAGAATGGGTTCTTGATTCGTTTTTATTGTAGCGGAATAAATCTGCCGCGTCAAGAAAGAAGGTATTTTTATGAACCTGAAATATAAGATTCTGGCTGTTCTGGCTGCGGGTATCGCATTGACGGCCTGCGGCGGCTCCGGTGCCCCCGCCAGCGCCCCCGCATCCAGTGTAGTGCCGGTCTCGTCCCATGTGGCAGAAGAAGGCGTTACAGAGCCAATCAATCTGCTGACATGGACACTGGACGATCTGGATGACCCGGATGCGGTAACGCTTATCCCGGCATCCATCGTTTCCGGCGTACAGGACGGCAAATTGACTGCAAAGGTGTTCAGCTACGACCTTTATAAAAAAGAAGATATTGAAAACCTTGCTGTTGGCGACAAGATCACCTTCCACGAGGAGGGTGCGGCATGGAATCAGGTCGTGAACGATGCGGTGACGAGCATCGAAAAAAATGACGAATACCATCTTGTAAGCATCAACGGCGGCATGGAGCAGCCCGGCGGGCTGGACTTGAAGCTGGAGGATGATGACACCTACCGGACGATGACCTTTGACGATTACCCGCTCTATTACGAGATGGGAGAAAAGACGATGCCGCTGGCAGAGGATGTAGTGCTGAAGGACAGTTCTGCCGACCCGCAGGCCGAAGCCGTGGAGACTACGGGCGCGGATGCGGTGGCAGCAGCGATCAATGCAGACCCCGATAACTGGACCACCTATAATACCACGCTGGTGGTGCAGGGCGGCAAGGTGCTGGAGGTGCGCCGCATCTGGGTGCCGTAAATTTTGCTCAAAACCGTTGACAAACGTTTTGCGTATGCTATAATTTAGCTGTACGCAAAGGGGCACTTCGCCTGCCTTGCGGAATGTAAAATTATGACAGATGGCAATGATGGGGTCAGAAATGCACACACCACCGTCCAGAGAGAGCGCCCACGGCTGTAAGGTGCTCCGGTCGGGATCATTTCGCGCCACCCCGGAGCTTCCGGCGAATGTAAACCGGACGCTGCGCAGCGTTAATGCGCCGAAAGCGGCAGGGGACAAGTGATCCTTTGCAATTTGGGTGGTACCACGGAGTTTGATGCACAAGCAGTCTTCGTCCCTTTTGGGATGAGGGCTGTTTTTTGTTTTTTCACCGTGCCGCCCCTCTGCCATAACAGCATAAAAACGGCGCACAAACGCCAAAGACAATTGAGGAGAGAAAGATCTATGCAATGGACCGGTTTGAATGAACTGCGCGAAAAGTACCTGAGCTTCTTTGAAAGCAAGGGTCATCTGCGTCTGGACAGCTTCCCCCTGGTACCCAAGAACGACCCCAGCCTGCTGCTGATCAACAGCGGTATGGCTCCCATGAAGAAGTGGTTCTTGGCACAGGAGGAGCCGCCCCGCCACCGCGTGACTACCTGCCAGAAGTGCATCCGCACCCCGGATATCGAGCGTGTGGGCATCACTGCCCGCCACGGCACCTTCTTTGAGATGCTGGGCAACTTCTCCTTCCAGGATTACTTCAAGGAAGAGGTCATCCCCTGGGCATGGGAGTTCCTGACCAGCGACGAGTGGATGGCCATCCCCAAGGACCGCCTGCACATCTCGGTGTATGAGCAGGACGACGAGGCCTACGACATCTGGACCAAGAAGGTGGGCATCGCCCCGGACCACATGGTGCGTCTGGGCAAGGAAGACAACTTCTGGGAGCACGGCTCCGGCCCGTGCGGCCCCTGCTCCGAGATCTACTTTGACCGCGGCCCGGAGTACGGCTGCGGCAAGCCGACCTGCGGCGTGGGCTGCGACTGCGACCGCTATATGGAGATCTGGAACCTGGTGTTCAGCCAGTTCGACGCCGACGGCAAGGGCCACTACGAGCGCCTGGCCCGCCCCAACATTGATACCGGCATGGGCCTGGAGCGTCTGGCCTGCGTGATGCAGGACGTGGGCAACCTGTTTGAGGTGGATACCGTGCAGAGCGTGCTGCACCATGTGGAGCGCATTGCAGGCAAGACCTACAAGCAGGACCCCAAGACCGACATTTCCATCCGCGTCATCACCGACCACATCCGCAGCTGCACCTTCATGGTGTCCGACGGTATCCTGCCCTCCAACGAGGGCCGCGGCTATGTGTTGCGCCGTCTGCTGCGCCGTGCAGCCCGTCATGGCCGGATGCTGGGCATCGACCACCCCTTCCTGGTGGATCTGGTGGAGACCGTTATCCAGTCCAGCGAGAGTGCATACCCCGAGCTGCGCGAGCATGATGCTTATATCAAGAAGGTCATCGGCACCGAGGAGGCAAACTTTGCCCGTACCATCGACGCCGGCATGAACATCCTGAACAACATGATCGACGGCCTGGAGAAGGCACATCAGCACCTGCTGAGCGGTCTGGATGTGTTCAAGCTGAACGATACCTTCGGCTTCCCGCTGGACCTGACCAAGGAGATCGCCGCCGAGCAGGGTCTGGAGATCGACGAGGACGGCTTCCACGCTGAGATGAAGAAGCAGAAGGAGCGCGCCCGCGCCGAGCGCCTGAAGAAGAACATTTCCGGCTGGAGCGAGGATCTGTTCGGCGGCCTGACCGCCGAGCCCACCGTGTTCACCGGCTACGATACCCTGAACGACAACAGCGTGGTGGTTGCCCTGAGCGACGAGGAGACCCTGACCGACGCCATTGCCACCGACGAGCAGGCCAAGGAAGGCGTGCTGGTGGTGCTGGACAAGACCCCGTTCTACGCCGAGATGGGCGGCCAGGCCGCTGACCACGGCGTGTTGACCAGTGCCGACTGCAGCCTGCGCGTGCTGGACGTGAAAAAGACCCCCAAGGGCTACTACGTCCACACCTGTGTGCTGGAAAGCGGCATCGTGAAGGTGGGTGACCACCTGACCGCAAAGGTCGATAAGGAATACCGCATGGCCATTGCCCGCAACCACACCGCCACCCACCTGCTGCAGGCTGCCCTGCGCGAGGTGCTGGGCGACCATGTGCATCAGGCAGGCTCCTATCAGGATGCCTCCATCACTCACTTCGACTTCACCCACTTCAGTGCTGTGACCCCCGAGGAGCTGGCACGGGTGCAGAAGATCGTCAACGACAAGATCTTTGACTCCATGAACGTCACCGTCCAGGAGATGCCTGTGGAGGAGGCCAAGAAGCTGGGTGCGATGGCTCTGTTCGGCGAGAAGTATGGCAAGGTCGTGCGCGTCGTTGATATCGAGGGCTGGTCCACCGAGTTCTGCGGCGGTACCCATGTCAAGAACACTGCCCAGATCGGCGGCTTCAAGATCGTGAGCGAGAGCTCTGTGGCCGCCGGCATCCGCCGCATTGAGGCTGTCACCGGCCGCAACCTGCTGATCCGTGCCAACCTGCAGGAGGCTATGCTGCACAACGTGGCCAATACCCTGAAGGCCAACAATGTCACCGCACTGCCTGTCCGCGCCGAGGCTGTCATGGCTGAGAACAAGGCCATGAGCAAGGAGCTGGAAGAGCTCAAGGCAAAGATCGCCGCCTCCAAGGTGGACAGCCTGTTCGATAATGCCGAGGAAGCAGACGGCGTGAAGATCGCCTCTGCATACTTTACCGGTACCACTGGCGACACCCTCCGTGGGATGTGCGACAGCATCCGTGACAAGGCCGTGAACCCTGTGGTGGCTGTGCTGGTAGGCAAGGCCGAGGATAAGATCACCATGGCTGTCACCGTCAACAAGCTGGCACAGGAAAAGGGCCTGAAGGCTGGCGTGCTGGTCAAGGAGCTGGCTGCCATTGCCGGCGGCAAGGGCGGCGGCAAGCCGGACTTTGCAATGGCTGGCCTGAAGGACGAGACCAAGATCGACGAGGCACTGGCTGCTGTGGGTGCCATCGTCAAGAAGGCATTGGGCGAATAAATAAGGCAAAGATCAGGAAGGAGTGTTTCCCATGGAAGATTGTCTGTTCTGCATGATCGCGGAGGGCAAGATCCCCTCCAAAAAGCTGTACGAGGATGAGCAGGTAGTGGCGTTTTACGACATCAACCCGCAGGCCAAGGTGCATTTCCTCGTCATTCCCAAAAAGCACATCACCTCGGCCGCTGCGCTGACCGAGGATGACGGTGCTCTGCTGGGCCACATCTTTGCCGTTATCGCAAAGCTGGCCAAGGAGCAGGGGCTGGAAAATGGCTACCGCATCATCTCCAATGTGGGTGAGGATGCCGGCCAGACCGTGAAGCATCTGCATTTCCATGTTCTGGGCGGCGAAAAACTGCCTGTCTGATTCCAATACGAAAGGGAGATTTTGATTATGGCTGAAACTTATACCCTGCACGTTGCAGGCCTGACCCGTGAGCTGACCATCTGCAAGGTGAACGACCACATGGACATTGCGGCCTTCATCATGCTGGGCGACGCTGAGCTGACCGTGGCCGCTGCCGCCGAGCTGCTCAAAAAGTGCCCGGAGTTTGACATCCTGCTCACCGCTGAGGCCAAGGGCATCCCGCTGGCCCACGAGATGAGCCGTCAGAGCGGCAAGCCTTACGTTTGTGCACGCAAGGGCGTCAAGCTGTATATGCCGGACCCCGTTGTGGTGGAAGATCAGTCCATTACCACTGCCGGCAAGCAGAAGCTGGTTATTGACCGCAAGGAGCTGGACAAGATGAGCGGTAAGCGCGTGCTGGTGGTGGACGACGTGATCTCCACCGGTGGTTCGCTGAAAGCTCTGGATGCACTGGCCGAACAGACCCAGTGCACCATCGTGGGCCAGGCTGCTGTTCTGGCCGAGGGTGACGCAGCAGAGCGCAAGGATATCATCTTCCTGGAGCCGCTGCCCCTGTTCTTCCACTAAGCCGCCATGCGACGCCCGCTCTGCGTATTCTGCGCCGGAATGCTGGGTGTTGCGTTAATATGCGCTTTTTTGCCGCAAACGGAACTTTTTGTGCCGTTTGCGGCATTTTTTGTAGCCGGCTGCCTGCTGTTGTGCATCCCGGACCGCACCCGCAAAGCATCGCTCTGCCTGCTGCTGGGTGCGGCGGCCGGGCTGGCTGCCGCGAGACATACCAATGCCCGTCTGGAACAAACGCTGGAAAAATACGCCGGGCAGACGGTAGCATTGACGGCAGAAGTGGAATCGGTGTCGGCATCCTATTATCCGGGTATCGTGGATGCGGTGCTGCGGGTGGAACGGGTCAACGGCCGGGCGGCAGAGTTCCGGGTGGAATGCGATACCCTGCCGGTCTGTGAAGCCGGGGAGCGGGTGGAGGGGCGCTTTGCACTGGAAGCGCCGGAGCCTGCCGACCGTACAACCCTCTTTGCCGATGGCGCGGCCCTGCTGGCCAAAGAACCCCAGGCCTTTGCCCGGCTGGGGCAGGGCAGCAGCTTCCGGGCGCGCACCGGCCGCCTGCAAAAACGGCTCAGTACCAGCCTGCGCGGTGAGATGAACGAGGATGCCGGCGGGGTTCTGGCCGCCATGACGGTGGGCGACCGGAACCATCTTTCTTCCGCCCTGCGCAGCACCTACCGGGGTGCGGGCCTTTCCCATGTGCTGGTGGTCAGCGGGATGCACGTCTCCATTCTGTGCGGGGACGTGTTCGGGTCGGTGTTCGGCCGACGCAGGCGGGAGCGCAGTTATCGCAGCCGCCGGGTCAAGGCGCTGTTTACGGCCTTCCTGGCGCTGCTGCTGGCAGGGGTCACCGGTTTTACGCCTTCTGTCTGCCGGGCGGCTGTGGCGGTATGGGTCAGCGCACTGGGTGTGTGGGTCTATGGCGCATCGGACGCCCTCACCTCACTGGCGGCGGCGGGCATCCTGATGACCGCCCGCAACAGCTATGCCGTGTGTGATATCGGCTTTGAGCTGTCGTTTGCCGCTGTGTTGGGTACACTGGCCGGTGCGGAGCTTTCCCGTCACCTGCATGCACTCTTTGCAGCGCACGCGACCCGGAAGAAAAAGCCCGCTGTATTGCAGCCCATCCTGCGACATGTCCGCAGCAGCCTGACCGAGACGGTGTGCATCGGGGTCTGTGCTTCGGCGGCTGCCTTTCCGGTTCTGGTGCTGCGGGGGCTGAGCGTGAGCCTGTGGGCGGTGGCTTCCGGCGTGGCGGTGCTCTGGCTGGTGCAGCCCATGCTTCTGCTGAGCCTTGGCACCGCTTTTGCGGGGCTTGTCCCGGTGGCCGGGCCGCTGTATCTGCTGCTGGGCAAGGCTGCGGAAGCCCTGACCGGCCTGCTGAACCGCTGGACTGTGTGGATAAGCACAAAACCCGGCGCGGGGCTGTATTTTGACACAAACTATGCAGCCCTTGTCTGTCTGCTGCTGATGGCTTTGTGCGGGCTGGCACATCTCTGGAAGGTACGGCTGCGGGTGGCTGTACCGGGCATTCTGCTGACGGCCGTCCTTGCCATTGGCGTGGGCAACGCCCTGTGCCGGGATGTGGTGCACATCGACCTTGTGGGCAGTGCCAACAGCCCGGCGGTGGTGGTCAGCCAGAATCACACAGCCGTGGTGCTGTTCCGGGGTGGGGCATCCACTCAGCGGGCGTTGGAAAACCAGCTGGCCCGCCGGGGCGTGACCACGGTGGAACTGCTGGCAGATCTGCGTCTGGACCCGGAAAATGCCTGCACGCTGCCTGCCCGGACGATGTGCCGAGTGGCAGTGCAGCCGGTGGGAAGCGCCGTCACCCGGCAGACGCAGACCGCAGCGGTGGAGACCCTGCGTACCCGGTTCGGCTGCCTTGTGCGGCTGACCATCGGGGAGCAGCAGTTCGTGACCGTGAGCGGAACGGTGACGCTGGCCGAACCGGTCCGGGCGCAGTGGCTGCTGGCATCTCCGGCAAAGCCGGAGGCCGTGCAATGGGGACAGATGCTGAGCCGGAGTGATCATTACCAATGGATGCAGGGCGGGGAAGCGGTATATGCTTCCCTCAGCCTGCGCCCTTCCGGCGGCTGGCGGGCAGAGTGATGCTTTGCAATCCGGCCGGAATGTGGTACACTATATGGGTATTATAACAATTCATCCGAAAGGGGGCCGCGGGTTTGGCGACCGAGGCAAAACTCCGGCAGCTGGCCGACAAAGGCTGCCCGGTGTACTATTTTTATTCCACAGAGCGGTATCTGGTGCGGCAGGCGGTGAACGCGGCTGTCCGTGTTCTCTCGGCAGACAGTGACGAGGACGCAACTGTGCTGGACGGTGCGGCTCCGGAAATCGAAGGACTGATCATGGCGGCGGGCACCATCTCTTTTTTTGGCACCCGCCGCGTGGTGGTGCTGCCGGAGGTGGACCCGGGCGCATACGGCGCAAAGGATCTGGATGAGCTGTGCAGTACGCTGGCCAGCCTGGAAAATGCGGTGGTGGTGCTGGGCAGTGTGTTCCCATTGGAGCGCAGTAAGCTCAAGGCCGGGAAATCGGCCCAGAAACTCATTGCCCAGTGCAAGGCCATCGGCTACGTTGAAGAGCTGGCCAAGCCCCGGCCCTTTGAGCTCAAGGCCATGATGATCGACCGGGCAAAGGCACAGGGAACCTCACTGCCGGACGGCGCGGCTGCTGCGTTGCTGGAACGCTGCGGCGAGGATCCATTTTTGCTGGAAAACGAGGTGGACAAGCTCTGTGCGCTGTCCGGCTACCAGACCGTGACCGCTGCCATGGTGGCCGATATGGGCACCGTGAGCCTGGAAGCCGATGTGTTTGAGATGATCCGCATGATCACCGCCAAAAACGCCACCGGTGCCTGCAAGAAATTGCAGACCCTTCTGCGCCTGCAGCAGGAGCCCATTGCCATCACAGCGGCCATGATCGGCAGCTATGTGGACCTGTACCGGGTCAAGCTGGGCGCGGCCCGCAAAAAGAACTACAGTACGGTGTTCAAGGACTTTGGCTACAAGGGCAGCGATTACCGGCTCAAGCGCTCAGCCGAAACGGCGTCGCACTATACGCTGGGGCAGATCGAAGCCTGCCTGCAGGTGCTGCTGGAGCTGGACCAGAGCCTGAAGAGCCAGCCGGTGGAAGAGCAGATCTTGCTGGAAACGGCGCTGTGCCGGCTGGCCATGGCAGGGAGTGGACGATGATGCAGAATGAAATGATCCATACCGGCCGGGTGCTGATCGTGGAGGGCAAATACGATGCCGCCCGCCTTGCGCACCTGACCGATGCCATGATCCTGCTGACGGATGGATTTGGCATTTACAAAGACAAAAAGCGCCAGCAGCTGTTTAAAGCACTGGCGCAGAAAAACGGGCTGATCCTGCTGACGGATTCGGATGCGGCGGGCTTCCGCATCCGGAACTACATCACGAATCTGGTGGGCGAAAAGAACGTGGTGCAGGCCTATGTGCCCGCCATTCATGGCAAGGAAAAGCGCAAGGAGCAGCCCGGCAAGGAAGGTTTGCTGGGGGTGGAAGGTGTGGAGGATGCCATCGTTCTGCAGGCTCTGCGGGATGCCCTCGGGGCTGAGGCAGGCGCAGCGCCTGCCCGCCCGGAAGGTCGGCAGATCACCTACACGGACCTGTACGAATGGGGGCTCTCCGGCAAGCCGGGCAGCGCAGAGCGTAAGGCAAAGCTGTTGAATGCACTGGGCCTGCCGCCGCGCCTTTCCAAAAAGGAGCTGGTCGAGGCGCTGAACCGGCTGTACACCTTTGAGCAGCTGAACGAGATCCAGGCAAGCGCGCTGACCGAATAAGGATTCCGAGACCGGCACAGGAGAAATGTTTCACTCCTGCGCCGGTTTTTTGTCCCAATATTGGCGCAGCTGACACAGCGCGTGGCTTTCCAGACGGGACACATAGCTGCGACTGATGCCCAGCAGCCCAGCGGTCTCCAGCTGGGTCAGGGGCGGCTGCCCGGCCAGCCCGTACCGCAGCAGCAGGATCTGCCGCTCCCGCGCGGGCAGCATTTCCAGCAGCTGCCGCACCCGGAGCAGGTCTGCCTTCTTCTCACAGCATTCCTCCATGCAAAAGCTGTCCTGTATCACGTCCGCTAAGGTCAGCGCCGAGTCCCCGTCTGCCTCCAAGGTTTCCTGTAAGGAGACGGTCTGCCCGCTCTTGCGCTCCCGCCGGAACTGCATCCGGATCTCGTTTTCGATGCACCGGCTGGCATAGGTGGAGAACCGTGCCCGGCGGGTGGAGTCGAAGGTGTCCACTGCTTTCATCAGGCCAATGGTGCCGATGGAGACCAGGTCCTCCTGGTCGCCGGGGAGGGCGTAATATTTTTTTACGATGTGCGCCACCAGCCGGAGATTGTGCCGGATGAGCTTTTCGCGTGCAGCGGCATCCCCAGCCCGCAGGGCAGCAAAGGCGGCCTGCTCTTCCCGGGCGGAGAGCGGTTTGGGGAAACTTCCGCTTTCCAGATGAAGCGCCAGAAACAGAAATTTTGTGGCGAAAAATTGCAGCAAGGTCAGCAGCACACGATATCCCTCCCGGTACATAGTTGTTAGATGGTATGAGCAAGGGCGCGGATAGATGCCGGAGGGCGCGGCAGGAGAGCGTTTGCAAGGCACAGGCAGAAGCTATCGTGAAATTTAAGCCGATCTATGATTGATGCCGAGACCGCCCGGACGAAAAATGTTCGGGCTTTTCTCATATATTCCAAAGTTGCGGTAGAAGTGTACACAAGCTTTATGGTATAATTTGAATAAGAAAACTGAGTGATAAATCGGAAGTTGTGGAGGAAACAAACGTGGAAGATAATAAATCAACGAATGTCAAGAAAACGGTAAAATCAGGAATAACTTTTGGAAGTGCATTAGCTATGGTTATTAGTTATACAACGTGGAAGTCTGTCGGTTGGGCGATTTTTCATGGATTACTTAGCTGGGTATATGTCATATATTTCCTTTTGCGTTACTAAATTCCTGTTAGGCGAACTGATAAAATCCCTTTAGGAACTAAAAGGCGCACTTCTATACTCTCTATCGAGAGTAGTGCGTCCTGCGGAGCTTTATTCCCAGTCAACAGGAGAAAACTGCCCGACCGAGAATGCTTCGTCACTTTGCTCCGTCAAGGGAGCTACACTCCCTTACGACGCTAAAGCGGCTATCCCTTGTGGACTTGCCGTCTGCAAACAACATAAAATGCTGTTCGCTGCCAGCAAGTTTGAAAAAGGACAGTTATGCACTGGAAAACATATCTGCAACTTGAAGTTGACAAAGTGCATTTCCCGAAAGATAGATAATGACACCTTGCTTTGGTAGAATTATGCTATCAAAACCAAAGGAGGTATCACCTATGAATTTAGGAGAAAAAATTTACAAACTCAGAAAAGAAAAAGGTCTGTCTCAAGAAGCTCTTGCAGAGCTTGTGGGAACAACCCGACAAGCAATCAGCAAGTGGGAGAATAATCAAGGATATCCAGAAACAGAAAAACTGCTATTGCTTTCAAATGTCTTTGAGGTATCCATTGACTTTCTGCTGAAAGATGAAAAAACGGAAAGTAGCGCAGATGAAAAAGGCTATTATGTAAGCAGAGAAATGGCTGTTGGCTATATCGCCAACGAGAAAAAGACTTGCAAATATTTTGGTGCTGGATTCGCCTTGTTTGCTTTAGCTGGAATACCCTACACCGTGTTTCCGACAACGACTGCATGGAAAGTGTTGGGTATGTCCATTTGCATACTTGCAGGAATTATTGCTCTTGTGGTTTCAATGTTCATTTCAAAAGATGAATACACAATTTTGAAAAAAGAGAGTTTGCTTTTTGATTATGAATTTCTAAAGGTACTAACTGACGAATATCGTTCCATGAAGAAAAAGAACATGGTTGTTGCTATCCCTTGCACAGTTCTGTTCATCATAGGTCTTTTGACACTCGCTATTACCGTTCGAGGAATAATTCCATGGACACACTATCATTCGCTTGTCTTTTTAGGATTGTCAGTCGGATTATTTGGCTTTGTATATTCTGCTGGAACTATGGAGGCGTATGAGATTTTAGTCCATAACGAGAAATATTCAAATAGCTTCTGGTTTAAGGTTAAGCGAAAAGCAAAATTAAAAATCGACAAATGGTAACACACAATAACTAAATATCAAAAAACTGACCGTTGACTGGTCGCAATCTGCGAAAAGTTGGCGGTCTTTTTTATACCCATTTTTCAAAAAAGAAGGTCAAACAGAATGGAAAAACCGAAAACCCTTGAACAGCTTCGGGCTGAAAAGGAACGAGCTGTGACGTAGCGTTTACCCGGACTGGTGCAAAGCGCAAGTACAGAATTGCCCAAACAGCAATTCTGGTGCTGCCGAAAGCGCAATTCTGGTGCAGCCAAAACCGCAAGCAAATAAGACTGATAAGAATAAAACAGAGTGGAACGATCCTGACCCTATCTATTCCGGGGGCATCCGGGAGCAGCTTGAGGATTATTTTTATCAGTCTTTGGAGGTGGATCTTCTGCTCCGGCTCTGCCCGGACGAGGGGGACACCATCTACCAGATCGTGGACTTGCTTGTGGACACCTGTTCCACCAAACGCAAGCTGCTGCGGGTGGCAGGGGACGACAAGCCTGCGGAGGTCGTGCGCAGCCGATTCATGAAGCTGAATGCAGACCATATCCGCTTTGTACTGAAGTGTCTTGCGGAAAGTACCGCACCGGTCCGGAACATGAAGCAGTATCTGCTGGCTGCACTCTACAATGCACCCACGACCATGCAGCTTTATTACCAGAACCAAACCAATCATGATTTATCGAACAGGGGGTGATGAAAATGTCGAAAAAAGCAACCACGATTGCCATCGTCAATCAGAAAGGCGGAACCGGCAAAACCACGACCTGCGAAAATCTGGGCGTGGGGCTTGTACGGGAAGGCAAAAAGGTGCTGCTGGTGGATGCCGACCCGCAGGGGTCGCTTACCATAGTCGCTTCGCTCCTATGGCCAGTTGTGCGCACTGCATGCGGATTCATAGTTGTCCGCTGCGCAGACATTGCCATCAGCATGGGCTGGCAGCAGCCCGATGAGCTGCCTGTTACACTTTCTGCCCTGATGGCAAAAGCCATGAACGACCAGTGCATCCCGCTCGATGAAGGCATCCTGCACCATGTGGAAGGCGTTGACCTGATTCCGGCTAACATCGAACTGGCAGGGCTGGAAGTGGCCCTTGTCAACAGTATGAGTCGGGAAAAGATGCTGAAACAGGTGTTGGACAGCGCCCGGCGGGAATACGATTATATCCTGCTGGATTGTACGCCGTCTCTGGGAATGCTGACAGTCAATGCACTGGCCGCAGCGGATACCACGCTGATTCCGGTGCAGGCGCAGTACCTTTCGGCAAAGGGACTGGAGCAGCTGCTGCAGACCATTCAGAAAGTGCGCCGGCAAATCAACCCGAAGCTGAAAATCGAGGGTATCCTGATGACCATGACGGACAGCCGCACCAATTACGGCAGGGAAATCGACGCGTTGATTCGGCAGGTGTACGGCAGCAAAATCCGGGTGTTTGAGCAGCCCATTCCGCAATCTGTCCGTGCGGCGGAAATCAGCGCAGGGGGCAGGAGCAAAAACGGGAGCAAGTGCAGCAGATTCCCATCGAGGAGCTGTTTCCCTTCAAGGAGCATCCGTTCGAGGTGCTGGACGATGAGGCTATGCAGCGCACGGTGGAAAGCGTGGCACAGTACGGCGTACTGGCCCCGCTGATTGCGAGACCCCGCCCGGAAGGCGGGTATGAGATCATCTCCGGCCACCGCCGTCAGCACGCCGCCGAGCTTGCCGGTCTGGAAACGCTGCCTGTTATCGTCCGGGAAATGACGGACGATGCCGCAGTGATCTTGATAGTGGATTCCAACCTTCAGCGCGAAAATATTCTGCCCAGTGAGCGGGCTTTTGCGTACAAAATGAAGCTGGAAGCACTAAAAAATCAAGGTGCTAGGTCGGATTTAACTTCGGGCCAAATTGGCCCGAAGTTGCGTTCAGATGAGCAAGTTGCTTTAGACGCAGGAGAAAGTCGAAAACAAGTCCAGCGCTTCATCCGCCTGACAAACCTCATCCCCGAACTGCTCGACCTTGTAGATGAAAAGAAAATCTCCTTCAATCCCGCTGTGGAACTGTCCTATCTGGACGAGGCTCAACAGCGGGATTTTTTGCAGGCCATGGACGAGACCCAAAACGCGCCGTCCCTGTCGCAGGCGCAGCGAATGAAAAAGCTGGCGCAGGAAGGAAAGCTCACCTATGAGGCCGCCTTTGCCATTATGGGGGAAGCCAAAAAGGATGAACTGGATAAGGTGGTCATCAAAAACGATACCCTGAAAAAGTATTTTCCCCGCAGCTACATGCCCCGGCAGATGGAAGATGTCATCATCAAGCTGCTGGAACAGTGGCAGCGCAGACAACAGCGTCAGAACGAACGCTGAAAAATCGGAACCGAAAGACCCATGAGGTCTTTTCTTTTTTGCAAAATTTTGGAGGACTACGACTATGAATACCACGATTGATTTCAAGACCGCAAAGACCATTGAGAACATGAGCCGCAAAATCGACGGCATGGAGCGTGCCGTTTCCGGCTTCTTCAACAAGATGAGCGACATTGCAGAGCGCAAGTACGGTGACCCGCAGGTTTATCTGGCGGCAGTCGGCCCGGCGAGGGACCTGAGCGCCATTCTGCTGGAGGAAGCGTCCGGCATTCTGCCCTGCTTTGACGAGACGGATGACACCTTCGGCATTTCCAAGGAGCTGCCCGTGGCGGGCTGCTACAACCCCAATCAGGTGCTGGAGTTGTCGGGCAAGCGCTACCTGACCGGCCCGGTCGTCTTCGTCCGCTTCAACATGGAAGGCGAGTATGTCTCCCTGACGATGGGCGACCTGCACTGCATTCAGGAGTATCTGGAGCAGCACAGCATGGCGCTTATGGCCGACGGCAAGAATCTGAACTGCATCTGCCTGGACTGAGGAGACCGCAATGATGAGCTTTTTTGTGGGCTTTGCTTTCTTTGAACTGGACGTTTTCTGCGGCTTTTTTGCCGCTTCCCTGATGCAGGCGGCACGAACCGGAGAAATTGTGATTACGGTAAAGGAGGATACGGATGGAACAGGAAAAGAATACCCTTTCGGTGCTGCAAATCGCACCGGGGCAGCACCCGAAGCCGATTGAGATTGACAATGACCTGAAAGCGCTGCAGCAGGCGGTCGGCGGCTCGATTGGTGCAAGCTACCCCTTTGAAGACCCGGTGGCCATCGTTTACAACGATGACGGCAAGCTCATGGGGCTGCCGCTGAACCGCGCTCTGCGGGATGAAAGCGGTGAGGCCTATGATGTGGTTGCCGGAACATTTCTGGTGGTGGGTCTGGGCGAGGAGGATTTTGCATCCCTCTCCCCGGAGCTGACGCAGAAATACGAGGAGCTCTTTCATCAGCCGGAAACTTTTATGCGCCTGGGCCGTCAAATGCTGGTGCTGCCCGTTCCGGACGAAAATGTGCGGACGGAAACGGCAAAAGCAAAGCCTCCGGCGGCGCACGAACGATGAGGAGATATTCCTGCAGAGGGGGTGGTATAAATGCAGGAGGAAGTTGAACACAAGACGGTCAACTTTGCCATTTCAACCACAAAGTTGACGGCCCGGACTTTCCTGAAAGGTGCGCAGTTTCTGCTGCGGCAGTACGACAAGAATGCTTCGCAGGGCAAGCAGTCCATGAAGCGGCTGGTACGACAGAACCGTGGCGTGACCAATGTGGAGATCCAGAAAACCGGCATCAAGGACTTTGACCGTTATGCCAAGCGGTATCACATCGACTACTCCATCCAGAAAGACCTGTCCTGCAAGCCGCCCCGGTATCTGGTCTACTTCAAGGCACAGGACACGGACGCCTTGAGCGCGGCATTCAAAGAATATTCGGCTTCGGTTTTGAACAAAACCAAGCGACCTTCCGTGCTGGCAAAACTGCAGGAACTGGTGCAGGCGGTGGCGGCAATTCCCGATAAAGTCCTCAACAAAGATCAGGAGCTTGGCCTATGAAAAAGAATTTTTCCAAGCTGCTGGCTCTGTATCTGCCCTACCTTCTGCTGGGACTTGCGGCAACGAATTTCGGTGAGGCATGGCGGCTGGCTGAAGGCAAAGAGATGGGAGATAGGATTCTGTCTCTGATGGGCACGATTCCGGTCGCCTTTGCAAGTCCGCTGCCGAGCCTTCATCCGCTGGACATTCTGGTGGGCATCTGCTGCGGTGCCGGGCTTCGGCTTGCAGTTTACCTGAAAAGCAAGAATGCAAAGAAATACCGGCATGGCATGGAGTACGGTTCAGCCCGGTGGGGCAATGCCAAGGACATTGAGCCGTTTCAGGCTCCGAAGTTCGAGGACAACATCATTCTGACGAAAACTGAACGTCTGATGATGAGCAACCGTCCGCCCGACCCCAAGAATGCGCGGAACAAAAATGTTCTGGTAGTGGGAGGTTCCGGCAGTGGTAAGACGAGATTTTTTATTAAGCTGAACCTGCTGCAGTGTGATTCCAAGGCCTTTCCGGTTTAATTCGTGGTTACGGACCCGAAAGGAAGTCTCATTTACGAGTGCGGACATGCCCTTGCAAAGAAGGGATACCTCATTAAGACGATGAACACCATCAATTTCCACAAGTCAATGCATTATAATCCCTTCGCTTATATCCACGAAGAAAAGGACATTTTGAAACTGGTTAAAAATCGTTGTGCTTAATAATCCTTCGCTTTATCTGAAACTGTTAGAGATAAAAGCACGTGGATAATGATTGTTACGAATTTACAATCTTCCTTGCATATAGATGAGATAGGCAATGCACCTCTATATAATTTCTTTCGCTTTCTCAGCGAATCTTGTCGAATCAAACTAGAAGACGCCGCCCTAATCACCAGAGGGTGACTAGTATTTTGTCTGTGCTAAGTAATTTGAACGTTCTGTATTCGATTATGTCGAGCGGCTTTCCTTCAGTTGAATGGATTACGGCTGGTTAAGTATAATGTGTAAGAGATTGAGAAGAACTTTTTTCACAAAAGAGAACTTTATGGTATATCACTTTTTGTAAGATGCCTTCAGAAGAAGCGACAACAGACTTCTGAGGAGGACAAAACAATGTCAAACGGTGATTATGGTTACTTCGGCAAAGGCGATACGGGCTATGCCCAGTACATGACGGCGTTCAACCGCAACTTCGGCGGCTCGTCCGGCGGCGGTGGTGGTGGCGGAAACCACAACAACAATGGCAGTGGCGGCGGGGACGGCAGCGGGTGCGGCTGTCTGATCGCCATTGCAGTGGTCGTGGTGCTGATCCTGATCGTCCTGGGTGGCTGAATCAATCCCTGCAGGTGAAACACAGGTTTTCCCTGTGGGGATTTTTCGAATCTGCTTGTAGAAAACGGCGGTCTATGATAACATGAAATCAAAGA
>ERZ1673697.527-NODE-527-length-57981-cov-22.260401_pt1 | contig 57981 bp, 41 predicted proteins | sample MGYA00580227_ERZ1673697 | MGnify/ENA primary metagenome ERZ1673697 (study PRJEB41218, sample SAMN15661759) | gut metagenome | host: Homo sapiens | place: Canada: London | collected 2015-08-20/2019-03-30 | study: EMG produced TPA metagenomics assembly of... | reverse complement strand
AGCAGGGCAAAGGCAATGGCGCGGACATACTCGCACTGGCGGTCAGAGTGGATAACGCCGTTCTCGGTAAACGCCGTGCGGTAGGCTTTTACCGCGTTGGCGGCGGTGCCGCGGTAGTTGGCGGCATCGTCCGCCTTGCCCAGTGCTTCCGCCACTTCCGCCAGCAAGCGCCCGGAGTAGGCCAGATACGCCGTGCCAACGCTCTTGCGCGGGTTCATCATCGCCTGCATGGGGGTGATGCCCGGCTCGCACCATTCGCCGTAATCCATGCCGTTTAAAACGGTGAACTTGGCGTAATCACCGCCCTGCTGCTCATCGGTTGTCTGCTGCGCGCGCCCCAGCAAAAAGCCGTACCAGCGCTGCATCATCTCATAGTTGTCCGCCAGAATTTTGCGGTCACCCGTGCGTTTGTACAGGGCATACGGCACCAGAATCGCCGCATCGCCCCACCCTGCCGACATGCAGAGCATCGGGGTCATATAGCCGGGGCGGGCGTTCGGCGGGGCAATGTTCGCCATGCGCCCGTCCGGGTACTGGTTCAGGCGGCACTCCGCCAGCCATTTTTCCGCCACGGGGTAGCAGTCCATCAGGGTCAGGCCGGTTTCAATAAACACGCCCATATCCCCTGTCCAGCCTGCGCGTTCGCGGGTCGGGCAGTCGGTGGGAATATCGCAGAAGTTGCCCTTCTGGCTCCAGATGCTGTTCCTGACAAGCTGATTGACAGCATCGTTTCCGCAGGTAAATGTACCTGTCACCGCCATATCGGAGTAGACGGCGTGGGCAGTAAACACAGCATCGGTCAAGTCGGCGTCGGTTTCGACCTTGGCGTAGCGGAAGCCCATGATGGTGAAGTGGGGTTTGAAGTGGTTTTTCCCCTCTTTGCAGACAAGCTCCAGCATCTGGGCGGTGCCGCCCTCCTTGTGGCGGGCACGGTCCTGGAAGTTTTCCTGGGTAAAATTGCCGTTTTCGTCCAGCGTTTCGCCGCAGGTCAGCTTGACCTTTTGCCCGGCGCGGGCGGTCAGCGCCATCTCCACATAGCCGGCGATATTCTGCCCAAAGTCCAGCACGGTCTCGCCGTTGGGCGTTTGCAGCAGCTTGCCGGGGAAGGCTTCGTGTTCCAGAATCGGCACGGTATTCATACCGGTGATGGGCAGGTCGTCGCGGTAGGCGCGCACGCCGTGCCAGCCGGTCAAGTTGCCTTCGAACCGTGCGTCATAGACCTCGCCCTGCTGCATATCGTTTTGCCGGATCGGCCCGCACTGCGTTGCCTGCATCGTGCCGTCAGAAACGCAGACGGCTTGGCCGTTCACCTCCAGCTGAAACAGCACGCCCAGTGTATCACCGAACAAGTCGCGGTCACCGTCAACGCCGCCTGTGCTGCGGTGCCAGCCGTCACCAAGGGCAACCAGCAGCTCGTTTTCACCGTCACGCAAATATTGCGTTACATCGTATGTTTGCGCTGCAAGGTGCTTGTTGCCGGTAAAGCTGCCGGGGGCTAAAACCATATCCCCGACACGCACACCGTTCAGCCATACCGCATACAGCCCCTTGGCGGTAATGTACAGCCGCGCTTCCCCCTTGGCTGCAGTAAAGGTTTTGCGCAGGTACGATGCCGGACGATGGGGCTTGTACGGCTCGGCTGCGCCCTTGCCTGCGGCTTCTTTTTCCGCCTGCTTGCGCTCCCAGTTGGGGCGGGCAAAGGCGTTGATGGCATCATCCCCGGGGATGTCGATTTCTTCCGTTTCGGGGTCTACCCATTCACCCTGCCAGTCGCTTTGCGCCAAGCCCGTTTCAAAGTGCGCCTCACTCCACGCGCCGGGGGTGTCGTTTTCGTCCCACAGGCGCACGCGCCAGCACCCACGCACGCGGGAGCCGCCCACAGTCGGGGCATCGGCGTGCACGGCGGCGCTCTGCACCTTGCCGCTGTGCCAAACAGTCTCGCCGTTCGCGGTCAGTTCAATTTCATAGGCAGTCTGGCGCACGCCGTCAACGCACTGCCAAGACAAGAACAGCGGCCCGGCATCCATGCCAAGGGGCGCGGTAAGATGATTCGTTTTCAGGTTTATTGCTCGCATCGCTGGGTACTCCTTTTCAATTTACTGCCTATATTATAATGGAAATTTCCCAGCGGGCGAACTCAGAAATTACGGATAAGGGATAAAAATTTCAAAAGCATCGAATAATACATAAATTTTTATTCCATTTCCGGATTTGATGCCCCCACCGTGCACCACCGGCGGGGATTTTTTATTGACATTTTTGGTCTATCGTAGTAGACTATAGGCAGAGATAGGTCTATTGCAATAAACCAAAAGGAGCTTTCCCTATGCTGAACCATGAACCGCTTCGCCTTGCTGACGGCGAATACCGCTTTGCCTGCCTTGTGTGGGACAACGAGCCGCTGCCCAGCGGGCAGTTGGTCGCGCTGGCCGCCGAGGGGCTGGGCTGGAAAAAAAGCACGACCTACACCGTTTTAAAAAAGCTCTGTGAGCGCGGCGTGCTGCAAAACGCCGATGGCCGCGTGACGAGCCTTATTAAAAAGGAGGACGTCCAGCAGGCCGAGAGCGCCGCAGTGGTGGACAAGACCTTTGACGGCAGTCTGCCGCGGTTCGTGGCCGCGTTTTTGAACTCAAAGCCCATCAGCGACGCCGAGGCTGCCGAGATCCGTGCACTGCTCGACGCCGCCCGCTACAAGGAGGAATAGCCATGCGCAGTATCGTTCTTGCCTTTTTGCTGTTGAGCGCCCGCGGCGGTGTGGCCGCGCTGGCCGCATGGCTGGTCTGCAGGGCCCTGCGCCGCGCCCATGCGCCCAGTCGGCTCCTGTGCTGGCTGTGGCTGGCCGTAGGGCTGCGGTTCGTGCTGCCGTGGGGCATCCCACTGAAGCTGCCCCGCCCGGAGAGCGTCCCGCTGGCCGCTGCCGCCGACACCGTGCAGGAGCTGGGCGAACTGCCGCTGCTGCCCCCTGCCCCCGCTGCAGCCGCAGCTGCGGCCCCGCTGCCTTGGTACGCCCGGCTGACGCCGTGGCACGCGCTGGCGGCGGTCTGGCTGGTCGGTGTGCTGGTGCTGGCTGTGCGCGGGGGCATCGGCTACCTGAAATTAAAGCGCTGTGTGGCGCTGGCCTGCAAAACGCCCGACGGCTGCTACGGCGGGGCGTGCGTGCCCACGCCGTTCACACTGGGCTTTGTGCGCCCGCGCATCTACCTGCCGGACAGCCTGCAAGGCCCGGCGCGGCAGGCTGTGCTGCTGCATGAGCGGACCCACATCCGCCGCCGCGACCCGCTGGTGAAGCCGCTGTTTTATGCCGTCGTCTGCCTGCACTGGTTCAATCCGCTGGCGTGGCTGGCCTTGCGCGCCTTTGAGCATGACATGGAGGCCGCCTGCGACGAGGCAGCCGTGCAGGGCTGCACGCTGGCCGAGCGCAGCACCTACTGTGAGAGCCTGCTGCATTTTGCCATGCAGGGACGCCCCATCCAAACACCCGGAAGTCTTGCCTTCGGGCAGGGCAGCGTGAAGGAGCGCATTGTGCACCTGCTGCACTACCGCCGTCTGGGTGCGGGGGCGCTGGCGCTCTGCGCCGTGGCCGTGGGCGTCAGCGTGACAGCCTGTATGGTGCGCCCGCAGGTGGAAGCGTCCCACGCCGCGCCGGAGCCGCCCGCCGCCACTGCTGAGACTGCAGAGCCGACACCGACACCTGCGCCCACGGAGACGCCCGCAGCCATGCCCGCCGCGATGCTGCCGACGTTAAGTGACGCCGCCAACAGCCCGCGGTTTGCCTGCCCGGTGCAGTACAAATACATTTCCCGCTTCATGAGCGTGGACGGCGGCCACCGGGGCGACGACCTGCATGCCGCCGAGGGCACCGAGATTTACGCCGCCGCGGACGGTGTTGTGCTGGCCGCGCAGGAGCATTACAGCTGGGGCAATTTTGTGGAGATCGACCACGGTACCGACGCCGACGGTCTGCGCTGGGGCACGCTGTACGCCCACATGAAGTCCTGCGCCGTTGTGCCCGGGCAGACCGTGACCGCCGGTCAGGTCATCGGGTACGTGGGTTCCACCGGGTACACCACCGGCAACGCCTGCCATTTTGAGATGCATGTCAACGGCACGTTGGTCGAACCGCGGTATTTTACCGCCTACCGGGGCAGCGACGCCGCCGAACTGACGCAGGAAAAGGCAGATGAAATCCTGGCCGAAGCTGTGCGCAATGCGAGTTCCGACCAGGTAACTGCCGCCGATGGAGCCGCAGCCCTTTCCGGCGTGGAGCTCTTTACCCTGCCGGTCGCGCCCCCGCCGCTGCTCTGGCGGCGGGGCTGCTTTTTTGTACCCTTTTTTCGGGCCTGACCGCTTACGCGGATGATAAAAAGAGCGAATTAACGCAAAAGCAGACCGAGACGCGGCAGGAGTACGAAACCGCACAGTCGGCCCTGGAAGAATTGCAAAACGAACAGACGCAGACCGAGAGCGAGGTTGCCGCCCTGACCGGGCAGGCCGCCGAGCTGGCCGGGCAAATTACCGCCGTGACCGACGCCGTGCAAAATGCGCAGACCGTTTTGGACGAGCGGCAGGCCGTGGCGGACGCCGCCCGCGCCGCACTGGACGCCAAGCAGGCCGAGTACGACGCGCGGCTGGCCGTCTGCCGTGAGCAGCTGCGCGCGATGCAGCGGCTGGACGGCGGCGGAGCCGTCTGGCTGCTGGCGCAGGCCAAAAGCCTGTACCAGCTGCTGACGTTCGACGCGGTTTTGCAGCAGATGAGCGCGCGGAACAGCACGGTTCTGGCCGAGCTGGACGCCGAGGCCGCCGCACTGGAGCAGGCCCGCGCCGCAGCGGACGAGGCTGCCCGGCAGGCCGCCGATGCCAAGGCGGCACTTGAGCAGCAGCAGGCGGCGCTGGCCGACACGCAGACCGCGCTGGAGTCCGCACTGCTCGACGCGAACAGCACGCTGACCGCCCAGCAGGCCGCGGCCCAGGCACAGGCCGCCGTGACCGACGCCGCGAAAAAGGCCTATGAGGACGCCACCGCCGCACTGGACGCCTATGTGCGGGAGCAGAGCCGACGCTACACAACGGCGGACCTGCACCTGACGAGCCTTGACTTCCGCTGCCCGCTGGACAGCTACGGGCGCATCACGACGCAGTTTGCCGAGCCGGACCCCTGGGGCATCCCCCACCGCGGCACCGATTTTGCCGCGCCGGGTGGCACGCCCATCTATGCGATTGCGGACGGTGTCGTCAGCGCCGCGCGGACGATGAACAGCTACGGAAACTGCGTGCAGGTCAGCCACGGCACCGCGGACGACGGCCACCGGTACGACAGCCTGTACGCCCACATGAGCAGCATCGCCGTGGCGCAGGGGGCCACCGTGCAGAAGGGCGACCTGCTCGGGTATGTGGGCAACACCGGCAATGTCTACGGCGCGGGCGGCGGGTATCATCTGCACCTGGAGCTGCGCGTGGACGGCAGCAGAGTAGACCCGCTGGGGTTTGTGCCGACGCATTAAATGCCGCGTAGGGGCCGGGCATGCCCGGCCCGCAGGTGTCCCGCTGACGGGCGCTTACGGGAAGGTGCAGGGCCGGGCATGCCCGGCCCCTACGGGAAAGCTAAAAGGAACGTGTATTGCTTTGACCTTCGGAGATTTTCTATACTACACAGGCTTCCATGTGGAATACACCGCGGTGCGCGTTGGACGTGGGCTGGCGGCGCTGGCACACGGCGCAGCGCGTGCGTTGCTTACACTGCTGGCTGTGGTGCTGCGGCCCGCAGTGCGGGCGGCGGACAGCTTTAAAGCAGCGCTCACCCATCCGCGGCAGCTGGCGGGGTACGCCGTGCCGCTGCTGGCCGCCGGGGTGCTGGCATGGTTCGTGCGCACCGCGCTGGCGCGGCCCTTTGTGCTGCGGGTCGAGGTCGGCGGGCAGGTCGTGGGCTATGTCACAGACGAGCAGGCGTTCGACGCAGCCCGCGCCGACGTACAGGCCCGCCTGACCGGCGTGGCCGGCTGGAACGTCCAACCCGCGTACACCCTTGTCATGGCCGACGCCGACACCCGCCCCATGACCGAGCGCGAGACCGCAGATGCCATCCTGCGCGCCGCAGGCGGCGAGATCACCGAGGGCACCGCCGTCTATCTGGACGGCGCGCTGCGGTTCGTCACCGACGAGGGCGACCACCTGCGGCAGTTTTTGTACGCTGTGCGTGCGCCGTGGCAGACCGACGGTGTGCAGACCGACTTTGTCCACGCCCTGCGGCTGGTGGACGGCATCTATCCTGCCGCGGCCATCACACCGTACCGCGACCTGACCGCCGCACTGCGGGCGGACGATCTTTTGCAGGTCAAGGCCGTGCGGTACGAGACCGTGACCCGGGAGCTGCCGTTTGAGACCCAGACCATCGAGGACGCGGGGCTGGACTTTGGCAAAACCGAGACCGTACAGGCCGGGCAGAACGGCAGCGAGCTTGTCACCAGCGAGATCACAACCGTGGCGGGCGAGGTCGTCAGCACCCGCGTAGTGGATGTGCAGCTTGTGCAGGCCGCCGTGCCGGAGGTCATCCACCGCGGCACGCGGCTGAAAAGCGGCATGATCGGCAGGCTGGGCACAGGCAGCTTTGTCTGGCCGGTGCCGGGGTATTCGGGCATCAGCCGGTGGGCCAGTCTGCCCTATGGACACCGCGGCGTGGACATCACGGCCCCCTACGGCACGCCGATCTATGCCGCTGACGCGGGCACGGTCATTGCCGCCCAGTGGCACAACCACCCCACCATGAGCTGGGGCTACTATGTGGAGATCGACCACGGCAACGGGTACAAAACGCTGTACGCCCACATGTCGTCCTTTGTCGTGCAGGCCGGGCAGACCGTGGAAAAGGGGCAGCTGATCGGCTATGTGGGGGCCACCGGCGCTGCCACGGGTCCCCACTGCCATTTTGAGATGTACTATAACAATGCACTTATCAGTGCGCGGAATGTGTTCCCGGATATGTGAGGCACAAGGCAGACGGGCCCCTGCCGAGTTGTCGACTTAATTTATTTTGCAAATCGCTTTACTTTTTGCTTTCCGTATGGTAAAATTCTTTGCATAGTAAAGCTGATTAAGCTCTCGTTCAGGTGCAATGGCGCACACGAACGGGAGCTTTTTGCCTAAAATGAGGTGTTACCATGGATCACATTGACCGTAAAATCATCGACCTTCTGCAAAACAACGCCCGCGCACCGTTAAAAGAAATTGCCGACCATGTGTTTTTGTCCAGCCCCGCCGTGTCGGCCCGCATGGCCCGGCTGGAAAGCTCCGGCACCATCACCGGCTACCAGGCACAGGTCGACGCGCCGAAGCTGGGCTACATGGTCAAGGCGTTCATCAATCTGGACATGGACCCCCAGCGCAAGCCGGAGTTTTACCCCTATATCCAGAGCTGCCCCCATGTGGTGGAATGCAACTGCGTCACCGGCGATTACAGTATGCTGATCGAGGTGCTGTTCGGTACGACGCAGGAACTGGATCAGTTCATCAACCACCTGCAGCAGTTTGGCCGCACCCGGACGCAGATCGTCTTTTCGACGCCCGTGGAGCACCGCGGCGTGCCCGTAGCCGAGCCAGAGGAGAAGCAATAAAAAACAAAAAGCCTTCCCCATCGGGGGAAAGTGGCCGAGCAAATCGAGGTCGGATGAGGGCGAAGCTTGCGCTGTTTCCCGTAAACGGGATATTGCCGGCAACGCGGCCCTCATCCGTCCGCTTCGCGGACAGCTTCCCCCGATTGGGAAGCCTTTTTCCGTTATAAGTATCCCCCGCTCCGCAGAACAAAGATCCAGCCTGTCAGCGTCAGGGCGGAGAGAAGGGTCGTCAGGGCAATGCAGCTCGAGGTCAGCACGCCCTCATGGCCCATGTTCCTGCTCATGACATAGGCGCTCGGCGTCGTGGGACTGCCCAGCATGATGAGCAGTGCGACGAGTTCCTCATTCCGAAAGCCCAGCGCTACCGCGCAGGGCAGGAACACCGCCGCAAGGCCCACGGTCTTGATGAACGCTGCCGCCAGCGTGGGGCCGAGCTTTTTGATGGCCTTTGTCCCTTCAAACGACGCGCCGATGGACAGGAGCGACAGCGGCGTGGTCAGCGACGCAATGCTGCTGATGGTTTTGGTTGCGATCTGCGGCAGCGTGAACGGCAACAGCGCATAGACCGTGCCGAACACAATGCCCAGCAGGATCGGGTTTGTGGCCACGCCGCGCAAGAGCTGCTTCGCGTCAGGCACGCCGCGCTGCTCGGGCGATTCCAGCATCAAGATCAGCACCGCAAAGATGTTGAAAAGCGGTACACTGCCCAAAATCATGAGCGGGGCCATGCCGGCGCTGCCGTAAATGTTCTGGATGAACGCCACGCCCAGCACGGCGGCGCTGCTGCGGTAGGCCGCCTGCACGAACTCGCCCACCAGCGCCTTGTCCTTCAAAAAACGTTTAGCCCCCGCCCAGACGGTCAGGATGCCGACGAGGGTGGCGGCAAAGCAGAACAGCACAAACCTGGGCCGGAAGTCGTGCAGGATGTCCACGCTGCCCATGTCCAGAAACAGCATGAGCGGCAAAGTCACCTTAAAGGTCAGCCTGTCCGACGCCTTGCAGAACGCGGGCGGCAGAAAGCCGAGCTGCCCCAGCGCGTACCCCACCACCATGACAAGGAACACCGGCAGGGTCGCGTTCAGGCTGAAAATTAAATTTTGCATGGCAGTTCTCCCCTTTTTTTGCTGCCTTTATTCTACCATTCCCAACAAGTCTTTACAAGGCAGGGATTTTGCAAAATCTTTTTTCGGCAAAAGCCTTGACTTTTCCGGGGTGTTTGTGCTAGAATATCTCTTGCAGTCAATGCAACAAGCGGAAGTGCTGGAATCGGCAGACAGGCACGTTTGAGGTGCGTGTGTCTATGACGTGTGGGTTCAAGTCCCATCTTCCGCACCAAAAGAGAACCCCATGGCGTATCCCGCCATGGGGTTCTCTTTTTTCCTGCCACGCAGACTAAACAAAGCCCCCCGGCATTCTCACGATGCCGGGGGGCTTTGCGTTTATGGAAGGACAAAGAGAATCGCAGGGTTAAAGCTTAGGCGCGGTACTCCGCGGGCAGCTGGTCGACGGTCTGCCACTTTTCCATGGCATCTTCCAGCTTCATGCCGTTCGCAACCGCGTCGCGGCGGCAGGCGTTGACGGCCTGGATCTCCTTCATCTTCTCGCCGGTCAGGCTGTAACCCTTCATGGCGATGAGAGTGGCCGCCCAGGCGACCATCGGGATGGCGCAGAACAGGACGATAACGACCACATTCATGCCCGGAGTGTACGGGTCATACTGGGTGGGCAGGTTGTTCAGACCGATGAAGGTCACGGCAATGCCGACGACGGTGGCGGACAGGCTGGAAACGAGCTTATCCACCAGGCTGAACAGCGTACCCATGATGCCCGGAATATACTTGCCGGAGCGGTAGGTCTCGTAGTCGGAGCAGTCGGCAACCATCGGAATGGGCATATCGGCAGTAGCGTAGTATGCGCCGTAGCCGATGCCGAAGAACAGGATGAACAGAATCGTGTACAGGTTGATGGACAGACCATTCTCGCCCAGCAGGCTCAGATGGAATGCATCACCGTGACCCCACAGCAGCAGCAGGACCAGCACGCCGACATAGCAGGCCAGCGCTACGCTGACATACTTCGTCAGGCTGGCCTTCTGGCCCTTCTTCTGGCTGGTACGCACAGAGAGAATGAAGAACGGCACACTGCAGGCGTAGCCCAGCACCATCATGGGCAGGTACAGCCCATCGTAAGCACCCATCATGCAGCCGTAGAGCATGCACAGGACCGTGGTGTTGTTGGCGATGGAGAGCGCCAGCTTCGTGCCCGCGCCCGCGATCATCAGGCGCTGCATAGGTTTGTTTTCCCGGATGATCTGCAGATACTCGCTGACCTTGACCTTCTCGGTCTTTTCGCCGCCGATGCCGAAGTACTTGGGCTGATCCTTCTCCCAGATGCCGATGATGGCCAGGATGGTCAGCGCAATGGACATCACAATGCCCACGGGGGCCAGCGTGCGGAAGAAGCCAGCGGAGGAATAGCCGCCCTCATAGTTTTTGGCAAGGATGGGAGCCAGGAACTGCATAACGCCCATGCCCAGCAGACTGCCGACGGTGTTGAAGATCGTGAACAGCGGGCGCTGCTTGGGGTCGTTGGTCAGAACCGTCTGACCGGAACGGGTGCAACTGGTCTGGAAGGTGTAGCCGATGACCCAGACAAAGTACAGGCCCACAAACGCGGCATAGCGTGCCCACATCATCGTATCGGGGATCATCGGGGTGATGCCGTACAGCACCAGAATGCTGGCGGCCATGATAAGGTTGCCGATGGCCATGAACGGGCGGAATTTGCCGAACTTACCGTTCGTGCGGTCCATCAGCGCACCGATGATCGGGTCGGTGATGGCGTCGCACAGGCGCATGGCCGTGACCATGACCGAGGCAAACAGAGTGCCCAGCGCCAGTACATTGCTGCCAAAGGTGGCAATGTAGGAAAGCACAAGGACGTAATAAACATTCGTGGCACCGTTGTTCAGCGGAAACAGTACCAGCTGGTAAAGTTTGGCGCGATTGACGCTGGACGCTTTTGCATTTTCGCTCATGGGCTGCTCCTTGTTGTGGGAAAAGAAATCTTACTCAAAAGTCCCCGCCGGGGCCGGCGGGGAGCTTGCGGAAATTCTGTAGAAATCAGGCTTTCTTAGAGGCTTTCAGGGATTTTTTGAAATCCTTGTAGGCCTTGTATTCTTCGGTCTTGCGGAACTTGATGCCGCCAATGATCCACATCACGATGCCCAGCAGGCAGAAGAAGGTGAAGGCACAGGCAATGATGATGCTCATGGTGACAACCGTCGGGCGGGTAACCTTGATGGTGGTGTCGGCACCCACGCCGTTCATGCCGCAGGAGTTGGCGATGGCATACAGGTTGTGGTGGCAGGCCTCGCGCATGGCGGTGACGATGACGGGGTCGTTCTTGTACTGGGGCAGGGTGTCGGTGACGAAGGACATCATGGCGTCGTAGATGGACACACCGGCCAGAACGCCGTCGGGACCGTTGACATACTGGGTCAGAACGTTATCGGTGATGACCATGCCGTCGCAGCCCCACTCGTTGCGCAGGATACCGGTGACCAGACCGTAGTTGCCGCCGGACCAGACAGCGCCCCAGCGGGTGTAGGCGATCATAACGCCGTTGGCGTTGCCGACCTCGACGGGAGCCTGGAAGGCTTTCAGGTAGACTTCACGGGCAGCCTGCTCGTTCAGCCAGACGCCCAGGCCGATACGGTCCTGCTCGCAGTCGTTCAGGGCAAAGTGCTTCATCACAACGTGGACGCCCTTGTCCTGAATTGCCTTGACTTCGTAAGCGGACATCATGCCGGAGAGGAAGCCGTCCTCGGAGTAGTACTCGAAGTTACGGCCGCCGTAGGGGGTGCGGTGAATGTTGTTGCCGGGGCCGTACAGGCAGGCGATGTCAGCTTCCAGGCAGTTGTTGCCGATGACCTTGCCGATCTCGGTCATGATCTCGGTGTTGAAGGTGGCAGCCATAACGTCCTCAGAGGTGAAGGCGGTGGCGGTCAGCTGGCTCTTGTCGTTGCCCAGCAGGCTGGCGGTCAGACCCTGGGGGCCGTTCTCGTCACGGGTGCCGGGGGCTTCCACGCTCTTGACGGGCATGGTCCAGTGGAAGGCGTCGCCGATCAGGGAGTTCATCTCGTCGAAGGTCATCTGATCCAGCAGCTCGTCCCACTTGGGATCGTTGTAGTCCAGACCGATCATGTCGTACAGCTTAACGCCGTTCTTGGCGCCCAGGGTGGGCATCTCGATGCTCTCGTAGTCGGCAGGATCGTAGCGGATGTCCTTCAGGTCCTTCTTGAGCAGCTCGGTCAGAGTCAGCTTGACGGTTTCGGTGGGCAGAGTGCCGTTCCAGTCAGAGCGGCTCAGCCAGGTGACAGTCTCATCAACGCCCTCATAGAGGTTGGGGTCGGCGCAGGACAGCTGGTTGGTGATGGCGGTGCCGTTTTCGCTGGTGGCATAGGTAGTGGTGTCGAGGGCGTCCTCGGTCCAGGTGTAGGTCAGGTCGGCGTTGCCGTCGGCGGTCATCTTGCCGTTGGTGGACTCCACGGTGTAGCCCTTGGCAGCCAGAATGTTGTTGACGGCGTTGTGGGCATCGGTGGCGGCGGTGAAGTAGTAGTCACCGGCGTCGAGGATGTAGGTGCCGGCACCGTAGGTGTCGTAGGAAGCGATGTCGCGCTTGTTGACGGTCATGGACAGCGTCTCGGAAGCGCCCGGCTCGATCATGCCGGTCTTGCCGAAGCCGACCAGAGAAACGGCAGACTTCTCAACACCGTTTTCCTTGTCGTAGTCGGTGTAGGGGCTCTGGACATAGACCTGCACGGTCTTTTTGCCGGCCATGTCGCCGGTGTTGGTGACCTTGACGGTGACGGTGTAGGTGCCATCGGCGGCATTGTAGCTGACGTTCATGTCGCTGATGTCGAAGTCGGTGTAGCTCATGCCATAGCCGAAGGGGTAAGCCACGATGTCGCCGTAGGCGTAGTCGCCTGCGTTGCCGTTGCCGGTGACGAAGTCCTCGTAGCGGGTCTCATAGTACTTGTAGCCCACATAGATGCCTTCCTGGTAGATCATGTAGGACTTAGCCTTGGCGGACACATCGCCGCCCTCGACATAGCCTTCGTAGGTGGTGGGGGTGAAGTTCCACATGGCGGGGGCGCTGAAGTTGTCGTAGCAGTAGGTATCGACCAGGCTGCCGGAGGGGTTGACCTTGCCGGTCAGGATCTCGGCCACGGCATTGATGCCGGAGATGCCCACGTCACCGATCCACAGTGCGGCGTCGATGTCGTACTCGTTGTTCTTGAGGAAATCGACCTGCAGGGCGTTGGCGGAGTTGATCAGCAAGATGGTCTTTTTGACGGTGCCGTTTTTCTTCATCTCGGCAACGTTCTGCAGCATAGCCTTCTCGTTCTCGTCGAGCGCCAGATAGTTGACCTCGCCGTAGGAAAGGTCAGCACCCTCGCCGCCGACGCGGGACAGGGTCACGATAGCGGCATCGCCGTACTGGGCAACGCTGTCCTTGACCTCGTCGGTGTAGACATCCCAAGGCACCTCGGCGGTGACCTCACTGGAGGTGGCGACCATGCCGCTCTTGGAGCGGGCGTAGTCCTTGCCGGCGCCGACGGTGTAGAAGTCCCACAGGGTGGGGTTGACGGTGACACCGACCTTTTCGAGGGCGGTGCGCAGGGTGTCGGCGGTGGAGGCATCAATATTGCCGGAGCCGGTGCCGCCGTACACGAGGTTGACGCTGCTGCTGGAGAAGGTGCTGACCTTAGCGTCGGCAGCCAGAGGCAGCGCATTGTTGTTGTTCATCAGCAGGGCAGCGCCCTCGGCCTCGACCTGCTGGGTCAAAGCCAGACCGTAGTTGACCATCTCCTCGGCGGAGTTGAAATCGCTGGTGTAATACTGGGCGTTAGTGTCCTCGTTCTGCAGCTTCCAGAAGCTGCCGCCGAAACGGGCCGCCATGGTGTTGTCGAACTTTTGCAGAAGGATGCTAAGCGGGATCGAAACGATCGTCACCACGGCGCAGATGATTGCCAGAATCTTCCACGGCGTAATGTGCTTACGCTTGGTCTTTTTGTAGGCCTTTTTCAAGGTCTGCTTTTGCATTTTCAGATCATCCATTATCTTTTTCTCCTTGTTTTATATAAAACAGCCGCACGGTGCGGCGTGTTTCAAAAGAATACGATGCGATTTCCGGGAGGTTTGTAGGGGCCGGGCATGCCCGGCCCGCGGCTTTCCCGCAAATGCTCGTCTGCCATTCGGCTGCGGGCCGCACATGTGCGGCCCCTACAGCTTGGCGAAATTTACACCCAGTTTGCGCTGGTGGAGTTTTTCTTAGTCAGCTTGTAGTCCGGGTTCGGGGCATCGACCTTGCGGAAAACGGCATCGTCGATGCTGTCCCCTGCCACGGCCTGGACCTTCGTCTCGCCGTTCAGCTTGACACGGAACTTGAAGATGTGCTCGCCCTCCTGCTCGGCCAGCTTTTCGCCGTTGACATAAAGGCTTACCTGCTTCTGGTTGGAGTAGACCTTGACCTCGATTTCATTCTCGGTGCGGTCCGCATAGCGCTTCGAGCAGATATGCACGAACGGCTCGTCGCTCCACCACGCTTTATAGATGTAGAAGCTGTCCTTCTTGGTCTTGCGGTCAAACGTGACCAGGCCCTTATGGTTCATACCCGGCTCGCCGCCCTGGTCGCGGGCGTCGGCGGCAAAGTCGTACATGTTCCAGACGTGGGTCGCCCACAGCCATTTGTGGCGGTCAAAGCAGCGGAGCATGTACTCATGGTAGATGGCCTGGTATTCCTCGGTGTGGTCACCGCGGCGGGGATGGCTGCTGTGCAGGTTCGGCATACCCTCGGCGCCGTACTCGCTGAAACCGAGCGCGCGGTTCGGGTAGCAGAGGTGGAAGAAGTCCATCCAGAGGTCGTTTAAAAAGAGGCCCGGCACGTACCAGCCCAGATACAGGTTCCAGCTGACGAGATCCGTGATATGCGCTACCGGGTTGAAGGGGCCGCACATCGCGTAGCAGGCCAGCGTCGTCAGGCGGGTCTTGTCCATCTCATGGCAGAGATCATTCAGCACATGATGGTTGTCGCGCATGTCGCGGTTGTCCTTCGTCGAGATCGTGATCTCGTTCGAGACGCCCCAGCAGACGATGCAGGCGTGGTTGTAGTTCTGGACGATCAGCTCCTTCATCTGGCTGATCGTGTTCTCACGCCCGTTGGGCATGTGCTCGGAAATGTAGGGGATCTCAGCCCAGACGACCATGCCGGCCTCATCGCAGAGGTCGTAGAAGTACTGGTCATGCTGGTAGTGCGCCAGACGGATCGTGTTCGCGCCCAGCTCCTTGATGAGCTGCATATCCTCGTCGTGCATCTCGCGCGTGATGGCATTGCCCAGACCCTTGCGGTCCTGATGGCGGGAGACGCCGTGCAGCGGATACGGGCGGCCATTGAGGAAGAAGCCCCGCTTGGGGTCAACCGAGAAGCTGCGCACGCCGAAGCGCTGGCGTACCTCGTCCTGTACCTCGCCGTTCAGCACCAGACGCACCGCGCAGGTGTAGAGATACGGGTCGCGGACGCCGTCCCACAGGTGCGGGTGCTCCAGCGTGACCGTCGTGTCCCGGCCCTTGCCGGTCAGCACCTCGGCACCGGCGGCGTCGTAAATCGAGAACTCGACCTCGCCGTCGCCCTCCATCCAGGTCTTGACCTCGATGTCAGCGTTTGCACCGTTGACAGTGGGCGTGATCTGCACGCCCGGGCCGCCGAGGTAATCCAGCGCAATGTGGTTCCGGTTGACGACCAGCAGGCTGACGTCGCGGTAGATGCCGCCGTAGAAGGTGAAGTCGGCCTTCTGGGGGTAGACGCGGTCATTTTTGCTGTTGTCCGCCTCCACGATCAGCTCATTGCTGTCGGCCAGCAGAGCCGTGACATCCGCGCGGAAGGTGGAGTAGCCGCCGTCGTGGCGGGCGACCTCCTCCCCGTTCAGCGTGACCTTGGCGCTGGCATTCACGCCCTCAAACTGCAGCCAGACCTGTTGGGTATTCTTGTCAAAAGCGGGCGCCGCAAACCGCGTCTTGTAGATGCAGGTGCCGCGCCAGTAGTCGTTGCCGCCGTCCTGGCCGTCGATGTTGTTCCAGGTGTGCGGCAGGTCCACGGCAGCGGTCTTACCGTCAGGGCCGGTGAACTGCCAGTTCTTCATCAGCTTGGTCGTGCTTCGCATTGCGCCCTCCTGTGTTGTTTTTTACTGTATCTGTATTGTACAGAACTGTTAAATTTCTGGCAATAGGTTTGCGAAAAGTGGTATTTCTGGCGGGATATTCGGTTTTTGGGGTACAAAAAAGGCCGCCCGTTCTTTGTACATCTTGCACAAAAAACAGGCGGTATTTTTTCTTTCATCCCCTGGTGAGCGGCATCACGATCTTGACGGCGAACAGCTCTCCGCGGGGCTCTGTCGCCATGGTGCCGCTGTATTTCTGCACGACACGGCGGGCAACCTTCAGCTCATAGCTGTGGCGGCGTCCGTGGTCGGACTGGCTGCCGGACAGCGCCGGGCCGATGACGTTGATGACCGCGAAGCCCTGCCGCCTGCATACAAGCAGGTCGATCATGCGGCGGTCATTCTGCTGCTGGGCTGCAGCGTCGATGGCCTGGTCGAGCAGGTTCGAGAACAGCGCGTACAGATCACCCGGCTCGATGGCCGCAAGGCAGGTGCCATCGGCCACGCAGTTCAGGCGGATGCGCTGGGCCTCACACAGCAGGCTCTTTTCGGTCAGGACGACGTCCAGTACCTCATTGCCGGTGGCAGCGTTGGCGTCGTACATCCGGGCCGCCTGCTCGGCCTCGTCAAGGCTCCGCGTTGTGGCCTCGTCGGGCTGCAGGCGGCGCAGGTCGGCGATTTGAACCTTGAGCTCATGGCACTTGCGGTTGATGATCTGCACGTTCTGCCGTGCGATCTGGTACTGCTTGCGCTGGCGGTCATACAGAAGGTTCAGTGCGTCCATTTCCTTCTGCATGGCCGCTTTTTTGAAAAGCTCGGTCTGTAAATAGAGCAGCGTCACGCAGTAAAACTGGGTCAGCATCGACGGTGCGACTACCGCCGATGGCTGCAGCCCGACGCGCAGACTGGTTTGCAGTGCAAAAAACTGAAAGACGAATATCGCGCCCAGAAGTCCGGCACTGCCCAACTGGCGAGGGCCGATGTGGTAGATGCCGTCCTCCGGCATCGTGCGCGCCATGGTATACCGGACCGTCACACAGCAGGCAATGGTAAAGCCCAGCTGCCCCAGCAGCATCGGCGTGCTGTGCAGTGGCAGATGGCGCATTCCAAGCGTCTGCGCCGTCCAGATCAGAACGCGCCACAGCTCATAGGCCGACTCCGTCGTCAGGACGATCCAAATGCTGCAATATGCGCTGGCCGACCAATCCAGCAGCGTGCAGAGATGGGTTGACACCGCAGCCCAGATGAAATAACCGCCGTAAATCACCAGCAGCATCGTCGGATTGGCGTGGCCGCTGTTGGCCCAGATGATGACCTGCGCAAGCGGCACTGCCGCGATAAAATTCAGGGCGGTGCGCATGGTAAAATTCCTGCGTTTTTTCAGCGGCAGCCAGTAGGCCAACTCCGCACCGCACAGGCCGACAGCACAAACCACCCATGTCAGAAGTGTATCCACCTACAGCGCACCCCCGACATAGGCCGCCAGCGCGGCCAGAAAGGCCGTGCGCTGGCGGCGGCTGATCTCCAGCCGTTCCTCCCCCACCTGCACCAGATCATCCTGCACGCCCCTGACGTGGCGCAGGTTGACCAGATAGCACTGGTTACAGCGCGCAAAGTGGTAGGCAGCCAGATCCTTTTCGGCCTTCAGCAGACTGCCGCGCACCGACCAGGTATCCGTGGCCGTGTGGTAGTGCAAAAGGCGGTCCCGCGTTTCCAGATAAAGGATGTCGTCGGTATCCAGCAGCTGCACCCCGCCGCTGACCTGCAAGGCCACCTGCCCGCCGCGGCGGCGCCGGATGCGCTGCAAGGCGCGCTCCAGCTTGGTGCTGAACTGGTAGTAGCTGACGGGCTTGAGCACAAAGTCGAGCGCGTCGACCTCATACCCGCGGATGGCATACTGTGCCATGTTGGTGACGAACACGAGCACCACATCAGGGTCCTGCCTGCGGATGCGCTCCGCCGTCGGCATACCGCCGAGCGTTGGCATCTCAATATCCAGAAAGATGATGTCAAACCCGGGGCGGTACGGCTCCACAAGCTGTGCCCCGTCCGAGAAGGCGGTCACGTCCAGCTGGTGTCCGCTCTCCTGCGCATACTGCGCGATGAACCCGCAGAGCTGCGCCCGCATGGCGTCGTTGTCCTCGACCACGGCGATTTTCGCCATCTGCTGTGCCTCCTTTCCTGCATAAGCCTGTCTATTACATATATATTTATTATGGCAAAAGACAGCAAAAAAAGCAACACCTTTGCAGGAAAAGGTGCTGCCGTTATGATAAATTTTATACCAGCATGACGAGCGTGCCCGCGACAAGCACGGCCAGACCTGTCAGAGCCTTTCTGCTCAGGCGCTCATGGAACACGATGTAGGAGAACAGCACCGTGACCAGAATGCTCAGCTTATCGATGGGCGCGACGAGGCTGGCCGGGCCGAGCTGCAGCGCTTTGTAATAGCACAGCCAGCTGGCACCCGTAGCCAGACCCGACAGACAGATGAAGCCAAGCTCATTTTTGGGCACCGCCTTCACCTGGCCTTGCTTGCCCTGCACAAACACCATGACCCACGCCATGATGAGCACCACGCCGGTGCGCAGCGCCGTACCGAGATTGGACTCGACCCCGGTGATGCCGACCTTGCCCAGGATCGAGGTCAGCGCCGCAAAAATGGCCGACCCGAACGCCGCCAACATCCAGCCGTTTTCCTCTTTCTGGACGCCGCCCTTTTTCTCGATCATCAGGAACGTGCCGGCGGCGATCAGCACAACGCCGATGCCCCTGGTCAAGGTCACGCTCTCGCCCAGCAGCAGTGCAGCCAGCAAGATCGTCATGACCGTGCTGCTCTTGTCGATGGGCACGACCTTATCGATCGGCCCGCGCTGCAAGGCATAAAAATAGCACAGCCAGCTGGCACCCGTAGCCAGACCCGACAGCCCCAGGAATACCAGACTTCTGGCCGGGATTCCGGCAATCGTCCCCTGCGAGCCGATCACAAACACCATGACCCACGCAAAAATCAGCACAATGATCGTGCGGATGGCCGTGGCCACGGTGGAATCCGTTTTGCGAATGCCGCATTTTGCCAGAATGGATGTCAGACCCGCGAACAGCGCAGAGCCGACTGCGTACAATAACCACATACAAATCGCCTCATTCAGCACTATTGTACGCGCTTTGCCAGTCTTGTGCAACCTGCTTTTGTACAAATCACGTTTTTACGCAAAAGCCGCACCCCGGTCTCTGCGCGGGGTGCGGCTTCGTACTTATTCGCTCAATTCATGTGCCAGCACCGGCAGAAAAATCGTGGCGACCAGCACGGCCAGTGCGGCCACGACCAGCAGCGCGTAGATCGTGCTGCGCAGCGTGCGGTTGTATTTCTTTTTGTATTGCAGACGCTCGCGCTCCTTGGCGACAGCCTCGGCGGAAGGGATCTCCACCGTGCGCGGCGTCGGGACCTGTCTGGGCATATAGGCTCCTTATTCCTGATTTTCGCGGGGACGGCGCTTTTGCAGCAGGGCTGCCAGCTCGGGGCTGACCTGCACGGCCCTGCGCACCTGCCGCGGTGTGCAGCAGGTGTTCATCAGTCGTCAGCGATCCGGCTCACAGTCGAGGATCGACGGGATGTCCGCCCAGCGGTCTGCCTCGGCGGTGTAACGCTCATGCAGCCAGGCGACGGCCTTATCCAAGCCCGCCTGGTCGCCGTCAAACAGCTGCGTCTCGATCTTTTCCTCGGCGGTATGCTCGATGCTCCACGGGCCGGGCCAAACCTCGGCGCAGAGGGCCTCGCGCTTTTTCTTGCCGCTCTCGTCGCTCGGGTCGGGCACCTTGATGGGGGTGATGACATAGCGCATACCGCCCTCTGCCCCGGAATACGGGTTGCCGTTGTGGAACCAGTGATAGATCGGGAATGCGTCAAGCATGGTCGGCACCTCTTTTTGCACAAATAAAAATGCCCCGAAGCGAAACGCCTCGGGGTATCTTGGAGCGGGATACGAGTCTCGAACTCGCCACCTACTGCTTGGGAAGCAGTCACTCTACCGGATGAGCTAATCCCGCATCAGTGACTGCTATTATAGCGCAAATCAGGTAGGTTGTCAAGGGGGCAAGTTGGCAGCAACGGCAAAGCGGCAGAGCCCCTCACCTTTATATCATACTGAACAAATCCACCTGGCTCGTTTCGGGCAGATTACCCAAAGCGCCGACGGCGCGGAGCTTGTCAAAAACAGACTGCGCCACACCGCTGGCCTGCTGCAATTCCTCCACCGAGATATACTCCTGCCCGTGCATCGTGGCCTGTTCCAGCGCAGCGGCGGCGGCATCACCCAGACCGCGGATGGCCGTGAACGGCAGACGCACCTTGCCGTCCTCAACCACGTACTTGCTGGCGTAGCTTCTGCCCAGCTCGATGGGCAAAAACTCGCAGCCGCGCTGCAGCATTTCGTTTTCCAGCTGCAGGCTGACCAGCGCGTCATCGTCCTTGGCGGTGCGCTCGTCCTTGGGGATCTTTTCGTTGTCGCGCAGGTGCTGCTTCGCCACACGTACGCCGCCCACGGCGGCCTCATAGTCAATATCCGCGCCGCGCACCGTGAAGTACACCGCGTAGAAGATGGCCGGGTGGTAGACCTTGAACCACATCAGGCGGATGGCCGCCATCAGGTAGGCCACGGCGTGGGCCTTGGGGAACATATACTTGATCTTGCGGCAGGATTCAATATACCAGTCGGGCACATCGTGCTCGCGCATGGCTTCCTCCCACCCGGGCTTGAAGCCGCCCTTGGCGACCTTGCCCTTACGCACGGCCTCCATGATGTCGAACGACATCTTCGGCTCCAGTCCCTTGCGCAGCAGGTACAGCATGATGCTGTCACGGCAGCCGATGACCTCCGCAATCGTGCAGGTGCCCGAGCGGATCAGCTCGTCGGCGTTGCCGGTCCAGACGTCGGTGCCGTGGGACAGGCCGGAGATTTGGATCAGCTCGGAGAAATTCTTCGGCTGGGCGTCCAGAAGCATCTGGCGCACGAAGTTTGTGCCCATCTCGGGGATGCCGAACGTGCCGGTCTTGGAGCCGATCTGCTCCTCCGTCACGCCGAGGGCCTCGGGGCTGGTCAGCAGACTGTAGACCTTCTCGTCGTTCATCGGGACGGAATCAATCGGAATGCCGGAGTATTCCTCAAAGAACTTGTAGAAGGTCGGCACATCATGGCCCAGCTCATCCAGCTTGAGCAGCGTATCGTGCAGGTATTTAAATTCAAAGTGGGTCGTCAGCAGACCGCCCTTGACGTCGTCCGCCGGGTGCTGGATGGCGCAGAAGTCGTAAATGTCGAAGGTATCCGGCACAACGACCATGCCGCCGGGGTGCTGACCCGTCGTGCGCTTGACGCCGGTGCAGCCCATGACAAGGCGGTTTTCCTCGGCGCGGTTGACGGTCTTGCTGCGCTCCTCGAGGTATTTTTTGACGTAGCCGTAAGCGGTCTTATCCTGCAGACCGGAGACCGTGCCCGCCTTGAACACGTTTTCCTTGCCGAACAGCTCCTCGGTGTAGCGGTGGACGTGGGACTGATACATGCCCGAGAAGTTCAGGTCAATATCAGGCTCCTTGTCGCCGTAGAAGCCGAGGAAGGTCTCAAACGGGATGTCGTGGCCCTCGACGATCATCGGCTTGCCGCAGACCGGGCAGGTCTTGTCGGGCAGGTCGAAGCCGTCAAAGTGTACGCCGTCGTTGATCCACTCGCTGTGCTTGCAGTTGGGGCACAGATAGTGCGGCGGCATCGAGTTGACCTCGGAAATGCCGGAGAAGTGCGCTACGGCGGATGAGCCGACGGAGCCACGACTGCCGACCTGATAGCCGCCCGCATTGGAGTAGGCCACCAGACGCACGGCAATGACGTACAAAACGGCGTAACCGTGGCCGCAGATGGAGTCCAGCTCCTTTTTCAGCCGCTTTTGCAGCACGTCGGGCAGCGGGCTGCCGTAGTCGCGCGCCGCGTGCTTCCACGTGTCGTCGCGCAGCTCCTGTTCCGCGCCCGGGATGCTGGGCGGGTAGGTGCCCTTGGGGATGGCGCGCAGGTTGTTGTCGATGGTCGCGGCGATCTTGTTGGGGTTCGTCACCACAATTTCATACGCCTTTTCCTGCGGCAGATAGCTGAAATCCTCCAGCATATCGGGCGTGGTGCGGAAGTAGAGCGGGGCCTGGTTGTCCGCGTCCTTGAAGCCGTTGCCGGCCTGCAGAACAGCGCGGTAGATCCAGTCCTCCGGCTCCTGAAAGTGGGAGTCGCCCGTGGCGACAACCGGCTTATGCAGGTCCTCGCCCAGCTTTATGACGGTGCGGTTGAAGTTTTTGATGGCCTCGATCGAGTCCACCTGCCCGTTGCGCACCATGAATTCATTGTTGCCGAGCGGCTGCACCTCGAGATAATCGTAATAATCGGCAATGCGGAGCAGCTGTTCGTAGGGCTGACCGGCCACGATCGCCCTGTAAAGCTCACCTGCTTCACAGGCCGGGGAGAGCAGCAGGCCCTCGCGGTACTGATTCAGCAGGCTGCGCGGCACGCGCGGTTTCTTAAAGAAATACTGCGTGTGGGCGGCGCTGACAATGCGGTAGAGGTTCTTTAAGCCCACCTGATTCTGCACCAATATAATAAGGTGGTAGTATTTCTTTTTCAGCACCTCTTTGTTGCCGCCGAGGCCGGTGTTGATAGACTCCACCGTATGGATGTCCTTTTCCTCGAGGTCGGTCAGCATGACCTCATAGATGCGGGCCAGTGCCATGGCGTCATCGACGGCGCGGTGATGGTTGAAGGGCGGGATCTCGAGGTGCTTGTTGATGGTGTCCAGCTTGTAGTTGCGCAGCCCCGGAAAGAGCGCCTGCCCCATCGGCAGTGTGTCGATATAGGTGTTCTCGTCCCAGCTGACGCCCGCCTTCTCCCCTGCTTTGCGGATGAACAGCATATCAAAGCTGTGGGCGTTATGGGCCACAAGGATGTTGTCCCCGCAAAATTCTTTAAAAGCGCGGATGGCCTCCTCGGGCGTCGGGGCGTCGGCGACCATGGCATCGTTGATGCCGGTCAGGTCAACGACCTTCTGCGGGATCGGCTTGCCGGGGTTGACGAAGGTGCAGAACTTCTTTTCCTCGTTGATCTTGCCGTTTTCAACATAGACTGCGCCGATTTCGGTCAGGCGCTCGGTGTTGGAGTCGAGACCCGTCGTCTCGGTGTCAAAGACGACGAACGAGCCGGAGAGCGGCATTTCGGCCTTGCCGTAGACGGCGGGAATCATATCGTCCACGAAGTAGGCCTCGCAACCGTAAATCAGCTTGAAGTTGGGGTCAGTCTCGTGGATGGCATCGGTGGCCAGCATGGCCTCCGGGTAGCCCTGGCAGACGCCGTGGTCGGTGATGGCAATGGCGCGGTGGCCCATGCGGTGAGCCAGACGCACGATCTTGCCGGGGTCGTTGAAGCCGTCCATCGAGCTGGACTTGGTGTGCAGGTGCAGCTCGACGCGCTTTTCGCCGTCGGGCGCGGTATCCTGGCGCTGCTCACGCTCGACCTGCAAAACGTCGTAGGGCATGATGACAAAGTCATGTTCGTACTTGTCGTACATATAGTTGCCGCGGACGATGAGGGTCGTGCCGGGCTTGAGGCCCTCCCACTTGGACATATCCGCGCCTTCTTCCCCCATGACCTTGAGGTTGACGGAGCCGGAGTAGTCGGTAATGGAGGTAAAATAAATCTTGCGGCGGCTGCCCTTGACCTCGGTAGCAAAGACGTCGCCCCAGACCGTGACCTTGCCGCCGTCGCCCAGATCGTTGAGGCGGCGGGTGTCGGTGGGCTTGAACTGCTTGCCGTAGAACAGCTTGACCGGCTTGTTCGTGAGGGCGAGACCTTCAATCGTAAAGTCGGGCGGTGTCTCCTTGGCCTCGAACTTGACAACGGGGGCCTTCTCCTGCAGGTACTGCTCAAACTCCTCCTCGGTGCGCGCCTTACCGGAATCGGCCAGGCGGACGACAGGCAGACTTCCTGTGCGCTCCTGGATCATCTCGGCCAGCACGCGGGGCAGCTCGACGCTCTCAAGGATCTGGCGGCCCGCGCTGACGTGGACCGTGATGCCGTCCTCGCCAAAGGTGACGGGCTCGGACTTATCGAGGAAGCCGTTGACCGGCATCCCCTTTTCTTTCAATTCCTCGATCATCAGGCGCACGGCCTCGGGGGTGATGTTCGGGTAGGCAAAGTAGCTGCGGACTTGCAGCTCATACCCGGCGAACACCTCGGCAAGGGACGCACAAAGACGCCCGCACAGCGCCTGATCCAGAGGTTCAGCACTGCGCAGGCAGATGACGACCTGTCTTTTTGTGCGGTAAAGCTCCACGCGGTCCACAAGCACACTGCCGAACGCCGCGCAGAACTGCTGGTCCGCCGTAAACTGCGGCCAGACCTGGGTGACAAATGGTTTCAAAGGATTCGTACCTCAATAAATGGGTGGCAATTCTTGTAGGGGGCGGCGACCTCGACGCCCCGCGGGCGGATGCAAGCATCCGCCCCTACGAGGGTTGGCTTCCCCCTCGGGGGAAGCTGTCCGCGAAGCGGACTGATGAGGGCGAAGTTGCCGGGCATTACCCGCAAACGGATTGCCGAGGACAGCTTGCCCCTCATCCGGCCCTGCGGGGCCACCTTCCCCCGCGGGGGAAGGCTTTATTGGTTACATTTTATGAATTTCTTCCAGCAACTGGCCGACAATATCGCCCTTGAGCATACGGATCTTCTCGCCGCGGATGAAAAGCAGGGCCTCGTCCTTACCGCCGGCAATGCCGATGTCGGCGTCGGATGCCTCGCCGGGGCCGTTGACAACACAGCCCATAATAGCGATCTTGAGCGGCTTCTTAAAGCCCTCGTCCCGCAGACGCGCCTCGACCTCGTTGGCGATCTCGATCATCGGGTACTGGGTGCGGCCACAGGTCGGACAGCTGATGATCTCGGGACCGGCGACGGCGTAGCCCGCCGCGCGCAGGATGTCATACCCGGCGTAGACCTCGTTCTCGGGTTCATCGGTCAGACTGACGCGCAGCGTGTCACCGATGCCCTCCATCAGCAGACCGCCGATGCCCATACCGGACTTGATGAGGCCCATGCGGTTGCCGCCGGCCTCGGTCACGCCGACGTGCAGGGGGTAGTCCGTCTGGCTGGCCAGCAGACGGTACGCCGCCATCATGCGGGGCACGTTGCTGGATTTGATCGAAATAACAATATTATCAAAGTCGTATTTTTGCAGCAGCCGCACATGGTACATGGCGCTCTCCACCATGGCCTCGGGCACGGGAGCGCCGTACTTGGCCAGGATGTGCTTTTCGAGGCTGCCGCCGTTGACGCCGATGCGGATGGGCACATTTCTGGCGTTGCAGGCGTCGGCCACGGCCTTGACGCGGTCATCATCCCCGATGTTGCCGGGGTTGATGCGAATTTTGTCCGCACCGGCATCCAGCGCTGCAAGCGCGGCGCGGTAGTCAAAGTGGATGTCCGCCACAACGGGGATGTCCACCTTCTCTTTAATGGCAGCCACGACGGCGGCGTCCGCCGGGGTGGGCACGGTCACGCGGACGATCTGGCAGCCCGCCTTGGCGACGCGCTCTGCTTGGGCCACGTTGCCCGCAATATCCTTGACGGGCACATTCAGCATCGTCTGGACGGCAATGGGGTTCGTGCCGCCGATTTTAATGCTGCCGATCTTTACTTCTTTCTTTAATTGACGCTGCATCGTAGTTCTCCTTATAAGAATCGTGAAATATCGTGCATCGTGACCAGAATCATCAGCCACACCAGCGCCACCGTACCCGCCGTGTTGATCACGCCCTGCACGCGGGGCGGCACAGGATGGCCGGTCAGGCCCTCCCACGCAAGGAACAGCAGCTTGCAGCCGTCCAGCGCCGGGATGGGCAGCAGGTTAAAGATGCCGACGTTGATGGTCAGCAGAGCCAGCAGGGACAGTACCTCCCGCCAGCCGTAGTGCACGGCCTGGTTGACCGCCGACACCGTGCCGAGGGGGCCGGACAGTTCCTCCACGCCCACCTTGCCGGCGAGCAGGTCAAAAAAGCTGCCCAGAATAGCCCTGCTGTAGTAAATATACATATCGCAGGTCATGACAATGACGTGCCGCAGGTCCTTTTTCATCGGCTCAACGCGGAAATCCGTGCCGTACAGCACATTGCCGTCCGCGTCGCGCGTCGGGGTGAAGGTCACATCCTGCAGTTCCAGGACCTCGCTGCCGCGCAGGACCACCACGTTGCAGGTTTCCTCCTCACCGGTGTAAAACATATCGGTTATGTCGTAGAGCGTCCAGCAGGGGTTGCTGCAAATCTGCAAAATCGTGTCGCCCTCCTGCAGGGCTGCGGAGCTTGTGGCGTTCTCGCTGAAATCCGCAATCGTCGTGCTGCCGACCTTGCCCATGGTAAGGACGAGCACCAACAGCACCGCGACGCCGAGGATAAAGTTCATCAGCGCACCGCAGAGCGTGACAAAAAAGCGCTGCCAGGCGGTGGCATCCTCAAATTTCTGGCCGCTGACGACCAGCGGGAAAAGCGTGGTTTTGCGGGGCCTCGGGGCGGGCGGCGGTGCGCTCTCCCCGCTCTCGTCCTCCTCGTCGTCCTCCTCGTCAGGCAGGGGGCTGAACAGATTATAGCCGCCCAGCGGCAGCAGGCGGACAGAATAGGTCGTTCCGTCACGGGTCGTGGACCACAGGCACGGGCCAAAGCCGATGGAAAATTCCTCGACATGGATACCGCAATGGCGCGCCGCCATAAAGTGGCCCAACTCATGCACCAGAATGACGCTGCTAAACACGAGCAGCGATGCCAGCCCGGTCAGCAATGCAGTCATAGGCACCTCACAAGTAAAGTATTGGACGTAGAGCTGTAGGGGCCGGGCATGCCCGGCCCGCGCGTGTATGGCAGGCAGGAGTCTGCCGGAAAGCTGAGGGCCGCACATGTGCGGCCCCTACCGGGCAGTTCCAATCAGATATGTGCCTCCACATAGGCTCGCGCCATGCGGTCACACTCGTGGACGTCGGCAAGCGTGTAGTCGCCGCCGAAGGAATCACTGTCGACGATGCCCTCGACCAGGCGGCCAATGTCCAGGAAGCCGATCTCGTCGCGCAGGAAGTGCGCGACGGCGGCCTCGTTCGCACCATTGGCGGCGCAGGGAGCCAGACCGCCCTTGCGGATAGCCTTTTTGCAGGCTTTGAGGCAGCGGAAGGTCTCGTCGTCCGCCGTTGCAATGCTCAGCTTGGTCAGTGCGGTGAAGTCCAGTTCCGGCACGGGGCTGGGCAGGCGCTCGGGCCAGGTCAGCGCATACTGGATGGGAATGCGCATGTCGGGCACACCGAGCTGCGCAATGATCGAATGATCCGCAAACTGCACGGCGGAGTGGATGATGCTCTCACGCTGGACAACGATCTGAATCTTATCCTCGGGCAGACCGAACAGCCACGCGGCCTCGATCAGCTCCAGACCCTTGTTCATCAGGGTCGCAGAATCAATCGTGATTTTGGCGCCCATATTCCAGTTCGGGTGCTTGAGCGCGTCGGCCTTCGTCTTGGTGCGCAGCTGCTCGGTGGTCATGCCGAAAAACGGGCCGCCGGAGGCCGTCAGCAGGATCTTCTCCAGCGTTTTGGCGCTGTGCTGATCCTGCAAGCACTGGAAAATAGCGCTGTGCTCGCTGTCCACGGGCAGCAGGTGGACGCCGTGCTTTTTGACAGCATCGGTCACAAGATGGCCGCCCGTGACAAGGCTTTCTTTGTTGGCCAGCGCCAGATCGTGGCCGCTCTCAATCGCGGCCAGCGAGGCGTCGAGGCCCGCAATGCCGACAACGGCGTTCAGCACCGTGCCCGCGCCGTCCATACAGGCCAGCGCGCGCAGCCCCTCCGCGCCCTTGAGCAGCTTCGGCGCGTCGGCCTGCCCGGCCAGCGAGGCGGAGAGCTTGTCAAACGCGGCGGGGTCGGTGACGGCGACGTACTTCGGGTGGAACTCCGCGATCTGCGCCAGCAGTTTATCGACGCTGGAATTGGCGGACAGGCCGAACACCTCATAGCCGTGCATACGGCAGACGTCCAGGCTCTGGGTGCCGATGGAACCCGTGGAGCCCAAAAGTGTGATGACTTTACTCATTTTTACGATTCCTCACAGCAGATAGAAGAAGTAGCGTACCGCGATGGAAACAAAGGGCGCGATGAACATGACGCTGTCAAAGCGGTCCAGAATGCCGCCGTGCCCCGGGAAGATCGTGCCGTAATCCTTGATGCCGACCTGGCGCTTGACGGACGACGCAAACAGGTCACCCAGAATGCCCAGCACCGATGCCACGGCACCCATGCCCAGCAGCACCAGATAATGCTTCGGCTGCACCTGAATGCTGATGACGTTGTATTTGGCCGACAGCAGCGAGTAGACGAGCGTCAGCACACAGCCCGCAGCCATGCTGCCCAGCACGCCGCCCACAGCGCCCTCCACGGTCTTGTGGGGGCTGACGATAGGAGCCAGCTTGTGCCTGCCGAACGCACGGCCCGCAAAGTAGGCCGCGGTGTCGCCGCCCCAGGCAAAGCAGAGAATCAGCAGAATGAAATAAATCGCGTCATAGCGATATTCTGCGAAGGGCAGCATCCGCTTTAAGTGGATGAGCGAGTAGAAGCAGAACGTGATGACGCCCGAGAAGTAGACAAACCCCGTCAGCTTACCGAAATCCAGTGTTTTGACGTGAGCGATCTGACAGACGTTGTAGAACAGCACCGTCAAAAAGGCCGCGGGCAGCAGCAGGCCGCGCACCATCTGCAATGTGCTCAGCATGACCAGCAGCGTCAGCGGCACAGCGGCGGCATAGAGATACCACTGCTTTTTGCCAAAGCCCATAGCGGAAAAAACCTCATGGATGGCAATCAGGCAGACGGAACTTAATACCAAGTCAAACAGGAAGGTGTCAAAAAACGCCAGCACAACGGCCAAAACGCCCAGGCCGACAGCGGCGGTGATGATGCGGGTCTTCATAAACGGTGGTTTCCTTTCGCGGAATCGTTTTATTCAATGATGCAATAACAGCCTATGCGGGCGTGTAGCATGACATGCCCGCACAGGCTATCGTTCATGGAGAGATCAGACCTCCATGATTTCCTTGTTCTTGTCGGCGCAGGTGTCGTCGATCAGCTTGACATATTTGTCGGTCAGCTTCTGGGTCTCTTCCTCCAGCTTCTTCTGGTCGTCCTCGGTAAGCTCGCCGGCCTTCTTCATGGCCTTGAACTTGTCCATGGCGTCGCGGCGGATGTTGCGCACGGCAGTCTTGGCGTCCTCGCCCTGCTTCTTGACATCCTTGGTCAGCTGCTTGCGGCGCTCCTCGGTGGGGGCCGGGAACACCAGACGGATGACCTGGCCGTCATCAATGGGGTTGATGCCGATGTCGCTGGTCTGGATGGCCTTGGAGATGGGCTTGAGCATCGAGCGGTCCCACGGGGAGATGGTCAGGATGCGGGCCTCGGCGACGGCGACAGCCGCGATCTGCTGGATGGGCGTGGGGCTGCCGTAGTAATCGACCGTGACCTTGTCCAGAATGGCGGGGTTGGCGCGGCCTGCGCGGATGGAGGCCAGTTCATGGATGAGGTGATTGACACTGGCATTCATTTTTTCTTCATAGGGTTTCGTCGTGCTGCTCATAATGAAATTCTCCTTATTTTAAGATAGTATAGGGGGAAAATATGAATTTTTCAATTTGTGCTTTTGCGTCTTATTCCCTGACCAGGGTACCGACGCTTTCGCCCTTGACAGCCTTGGCAATGTTGGCGGGCTGGCCCAGATCGAACACGAGGATGGGCAGACCGTTGTCGCGGCAGAGGGTCGCGGCGGTGGAGTCCATGACGGCCAGGCGCTCATCCAGCACGCGGGTGAAGGTCAGCGTGTCGTAGCGCACGGCGTCGGCGTACTTGTGGGGGTCCTTGTCATAGACGCCGTCGACCATCGTGGCCTTGAACATGGCGTCCGCGCCGATCTCCAGCGCGCGCAGGGCGGAGGCCGTGTCGGTGGAGAAGATCGGGTTGCCGGTGCCGCCGCCGAACACGACGATCTTGCCGCTTTCCAGCGCGGCAATGGCCTTGTCGCTCGTGAAGCACTCGGCGACCTGCGGCATGAAGGAGCTGGTCATGACGACGGCGTCCACGCCCTGCTGGCGCAGCGCGTCCTTGACAGCCAGCGCGTTCATAACGGTGGCCAACATACCGATCTTGTCGGCGTCCATGCGGTCCATTTTGCCGCTGGAGCGTCCGCGCCAGAAGTTGCCGCCGCCCACGACGATGCCGATCTGGGCACCGAGGTCGTGCGCAGCCTTGATGCCCGCGCAGATGGAGGCGATGGTCTCCTCATCAAAGCCCGTGCCCTTGGGGCCGGACAGAGCCTCGCCGCTGACCTTCAGAAGAATACGTTTATACTGAATTGCCATAAAAAACACCACCTGTAGTTATTTTGGCGGTCCGCTGTGCCGTGCAGGCATAGTAAACCATTCTTTTTGTATAACATTTTACAATAATTTGGGCTTAAAGTAAAGCGGTGTGGAAAAAAAATGAGGCTGCCCGTCTCCTTAAAGCCTTCCCCTGTGGGGAAGGTGGCCCGCAGGGCCGGATGAGGGGCAGGTTTGCCACAGCGATCCGTTTACGGGCAACAGAGGCAAGGTTTTCCCTCATCAGTCAGCGGGCGGGGCCGCTGACAGTTTCCCCCGAGGGGGAAGCCATGCTGCAAAAAAGCGCCGCTCCCTTCCAAGAACAGCGCTTTTACTTACTGTATCGAAGTATCCGCTACCAGAACCGCCAGCTCCCGGCGTATCAGTCTGCGGCGGTTCTGCCGGTCAGCGAGACGCTCGGTGGGCGAGGTCAGCACCATGTCGTCGAGCGGCGGCGCGGCGGGCAGCGTGAACTGCAAGCTCATACCCGGCCCCTCCCCTACTGTCAGCGCCCAGCCCATGGCGCTTGTGTAAGCGGCAACCAGCGGCAGGCCCAGCCCGCCCGCGTGGAGCAGGCGTTCGCTCCATTGCCCCTCGGTCAGCAGGGCGGCGGCATCGGGCGGCAGACCCGGGCCGTTGTCCCTGTAGCAGAGCCGACCCGGCGTGCAGAGCAGCATAATGTGCGCCGCACGGTCCGCGGCCAGTGTGTTGGAGACAAGGTTCGTCAGCAGACCGTTGAGCAGCGAGACATCCCCCGTCGTGGGCAGCACGTCCAGCCCGTCGGCCTGCAGCGTCACAGTAAAGGGCAGCGCGTACTGCGCGGCCTCCTCCTGCAAAATACTGCAAAATTCCCGCAGCTGCCCCAGCAGGTCGATGGGCTGCGGCACACAGGTGCCGTGCAGCAGCGCCGCCGTGGCGGCATCCGACGCCTGGTCCCCCAGCCGCCGCAGGCAGATCAGCTGCGTCTGCAATTCCTCGAGCAGCGGCATCAGCTCGGCGCGCTCTGCCGGGTTTACCGCGTGCTGCAAGCGGTCCTGCAATACTTCAAAGGCGTTCTCCATGCTGTCAAACGAGCGCCGGAACCGCCCGCGCAATCCCCCGCGCAAGGCCAGCAGTGCTGTATCCTCGTTCCTTCTGTCCATGGAAAACGCCTTCTTTCCTAATTTATACAGTCGGTTCCAGTCGGCGGCGCAGCTCCTTGAGCAGCCCCTCAAACAGCTGCCCGTTGGAGAGCACGCCGTTTTCCGGGCGGCCGCAGCGCAGGCAAAGTCCGCGGTACGGCTCCGCACCGCGCTTGGACATACCCGCCGACATCCGGTTCAGCGCCGAGGTCACAGTGCCGATCTCGATGTTCTCCTCCGACGCGACATACTGCTGCAAATCGCCGATCTTCTGCGGGCGCTCCGCGTACAGCGCGTAGAGCAGCATCCGTTCGGCATAGCGGTAGCCGTTCAGTGTGGACCGCGCGCCGAAGTCATCCAGCACATCCTCACAGCAGCGGCGCAGGTGATAGAGCCGATGCTCGTCGTCTGTTGTGCCCATGCGGTAGATCTCATCGAAAAGATTCTTCATCCCGTAGGGGCGCAGCATGATCCGGTACTGGGCAAACAGGCCCAGCGCCTTGCGCGCGGCGGTTTCCTCCGGCACGGGCACCAACACAAGGACCGCCGGCTCTGGGTCCGGCTGCATCGTGCTGATCTCCTGCAAGACCTGCGTCACGGACGGCTTGGTCAGCAGGGCGTCGAGCACAAGCACCTGCGGGCGAAGACCGCCGTGCAGCAGCTCCAGTACCTCCTGCCCCGTCGATGCAATGGCCGCGGCGCGAACCTCGTCCCCATGGGTCCGGGCGAACAGCCGCATGGAATCGCGATCCATGCGGGAGCTGAACGCAAACAGTGTCACCACGGCGGAGGTCCGGGGCAGCCTGAGCGCCTCTCTCTGCTTTTGTCCGGCTGCTTCCGGACGGTCATGCAGCAACACCGCCATGTCAGCCCACCTTCGATCCACAGAGGTCATGCAGTACCGCGGAGGTATGCGCAGGCTCCACGGCGTTTTCGTACAGGAAACGGGTCAGCATCCCCGCGCGCTCCTCCTCTATCTCACACAGCATACACGCTGCCGTCCGTGCCCCGTCGCGCTGGACAGTGATGACAAACGCATCCGCCTCCTGTGTCAGCGTATAGGTCACGGTTCCGGCGCATTGCAGGTCATCCAGCGCAGAAAGCTCCCGCCGGTAGCTTGCAATCAGCTTGCCTTCCATAAGGTTTCCTCCCCACATAGGTTGAATTCTTGTACCTTTAATGAGAATACTATAATTCAACCCACGCGCAGGATTCAATCCACATTGCCTATACGTTTTTATACGGGCACTGCAAGATTTGTACCATTATAGCACTATATAAAGAGAAGCGCAAGATGCAGGCGGAATTGCACCTGTTACAATATAAATTCGTATGTTACAGGATATGTCCGGCGCTTGCAAACAAAATCTGCATTACCCCCTTGACTTTTTGGCAGAAAAGAGGTACACTTATCAAGTCGAAATGACATGGGCCTGTAGCTCAGTTGGGAGAGCGTTCGGTTCGCATCCGAGAGGTCAAGGGTTCGAATCCCTCCAGGTCCACCATATTGTGCAAATCCGAACTCAATCTTCTTCGTGAAGCATTGTTTCGGGTTTGTTTTTGTTTTAGAGGGTGCGGATCCGTCCGCATCCTCTTTTTTTGTGTATCCGGTATAGCCTGGCGCGGTGCGGCTGTCCCTCTCTGATGTTTGCTTTTTAACGGGCAGTATTGACATTTGCTGTGCAAATAGTTATAATCGGAACTGTTCTATTTGAGCCTTGCAAGGGAGTGATGCAGTTGCTGCCCATATTGAGCTACGTACAGCACTACAAAAAGTACCATGCAGCGCGGTTTGAGGCTGCTTCCGTACAGTACGGGCAGAACCAGCTGGAAATTGACATCCTGCTGTTTCTGCACAACAATCCAGACTGCCGCACGGCCAGCGACATCTGCCGCTACCGCGGTCTGGCAAAATCCAATGTGTCGGCGGCGGTGGAGCGGCTGCGCGCACGCGGCGTGCTGACGGTCTCCCCTGCGCCGGACAACCGCCGCCAGCGGCTGCTGGGCTTTGCGCCCGATGCCCTGCCGATGGTCGCGGTACTGGCGGACATCCAGCGCTGCAGCTTGGAGCCGCTGTTTGCGGGCTTTACGGCGCAGGAGCAGCAGACGTTGCAGGACTATCTGCGCCGCATGGATGCAAACCTCCTGCGGGAACTGAACAAGGAGTAAGAATATGACCTATCTGGTAGCATTCATCGTCTGCTTTATTGCGGGCATCGGCGCGGGACTGGGCACAGGCTTTGCAGGTATGAGCGCCGCGGCGGTCATCAGCCCGATGCTCATTACTTTTTTGGGGATGGACCCCTACATGGCCGTGGGCATTGCGCTGGCCAGCGACGTGCTGGCGAGTGCGATCTCTGCCTACACCTACGGCAAAAGCGGCAACCTGGACATTAAAAACGGCGCGGTCATGATGGCGTCGGTGCTCTGCTTCACGCTGGTCGGCAGCTATGTGGCCAGCCTCGTGCCCGGCACAACGATGGGCGGTTTCTCAACGTTCATGACGCTGCTGCTGGGCGTCAAGTTCATCGTGCGGCCCGTCATGACGACCAAGAGCGCGATGAACGCCGTCAGCGTACAGAAGCGGTTCGCGCAGTCGCTGCTCTGCGGCGCGGGCGTGGGCTTTATCTGCGGGTTCATCGGCGCGGGCGGCGGCATGATGATGCTGCTGCTTTTGACCTCCGTGCTGGGCTATGAGCTGAAAACCGCCGTCGGAACGAGTGTTTTCATCATGGCGTTCACGGCCTTCACCGGTTCTGTCAGCCATTTTGCGATTGGCGGTGTACCGGATCTGTTCTGCCTGATCTGCTGTGTGCTGAGCACGCTGCTCTGGGCGCGCATTGCCGCCAAGTTCGCGAACAAGGCCGAGCCCGCCACGCTGAACCGCGCGACAGGCGTCGTGCTGGTCGTGCTGGGTGCGGCGATCCTGGCGGTGAATTATTTGTAATTTCTAAGGCTTCCCCCGAGGGGGAAGCCACGCAACCAACAAACAACAAAGCCGAGCAGTTTTTACGCTGCTCGGCTATTCTTATGCCTTCTTAGCCTCCCCTTCCGGGAAGACGACGAACAAGTCACCCTCGCGCACCCACTTGGCTGCGGCAGGATGCTTTTCCGCAAAGGTATTCCAAAGCTGCATGACAGCCCTTCCTGTCAGCTGTTGCGCAGGCGGCTTTCCAGCTGCGCGTTGAGGATGATGTTTTTAACGGCCTCGACGATGACCTTCAGCAGACCGATGACCCAGAAGCCCTTTGCCTCCAGCACGATGCCGTCCACCATGCCCATGCTGATGGCACCGTTGGTCATCTTGGCCAGCGCGCGCAGCGGCATGTTGTACTGGAACATCACGTTCAGGTTCGGCTTGCCGCGCTTGTAGCTGGCGTTCAGCAGCATCGTGAGCACAGCCCAGACCAGCCAGCACAGCGGGCTGCGGCTGTGGTTCAGCTCACCCAGGGTCATGTTGCGGTCAATTTTGACGGTATCCGCCGGGATGGGGCGGCCCAGCAGGGTCTCCCACTCGGCATCGGGCACGCGCTGCACCTTGCCGCTGGTGTAGTGCGGCAGCGCCTTGCCCGCGTATGGGTTCGGTGCGCTCGTACCGTTCACCTCAACGGCGGCGGTCAGGCGGATGTCCGCAGAGCTCGCCCCTACGCGAAGCTCATACGTGCCGCCCTCGACCTCCCAGCTGTCGGTCTTGGTGTTCCAGTAGCGGAACGCCTTGTCGTCCAGCGGCAGGGTGACGGTCTTGCTCTCCCCTACCTCCAGCCAGACCTTTGTAAAGGCCTTCAGTTCCTGCGCGGGGCGGAAGATCTGGGCGTCGGGCTTGGCCGCGTAGACCTGTACGATCTCGGCACCGGCGCGGCTGCCCGTGTTTGTCACGGTCAGGGTCACGCTGCGGGTGTCGGCTTTCAGCTCGCTGTAAGCAAAACTCGTGTAGCTCAGGCCGTAGCCGAACGGGAACGCCACGGGCACACCCGCGGTCTGGTAGTAGCGGTAGCCGACGTACAGCCCCTCGCGGTACTGCACGGTGCGTCCCGCACCTGCAAAGTTGTCCTTGGCGGGGGTGTCGGCGTGGGCGTTGGCCCAGGTCTCGGCCAGCTTGCCGGACGGGTTGATTTTGCCGGTCAGCACATCGACCATTGCGCCCGCGCCGGCCTGGCCGCCGAGGGCGCCGTAGACGAGTGCCCTGCAGTGGGCCAGCCACGGCGTTTCCAGCGACGCGCCCGCGCTGACGATGACGACAGTGTTGGGGTTGGCCTGCTGCACGGCCTGCAAAAGCTCGATCTGGTTGTCGGCCAGCTTCATATCGGCGCGGTCCAGACCCTCGCTCTCCTTGATCTCGTCCAGCCCTAAGCAGAGCAGCACGGTGTCGGCCTTTTTCGCCAGCGCGACGGCCTCGGCTTTTTTGGCATCGTCCGGCTTGCCCTGGCGGTCAAAGCCCGCGGCAAAGCCGACGCTGTGCAGGCCGCTGTCTTTCAGGCAGTCAAGGAAGGTATCGACCTTGATGGAGTTGACGGCGCTGGAGCCTGCGCCCTGGTAACGCGGCGTCTCGGCAAAGTCACCGATGACAGCCACGCTTGCGCCTGCGGCCAGCGGCAGCAGATCGCCGTCGTTTTTCAGCAGGACGGCGCTCTCGGCAGCGGCGCGGCGGGCCAGCGCGTGGTGGGCGTCGGCGTCAAAGCTGCGGCTGTGGTTTTCCACGGCGGCGTGGGTGTCCAGTACCAGCGTCAGCAGCTCGTCCAGGCGGGCGTCCACATCAGATTCGGAAATTTTACCGGTCTCGACGGCCTTCAACAGCTCGCGCACGGCGTCTCCGCCGGGGGCGGGCATTTCCAGCGTAGAACCGTTCTTTACGCCCAACGCGTGGTCATTGCTGCCGCCCCAGTCGGTCACGACAGCGCCGTCGAAGCCCCAGTCCCTGCGCAGGATGTCCTGCAAAAGGTGGGCGTTCTCGTTGGCGTAGGTGCCGTTGACGAGGTTGTAGCTGGACATGATGGTCTTGGGGTGCGCCTCTTTGACGACGATTTCAAAGCCGGTCAGGTAGAGCTCCCGCAGGGTTCGCTCGTCGACGACGGAGTCCGACGCCATGCGGCGCAGCTCCTGGCTGTTGACGGCGAAGTGCTTGGGGCAGGCGGCGATGCCGTTGGACTGGATGCCGCGCACGTAGGCCGCGGCCAGCTTGCCGGAGAGGTACGGGTCCTCCGAGAAATACTCGAAGTTGCGCCCGCACAGCGGGCTGCGCTTGGTGTTGAGGCCCGGCCCCAGCAGGACGGATACCTCCTGCGCGGCGGCCTCCTCCCCCATGGCCTGGCCGAGCTGTTCGCCCAGGGCGGGATCCCAGCTGCAGGCCACGGTAGCCGCCGTCGGGAAGCAGGTCGCGGGGACGCTGGGGTTCAGGCCCAGATGGTCCGCCGCACCCGCCTGCTTGCGCACGCCGTTGGGGCCGTCCGACAGGGTGATGGACGGGATGCCAGCATTTTTGTAGCCGCGGGTCGTAAAGACCGACTCGCCGGAGAGCAGCGCGCATTTTTGTTCAAGGGTCAATTTGGTAATAATGTCTGCATGTTTCATGGATCACACATTCCTTTGATGAATCAGGAGTTCTTTTTTTCGGTCTTGGCTGCCTTGCGGAGCTTAACGTCGATGACGACGCCGCGCACGGCGAGGGCGAACAGGACAACGGCCACGATGTCGATCAGGGCAACCAGATGACGCCAGCCGAACACAGAGGTCGTGAACGCATGGCGCACAGCGGTGGTGTCGCCGATGCTGTCCGCATAGTCGCGGTTGGTCACGCGGACATGCAGGTACATGTACAGTGCTTCCTTGGTGGCGCGGCGCAGGGCCTGCAGGTAGCTGTTAGAGCCGGTCTCAAAGGCCATCTCGCCGCCGGTGAAGCCCGCCATCCACAGGCTGCCTGCTCATGAGACCGACTGCGTCGTAATCCTCGACGAGCATCTGGAACGGGCGCAGGTAGGTTTCGCGCAGGGTCTGCTCCGTCATCCAGGTGTAGACGGAATCGCGGTAGATGCCGCTCTCGCCATCGTTGCAGATGAAATGCTTGACATAGGTGTAAACACCGGCATCGTTGGCACCCTGCACGGTGTTGCCGCAGATGACGCCGGACAGCAGGCTGTCCTCGGAATAATACTCATAGTTACGGCCATTGAAGGGACTGCGGTGCATGTTGGTGGCAGGGGCATACCAGCCGGTGTAGCCGTTCTGCAGCGCCTGCGTGCCGATGGTGCGGCCCTCCTGCAGGGCAAGATCGGCGTTCCATGTCTGGGCCAGCGTGCTAGAGCTCGGGAAGCCGGTGCCAGCGCCCATACCGGTGAAGCCGCCAATCTGGGAGGGGCCGTCAGCGTCCTTGCTCTTGGTCTTGCCGACGCTCTTGAGCTCGGCAAGACCGCCGTAGGCGTTGATGTATATATTTTCCATCTCATTCACGGTCAGCTCATCGAGCAGCGCATCCCACTGCGGGTCATTGAAGTCAGCGCCCAGCTGGAAGCCGAGGTCGGTGGTCTCGCCGTTGTCCTCGATCTTCAGGCCGTTTTTAGCACCGGTGGTAATAGCCTCATCAGCGTCGTTGATCCAGTCGTTGGCATCGTCCGCGGTGTAGAGGTTCAGTGCCTTGACGTTGTCGGTCATGGCACGGGTCGGGGTGTTCGTCTTGGGGAAGGTGCCCGCAAAGTCGGCGCGGGTCAGGTAGGTGATGTTCTGGTCGGAATCACTGCCGTCGAGGCTCACGCCGTCGACGGCGTCGCTGCCGGTAAACTTGTTGGAAACGGCATTGCCGGTGGCGGTGTCCTCGGCATACTGCACGCCTGCGGGCAGGCTGCAGGTGATGGTCGCGTTGGCGTCGTCGTCCACATCGTGGGCATCATGGCGCACGGTAAAGATGTAATCGCCTGCGTCCAGCTCATAGCCGGTAAAACCGTTGTGGTTGGCGTCATAGGCGTCATAGCTGGCCATGTCGGAGACAGGGACCGTCAGGGTGACTTCCTCGCTCTCGCCGGGGGCCAGCTCCTTCGTCTTGGCGAACGCGCCCAGCTCAACGCTGGATTTTTCAATTTCCCCTGCCGTGTACGGGGCGGTATAGTAGAGCTGGACAACGTCCTTGCCCACGCGGTCACCGGTGTTCGTGACGGTAACCTTGACGGTCACATTACCGTCCTTCGTCAGGGCGCTGCCGTTGGCGGCAGCGTCCGTGACTTTCCAATCAAAGCTGGTGTAACTCAGGCCGTAGCCGAATGGATACTGCACAACGGCGTCGTAGCCGGTGCCGTGCTCGTTGCTCTCGGCATCCCAGTAGCCCTCTGCGTCGGCGGTCTCGTACCACTTGTAGCCGATGTAGATTCCCTCGGCGTAATCGACATAGGAAACCTGCTCATAGGTGTAGGGTGTGTCAAGGTTTCCGTTCGTCGTGCCGTCTGCCGGGTAGAGGCCGTCGGCGTCGCTGTACTTGCCGACACCCTCCATACCGGCGTTCGCATAGCTGGCGGCGGTGGTCAGGTCATAAGCCCAGGTATCGGCGGTACGCCCGCTGGGTTCGCGGTCACCCCACAGCACTTCGGGCACGGCAGTCGCGCCCTCGGAGCCGGACAGACCGGCAATCAGGCAGGCATCAATGCCGGGGATCGTCTCGATCTGGCCCAGCTCCATGACGTTGGTGGAGTTGATGAGCACAACCACATGGGCGTAATTTGCGCCGACGTAGTTCAGCAGATCCGCTTCCTCGGTGGTCAGCTCCAGCATCGTGCGGGTGTCGTCAACAACGATGTCGCCGCCCTTCTCGGTGCGCTTGTACTGCTGCTTGGTGGCGTCGTTGCTCTCGCCCGCCAGACGCCCGATCACGACAACAGCCGTATCGGAGAAGTTCTTGGCGTTGTCCAGCATCGACTGTGTATAGTAGGTCTGGTTGTTGATGTCAGGCTCATACAGGCGGCCGGACTGCTCGGGCCAGGCGCTCAGGGTGCGGGTGTACTCGCGGCCATCCTGGAAATCCTTGTACATGTCGGTCAGCTCTGTGTTGTACGCAACGCCGTAGGCAGTCAGCGCGGCCAGCAAATCAGTGTTGACACCGGACACGCCGCCGGAGCCGGAACCGCCGCCCAACCAAAGACGTTGATCTTCTTGTTGTCAGCGGCCAGCGGCAGGGTGTTGTCGTTGTTCCGGACAAGGACAGTTCCCTCGGCCTCGACATCAGCGGCCAGCGCTTCCGCCTTGACCTTGGTGTCGGCAATTTCAGCGTAGGAATAGTGGCCGCTGGGTGCGCCGATGGCGCCTTCTTTGTGCAAATTGCGACATAGTAAAAAAGCCTTCCTCTGTGGGGGAAGGTTGACGCCGCTACAGGGGTGAGCATGGCAGCCGCCGCAAGGCTCCCGGGTCGATGACGAGCATCGATTCCTAACTACTTCTGCGGCAGCAAAATCCGCACCGTGAACCACTCATTCTCCCAGTGCAGGGTCAGCGTGCCGCCGTGGGCTTCGGCGGCAGCGCGGACGCTCTTCAAATCGTAGCCGCCGTGGCTGCTGCGGGCGGGCAGGCCGTCGGGGCCAAGCTCCACGGGGTCAGCGCAGTAGTTCTCAAACCGCAGCATCACAAAGCCGTTCTGCGCGTAGATGGCGGCCCGGATCAGCCGCTTCTCGCTGTCCGGCTCAGTCAGCACACTCTCGGTGGCGTTGTCCAGCACCGTGCCCACGATCGTGCAGATCTCCCCTGTCGTCAGAAAGTGCAGCAGCGTACCGTCCGCCACACAGGTCAGATTGATGCCGTGCTGCTGGCAGTAGAGCGTTTTCGCCGTCAGCAGCGTGTCCAGCACAGGGTTGCCGGTCTTGTTCTCGGCCTCGTACCGACGGATGCCGCTCTCCATCTCGGCCAGCGCGGCGTCCTGCTTGGCCTGGTCGCGCTCGGCACGGATGGCCGCGATCTGCATTTTCAGCTCATGATAGCGGCGGTTAATAAGGCGGATGTTCTCCTTGCTCTGCCTGTACTGCTCATACTGGCGGCGCAGGACATTGTCCATGGCCGTCAGCTCGCTGTGCAGTGCGGCCTCGCGCAGCTGCTCGTGCTGGACCGTCAGGATCAGCACGCCCGCCATATCCACCAGCGTGCGGATGTAGAAAATGCTCATCACACTCATCGTGACACCGTTGTCGGAGATAAAGCTCAGATTGCTGACCGCAAACGCCGTGACCGCCATGACGACAGCCATCAGCGTCGCCGCTGCGGTAATGGTCAGCCGCGTGGGCGCAGCGTGGCGGCGCTCAAACCAATACAAAAAGCCGTAGATCGCTGTGTAGACCGCCGCCAGCAGCAGTACCGAAAGCGGTGCTATAGCCCGCTGCTGCGGCCAGAGTACGCAGTGGAGCTGCCACTCCACGCTGGCGGCCAGCTCCGCCAAAATGAACGCGCGGGCGCAGCTGTAACCGGCTTCCAGTAAATTCATCTCCCGCGTGCCCCACAGATACAGGTACAGCCACGCGATGGCCGCGACCATGCAGGGCAGCCACCACGCCAGCGGCACACTGCCGGTAAGCTGCAAAAACACGCCCAGCACCGCGGCCCACCCCGCCGTGGCAGCATAGGTCACAGGCTTTGCAGCGCGGGGCGGCGCGGCCTGCGCGTAGACCAGCACGGCAAGAACCTCTGCCAGCGCCGTGTACAGCCGCGGGATGTCCGGCAGCGTCATCATGCGCCCTCACCCCCGATGTAGTCCGCCAGCGCGGCCAGAAACGCCCTGCGCTTGGGGCGGCTGATCTGCAGCTCATGCGGGCCGACCTGCACCGTGTTCTGCTGCACGCCCGACACCTGCGCGAGATTCACAAGATAGCCGCTGTTACACCGCGCAAACAGACGGCCCGTCAGCTTTTCCTCCAGCGCCTTCAGCGCGCCGGGTGCGGAGAAGTCGCCGTCCTCGGTGTAAAAATGGACGCGGTGGCCCTCACTCTCGATATAATAAATCGCAGCAGCGTCCAATCGGCGCATGCCGCCGTCCACCGGCACAGCCAGATAATGCCGCGTCCGCTTGGCCAGCTGGTTCACAGCCTTTTGCAGCTGCTGCGAGAACGCAAAGTACGGCACAGACTTGAGTACGTAATCCAACGCACCGACGGCGTACCCCTTGATGGCATACTGCGCCATGTTCGTAATAAAAATCAGCAGCACATCGCTGTCCAGCTCGCGGATACGGCGGGCAGTCTCCATGCCGTCCAGATGCTGCATCTCTACATCAAGAAAAATTATGTCGTAGACCGGGCGGTAGTCCTCAAGGATTTCGACGCCGTCGGTGAACATTGTCACCTCAAACTGGGTGCCATACTGCCGCGTGTAGCGCTGCACATACCCCGCCAGCTGCTCCCGGACGGCGGCATCATCCTCTACGATTGCAATGCGGGTCATCCGCAGTGCCTCCCCTTCTGTTTTTTTCTTTAGTATAGCATATTGCCGCGGTGCATGGCAACAAGAATGGCCCTCCCGAGCCGTTTGCGGCTGTTTTTGCATCCCCGGGAGGATGGATGAATTTCTCCTACAAAACAAAAAGAGCCGCTGACTTGGGTTGAAGTCAGCGGCAAAACGAAAGCACTCACACAAAGCGGCAATCATTATGAAAAAAGCCTTACGTTTCCGTAAGGCTTTTTTGGGTGCAAAGTTTGCCAACAAAGCCGAACCCGCCAACCTGAACCGTGCCACCGGCGTGGTGCTGGTGATGCTGGGCGTTGCCATTCTGGCCGTCAATTATTTATAAGCACCGTAAAAGGGGCCGCAGCCAAAATTGGCTGCGGCCCCTTATTTTGTCAGGCGGTTACGCCTGTTTTGCCTCCCCTTCCGGGAAGATGATTTTGTTGACGAAGAAGAATATCACCATCGAGATACCGCCGTTCAACACAGTAGTGCCGATGTTGTAGATGAAGTCCGGCACCAGCAGGCCTGCCACCGCCACCCAGATGCAGTTGATGGAGTTGACGATGCAGGTGATGATGCAGAACGCCACCACATACCAGGCAATCTGCTTGGCCAGATTGCCCTTGCTGCGGAACACGAAACTGCGCTGAATCGGAAAGTTGATGCACTCGCCGATGACCATTGCCACCATATAGGCACAAAAGTACGGCAGACCGCCGTGGGCGGAGTCATACCCCAGAATGTTCCACTGGAAGGTCTCTCCGAAAAGCGTCACCGGGATGCCCGGCCAGCCGAAGTCCACCACCGGCAGGCCGCTGAACGCGGCAGGCAGGAACTGCAGCAGCAGATACTTGAATACGGTAATCAGGTTGGATACGATGACGAACAAACCGCCCTCGCGCACCCACTTGGCAGCGGCCGGGTGCTTGGCCGCAAAGCTATTCCAAAACTGCATGGTCTGCTCCTATTCAGCTGTTGCGCAGCCGACCTTCCAGCTGCACGTTGAGAATCACGTTCTTGACCGCTTCCACAATGACACGGCACAGGCCGATAATCCAGAAGCCCTTGGCCTCCATCACGATGCCGTCCACCATGCCCATGCTGATGGCGCCGTTGGTCATCTTGGCCAGAGCGCGCAGCGGCATATTGTACTGGAACATCACGTTCAGGTCCGGCTTGCCTCTCTTGTAGCTGGCCGTCAGCAGGGTGTGCAGTACCAGCCAGACCAGCCAGCAAATGGGGCTGCGGCTGTGGTTAAGCTCACCCAGCGTCATATTGCGGTCGATGCGGACCTTGTCCTCCGGGATGAGGCAGCCCATCAGGGTCTCCCACTCGGCATCGGGTACGCTCTGCACCTTGCCGCTTTCGTAGTGGGGCAGGCTCTTGCCCGCGTAGGGGTTGGGGGCCTCGGTGCCGGCCACCTCCACAACAGCCGTCAGGCGGATGTCAGCGGAGGAAGCGCCCACGCGGATTTCGTAGCTGCCGCCCTCAACTTCCCAGCTGTCGGTCTTGGTGTTCCAGTAGCGGAACGCCTTGTCGTCCAGCGTCAGGGTCACGGTCTTGCTCTCCCCTGCAGCCAGCTGCACCTTGGCAAAGGCCTTCAGCTCCTGCGCGGGGCGGAACACCTTCGCGTCCGGCTTGGCAATGTACAGCTGCACAATCTCGGCACCGGCACGGTTGCCGGTGTTCTTTACGGTCAGGGTCACGCTGTGGGCATCTGCCTTCAGGTCAGAGTAGGCAAAGTTCGTGTAGCTCAGGCCGTAGCCGAAGGGGAACGCCACCGGCACGCCCGCGGTCTGGTAGTAGCGGTAGCCCACGTACAGCCCCTCACGGTACTGCACGGTGCGGCCCTTGCCCGCAAAGTTGTCCTTGGCGGGGGTGTGCTCATAGGCGTTGGCCCAGGTTTCCGCCAGCTTGCCGCTGGGGTTGACCTTGCCGGTCAGCACATCGACCATAGCGCCTGCACCGGCCTGACCGCCCAGTGCGCCGTAAACCAGCGCCTTGCAGTGGGTCAGCCACGGCGTTTCCAGCGATGCACCCGCGCTGAGCACGACCACGGTGTTGGGGTTTGCCTGCTGTACAGCCTGCAGAAGCTCAATCTGGTTGTCCGCCAGCTTCATATCGGCGCGGTCCAGCCCCTCGCTCTCCTTGATCTCGTCCAACCCTAAGCAGAGCAGCACGGTGTCGGCCTTTTTCGCCAGTGCGACGGCCTCGGCTTTTTTGGCATCGTCCGGCTTGCCCTGCCGGTCAAAGCCGGTGGCAAAGCCAACGCTGTTCAAGCCGCTTTCCTTGAGACATTCGAGGAAGGTGTCCACCTTGATGGAGTTGACCGCGCTGGAGCCTGCGCCCTGATAGCGGGGTGTCTCGGCAAAGTCACCGATAACGGCCACGCGGGCACCGGCGGCCAGCGGCAGCAGGCCTTCCTCGTTCTTGAGCAGGACGGTGCTCTCTGCGGCAGCGCGGCGGGCCAGCGCATGGTGGGCGTCGGCGTCAAACTCACGGCTGTGATTTTCCACAGCGGCGTGGGTGTCAAAAACCAACGTCAGCAGCTCATCCAGACGAGCGTCAACGTCCGCCTCGGTGATTTTGCCGGTCTCCACGGCCTTCAGCAGCTCGCGGACGGCATCCCCGCCGGGGGCGGGCATTTCCAGCGTAGAGCCGTTCTTTACGCCCAGCGCATGGTCATTGCTGCCGCCCCAGTCGGTCACGACAGCGCCGTCGAAGCCCCAGTCCCTGCGCAGGATGTCCTGCAAAAGGTGGGCGTTCTCGTTGGCGTAGGTGCCGTTGATGAGGTTGTAGCTGGACATAATGGTTTTGGGATGTGCCTCTTTGACAACAATCTCAAAGCCGGTCAGGTACAGCTCGCGCAGGCTGCGCTCGTCCACCACGGAGTCGGACGCCATACGGCGCAGCTCCTGGCTGTTGACGGCGAAATGCTTGGGACAGGCGGAGATACCCTCGGACTGGATGCCGCGCACATAGCCTGCGGCCATCTTGCCGGAGAGGTAGGGGTCCTCGGAGAAATACTCAAAGTTGCGGCCGCAAAGCGGGCTGCGCTTGGTGTTTAGGCCGGGGCCCAGCAGGACGGAGACCTCCTGCGCGGCGGCCTCCTCCCCCATTGCCTGACCGACCTGCTCGCCGAGGGCAGGGTCCCAGCTGCAGGCCACGGTGGCTGCTGTGGGGAAACAGGTTGCGGGTACGCTGGGGTTCAGCCCCAGATGGTCCGCAGCCCCGGCCTGCTTGCGCACACCGTTGGGGCCGTCGGACAGGGTGATGGAAGGAATACCCGCCTTTTTATACCCCCGGGTGGTAAAGACCGTCTCGCCGGAGAGCAGTGCGCATTTTTGTTCAAGGTTCAGTTGTTGGATGATTTCTGCGTTTTTCAAGGGTAGGCACTCCTTTTTTATTAGGCAATACCGCGCAATTTCAAGTCACGGTCATGCACTTGCATTGTGCGGTATTGCGGGGGTTATTTTTATGCGTTCTTGTTTTCGGCTCTGGCGGCCTTGGCGGCCTTGTACAGCTTGACATCACGGACAATGCCGCGGATCGCCAGTGCAAACAGTGCCACGGCAACAAGGTCGATCAGCGCAACAAGGTGACGCCAGCCGAGCACAGCGGGCTTAAAGTCGTGGCGCAGCGCGGCGGTATCGCCGATACTCTCGGCATAGTCACGGTTGGTCACACGGACGTGCAGATACATATACAGTGTCTGCTTTGCAGCGCGGCGCAGGGCCTGCAGGTAGCTGTTAGAGCCGGTCTCAAAGGCCATCTCGCCGCCGGTGAAGCCAGCCATCCACAGGCTGCCGCCTGCGCGCAGGGCTTGGTCACCGTTCATATAGCTGTGATGGTCGCAGTAGTCGGTAATCACAGCGCCGTCAAAGCCCCACTCGTCACGCAGGATGCCGGTCAGCAGCGCCTCGCTGCCGCCAGCCCAAACAGCGCCGATACGGTTGTAGCTGCTCATCAGGCCGACAGCGTCATAGTCCTCGACCAGCATCTGGAAGGGACGCAGATAGATCTCACGCAGAGCCTGCTCGGTCATCCACGTGTAGACAGAATCACGGTAGATGCCGCTTTCACCGTCATTGCAGATAAAGTGCTTGACGTAGGTGTAGACACCAGCGTCATTGGCGCCATGCACGGTGTTGCCGCAGATGACGCCGGACAGCAGGCTGTCCTCGGAATAATACTCATAGTTACGGCCATTGAAGGGACTGCGGTGCATGTTGGTGGCAGGGGCATACCAGCCGGTGTAGCCGTTCTGCAGCGCCTGCGTGCCGATGGTGCGGCCCTCCTGCAGGGCAAGATCGGCGTTCCATGTCTGGGCCAGCGTGCTAGAGCTCGGGAAGCCGGTGCCAGCGCCCATACCGGTGAAGCCGCCAATCTGGGAGGGGCCGTCAGCGTCCTTGCTCTTGGTCTTGCCGACGCTCTTGAGCTCGGCAAGACCGCCGTAGGCGTTGATGTATATATTTTCCATCTCATTCACGGTCAGCTCATCGAGCAGCGCATCCCACTGCGGGTCATTGAAGTCAGCGCCCAGCTGGAAGCCGAGGTCGGTGGTCTTGCCGTTGTCCTCTATCTTCAGACCGTTCTTTGCGCCGGTGGTGATGGCCTCGTCGGCCTCATTGATGTAGCCGTCTGCCATGTCAGCGGTGTAAAGGTTCAGTGCCTTGACGTTGTCGGTCATAGCGCGGCTGGGGGTGTTGGTCTTGGGGAAGGTGCCCGCAAAGTCAGCGCGGGTCATGTAGGTGATGTTCTGGTTGGAGTCGCTGCCGTCCAAGCTGACGCCGTCAATGGCATCGCTGCCGGTGAACTTGTTGGAAACCGGGTTGCCGGTGACGGTGTCCTCGGCATACTGGACGTTGGCAGGCAGGTTGCAGGTAATGGTTGCGGCGGCGTCATCGTCCACATCGTGGGCATCGTGGCGCACGGTAAAGATGTAATCGCCTGCGTCCAGCTCATAGCCGGTAAAACCGTTGTGGTTGGCGTCATAGGCGTCATAGCTGGCCATATCGGAGACGGGAACGGTCAGGGTAACCTCCTCGCTCTCGCCGGGCTGCAACTCCTTCGTCTTGGCGAACGCGCCCAGCTCCACGCTGGACTTTTCAATCTCGCCTGCAATATAGGGTGCGGTGTAGTAGAGCTGCACAACATCCTTGCCGGCGCGGTCGCCGGTGTTGGTGACGGTGACCTTCACGGTCACATCGCCGTCCTTCGTCAGGGTGGCACCGTTGGCGGAGGCATCGGTCACCTTCCAATCAAAGCTGGTGTAGCTCAGGCCGTAGCCGAAGGGATACTGCACAACGGCGTCATAGCCGGTGCCGTGCTCGTTGGAAGCACCGTCCCAGTAGCCCTCGGCGTCAGCGGTCTCGTACCATTTGTAGCCGATGTAAATGCCCTCGGCGTAATCTACATAGGAAACCTGCTCATAGGCATCGTAGGTATCGAGGTTGCCGCTGACGGTGCCGTCCGCCGGGTACAGACCCTCGGCATCGGCGTAAGCGCCCACGCCCTCCATACCGGCGTTGGCATAACTGGCGGCTGTGGTCAGATCATACGCCCAGGTGTCAGCGGTGCGACCGCTGGGTTCTTTGTCGCCCCACAGCACGGCGGGGATGACCGAGGCAGCCTCCGAGCCGGACAGCCCGGCAATCAGGCAGGCGTCCACGCCGGGGATGGTTTCCAGCTGACCCAACTCCATCACGTTGGTGGAGTTGACCAGTACGACCACGTTTTTGTAGTTGGCACCGACGTAGGTCAGCAGATTTTCTTCCTCGGTGGTCAGCTCCAGCATCGTGCGGGTGTCGTCCACCACAATGTCGCCGCCTTTTTCAGTGCGCTTGTACTGCTGCTTGGTGGCGTCGTTGCTCTCGCCTGCCAGACGGCCGATGACGACCACGGCGGTATCGGAAAAGCGCTTGGCGTTGTCGAGCATCGACTGGGTGTAGTAGGTGGTGTTGCTGATGTCAGGCTCGTACAGGCGGCCGGATTGCTCGGGACGGCTCTTCAGCGTTTTGGCGTATTCACGCCCGGGCTGGAAGTCCTTGTACATATCGGTCAGCTCGGTGTTGTACTCAATGCCGTAAGCGGTCAGGGCGGCCAGCAGATCGGTGTTGACGGCGTTCACGCCGCCGGAGCCGGAGCCGCCGCCCAGCCATGCGGTGGATGCCCAGCCGAACACATTGACCTTTTTGGTGTCGGCGCTCAAGGGCAGCGTGTTGTCGTTATTCTGCACCAGAACGGTACCCTCGGCCTCAACCTCTGCGGCGAGGGTCTCGGCCTTTACTTTGGTGTCTGCAATTTCTGCGTCAGAATAGTGACCGCTTGGCGCGCCGAAAAAGCTGTCAATCACGGTTGCCAATGTGGACAGGAAATAGGTGCCTACCAGAACTGCGACCAACAGAATCACAGACAGCACCAGCCCAATCCCATGCAATATGGGATGCGGCTTGCGAACCTTAGGTTGCTTTGTCATTTGCTTCTTTCTCCTCTTACTTGCTTTTTCCTCTCATAACACTTACAAGCCGGTACCATGCTTTTGTGTTGATTCTATTGTAGCAGAGAAATGCGCCAATGACTCATTTTTTGCATAATCTGTTGTTTTTGAAGCATAACTTGCAAAAAAGCCAAAATGCACAGGCGTTTTCCTGCGCATTTTGGCTAAGTTTTATAGGTTTGTATTGTGCAAGTTGCTGTTTTTACGCTTTGTTGGCCTTGGCAGCAGCCTTAGCTTCCAGTTTTGCCAGCTTACGCTTGCTCGGCTTCCAGACGCGGAAGATGCGGTAGGCAAAGAACACCAGCAGCAGCGTGCAGAGGATGTTGACCACCGTGCGCACAACCGTGGCAATCTGCGGGCCGTCCTTGTAGACGCTGCCCGGCATAGCGTGGTTCATTGCCTTGGTGTTGGCCGTGGTGTACAGCACATGGTGCAGTGCCTCACGGGCGTAATGGTAGGTTTCCGGGTCGTTGGCGTCGTAATTATCCCAGCGGGCCGCGGACGTATCATAGGTCAGCTTCATATCGGCGCCTGCCTCAATCATCTGCTGGCCGAGCATAAATACGCCCGTGTTCGCGTTATCGGTAATGACTGCGCCGTTGAAGCCCCACTCGGTGCGCAGGATGCCGGTAATCAGCGCATAGCTGCCGCCGGTCCAGGTTGCACCGATGCGGTTGAAGGCCGTCATAACGCCCATAGCTGCAGGAATCGTGGTTTCTGCGTTCTGATAGCTGCCGTCCGCCTGCTTCTCGACATAGTTCAGCGTGATATCGTCCAGCTTCATGCACATCTCGAAGGGCTTCAGGTAAATTTCGCGGGCAGACTGCTCATTCAGCCAGGTTGCTGCACCGTACTGGCCTTCACGGTCGCCGCGGTGGTTTTCCTGGTCATTGAAGGCGAAATGCTTGATGTAGGCATACAGCCCCTTGGTGGCAGCACCATATACCTCCTTGGAGGCTACCGTGCCGGACAGGAACGGATCTTCGGAATAATACTCGCCGTTACGGCCGCTGAACGGCGTGCGGTGAATGTTCATAGAGGGCGCATACCAGCCGTCGCAGCCGCCGATAACCGCCTCATTGCCAATCATCGTGCCGTATTCCAGTGCCAGGTCCTGGTTCCAGGTCTGTGCCAGCGTCATCATATTGGGGAACATAGCGCCGGTACCGCCGTAAATCAGGCCGCTGGCAGTATCTGCATCAATCACAAAGGGCTTGCCGACGCTGTCGATGGCCGGCACGCCGTAGCCGGAGCAGGTAATGATGTTATAGTAGTCCTCTGCCGTCAGCTGGTCGAGCAGATCATTCCACATCGGGTCGTCATAGCTCTTGCCGCGCAGGTCAATCAGGCTCAGACCATTCTTGGCGCCGTAGGTAATGGTATCGCTGTAGGTGTCCCCTACCGTCGGGTTGCCGGAATCTGCAGAATCCAGCTGCGCCACCAGCGCAGCATCCGCAGTCTTTTTGTACTGATAGGAAGCCGGGTTGCCGTCTGCATCGGTGCCGTTGATTTCGTTGCCCCAGGTGCTAATGACGTCACTGGGCTCGCCGTCCGGCTTGGGGAAGGTCCCGGTCCAGTCGCTGCGGGTCAGGTAAACAGCATCGCCCTTGGCAGCGTCCAACTGGTTGGTGATGGCCGCGCCCGTGCGGCTGTCCGTTGCGTAGGTCGTGGTATCGGTCTCGGTATTGGCGGGGGTGTACACAGCCGTGAAGGCGGCATCGCCGTCCGCTGTCATGCCATCGGCTGCGGTCTTGCCCTTGGCAGCCAGCACATTGTTGACAGCCTCATGGGCGTCCTTGGCTGCGGTGATGTAGTAATCCCCTGCATCCAGAATGTACGTCTTTGCGCCGTTGGCGTCATACGCCTTGAGCTGATCCTTGGTGAACGTGACGCTCACGGTCTCACTGGCGCCGGGGGCAAGCTCTGCGGTTTTGCCGTAGCCAACCAGCTCCACGGCGGGCTTCTCCACACCGTTTGTCTTGTCATAGTCGGTGTAGGGGCTCTGCACATACACCTCCACAACGTCCTTGCCGGAAACGTCGCCGGTGTTCGTCACCGTAACCTGTGCGGTGCAGGTATCGCCGCTCCAATCAGCCTTGAAGTCACTCCAGTCAAAGCTGGTGTAGCTCAGGCCGTAGCCGAAGGGATAGATGACCTCCTTGGCATAGTCGTAATCGCCCGCGTTGCCCTGGCCGAGAACGGTGTCCTCGTAGCGGGTTTCATAGTAGCGATAGCCGACGTAGATGCCTTCCTCGTAGGTGACATAGTTGTACTTGGTGATATTGCCGTTCTCATCATAGTAGGCATAGTCGCCAAAGTTCTGTGCGGCCGGGGATGCGGAGGCATCGGCGGCAAAGGTGTCCACCGTGCGGCCGCTGGGGCTGACCTTGCCGGTCAGAATGTCTGCCATGCTGGCACCAATCGTGGGGGCATACAGCACAGACTTGATGTTGGGATAGTCTGCCAGCCAGTCCAGCTCCAGCGCTGCGTTAGAGTTGATAATCAGCACGGTATTATCATAGTTGTCGTTCAGGTATTGCAGGATTTCACGCTCGGTGGTGTCCGGCTCCAGATAGCTGCGAACCTTATCCTCCTGCGTGTCTGCGTGGTTGTACATGGAGCGCGGCATATCGCGGCCCTCGCCTGCCACACGCTTCAGCACATAGACCGGGGTCGTGCCCTGCACGCTGTCCAGCAGGCCGCTCTCGCCCTGCAGAACGGACAGCGGGCACTCATTGATGCGGAAGTCCTCGGCATCGCCGAAGCTGATGGAGCCGCTGGCCAGACCGTAGCCTGCACCGGCACCCGCGCTGTAGAAGTTCCATAGTGTCTCATTCACATTCAACCCGTGGGAGGCAAGTGCCGTGTTCAGCGGAGTGCCGCCGCCCATCAAACCGGCACCTGCATTCTGGTTGCTGTTGGCAGAGAACAGGCTGACGGTCGTACCCTCTGCCAGGGGCAGGCTGCCGTCATTTTTCAGCAGGACAACGCCCTCGCTGTTGATGCGGTCTGTCAGGTCGGCTTCCGCAGCGCCGATATTGACTGCCGTGTAATCAGATGTGTTGTAGTCAAGGTTCAGGCCATCCGTCTGCACCTTGCTGTTATCCCACGACTTCTTGTAGCCCAGCATGGCATTGACCATGCGGGCATACCCGGGCAGGATTACGTTGGCCGCAAACAGCAGAACCGCCATGACAACTGCCAGAACGCCCAGAATAGCGGTGTGCAGTACATGGCCCACGATTTGCAGCGGGGTCAGTTTTTTCTTTTGCATTTGCTTTTTCCTCCTTGCATTCTAAGGCACTGCGCAATCAGTGTCCTTTCGTTGCAGATTCTATTATAATCATTTTTTCCGGAAAAGTTGCTTTTTTGCACAATCTGTTGTTTTTGAAGCATAACTTGCAAAAAAGCCAAAATGCGCAGGCGTTTTCCTGCGCATTTTGGCTAAGTTTTATAGGTTTGTGTTGTGCAAGTTGCTGTTTTTACGCTTTGTTGGCCTTGGCAGCCTTCTTTGCGGCGCGCTTGGCCTTGCGCTCTGCCTTCTTGGCAAGATAGCGCTTGCTGGCCCACAGCGCACGCACCGCCTTGAAGCCGAAGAACCACATCACCGCCACAAAGACCACCAACGCCACGTAGGTATACTGCCATGCCGGGATGATGTTCTTGACCGTGGTATCGGCATCCACACCATTCATTGCGTTGGAGTTGGCCACCGCGTACAGATAGCGGTGCACGGCCGTGCGGGCGTTCTGCATAACCGTTGCAGTCAGCTCGCTGTCATTGAGCGCCCACATATTGTGGGCCGTGTTCAGCCACAGGTCATTGCCCGCAGCCAGACCCTCGCGGATGTCGCAGTAATCAAAGCTGTTGAAGGAGGTCTGGTCGGTAATGACAAAGCCCTTGTAGCCCCACTCACCGCGCAGGATGTTGGTCATAATGCCCTCATGGCCGCCAATCCAGCGGCAGCCGATGCGGTTCATACCACTCATAATGCCCACAGCGCCGCCGTCCACAACGCTCATCTCAAAGGGCTTCAGGTACAGCTGGCGGGCGGCCTGCTCATTGACGAACATCGCACCGCCGATACGGTTGGTCTCCTGGTCATTGAAGGCGAAATGCTTGATGGTGACAATGCCGCCCTTGCTCTGGAAGCCGGCAGTCTCCGCTGCGCCGAACACGCCGGAGAGCAGCGGGTCCTCGGCATAATACTCAAAGTTACGGCCGCTGTTGGCTGCACGGTGGATGTTCATAGCCGGGGCATACCAGACCTGCACCCCGCTGGAGAGGCTGTCCTCGCCCACCAGCTTGCCGCGGCGGGACGCCAGCTCCACATTGTAGGTCGAAGCCAGCACCACCGCAGGCTCATACGCCATGCAGTGCAGGTTTCCGCCCGCCAGCGTGCTGGAAATGCCTGCGGGGCCATCCTTATGTACCGTGCCGGGCGCGCCGATGCTCTCGACCGCCATCGTACCATAGCCTGCATGGCGAATCAGATTGTAGGTGTCCTTCTTGCTCATCTGGCTCAGCAGCGTTTCCCAGCGGGCATCGTCATAGTCCACGCCAATCAGGTCGCACAGCTTCAAGTTGCCCGCCTCATCAAAGGCCGGCATTTCGGCGCTTTCATCCTCCGGGCGGGTAATTTCCAGCGCAGTCAGCACGGCTTCCGGGGCCTCCCAGCTGCCATTCTGGTAGGTGGTCGGCCAGGTGCCGCTCCAGTCGCTGCGGCTCAGATAGGTAAAGTCAGCGTCATAGGTTGCAATGTCTCCATCGGCAAGCTGCGCGGTGACGGCTGCACCAGTTTCCGCCGTTGCAAAGGTTTTGGTATCGGTCTGCGCCTGATTATAGAGCGCGGTCATCGCCGCATTGCCGTCCACCTCTGCGCCCTTGGCGGCCAGAATGTTCTTGGCAGCCTCGTGGGCGTTGGCGGCAGCCGTCAGGTAGTAGTCCCCTGCCTCCAGAATGTAGGTGCCCGCGCCGTAGGCGTCAAAGACCTTCATGGCACTCTTGTCCACATCGATCTGGACGGTCTGGCTTTCGCCGGGCTGCAGAATATCCGTCTTGGCAAAGCCGACCAGCTCCACCGCCGGTTTTTCAATGCGGTTGGCACGGTCATATTCCGTATACGGGTTCTGCAGATACGCCTGCACGACCTCCTTGCCCGCGGCCTTGCCGGTGTTCGTGACGGTAACGTTCAGCGCAAAGCCGTCCGTCGTTTCGGTCATCTTGTAATCCGACCAGCTGAAGTCCGTATAGCTCAGGCCGTAGCCGAAGGGGTACACCACCTGTGCATCGTAGTCAAAATCACCCGCGTTGCCCTGTGCCAGAACGGCATCCTCGTAGCGGGTCTCATAGTAGCGGTAACCGACATAAACGCCCTCGGCGTAGACAATATACTTGTTACCGGCAAACACATCGCTGTTTGTGATGGTGTAGTCGCCCAGATTCGCAGCGGCCGGGGCAGAGGCTGCGTCAGCCGCCCAGGTGTCCACCAAGTGGCCGCTGGGGTTCACCGTGCCGTTCAGTGCCTCGTCGATTGCATAGGCACCCTCCTGCCCCAGTGCGCCCACCCACAGCACAGCATCAATGTCGTATCGGCTGAGCTCCGTCATATTGATGGGGTTGGTCACATTCAGCAGCAGAATCACCTTGTCAAAGCGTTCGGTTGCCATCTGAATCAGGTTGCGCTCCTCCTGTGTGAAGGAGAGGTACTCTGTCGGCAAATCCACGCTTTCACTGCCGCTGCGGCCAATCACCACGATTGCAGCATCATTGTACTGCGCCATGCTGTCAAATTCAGCCTGCGTGTAGGCGCTCTGCGGGGCCTCGTTGGCGGCAAAGCGGCCTTGCCCGGTAATGCTGGGCACTTCCTTTTTATAGGAGGCACCCGCGCCGGTGGTGTAGAAGTCCCACAGCACCGGGTTGACGGTAAAGCCTGCGGCCTCCATAGCCCGCCGCAGGTTGGGCGCAGTGGAGGTGTCCACACTGCCCGCGCCTGCGCCGCCATAGACAAGGTCGGCTGCGCTTTCGCCCAGAAGGGTCACGCTTGCGCCCTTGGCCAGCGGCAGGGCGTCCCCGTTATTGCGCAGAAGAACCATACCCTCCTGCTCAATTTCGCGACAGAGCTGGGCCGAGGCCTCCTGCACCGCCGCGGCGGAGGAATAGTCACTGGTGAAATACTGCGGATTGCTGCCGCCGCTTTTGGCGGTGGTCGGCATTGCTATGGCCATACTGACCATAGCCGAATAGTTGTTGGACAGCGGAATGGCAATCAGGCAGGCAGCCCCCAGCAGCGCAAAGATAAGCGCCAGCAGAATCGCCAATACCCGCCGCACAACGCAGAGGAACGTTTTCATACTTTTTTCTCCTTCTTTTTCGGCCTCGCCGAATTTTGCTTCTTTATAATAGCGTTTTTTTTACAGAAAAAACACAAAAAATACATAAATTGTCGGTTTTGCTTCACAATCTGTCGATTCCGTCGGAGTATGTCAATTTTTATTGGTCATTTTGCCAGTTTTCCGTCTTGCCTGTTTGTGCAATCTGCGCCATCAAAAAAACTCCGGAGCTATCTCCGGAGTTTTTTCACAGTTCATTCTTTTGCGGCAGCAGTACCCGCAGGGTGAACCACTCGTTCTCCCAGTGCAGGGTCACGGTGCCGCCGTGGGTCTCGGCGGCGGCGCGGACGCTTTTTAGGTCATAGCCGCCGTGGCTGCTCTGGCGCGGCAGACCGTCCGGCCCCAGCTCCACCGGCTGGGCGCAGTAGTTTTCAAACCGCAGCATCACAAAGCCGTTCTGGGCGTAGACGGCCACGCGAATCAGCCGCTTTTCGGGGTCCTGCTCGGTCAGCACACTCTCGGTGGCATTGTCCAGCGCCGTGCCGACGATGGTGCATATCTCCCCAGTTGTCAAAAAATTCAGCAGCATGCCGTCTGCCACGCAGGTCAGGTTGATGCCGTGACCACCGCCAACAGCAGTAGGGACAGCGGCTCCCATGCCCCGCGTTGCGGCCAGATTCCGCAGTGGAACTGCCATTCCACGCTGGCGGCGAACTCTGCCACAATAAAGGCGCGGGCGCAGCAGTAGCCCGCCTCCAGTAGGTTCAGCTCCCGCGTAGCCAACAGGTACAGATAAATCCACACGATGGCCGCCGCCATGCAGGGTATCCACCAGAGCAGCGGTACATCGCCGGTCAGGTAGAGGAACGCCGCCAGCAGTGCGCCGCAGCCCGCCGTAATGCCCCAGTACACCGGCTTTGCGGTGCGGGACGGCGCGGCTTGCGCGTAGAGCACCGCGCCCAGAATTTCCGCCAACGCGGTGTAAAGCCGCGGAATATCCGGCAGAATCATGCGCCGCCACCCCCGATATAATCCGCCAGCGCGGCCAGAAACGCCTTGCGCTTGGGGCGGCTGATCTGCAGCTCATGCGGGCCAACCTGCACCGTGTTCTGCTGCACGCCGGACACGTGCGCCAGATTGACCAGATAGCCGCTGTTGCAGCGGACGAAGGCGCTGTTTTCCAGCTTTTCCTCCCACGTTTTCAGGGTGCCGGGGGCGGAAAAATCTCCGTTTTCCGTATAGAAGTTGATGCGGTGGCCATCGCTCTCGATGTAGTAGACCTCGGCGGCGTCCACGCGGCGCATACCGCCGTCCACCGGCACGGCCAGATACTGCCGCGCCCGCCGGGTCAGCTGGCCAACGGCCTTTTGCAGCTGCTGCGAGAACGCAAAGTACGGCACCGGCTTGAGCACATAGTCCAGCGCCCCCACCGCGTATCCCTTGATGGCGTACTGCGCCATATTGGTAATGAAAATCAGCTGCACCTCGCTGTCCATAGCGCGGATACGGCGGGCCGTCTCCATACCGTCCAGCTGCGGCATCTCCACATCCAAAAAAATAATGTCATAGACAGGCCGGTATTCTTCCAGAATTTCCAGTCCATCGGTGAACATCGTCACCTCAAACAGCGTGCCATACTGCCGTGTGCAGCGCTGCACATAGCCTGCCAGCTGTTCGCGGACCGCTGCCTCGTCCTCGACGATTGCAACGCGGATCATGCCAGCTCTGCCTCACAGCGGTCAAGCACGGCGGCGATAACCTGATCCATATCGTAGTATTTGTACTCGCCCAGGCGGCCACCGAAGATAACCTTCGGCTCGACCTCGGCCAGCTTCTTGTATTCAGCGTACAAGGCGCCGTTCTTGGCATCGTTGACCGGATAGTACGGCTCATCGCCGGGCTTCCACTCGGAGGAGTACTCGCGGCTGATGATGGTCTTGGGCAGGTCGTTGCCGTTCTCGTCCTTGCCGAACTCGAACCACTTGTGCTCGATGATACGGGTCCACGGCGTCTCGCGGTCGGTGTAGTTGACCGCAGCATTGCCCTGAAAGCTGGGCTTGTCGAGGAGCTCGTTCTCAAAGCGGACAGAGCGGTACTCTAGCGTGCCCAGCTTATAATCAAAGTAAGCGTCAATGGGGCCGGTGTAGACCACCTTGTCAGCCAGTGCATCCAGTGCAGCCTTGTTTTCCAGATAGTCCGTGTTCAGGCGCACTTCAATGCCGTCCAGCAGGTTGGTAATCATCTTGGTGTAGCCGCCGATGGGGATGCCCTGATACAGCGCGTTGAAATAGTTGTTGTCAAAGGTCAGGCGCACAGGCAATCGCTTGATGATGAAGGCGGGCAGATCCTTGCAATCGCGGCCCCACTGCTTCTCGGTGTAGCCCTTGATGAGCTTCTCATAGATGTCGCGGCCCACAAGGGAGATGGCCTGTTCTTCCAAGTTCTTCGGCTCGCCGGTGATTTCTTTGCGCTGCTCCTCAATTTTGGCGGCAGCCTCCTCCGGTGTGACCACACCCCACATCTTATTAAAAGTATACATATTGAAGGGCAGCGAGTAGAGCTCGCCCTTGTAGTTGGCAACCGGCGAGTTGGTAAAGCGGTTGAACTCCGCAAACTGGGTGATATAATTCCAGACTTTTTTGTTGTTGGTATGGAAGATATGTGCGCCGTACTTGTGGACGTTGATACCCTCGATGTTCTCGGTGTAGATATTGCCCGCAATGTTGGGGCGCTTATCAATCACCAGCACGCTCTTGCCGTGTGCCTTTGCCTCATGCGCAAAGATAGCGCCGTACAGGCCGGAGCCGACTACCAGATAATCATACATATCGCTGTTCTCCTATATTTCAATTTGCTGTGCAGATAGTTTGAAATCAGTATACCACGATTTGTATGAAAAGTCCATGTTGCGGCACCATTTTTATCCCCTTGTCCCATAATCAGCGCATTGGAACCACCCCCTAAAGTGAATCCAAAAAAGAAATCGCTGCAGTCGGAATCGCATCGTCTGGCAGTGAGCTGGGAACAGCGTTGGTTATGTTGACTGCCTGCAGCTCTTCCCGCACCACCTTGCGGATGCTTTTCTCCAGCTTATTTGTCTGTTCTGCCGTAAGGATGCTCTGTACCAGAAACTCTTTGCGTTTGGCTGGCGGCATCTGCTGCAGCAACGCCCACGCGCGGCGGTGTTGCGGTTCATTGAGGTTCGGGCGGAAAACATATTGCGGTCGTTTCATACCTCGGTATTGTACCAACAAACCGCCATTGAGGAATTGGCGAGCCTTTTTTGACAGCTCTCTCCCCTTCTGATATAATTTGCTCTTGATTGTCGCCTCCAAATTACGAGGGAG
>ERZ1673697.521-NODE-521-length-58462-cov-41.000360_pt1 | contig 58462 bp, 47 predicted proteins | sample MGYA00580227_ERZ1673697 | MGnify/ENA primary metagenome ERZ1673697 (study PRJEB41218, sample SAMN15661759) | gut metagenome | host: Homo sapiens | place: Canada: London | collected 2015-08-20/2019-03-30 | study: EMG produced TPA metagenomics assembly of... | reverse complement strand
CGTTTTTATTCCACCAGCAAAGCTGGTGGTTGTCGCTCGCTCAAGCTACCCAAAATAAAGAAGGCCGCCGCACAGGAAACTGTGCAGCGGCCTTCTTCTGGTTGCGCCAGCAGGAGTCGAACCTACGATGGGGGAGTCAAAGTCCCCTGCCTTACCGCTTGGCGATGGCGCATCATGCAAAACAGTATAGCATATTTTCCGCTGTTCCACAAGAGGTGCGCCGCATTTTTGCAGCTTTTTCTGTGCGCTGTCTGCCGCATTTGCGGCGGTTTGGGTCGGTTTTTGGGCTTTGCGGCCGGGGCCCTGCGTTTTCCATATCCTTCCATGTTTTTACGAAAGGCAAGTTTTGCGGGATGCGTTTTTCAAAAAACACAGTCCGCAGGGGGCACAAGATTCATATTGCAAAGGTGAGATTTATTTTTTCCTGATTTTTCTTATTATTTTCTCAAAAGACTGTATTTTTTGTTGCGGTTCTGGTACACTGGATGTGATAAAAATAAGTTGAAGAAACTACGCCGATGTCCGGGCTGTCCCCGGGCGGGGCAGTGTCTCCATCTTTGTGAAGGAAAGCGAGGGGTCTCATGAAAAAATTCCTGAAAACGCTGGTGGTCGGGCTTTGCCTGTTCACGCTGCTGTGCTGCGCACTGCCGGCTGCATTTGCTGCCGACAAAACTTCAGGGAGCAAAAAGGAAGAGAACGTGTACGCCATTGGTATGGATGCCCAGGGCGGCATCTGCTCCACCGTGGTAACCTACACGAACCTGTCCGGCAAACTGGAGAGCACGCCCGAGCAGCCTACCATGACGGGCTACACCTTTGACGGCTGGTACACCGAGCCGGTGGGCGGCAGCAAGGTGACCACCTCCACCGTGTTCACCTCCGACGCCACCATCTACGCCCACTGGACTGCCAAGGTCGGTACTTCTACCGTGCCGCAGCCCACCACCCAGCCTGCCGTCCAGTGGCAGAAGTATGTAGGCCCTGCCCTTGTGGCCGGTGCCCTGCTTACCACCCTGCTGGTCGCCACCATGCTCTGAACACTGCTGTAAACACAATGACACTATTGAAGAAAGGGATCTTACCATGACTACTTCTACCATGAAAATGCCCGCCAGCTATTCCAGCATCGAAGCCGAGGAGATGACCTATCTGGACGGCGGCACCAGCAACGCTTATCAGGCCTTCCTGGACGTTGGCAAGGTGTTCAACTACATTGCCCGCATCTTCTCCGGTGCAAGCTCCATCATCAACAATGTTAACGTCATCTACCAGTCCTTTGTATCGCTGAACAGCCTGCTGGGCAGCTTCGGCAAGTAAAAGCATCACCCCAAAGTTCAGATCCGGGAGCCGCGCTTTTTTCGAAAAGTGCGGCTCCCGTTTTTCGTACACACTGTAATTCAGTACATTACTGCGCAGCACTTCACGTTCCAGAATTGTGAACAACTTTTTAAGTTTTTGGGGGGTCAGTGGCCGTTTTTTGGACATTTTTAATATATAAAGCAAAAAAATGCGATATTTTTTCAGCTTTATCTCTTGATTTTGTATCTGATTTGTTATATTACTGTTACAGTGGGTGTGCTAGAATAAGGTTGTTTATAAAATGCCCTTCAGACCGCGTAAAAAATCGTGGCGGCAAGCGTTTTTTCAGGTATTTTTGTTAAGTAATTTCGTAATCTTCGAAAACCTTTTCGTTCTTTATGATTTGGGAGTATGTACACAAATGGCAGATCGTGAACTGCGGCGGATGCACCGCGCTGAACTGATAGAGATCATCTATGCGCTGAAGCAGAGCGAGGACCAGCTCAAGGCGCAGAACGCCGCGCTTACCGCGCAGCTGCAGGACCGGCAGCTACGGCTGGAAAGCGCCGGTTCCATCGCGCAGGCCGCGCTGGAGCTGAACAACGTGTTCGCCGCCGCGCAGGCCGCCGCCGATGACTATCTGCACTCGGTGCAGGCCAGTCTTGCGGACACCAACGCCACCGCCGCCAATACCCTTTCGCAGGCGCGCAGCGAGGCCAAGCGCATTCTGGAGCAGGCACAGGCAGACGCCGACAGCCTGAAAGCGCAGGCGCAGCAGGAATGCGACGCCATGACCGCCGCCGCCGCGCAAAAACGCACCCAGACCGAGGCCGACTGCAAGGCCATGGTAGAGCGCGCCGAGCAGGAGGTGCAGCAGCGCTGGCAGGCATTTGACCACAAGGCCAACGAGCTGCTGGACCAGTACCGCAGCACAGACGGCCTGCCTTCGGAGGAAACATGAAAAAACGCGATATCCGGTTCGCTTCCATCCCTTCCACCGAGGAAGTGGCCGCAGAACGTGAGCGTCTTGCGTACCAGAGCCGCTACCAGCGGGTGCTGCGCAGTACGATCTATATTCTGGTGGTGGTGGCCGCAGCAGCCGTGCTGCTGGCTACGCTGTTTCTGCCGGTGCTTCAGGTCTCCGGCGACAGCATGTACCCTACATTAAATGATAAAGACATTATCCTGCTGGTAAAATCCAACCACATTGAAAACGGCGAGCTGTGCGGGTTTTACTGGCAGAACAAGCTGCTGCTCAAGCGCATCATCGGGCAGCCCGGTGATGTGATCGATATGGACGTGAACGGCGTAGTCTCGGTAAACGGCGTGGCGCTGGACGAACCCTATGTGGACGCGCTGACCGTGGGCGAATGCGACATCCGGTTCCCCTATCAGGTGCCGGAAAACCGTTACTTCGTGCTGGGCGACCACCGTGCCACCTCCATCGACAGCCGCAGCAGCGTGATAGGTTGCGTTGAAAAAAGCCAGATCGTGGGCAGGGTTTTCCTGCGGATATGGCCCTTGTCCAGCTTCTCGTTGATCCATTGACCCCGGGAGGAGGTATTTCGTTATGAACGACATTCTTAAAACGTACATGGAGCGGTTCCGCGAGAACCGGCACACCCTGCGGCGCTACACCGCATTTGTGCTGGCACTTGCCATGATCACCACCCTGTTCGTCAACTGGCAGCTGCATGGCGTGGGCATCTCGATGACCGCGCAGTACCAGTGCGGCTAGGAGGAGCACACCCACACCGCGGATTGCTACACCAAGGTGCTCACCTGCGGTTACGAGGAAGGCGAGCTTGAAAATGCGGACGAGGTGGCCGCCGCTGCTGCCACCAGCCAGCCCACCGTTGAGGCTGAGCCCGCGCCGCTGGCACTGGAGCCGCAGATCGAGTTTGTGCCCCACGAGCACACCGAGGACTGCTACACCGAGGTGCAGACCCTGACCTGCATGGAGGAAGAGCACGTCCACGGTGACGACTGCTTCGACCCCGAGGACGGCACCCTGATCTGCGAGAAATTTGAGCATACCCACGATGAAAACTGCTATACCACCGAGTACGAGCTGACCTGTGGACTGGAAGAGGGCGAGCTTGTGGAGCAAGTGGTGGAGCCCACCCAGAGCGCCGAGCTGGCGGCTATGGCTGTGGCCGAGCCTGTGGCACTGGAGCCGACGGTGGACACCGTGGAGCCCATCTACCACCACCACACTGACGCCTGCTACGAGGAAGTGCTTACCTGCCCCCTGCCGGAGCATCACCACACCGTAGCCTGCCTGAGCGACACCTCCGCCGACGTTGAGACCCCCGAAGAGTGGCAGGCCGCCAACGCCGAGGCCGTGATGACCGGCAACTGGGACGAGGACCTGCTCAGCGTGGCAAAGACCCAGCTGGGCTACGAGCAGAGCGAGAAAAACTTCGAGATCGACCCCGCAGACGGCGTGACCCTGCACTACTACTCCCGCTACGGCCAGTCTTACGGCAACCCCTACGGCGAGTGGGACGTGATGTTCCTCTCCTACTGCCTGAAGTACGCCGGTATCCCCCAGAGCGCCATCCCGCAGGAGGCCAGCGTGCTTGCCCTGCGCAGCTCCATGAGCGACATGGATTGGCTGCTGGACGGCGAGGACGGCAGCGCCGCCAATGTGGGCGACATCGTTATTTATAATAAGTACGTCACCCGCACCGTGGCTGTGGACAGCAGCGCCGATGGTGCAGCGGACGATCTGGACGACCTGTTCAGCATGGACGCTGAGGGTGAGAACGGCGCAGAGCTTGAAACTTCCGGCGCTTCTGCGCTGGATACCGCCCCCGCCGCCGAGGACGCCCCCGCTGCCGACAGCATGATCACCCCCGATCTCCCCGACACCGCCAACCCGGAGCAGCCCGCCGCAAAGCCGGTGGACAGCACCGGCACCTCTGCATCCGGCGCGGACACCCTTATCCCCAGCGTGGCATCCCCCGCTGCCGAGCCGCAGACCACCACCGTGACTGACGCTCAGCCCGTGGAGACCGTGGGCATCGTGAGCGAGGCGGACGAGAACACCCTGACCGTCATCTCCGGCGACGTGGACGGCAAGGTGGCTGAGGTCACCCTTTCCAACGCCGAGGTTCTGGCCGTGGTGGATGTTGCCGCCGCCCAGTACGCAGACGAGATGCTCTCCTCTGCCGTTGACGGCGCACTGAAAGCCCCCGATATGCTTACGCTGGCGGGTGAGCCCACGACCGTAAGCACCACGACCGTTGGCTCTGCCTTGGACGGTACTAATTATGTTACTGATTTCAAGATTCAGAAGCAGCAGGGCAGCCAATACGTTGATGTTGCCACCAGCGTTGTCACTGACCAAATGCACGGCTACCTTGAACTGAAGGATATTCCGGCTCAGGACATTGCAAGCCATGACTACAAGGTTAAAGTAGCTTTGCCGGAGGCTTTTGACTTGCAGAGCGTTGCTTCGGAAACTGGCGACTTGATCGATCCGAACTATACCGGTCCAAAGGGCAGCGTTTGTGGCACCTACCAGTTTGTAAAGGAAAACGGTAAGTGGTACGTCCTGTTCACCTATGACCGTGATTTTATTCATCAGGATCAGGTGTCGAATACCACCAAGGTCAGAAGTACAGTCAACTTTGATTTCCGGTGGGACCAAACCAAGGTCACGACCGGCGGGAGCAATGAGTTTAAGGTCAACGAAAAAGCAAAGGTCACCATTTATATTAAGCGCGAAGAAAGCACCACGCCCGGCGAGGAAAAGAAATTCAGTCTGGATAAACAATCTGCCGGGCTTAAGTACGACGGCAAGAATGCTTACGTTGATTACACTGTAAAACTTACCCTGAAGGAGGACAGAGCAGCCCCCCTGACGCTGACCGATACACTCACAAATCCGTCCGGGGTCACCTTCGACTATGTTGACACCTTCCCCCAAGTTACTGGCCCGGATGGTTCTGCGCCCGACATTTCTTGGGCAGATACCACAGGTAGTACGGGCAAAATGATCACCTTGGGCACTAGTGGTCAGACCCTGCAAAAGGGCACCTATACCATCACTTACCGCGTCAAGGCTGATAATTTTGGCAGCACAAGTTACAACGGGGACTATTTAAAAAACTTTATCAAATTTGGTGATGATGTAGAAGGTACTTCCACCTCTATCAAAACAAAGGATATTGAAAAATCGGGCAAGCTCAGCAAAGACGGCGAGATCATCACATGGACTGTCAAGATCAACAACGGTGACGTCATGCGTTATCTGCCTAGCAACGCTAAATTTACCGATACGATCGACACAGATCAGGAATTTGTTGCCGGTTCTTTCAAGGTCACAAAGACCGATGCAGACGGCAACAAGACCAAGCCCACAGCATCAGATGTCTACGACAGCACAAACAAGACCCTCACCTACCAGCTTGCGGAAGGCTTCAACAAGTATGAGATCACCTACCAGACAAGGGTCACAAAAGCTATCCCTCTGACCGGTCTGGATGTCAAAAACACCGGCAATCTGGAGGGCGATGGGCTGGACAGCAGCTCTGAAGGTACTGTCCACATCGACTCGGATGTTCTTACCAAAGAGGCAGTTGGTGAGCCGACTAATAATGGTACAGAGGCCACCATGCAGTGGAAGAGCACCATCAAACCGACAAATGTCAGCAGCTATATTTACTACGATTATAGCGGTACCGTGCAAGAAGATGCAACCGGTAAAAAATGCAAGGCGCAGGAGATCGACCTTGCCTCTATTGTGGTAAAGGACAAGGATGGGAATTCTGTTTCCGTTACGCCCGTCGCATGGAACTCCGGTGAAAGAGATGATTACGGCACGGATCTGGGTCTGTTTAAGATAGACTTTACAGACATTACTGCACCCGGTCCAATGACCATTACCTACACAACAAAATGCACTATCGTCCAGCAGCTGCCAAGCTACGGTGCAACGGTCAAGAACCACTGCCGCATCAATAATGGCACTGTGGCAACCGCTGAGCAGAAAATTACAAAAGGCTCTGACACGATAAGTTACTTCTATAAGTATGCTGGTGATTGTAATTGGACGAACATTCAGAGCGGCAGCGGCAGTACTACCCTGCAGCCCGGCCAAAAGCTGCCTTGGACGATCGAGCTCAACGCGGAGGGAGTGCTGAAATGGGAAAATGACACCAAATGGGTCATTACCGATACCATTCCCCGCGGTCTGGTTCTGGACGAAAGCAGCGTTCAAATCAAGAACTATGGCGTTGCCCTGCCCGCTACATCTACAGTCACCAAAAACGCAGACGGAACCACCACGCTGGTAATCACCATGTTGCCGGAGTCGTTCAGTTATACAAATAACGATGTGACTGAGATCCGCAAGCAAATCAATATCACCTACGACACTACGCTGGATCCTAAATGTACCGACATCTGGAATGACAATACCGCATCGTTTAAGAACGTTGCCAAGTTCGAGCGCAATGGCCATAAGATAGGTGATACCTCCTTTACCGAAACAGTTACGCGCAGAGTTGTTGGCAAGAGCGGTACTTTTGACGAAACCACCGGTCTTTTGACCTATCAGGTCAAGCTGAACCCCTACGGTGCAACGCTGAACAATGGCACCGACATGGATCTGCAAGACGTCATGACCGTGCCCTCTGATTTGTGGGCTGATGGGTCTGATACCAAGCGTGTAACGCTGGAAGGCATCTCTGTTTTTGATGCCAAGCTGCAGGCAGATGGTACGCTGGAAGCAACCACATGGCGTGCAGACCTTACCTGTGTAGCCGGAAATAACGTTGACACGTCCACCTACTATTTCAAGTACAGCAGCGATAACAGCCACCAGCTTAAGGCATGGACAAAGGTACCCGATAGCACCCCGCTTGTGCTGGTTTTCCATTACCGAGTTAATACGGAAGGTCTGGTTAAAGGCATTACCTTCACCTTTGAGAACACTGCAAAACTGAATGGCAAGTGGAGCTATGAGGATTCGAACACCAAATTTACTTCCAGTTCGGGAGCTTCTGCCGGTATCGACTTCAACTCCAACCGCTTGACCATCGTCAAGTACTCCGGCACGCCAGACAAGGTTCTGCCCGGTGCAGAGTTCCGTCTGGAAAAGTATGACGGAACCAGTTGGGTCAAGGTCGATGAGTACACGACCAACACCAGCGGCAACGTAACGCTTGGCAGTCTGGACGTTAACACCTTCTATCGCTTGAAGGAGACGCAAGCGCCTGATGGTTATCGGACACCGAATAATTCCCATTATTTTGTAATTTCTGACAATAGTCACAGCTACACGGCCTCTGACGTTCCCAACTTTGAGAGTACAGACACCTTTAGCGAGTACAAGTTGGCTGAAGGGCAGACGTTTGGCAGCTTCTACTACTACTGCGAAAACACCCCCAATGACAACTCCGGCTACGAGCTCCCCTCTACCGGTGGCACCGGTACACTCCCGTACACAGCCGTGGGCGGCACTATGATGCTGTCTGCGCTGGCATATAGTATTATCCATCGCAAGCGCAGACGCGAAGGGAGGGTAGATGACTAAACTGCACTTCCCTGCCGGACGCCCGGGGCTGAGCCCCCGCCCGCCCAGCGCAAAGTTTACGCGATAGACCGAACAAAAACACCCCCTCCCCCCCTGTACAAAAACACAGGGGGCGGCAAGGGGCAAAAAAGAAAGGGGCTTTTTCCATGAAAAAAGCAATGAAGAAACTCATGGCTGCGCTGCTGGCAGTTGCTATGGTTTGCGCCATGGCGATCCCGGCGTTTGCGGCGGGTGGTACTACTACCGCTAGTACTACTAACACTCTTACGATTCACGGTTCTACTACAGGCCGCGCCTATGAAGCCTATCAGGTGTTTAAAGGTAAGCTGAACAGCAGCGGCGTTCTGAGCGACATCCAGTGGGGTGACGGCGTTAAGGGCGATGATATTCTCGCGGATAGCAGCAACCTGCCCGCTTCTCTGCAGGGCGCTACTACACCCGCTGAACTCGCTGCCAAACTCGAAGCTGTCACTGCCGCCGCCGATGTTGACGCCTTTGCCAAGGTTGTTGGTAACCATCTCAGCGCTGTAAAGTACAATTCCGCTGTTTCTACTGGTACCGATTATACTATTGGCGGCTTGACTGACGGCTACTACTTCATCAAGGAGAGCACAACTTCTACCCTGCCCGAAGGTGCTACCTACAGCCGTTATATGCTGAGCATTCTGAAGGACGAAACGATCAATACAAAAGACACCTCTGTCACGCTCAACAAGCAAATCTATCACAATGATACCGATAGCTGGGGTGTTGTGGGCGACAACCAGATCGGTGATACCGTTAAGTTCCGCACCATTACCACTGTTCCCGACGTTACCGGTTACACCTCCTATACCTATAAGATCCACGATACGATGTCTAATGAACTGACCTCTAACGTCAATAGCAAAGATGACATTACCATCAAAATTAACAATGACGATTCTACAATTCTGGATTCTCAGTATTATGAGGTTGATGTCAGCGGAAACACCTTTACCGTTACTGTTAAGATCATCGAAGCCGTTAAGGCTGGTGTAATTGACGGCGATGATGAGCTCTACACTTATTACTCCGGTGTTCTGAATGAATCCGCTAAGATTTACGATGAAGGCAACCAGGATAACGAAGCATATCTGGAATACAGCAACAATCCTACCGATGGTGGTACTGGCAATACCCCTAAAAAGAAGGTTTATGACTGGACCTTCAAGGTTGATGTGACCAAGGTTGATGGCCAAACTCCCACCAAAACACTGGAAGGCGCTGTGTTCGTTCTTTCCGATAGCAAAGATTTGAAACTGGCGACTGATGAGAACGGCAATCCTACTGATACGAGCAATCTGATTCCGCTTGTAGCGGGTTCCAATGGCGTTTACACGGTTTCCAAAACTTCCACAGCTTATACCATGACCACCCCTGTAGGCGGCAAAATCTCCATCAAAGGTCTTGATGACCATAAGGAATATTATCTGTACGAGACTAAAGCACCCGACGGCTACAACACTCTGACCGAGCCGGTGAAGTTCAAAGTCAACCAGCTTGATGATAACGCTTACGAAAACGGCGGTGCCAAAATTAAGAAGAGCAATATGCCGACTGTCAAGGTCAACGGTACGGACAGCGCCAGTGTGGCATTTGATGTCAAGAACAACCACGGCACTACCCTGCCCGGCACCGGCGGCATCGGCACCACCATCTTCTATGTGGTCGGCGGCGGCCTGATGGTTGCAGCAGCCGTCCTGCTCATTACCAAAAAGCGCATGGAGAACCACTAAGCTCTCCTTTTCCCCTGCACAGAGCGGGGCTGTAAAGCCCCCTGCTCTGATCCTGAAACTATAACGTTAGGGAGTAGCCCATGAAAAAGAACAAAAGCACCATTATATTGATCCTCGTCTTTTTCGTGGGTCTATCCGTGATGTTATACCCCACTATCAGCGATTACGTCAACCAGCGCAACCAGTCCCGCGCGGTGGCAAGCTACGCGCAGGACGTGGACAAAATGACCGATGCGGATTACAGCGCCTACTTTGACGCCGCCGATGCCTTTAACGCACAGGTGGCCGCCAACGAAAACGCCCTTTACCGCCCGGATCAGCTTACCGGCTACAACGAAACGCTGGATATTACCGGCACCGGCATTATGGGTTACATCACCATTTCCAAAATCGGCGTGGAGCTGCCCATCTACCACGGCACCAGCGACAGCGTATTGCAGATCGCCGCAGGCCACTTGGAGGGCACCAGCCTGCCGGTGGGCGGCGCGTCCACCCACGCGGTCATCTCGGCGCACCGCGGCCTGCCCAGCGCAAAGCTGTTTACCAACCTCGACCAGCTGGAAGTGGGCGATACCTTTACCATCACCGTGCTGGACCGAGTGCTCACCTACGAGGTGGACAAAATCTCCATCGTGCTACCCACCGAGACCGATGAGCTGAAGATCGCCGAAGGCAAGGACTACGTCACCCTGATGACCTGCACCCCCTACGGCATTAACACCCACCGCCTGCTGGTGCGCGGCCGCCGCGTAGAGACCCCGGATCAGTACAAGCACCTCCGCGTTACCGCCGAAGCGCTTAAAATTGAACCCATTATTGTTGCGCCCATCATGGCGCTGCCCATGCTGCTGATCTTGCTGATCGGTATGCTGATTTCCACACGCAAACCCAAGAAAACGAGAGGTGAAGAACATGAAAAGCATTGATCTGCGTCATCGTCTGGCGGCTGTGCTGCTGGCTATGTGCCTTGTGGTATGCTGCGCCCTGCCGGCGTTTGCCACCAGTGCCAACATTGTGCTGGGGCGTCTGGGCTCGCTCCATGTCCGTCTGTACGACACCCACAACGATGTGCCCCTGCGCGGCGGCGAGCTTACCCTGTATCAGGTGGCCTCCGTCAAGCGCACCAACGGCAACCTGTACTTTGACTATACCGGCGATTTTACGGGCTGCGATGTCGTGCTGGGCGATCTTTCCGACAGCACGCTGGCAGACCGGCTGGTAAAGTATCTGCCCGCTGTGCCCGCCATTGCCGCCCAGCAGGACGTGAACGAAGAGGGCTATGCCAACATTACCAAGCTGCCGCAGGGTCTGTACTTGGTCGTGCAGACCGAGGCATCCCACGGCTACGAGGCCATCAAGCCCTTCCTTGTGTCCATCCCCATGCCCGATGGCGACAACTGGATCTACGATGTGGACGCCACCCCCAAGGTAGGCGCTACCATCCCGGAAACGCCGGACACCCCCGACACCCCGGATGTGCCTGACACGCCGCCGGATACGCCCGACACACCGGACACTCCCGATCTCCCGGAGCAGCCGGACACCCCGGATAATCCGGTAAGCCCGGACAGCCCCGATAGCCCGGTAAGTCCCGGCAACCCGGACAATCCCGTAAGCCCCGAGAACCCGGATAAACCTGTTCTGCCCCAGACCGGCCAGTTGAACTGGCCCGTGCCGGTGCTGGCCTGCAGCGGCGTGCTGCTGTTTGCCGCAGGCTGGGTGCTGAACCGTCAGGGCAAAAAGGAAAACTGACTTTGCGCTCCTTTCTTTTCGGCACAGCGTGGCGTTGTGTACCGAATTTGCTCCCCCGCAAGGGGGAGCATTTTTTGTGCCCTTCCCCTGCCGGGCGCAGCACGATTTTGAATGCGCTCCGCGTTGCTCTGCGCATAATCAGCGGAAAATATATTTTTAAATTTGCAATTCTGGAAAATCTGCGGATTTTCCAGAATTGCCTTTTCACGGGTGGGGTTTAGGCACGAACCCTCTCAGGCATCTCGCTTTGCTCGATGCCAGCTCCCCCGAAGGGGGAGCTTTTTGGGTGGAGTTGGCGAACGCAGTGAGCCTGAGGGGGTACACGCAAAAGAGCCGCTGTACAAAAAGTACAGCGGCTCTTATTTTATGCAATCTGTATTAGGTTTTTACTGCTGCTGGGCGGCCCTTTTGGCTTCCAGAGCCAGAATGGCGTCGCGGCGGCTCAGGTTGATGCGGCCCTGCTGGTCGATGTCGGTCACCTTGACCACGATGGCATCGCCCACGGCAACCACGTCCTCTACCCGCTCCACGCGCTTGGTGTCCAGCTTGGAGATATGCACAAGGCCTTCCTTGCCCGGGGCGATCTCCACAAAGGCACCAAAGTTCATCAGGCGGGTCACCTTGCCCTTGTAGATGGCACCGATCTCGGGGTCCTCCACAATGGTCTTGATGGTAAAGATGGCGCGCTTTGCGTCTTCCTGATCCACGGCGGAGACGAACACATGGCCGTCCTCCTGCACGTCGATCTTGCAGTTGCAGGTAGCGCAGATATCCTGAATGACCTTGCCGCCCTTACCGATCACGTCCTTGATCTTGTCGGTGGGGATCATCATGCTGAACATCTTGGGTGCCCAGCGGCTCAGCTCCTGACGGGGCTCGGCGATCACCGGCTTGATGATCTCGTCCAGAATATACAGCCGGCCCTTGCGGCACTTCTCGAAGGCCTCGGCAATGATGTCGTAGGTCAGGCCGTCGATCTTGATGTCCATCTGGATGGCGGTGATGCCCTTGCGGGTGCCGCCAACCTTAAAGTCCATATCGCCGTGGAAGTCCTCCACGCCCTGAATGTCCAGCATGGTCATCCAGCGCTCGCCCTCGGTGATCAGGCCGCAGGAGATACCGGCAACCGGAGCCTTGATGGGCACGCCAGCGTCCATCAGTGCCAGCGTAGAGCCACAGATGGAAGCCTGAGAGGTGGAGCCGTTAGAGCTGAGCACCTCGGACACGCAGCGGATGGTGTAGGGGAACTCCTCCAAGGAGGGCAGCACCGGCACCAGAGCACGCTCGGCCAGTGCGCCGTGGCCGATCTCGCGGCGGCCGGGGCTGCGCGGTGCGCGTGCCTCGCCCACAGAGTACGGCGGGAAGTTATAGTGGTGGATATAGCGCTTGGTCTGCTCATCGGTCAGATCGTCCATCAGCTGGTTGTCCTTGGTGCCGCCCAGCGTGCAGGTGGTAAGCACCTGCGTCTGGCCACGGGTGAACATACCGGAGCCGTGCACACGGGGCAGGATGCCCACCTCAGCGGCCAGCGGGCGGATCTCGTTGATGCCGCGGCCGTCCACGCGCTTGCCCTCATCCAGCAGCCAGCGGCGCACCACGAACTTCTGCATCTTGTAGCTTACCAGATCCAGATCGGCGGCGGACAGGTCGGGGTATTCCTCGGCGATCTTGTCCATGATGGGCAGCAGGGCTGCGTCACGCACGTTCTTGTCGTCGGTGTCCATAGCAGCCTTGAAGTCATCCAGGTACTTGTTCTGGATGGCGTGGAACACGTCCATGTCCAGACCCACCACCTGGAAGTCGATCTTTGGCTTGCCGCGCTCGGCCACGATCTTGTTGATGAACCCGATGATCTTCTTGATCTCAACGTGTGCGGTCTTGATGGCGTTCAGCATGGTGTCCTCGTCCACCTCGTTGGCGCCGGCCTCGATCATCACGATCTTATCCATAGTGGCGGCAACGGTCAGGGCAAGGTCGCTCACCTTGCGCTGCTCCTGCGTGGGGTTCAGCACGATCTCGCCGTCAACCAAGCCCACCTGCACGCCGCCGATGGGGCCGTTCCACGGGATATCGGACACGGCGGTCACCAGAGAAGCGCCGATCATACCGGCGATCTCGGGGCTGCAATCCGGGTCAAGGCTCATGACGGTCATGGTGATGCACACGTCGTTGCGCATCTCCTTGGGGAACAGCGGGCGCATGGGGCGGTCCACCACGCGGCTGGTCAGGATGGCGCGCTCGCCGGGGCGGCCCTCACGGCGCATAAAGCTGCCGGGAATGCGGCCTGCGGCGTAGAGCTTTTCCTCGTACTCCACGTTCAGCGGGAAGAAATCCACGCCCTCGCGGGGCTTGGGGCTCATGACCACGTTGCACATCACGCAGGTCTCGCCGTAGCGGATCAGTGCGCTGGCATTGGACAGGCCACACATCTTGCCCATTTCAACCTTGAACGGGCGGCCGGCCAGCATGGTTTCGTAGACCTTGAAGTTGTCAAAGGTCTCTTTGCGGGAACCAAATTCGATTGCCATTGTTTCTGCCTCCTTGTTTTTCGGATCGTTCTATCCAAAAAGCCGTGGCGTGCGCATTATAGCAATAAATCCAGCGTCCCTGCCCGCAGGCACGGGCGTTCGATTTACTGCTGCAATACGCTGCCACCGCTATTTTGTGCGCATGGGATACATGGAGCTATACATAAAGCAAAGGGCAGGTACCATTGCGGTACCTGCCCTCCGTTAAAATTACTTACGCAGACCCAGAGTTGCGATCAGAGCACGGTAACGCTCGATGTCCTTCTTCTGGAGATAAGCCAGCAGATTGCGGCGACGGCCAACCATCTTCAGCAGACCGCGGCGGCTGTGGTGATCGTTAGGGTTCTTCTTCAGGTGCTCGTTCAGCTCGTTGATGTGAGCGGTCAGCAGAGCGACCTGAACCTCGGGGGAGCCAGTGTCCTTCTCGGTCAGAGCGACTTTGGCCATAACTTCCTGCTTATTCATAATACAGTACCTCTTTCAAGTAATTTATCTGCCTATGGCACAGCGGCGGGAAACGGTTCTCCCAAAAGCGGGCATACTCCCAGCCCCGTGCCACGGTAACAGATACAGTATACCAGATTGCACAGCAGATTGCAAGAAGATTTTTGTCCGCAAGCCTTAATTTTTTACAATGCCGCCCCAGTACAGCTGCACCTCCGGCAGCTTCTTTTTGCGCAGCAGAAACACGGTGGGGATCAGGTACACCGCCACCGACAGCAGCCGCGAAGCATCGTAGCCGCTTACGCTCTCGGCCACGCTGGTGGTGCCGTACAACCCGCCGATGAGCATGGCGGCAATGTCCATGGCGCTGTGCAGGAACACCGTCACCCACAAATTGCCGGTGCGGAAGTAGATGGCGGCCAGCATCACGCCCAGCGAAGCCGCAAACACGCACTGCATCAGCACGCCAAAAGGCGCCGAACCGAGCAGGTTGCTCAGGTGCGCCGCGCCGAACAGCACGCCGGACACAAGACAGGCTTTCCACACCCCGGCGCGGGCGGTGCCGTAGCGCTCCAGCAGGGTCTGGGCAATGATGCCCCGGAACACCAGCTCCTCGGCCACGCCCACAAAGATCATGTTCAGCAAAAAGGTCAGGATGCGGGGCAGCGGCAGCAGCGGCGTGTCCGGGCGGCCAAAAGCCAGCGTCCCAAAAAACGTGTACCCGATGAAGAACAGCGGGTACATCCCCACCAGCAGCCCGTTCAGAAAGCCGCAGCCGCGCCGGCGCAGCAGATCCAGCCTGCCGGTGCGGGTCAGCAGCAAAAGTGCCACCGCCAGCCCGACAGCTTCCTGCACAGAGCCAAACAGATAGCCGTCCATGGTGTCAAAGTCCGCACCTGCCGCTGCCAGCACGATGGTAGCCAGCAGGCTGAACACGACCATGCTGCCAAGGAACAGCACCTCGGACAGGATACAATAAAGAATGGGGTGCGCGGTGCGCAGCCGTTTGAGCATAAGTACAGCCCTCCCTATCAATGATAGCCCTATTCTACCACGATTCCCCCAAAAGCGATAGGGCGAAAATAAAGCGTGCTGCCGGGGTATCGGGGAACTGTGAACGGCCTGCAGCATCTTTTTACAGAAAGTTCATGTAAAAGTGGGCTAAAATAGCCTTGCAGGTTTGACGTGTCTGCCGCTTTGGTGTATCATATACTTGTATTGTTATGCGCGATCCCGGGCGCATCACAGCCCGATTTTTAAGATTTATGAGGTGTGACCTATGTCCCTTGTTGAAAAACTTTTTGGCAGCTTCTCTGACCGGGAGCTGAAAAAGGTAAATCCCATCACCAAACAGGTGCTGGCGCTGGAGCCCAAGTATCAGGCCATGTCCGATGCCGACTTGCAGGCGCAGACTGCCGCCTTTAAGCAGCAGCTGGCCGAGGGCAAAACGCTGGATGACATCCTGCCGGATGCCTTTGCCGTCTGCCGCGAGGCCGCATGGCGTGTGCTGGGCATGAAGCATTTCCCCGTGCAGGTGACCGGCGGCATTGCCCTGCACCGCGGCGATATTGCCGAGATGCAGACCGGTGAGGGCAAGACCCTTGTGGCTACCCTGCCCGCCTACCTGAACGCCCTGACCGGCGAAGGGGTGCACATCGTTACCGTCAACGACTATCTGGCCAAGCGCGACAGCGAGTGGATGGGCAAGCTCTACCGCTGGCTGGGGCTGACCGTTGGTCTGATCGTGCAGGGCATGGACGGCGATGCCCGCCGGGATGCCTACAACGCCGATATCACCTACGGCACCAACAATGAGTTCGGCTTTGACTATCTGCGCGACAACATGGTGACCTACAAGGCCAACATGGTGCAGCGCGGCCACGCCTACGCCATCGTGGACGAGGTGGACTCCATCCTGATCGATGAAGCCCGCACCCCCCTGATCATCTCCGGCCGCGGCGAAGATTCTTCCAGCCTGTATACGCAGGTGGACCGCTTTGTGCGCACCCTGCACAAGAGCGTGGTGGTGGAGCTGGAAGATAAGGTCTCCACCGATGAACAGGCCGATGGTGATTACGTTGTGGACGAAAAGCACAAGACCTGCACCCTGACCGCTGCCGGCATCAAAAAGGCTGAAGCCTATTTTAAGGTAGAGAACCTTGCCGCCGCCGAGAACATGACCCTTGCCCACCACATTGATCAGGCTATCAAGGCCTACGGCGTGATGCAGCGGGACATCGACTATGTGGTCAAGGATGGTCAGGTCATCATCGTGGACGAGTTCACCGGTCGCCTGATGATCGGCCGCCGGTACAACGAGGGTCTGCATCAGGCCATCGAAGCCAAGGAGGGCGTGAAGATCGCCGCCGAGAGCAAGACGCTGGCCACCATCACCTTCCAGAACTACTTCCGTATGTACAAAAAGCTGTCCGGTATGACCGGTACTGCCCGCACCGAAGCCACCGAGTTCACCGAGATCTACGGCCTGAACATCGTCAGTGTGCCCACCAACCGCCCGGTGCAGCGCAAGGACTACCCGGACGCCATCTACAAGACCGTAGAGGGCAAATACCGCGCCGTCATCGAGCAGGTGATGGAGTGCCACAAGAACGGCCAGCCCGTGCTGGTGGGTACTGTCAGCGTGGAAAAGAGTGAGACGCTCGCCAAAATGTTACAGCGCCACACCCGGGATTTCAACGTGCTGAACGCCAAGAACCACGAGCGCGAAGCCGAGATCGTAGCGCAGGCCGGTAAAAAGGGTGCCATCACCATCGCCACCAACATGGCAGGCCGTGGTACCGATATCATGCTGGGCGGCAACGCCGAGTTCATGGCAAAGGCCCAGATGCGCAAGGAGCACTTCTGCGAGAACCTGCTCAGCCCCGAGACCCCGCAGGACGCCGACCCGGCAGCCGTGGAGCTGCTGCTGACCGAAGCCAACGGCCACGGCGAGACCACCGATGCCAACATTCTGGCGGCACGTCAGCGTTTTGACCAGCTGTACGCCCAGTACAAGCCCGCCATCGACGCCGAAGCCGACGAGGTGCGCGCCGCAGGCGGCCTGTTCATCATCGGTACCGAGCGCCACGAGAGCCGCCGTATCGACAACCAGCTGCGCGGCCGTGCCGGCCGTCAGGGCGACCCGGGCGCTTCCCGCTTCTACCTGAGCCTTGAGGACGACCTGATGCGCCTGTTCGGCGGCGACCGGGTGTCCGGCCTGATGAACACCCTGAAGATCGACGAGGATACCCCCATCGAGAACCGCATGATCACCAATACGCTGGAAAGCGCCCAGAAAAAGCTGGAAGGCCGCAACTTCGAGATCCGTAAAAACGTGCTGAAGTACGACGATGTGATGAACCAGCAGCGCGAGATCATTTACGGGCAGCGCCGCAAGGTGCTGGACGGCGAGGATATCAGCACCGAGATGCACAAGATGCTGCGGGAGAACATCGATTCCAGCTGCGCCCAGTTCCTTTCCGGCGATGTGAAGGACGAGTGGGATTTTGGCGCCCTGCGCCGCCACTATCAGGGCTGGCTGACCACCGATGCCGACTTCCACTACACTGTGGCGGACTTTGATAACCTTTCCCAGCAGGGCATTGCCGATATGCTGTACGACCGCGGGATGCAGATCCTGCAGGCCAAGGAGGTGCGCTACGGTGCACCCGTCATGCGCGAGCTGGAGCGCATCTGCCTGCTCAAGTGCGTAGACCGCCAGTGGATGGACCACATCGACAACATGGACCAGCTGCGGCAGGGCATCGCGCTGCGCGGCTACGGTCAGAAGGACCCGGTGGTGGAATACCGCATCGAAGGCTTTGATATGTTCGACCAGATGGTGGATTCCATCCGGGAGTCCAGCGTCAAGATGCTGCTTACCATCGAGCTGCGCGCCGCCGGTTCCGCCCCCAAGCGGGAGCAGGTGGCAAAGCCCACCGGCGAGGGTTTTGTGCCCGGCAACGGTGCACCCGGCGTCAAGGGCAGCCCCAAGGGTCAGCCGGTGCGTGTGGTCAAAATTGGCCGCAACGACCCCTGCCCCTGCGGCAGCGGCCTGAAGTTCAAAAAGTGCACCTGTGCCCAGTACCACCCGACTGGCAATAACGGCGGGGAAGAATAACCGTAAGGACAAGCCCTCCCGTCATGGTTCTGCTGTGGCCGAGAGGGCTTTCCGCATAAATTCAGAGGGAGTTGATTTTACAATGATCGCACCGGAAAAACTGTTGGAAGCCGCCAAGGCGCTGGAACCGCAGCTGCAGGAATGGCGGCGCACACTGCACCGTCACCCGGAGGTGGGCTTTGACCTGCCCCAGACCAAGGCACTGGTCAAAAAAGCGCTGACCGAGATGGGCTACACCCCGCAGGACTGCGGCAAGTGCGGCGTGGTGGCGCTTGCCGGGGGCAAACGTCCCGGTAAGGTGATCCTGCTGCGGGGCGACATGGACGCGCTGCCCTTGCAGGAGGAATCCGGCGAGGAGTTTTCCTCTGAGCTGCCCGGCAAGATGCACGGCTGCGGCCACGATATGCACACCGCCATGGTGCTGGGTGCAGCCAAGCTGCTCAAGGAGCACGAGGACGAGATCGAGGGCACGGTAAAGCTGGAGTTTCAGCCCGCAGAGGAGATTTTTCAGGGCTCGCTGGATATGATCAACAGCGGCCTGCTGGAGAACCCCAAGGTGGACGCAGCGGTCATGTTCCATGTGCTGGCCGGGATGCCCCTGCCCGCCGGTATGGTGCTGGTGCCGGGCGGCGGCATCACCATGGCCAGCTGCGAGCAGTACCACATCGTTGTGCACGGCAAAGGCGGCCACGGCTCCATGCCCAACGCCTGCATCGACCCCATCACCGCAGCGGCGCACATCCACATTGCCCTGCAGGAGATCAACAGCCGCGAGCTGGACCCCGCAGGCTTTGGCGTGTTCACCACCGGCCGGTTCGAGGCAGGCAAGGCTTCCAACGTCATCCCGGATACTGCCGATATGTGGGGCACCATCCGCACCGTGGACCCGGAGCAGAAGGTCAGTGCCCTGATCCATCAGCGCATGACCGAAATTGCGCAGGGCGTGGCCACCGCCTACCGCTGCACCGCCGAGGTGGAGTTCAGCGATTACTGCCCCTGCATGGTGGTGGACACCCCGCTGGCGGGCAATGCCCTGACCTATATGACCGAACTGCTGGGCAAGGGTGCTATGGATATGACCCCGCTCACCGGCGGCAAGCCCGGCGGCGGCAGCGAGGACTTCGCCTTTGTCAGCCACGAGGTACCCACCGTGAGTATGTTCTTAGCTGCCGGCAACGCTAAAGAGGGCTACACCTACGGCCAGCACCACCCCAAGGTGCGCTTTGATGACAGCATCCTGTACCGCGGCACGGCAGCCTACACCTATATGGCGCTGCGCTGGCTGGCAGAGCACCAGTAAAATTGCCCCACAGAACGCCGGGCAGGAGGAGAAGCATGAAACAGGAGCTGATGGATGCCATTCAGGAAACACCAGTCATTGCGGCCGTCAAGGACGATGCCGGGCTTTGCAATGCGCTGACCAACGAGAACATCCGGGTGGTATTCGTATTATACGGAGATATCTGCAATATTGCCTCCATTGTGCGCCGCATCCACGAAGCCGGGCGCTTTGCCGCGGTGCATGTAGACCTTATTGCCGGGCTGGCGGGCAAAGAGGTGGCTGTGGACTTTATCCGCAATACCACCGAGGCCGACGGCATCATCTCCACCCGGCAGTCCTTCATCCGCCGTGCCAAGGAGCTTGGGCTGGCCGCCATTCTGCGGGTATTCCTGCTGGATTCCATCGCACTGGAAAGTTTGGATAAGATTCCGCCAAATCTGCCGGACTGTCTGGACCTGCTGCCCGGCACCATGCCCAAGATCCTGCGCCGGGTGTGCGCTACCGCCAAAGTGCCGGTGCTCGCCGGCGGCCTTATTGCTGATAAAGAGGACGTGATGGCCGCGCTGGAAGCCGGAATCACTGCCATTTCCACCACCAATCAGGCGGTATGGAATATGTGACCCGCATTCTGCGCAAAAGCAACCGGTGTTTTTTGTAAGGGTTTCACAAAAAGTGCAAAACACCTTGCTTTTTGTGCAGGGACAGGGTATCATAAGAGCAAACAAGTGCTGTTTGTTTCAAGAGATATGAGCGAAACGGACAAGGGCAGTTGCCTTTGTTTCGGTTCGCTCTTTTTTTGTACCATCAACAGCTGCCCAGCTCCCGACGGGCCAAGGCAGAACGGACAGGAGGAAAAAAACAATGTATGATGTAGCAATCATCGGCTGTGGCGTCATCGGTGCCGATACCGCCTACGCACTGTCTCGCTACGACAACAAGGTGGTCATTCTTGAGGCCGAGAACGATGTGGCAGACTGCACCACTAAGGCCAACAGTGCCATTCTCCACGCAGGCTACGACCCCGCCCCCGGCACCCGCATGGCACGGCTGAACGTGCGCGGCGTGGCACTGGCCAAGGAGATCTGCGCAAAGCTGGATGTCTCCTATAAGCAGTGCGGCTCGCTGGTGCTGGCACTGGACGAGAAGGAACTGCCCCATTTGCAGCATCTGTTCGAGAACGGCACCGCAAACGGCGTGCCCAACATGAAGATTCTTTCCCGGGAAGAGACCCTTGCCATGGAGCCCAACCTCTCCGAGAAGGTCTGCGGTGCACTGTGGGCACCCAGCGCCGCCATCGTGAACCCGTGGGAGTATGCACTGGCCATGACCGAGGTGGCAGTACGCAACGGCGTGGAGCTGCGCCGCAGCTGCAAAGTAACCAATGCCGAAGCCATCGAGGGCGGCTACCGTCTGACCGTGCCCGGCGGCACCGTGGAAGCCCGCTGTGTCATCAACGCTGCCGGTATCTGGGCAGACAAGGTACACTCCATGGTGGAGCCCGCCAACTTCCACATCATCCCCACCCGGGGCGAGTACTATCTGCTGGACAAGAGCGAGGGCACCCGCGTGAGTCACGTCATCTTCCAGTGTCCCAACGCGCTGGGCAAGGGCGTTCTGGTGGCACCCACCGTGCACGGCAACCTGCTCGTCGGCCCCAACGCAGAGCCGGTGGAGGGCAACGACACCTCCTGCACCAGCAGCGGTCTGGAATTTGTCAAGACCACTGCCCAACGCAGCGTGCCCAGCATCAACTTCGGCGAGTCCATCCGCAGCTTTGCGGGCGTGCGCGCCAATCTGGACGTGGACGACTTTATCATTGGTGAAGAGCCGGAAGCACCCGGCTGGATCGACTTGGCCGGCATGAAGAGCCCCGGCCTGTCCGCTGCCCCGGCGGTTGCGGAGGAAGCTGTTGCCATCCTGAAAGAGCGCGGTGTTCTGGGCACTGAAAAGGCTGACTACAAGGACGGCCGCCGCCACATCCGCTTCAAGGAACTTTCCGCAGAGGAAAAAGCAGCGCTTGTCAAGGAGCAGCCCGCTTACGGCCGCGTGATCTGCCGTTGCGAGACCATCACCGAGGGCGAGATCCTGGCAGCCCTCCACAGCGAGGTGCCCGCCACCACCATCGACGGCGTCAAGCGCCGCGCCGGTGCAGGCATGGGGCGCTGTCAGGGCGGCTTCTGCGGCCCCCGCGTGCTGGAGCTGATCAGCCGCGAGCTGGGCATAGACCCCTTGGACATCCTGCAGGACAAGAACGGCTCGAACGTTCTGCTCAGCGAAACGAAGGTAGGAGGAAAGAGCAATGGTTGATCTGGTCATTATTGGCGGCGGCCCTGCGGGCCTTGCTGCTGCCTGCAAGGCATGGGAAAGCGGTCTGCGCGACATCCTTATTCTGGAGCGCGACAAGGAACTGGGCGGCATTCTGAACCAGTGCATCCACAACGGCTTTGGTCTGCACCGCTTTGGCGAGCAGCTCACCGGCCCGGAGTATGCCGGACGCTTTATTGAGATGCTCAAGGACACCGGCGTAAAAGTGCAGCTGGACACCATGGTGCTGGAAGTGACCCCGGACAAAAAGGTGCACTGCGTCTCCAAGGAACACGGCTACCAGATCATCGAGGCCAAGAGCATCGTGCTGGGCATGGGCTGCCGCGAGCGCACCCGCGGTGCCATTGGTACCCCGGGCACCCGCCCTGCCGGTGTGTACACCGCCGGTGCCGCACAGCGCTATGTGAACAAGGAAGGCTATCTGGTGGGCAAGCGGGTGCTGATCCTCGGCAGCGGCGACATCGGCCTGATCATGGCACGCCGCATGACCCTTGAGGGTGCAAAGGTGCTGGCCTGCGTAGAAGTGATGCCCTACTCCGGCGGCCTGACCCGCAATATCGTGCAGTGCCTGAACGACTTTGACATCCCCCTGTACCTCTCCCACACCATCGTGGATATTCAGGGCAAGGACCGCGTGGAAAAGGCCATCGTGGCTGAGATCGGCCCCGACCGCAAGCCCATCCCCGGCACCGAGATGGAGTTTGATGTGGACACCATTCTGCTGAGCGTGGGTCTGATCCCCGAAAACGAGTTGACCAAGCAGGCCGGCATCGAGATGGACCCCCGCACCAAGGGCGCCATCGTGTACGAAAACATGGAGACCAGCATCCCCGGCGTGTTTGCCTGCGGCAACGTGGTGCAGGTGCATGATCTGGTGGACTTTGTTTCCGGCGAGAGCGAGCTGGCCGGCGCAGCCGCTGCCAACTATATCCAGAACGGCCCTGTGGCCACGGGGCGTGTGTTGACCGTGAAGCCCGGCGCAGACCTCGGCTACACCCTGCCGCAGCGCATCCGTCTGGAAGGCGTGGAAAAGAGCACCAACGTGTCCTTCCGCGTCCGCCGCATCTGCGGCAAGAGCACCATCCTTGTCAAGAGCGGTGATACGGTGATCGCACACTTCAAGCGTGACCGCCTTGCCCCCGGCGAGATGGAGCACATTGCCCTGCCCAAAGTGCTGCTGGACAGAGCCCCCATGGACGAAGTGACCATTGAGATCGAGGAGGCATAAGCGAGATGAAAGAAGTAATTTGCACCTGCTGCCCGCAGGGCTGCCATCTGCAGGTGGATGAAGCCAACGACTATAAAGTGACCGGTAACGGCTGCCCCAACGGCATCGCCTACGGCAAGGAAGAGCTGACCCACCCCACCCGCATCATCACCAGCACCGTGCGCGCCGAGGGCTGCCTGCACTCCCGCTGCCCGGTCAAGACCTCCAAGCCTGTGCCCAAGGGACAGATGGCCGAGGTAGTCGCAGCGCTGGACAGCGTGGTGCTGCACGCCCCCATCCATGTGGGCGATGTGGTGCTGACCGACGTCTGCGGCACCGGGGCAGACATTGTGACCTGCCGTGATATGGCATAAGTACTCTCCTTTTTACACAAATAAGCAAAGCAGCCGCTGCATCTTACCGTGCAGCGGCTGCTTTGCGTGTGGGGAAATCCCCTATTTTCAAATGATTCTTTCCGCTGAATATGGCCGGAACGCAGTGCAGGCCATTCGTTTTCTCAACCTTTCAGCGGCATGATGCTCTCCGGGGCGGCACACAGATACTGGGGCGGCTCCGGGGCGGCGGCAGAAAGGCTGGTTTTGCCTACCTTCCACCACAGCTGCGCCGCACCCTCCGGCGAGGTGCAGATGAGGTTCCAGTCAAAGGGGTTTTCACTGGTGGAGACCGCCTTTACCGGGATGGCGTTGGGCGCATCCGCAGCGCAGGGCGTAAAGTCGTGGGCGCGGATGCCCACGGCGGTGCAGCCCGCCGGGACGGGCAGCACCAGCCGCAAGGTGGTGTCCCAGCCGTCCAGACGGACGGTGTGACTGTCCAGCGGGGTGCAGGGCAGAATGTTCTTGCAGCCGGTCAGCCGCGCGGCAGCGATGCTCTGCGGGTCGGCAAAAACGGCCTTGGTGGTACCGGCACGCAGCACCTGCCCCTCGTTCAGCACGATCATTTCTTTGCAAAGGCGGTAGGCCTCGTCCCGGTTGTGGGTCACCAGCAGGGCGGTGCCCACAAAATTTGCCAGCAGGCTGCCTACCTCGCCCTCTACCTCCTCCCGCAGGTAGCTGTCCAGTGCACTGAAGGGCTCGTCCAGCATCAGGATGCGGGGCTTGCCCACCAGAATGCGTGCCAGCGCGGCGCGCTGCTGCTGCCCGCCGGAAAGCTGGGCGGGATAGCGCTTGGCAAGCGTCTCCAGCCGCATGGCGCGCAGCATCTCGGCGCAGGCAACGCGGCGGGCAGCGGGGTCTTTTTCCGTCTTCAGGCCGCAAAGGATATTCTGTTCTACGGTCATATTGGGGAACAACGCATAGTTCTGGAACAGCAGTCCCACGCCCCGCTGCTGCGGCGGCAGGTCGATGTGCTGCGCACTGTCAAACAGCACCCGCCCGTCCAGCACGATGCGTCCGCGGTCCGGCTTTACGATGCCCGCGATGCACCGCAATGTCATGCTTTTACCGCAGCCGGAAGCGCCCAGCAAAGCGGTGGAGGTGTTGCCGGCGGTAAAGGCAGCACGGAGGGTAAAGCCGTCCAGCTTTTTTTCAATGTTGACTTCAAGGCTCATTTCCGGGCACCCGCTTTCTGTTTTTTCTCCAGCAGGTTCACAGCCAGCAGCACCACCGCCGAGATGACGATATCCACCAGCACCCACCGCATAGCACCCAGTTCATCGTTGGTGCGCCACAGCTGGTAGACTGTGGTGGCGATGGTGGCAGTCTTGCCGGGGGTGTAGCCCGCGATCATGCTGGTAGCGCCGTATTCGCCCAGTGCCCGGGCAAAGGCCAGCACCGTGCCCGCCAGAATGCCCTGACGGCAGGCGGGCATCCGCACCCGCCAGAAGATCCATGTATCGGACTGTCCCAGCGTCTGCGCCGACCACGCCAGCGTTTCGTCAAAGCTTTCAAATGCGCCGCGCGCGGTGCGGTACATCAGCGGAAATGCCACCACGATGGAGGCAAAGATGGCGCTGTACCAGTTCATGACCAGCTTTACCCCGAAATGCTGCATGAAAAAGATGCCCAGCGGCCGCTTTGCGCCGAAGAGCAGCAGCAGAAAGTAGCCCACCACCGTGGGCGGCAGCACCATGGGCAGGGTGAGCAGCACATCCAGCACACCCTTGACCGCCCGAGGCAGACGGGCGATATAGTAGGCTGCAAAAATGCCAAGAAAGAACACCGCCACGCAGCTGATCAAAGCAATGCGCAGGCTGTTCCACAACGGATACCAGTCCATGTCTGCTCCTTTATACGGCGCTGAAGCCCACGCCCTCGAACACAGTCATGGCCTTGTCGGTCTGTAAGTAAGCCAAAAACTCCTTGGCAGTCTCGGCGTTGGGGGCGGCCTTCAGTACGGCGGCGGGGTAGATGACCTGACCGCACATCTCCTTGGTGGCCTCGTCCACAGGGGTCAGACCGGCGCTGTATGCATCGGTGCAGTAAACGACACCTGCATCCACACTGCCCTCGGTGACCTGCGTGGTCACCTCCTTGACGTTGGAGCCGTAGGTGATCACGCCCGCAGCAGCCAGTGCAGTTTCGTCCAGCTGGTAGTAGGCAAGGATCTTCTGGGTGTACTGCCCCACGGGCACATCGCTGTTGCCCATGCAGAACAGGATATCCTGCGCCTTCAGGTGCTCGGCCAGTGCGTCAAAGCTGTCAATGCCCTTGTCGCTGCCCTCCGGCACGCAGAGCACCACCTTGTTCTCCAGCAGGTTCACGCGGCTGTCGGCATCCACAAAGTCAAGGCCGTCCTTGTTCACATCGGCAGAAGCAGTGATGTCCAGCTGGTTCATCTGCTTCTGACCGGCAGAGATGAACAGATCGCAATCCGCGCCCTCCTGGATCTGGGTCTTGAGGGTACCGGAGGAGTCGAAGTTGAAACGGAAGGTCACCTCCGGGTGCTCTGCCGTGTAGCTCTCACCGATAGCATTCAATGTCTCGGTGAGGGAGGCGGCGGCAAACACGATCAGCTCCACGCTCTGTGCTGCTTCCGAGGAAGCCACGGACGATGCTGCGCTGGAAGCAGCACCGCCGCAGGCGGTGAGGGCAGCGGCTGCACCGGCCATACCGGCAGCGGTCAGAAAACTCCGGCGGGAAATGCGATGGTCGTTCATCTCTGTTTCTCCTTACTTTAAGTAAAAAAATAGTATATTTCTACGCCCTGTCAAGGAAAGCAGGGCAGGAACCCTTACTTGCGGGCGCACTCGCCGTCCAGACCCGCGGCGATGCGTACCCCGTGCTCCAAGCTGGGCAGGATGTACTCGAGGTTCTCCTGCACCGCCTTGGGGCTGCCCGGCAGGTTGACGATCAGGGTCTTGCCGCGCAACACGCTGACGCCGCGGCTCAGCATCCCGCGCGGGGTGATGCTCAGGCTGTGATAGCGCATAGCTTCGGCAATGCCGGGGGCGTTGCGGTCGGCAATGGCGCAGGTGGCCTCCGGGGTGATGTCCCGGGGGGAGAAGCCGGTGCCGCCTGTGGTGAGCACAAGGTTCACCTGACGGCCGTCTGCCATGCGGATGAGCTGCGCTTTCAGTGCCTTGGCTTCGTCCGGCAGGATCATGGTCTCCTCCACCACATAGCCTGCGGCGGTGAGCATTTGGGCAATCAGCGGGCCGCTTTTATCCTCCCGCTCGCCGCGGCTGCCTTTATCGGAAAGGGTGATGACGGCGGCACGCAGGGGCGGGTTTTCCAGTGCGGGCAGCAGGGTCACCTCGTCCCCTACATGGATCTCGCCGCCGGTGAGCACCCGGGCGAACACGCCCTCGTGGGGCATGATGCACTCGCCGGTCTGCTGCTTGATAACGCAATCGTTGTGGCATTCTTTGCCGATCTGGGTCATTTCCAGCACCACATCCCCGATGGCAAACCGGCTGGTCACCGGCAGATTGCGGAAATCGAAGCCCTCGATGACCAGATTTTCGCCGAAGGCACCGTAGTCCACCCAGATCTTCTTGCGGAACGCCTCGATTTTTTCGGCGCTGAGCATACTGACCTGACGGTGCCAGTTGCCGCCGTGGGCGTCCTCCACGATGCCCCATTCCGGGGTCAAAACGGCGCTGGGCACCTCGGTTTTTACGGTGCCCCGCTTGGGGCTGGTACAGATTGCCAGAAGCTTACCCATAGTTATTTATCCTCCAATGCGATACATCCCGCGGGTAGCGGGCATGGAACTGTCGTTAAAATGGTGTTCCCGGGGCTTTGCCCAGATGGTCTCCCGGATGGCGGCCAGCAGCTGTGCGTCGTCCGCGCCGCTGCGCAGCAGGGCGCGCAGGTCGCACCCGGTCTCGCTGGCAAGGCAGGGGCGCAAAAAACCCTGACTGGTCAGCCGTACCCGGTTGCAGGAAGCGCAGAACTTGCCGTGCACCGCTGCAATAAAGCCGATGCTGCCCTGCCAGCCCGGCACGGTGTAGTACACCGCCGGGCCGTCGCCCAAGGCGTGCTCCTGCGCAGCGGAAAGGGGCGCAAGCTCCGGCCAGCGCCGGGCAAACCGCGCCCGCAGCTCCGGGCCGGAGATGCAGGGCATGGCAGCACCGTAGCCGATGGGCATCATCTCAATGAACCGCACCTGCAGGGCGTTGTCCTTTGCCAGCGCGGCAAGCGTTTCCAGTTCGCCCTCATTGACGCCCGCCTGCGGCACGCAGTTCAGCTTGACCGGCAGGCCGCTTTCCAGCGCCGCCTGCAAGCCCGCCTGCACGGCGGCAAAATCGTCCCGGGCAGTGATCTGACGGAATACCTCCGGGCGCAGGGTGTCCAGACTGATGTTCACACTGTCCAGCCCGGCGTCCAGCAATGCAGGCAGCTGCTCTGCCAGCAGCACCGCATTGGTGGTCAGGGTGACCCGGCGGATGCCCGGGGTCGCTTTAAGTCCTGCCACCAGCTGCGCCACGTTCTTGCGCACCAGCGGCTCGCCGCCGGTCACCCGCACGGTGTCGATGCCGCACTGGGCAAACAGCGCAGCCAAGCGCAGAAACTCCTCATAAGTCAGCACGGCTTCCCGCTCCAGTTTTTCCACGCCGTCCGGCATGCAGTAGCGGCAGCGCAGGTTGCACAGGTCGGTCACCGACAGGCGCAGGTAATGGATCTCGCGCTGGTAACGATCAAACATAGCCGCCCTCCGCCCGGATGTAGTGGCCACTCTTGCCGCCGGTCTTTTCCACCAGATGGATCTCGCCCAGCTCCATGCCCTTGTCCACGGCCTTGCACATATCGTAGATGGTCAGCAGCGCGGTGGAAACGCCGGTCAGGGCTTCCATCTCCACGCCGGTCACACCACTGGTTTTTACGGTGCACAGGGCTTCTACCGCCTGCCGCTCGGGCAGCAGACGGAACTCGATGCCAGCCTTGGTCAGGGGCAGCGGATGGCACAGAGGGATCAGCTCGCTGGTGCGCTTGGTGGCCATGATGCCTGCAATGCGTGCCACGCCCAGCACATCGCCCTTTTTCACGGTGCCGCTCTGCACGGCGGCAAAGGCCTCGGCGTTCATGGTAATAATGCCGTGTGCAGTAGCTTCCCGGGCGGTGACGGGCTTTGCGCTCACATCCACCATCACGGCGTTGCCGGCGGCATCAAAATGTGTCAGATTATTTTCGTTCATAAATCTATTTTAACTCCCGCAGTTTTCAACGTATTTCGAAACTTTGGTGGAATGACTTTCTTAGCAGTGTCCAAAGCCGCAGTTCGGCCAGTGGCACACCTCGCAGTTCAGGCACAGGCCGCCCTCGCCCAAACGGGCGATATCCTCAGCGGTGATGGGGTCATCCGCCAGCAGGCGGGGCAGCAGCAGGTCAAAGATGGTGCGCTTGGCGTACATCACGCAGCCGGGCAGACCGCACACCGGTACACCGTCCAGATAGCTGACAAGGAACATGGCTCCCGGCAGCACCGGCGCGCCGTAGGTGATGATATCGGCCCCGGTGTTCTTGATGGCCAGCGGGGTGCGGTCGTCGGGGTCCACGCTCATGCCGCCGGTGGTAAAGATCAGTTCGCACCCTGCGGCCTTGGCCTCCAAAATGGCGGCGGTGATCCCGGCGGGGTCGTCATCGCAGACCTTGTGGAAAACCATCTCGCAGCCGTAGACCGCCAGCTTGCTTTGCAGGATGGGAGTAAATTTATCTTCGATGCGTCCCTTGAACACCTCGCTGCCGGTGGTGATGATGCCCACCTTTTTGGCCTGCATGGGCAGCACGTTCAGGATAGGCTCTGCCCCGGCGGCGGCCTGCATGGCGTCCATCTTCTCCTGCTCGATGACCAGCGGGATGATGCGGGTACCGGCCAGCTTCTGCCCTTTTTTCACCGGCAGGTCGCCGTGGATGGTGGCGATCATCATCTGCGGGGTGCTGTTCACAGCCATCAGCGCCTTGCGGTTGATCTTCAACAGGCCGTCGCAGTCCGCGATCAGCTCGATCTTGCCTTCTTTCGGCGCAGTTCCGTGGATATTTTTGCCCGCAGCGGCCTTGTACAGCAGGGCGGCTGCTTCGTCCTCATGGAGGATGCCGGGGTGCTTTTCCCAGACGTAGAGGTTTTCCTTGCCGATGGAAAGCAGCACAGGGATGTCCTCGGGCTGGATGACGTGCCCCTTGCGGAAGCGGGCATCCTTGTACTCGCCCGGGATGATCTGGGTGATGTCATGGCAGAGCACCTGCCCTGCAGCGTCAACAGTACGGATCAGTTTCATGATGGCATTCTCCTTACAGCGCGGGCATCTGGGCTTCGATCCAGTCTGCCAGTGCCGGAATATCGTTCAGGTCAAAATCTGCGCCGGGGATATCCCCCACCACCGCCAGCGGCTGGAAGGAGACGGGCGCATCCGAGATGGCGCTGCGTACCACCTCGATCTTCGGCCAGCCGCTGGACTTGAACCCCTCCAGCAGTACAAGGTCGTAGCCGTGACGCTCGAACAGGGCAAGCAGGTCCTGCTCGGTCAGGCGGAATTCCTCGGTCAGCAGGTAGCGCGTGCCGGAGTAGACCGCCACGCCCCCGGCACCGGCTTCCCGCAGACGGTAGCTGTCGGTGCCGGGCACGTCCGGGGTAAAATCGTGGCCGTCGTGCTTGATGACTCCTACCTTTAGCCCGCGGCTGCGCAGCACGGGCAGCAGCTTTTCCAGCAGAGTGGTCTTACCGCTGTTGTGCACCCCGCTGACCGCCAGCACCGCCGGGCGCTTGAGCGCCTGTGTCTCGGCCAGTGCCTGTTTTTGTTCACTGTACAAAGCAAAGCACCTCCACTTCTGTACCGGGTTCTACCGGCCCGCTGCCGGCGGGGATCTCCACCAGACAGTTGCAGCCCATCATGGCGGACAGCGCACCGGAGGAGTGTGCCTCGGTGTTGCCCGCGCCGGGCAGGGTCACCTTGCCGCCGCAGGCAGTCGCCCGCAGGTAGCGGTTGCCCTTGCTGGGTTTGGAAAAGCCATTGGTCAGGGTGCAGACGGTGCGGGTGGGGATGCAGCTCTCCTCCCGGCGTCCGGCGGCGCGCAGCAGCGCGGGGATGGCGTACTGCTCCAGCGTAGCGGCGGCGGCAAAGGGGTTGCCGGACAGGCAGAGCACCAGCTTGCCGCCCAGCGCTGCCGCCAGCATAGGGCTGCCGGGCTTCTGGGCTACGCCCTCTACCAGCAGCTGTGCACCCAGCTTTTCCAGCACAAGGGGCAAGTAGTCCTTCTGCCCTACGGAGACGCCGCCGCTGGTGATGACGGCATCGCAGCGGGTCAGCAGCTCCTGCATTTTACCGGTGATGACCTCCGGGTCGTCGGAGCACTGCTGCCGTTCCACGGCAAAGCCCAGCTGACGCAGCCGGGCGGCGTTCTGGATGCCGTTGGCATCGTAAATTTTACCGGGTGCCCACGGTGCGCCGGGTGCCAGCAGCTCGCTGCCGGTGGAAAGGATGCCCACGGTCAGCGGGCGGCAGACGGTTACCTCGGCGTAGCCCTGCCCGGCCAGCACGCCCAGATGGGCGGGGGTGAGCACCGTCCCGGCGGGCGCGATGACCGCACCGGCGGCTACATCTTCCCCCCGGAACACGACGTTTTGCAGCGGTTTTACGGCAGCATAGAGCTGTACGGTCTCTTCGCCGCTGTCGGTCAGCTCCTGCATCAGGACGCAGTCTGCACCCTCCGGCAGGGGGGCTCCGGTCATGATGCGGGCGGCACAGCCTGCGGGCAGCGCCGCAGCCGGGGCATCGCCCGCGTAAAGCTTCATCACCACCGGCAGGGTGACCGGGTTCTCCCGGCTTGCTCCGGCGGTATCCGCGCTGTGCAGGGCGTAGCCGTCCAGCGGGCTGCGGTCAAAGGGGGGCTGGTCCATCCGGGCGCAGAGGTCGGCGGCAGCAATGCGCCCGCAGGCGGCTTCCAGCGGGATGGTCTCCGGGGACGGAGAAGGCAGAAGCGCTGCCGCATCCAGCACGCTGCGCAGCGCCTTGACGGGGGAGCAGAAAGGCTGGTTCATTATAACTTCCTCCATAGACCCGCCGCTCTCCCCTTCTGCTATGGCTCAGACAGGGACACCGGCCGGGGTATTCTTTTTTCAAAAAGGCAGGTGAAAAAGAAGCGGAGACGTCTTGACCGGAAAATCAAAACGCCTCCGCAGAATATCCCCACAAAACCGGCTGCGGCAGTTTGCAGTCTGCTACGCCGGTGGCAGCCTTTGGCTATGCGCCGCCCTTGCAGCGGCAGCACACAGCCAAAAAGCACCTGTGAAGATGGGAGGAGTTCTTTTTTTCAAATTGCAGCGTTTCTTCTGCGGGAAGGCGGTGGGGTTTCCCCCGCCACCCTTGAATGCCCGCCCTTGCGGGTGCAGCATTGCGGCGCGGTGTCCTGCTCTTTGTGAGAGTTTAGACACCTTTGCTCAAAGAAGCTCTTATACCCTGATTCAATTGTAGGTTGGTTTAATCGCAGAAATCGTCCACGTCGCTGATAGCCTTGGCGTAGCGGCGGGTGAGGTGCTTGGTGGAAAAGAGGAACCGCTCGTTCTGGTTGTTGGTCAGCTCCTCGATATCGGCATAGGCGGGGTTCTCCTGCATGGCCTTCCAAGTCTGCTCGATGACCTCCGGCGCAAGGCCGTAGGGGGAGCGCTGGAAGTACTTGAGCGGGGTGGCGCTGGGGTAGATGCGGGCGTTGAACCGCACCATCTCGGCGAACATCACACACAGATCCTTGTCCTCGATGAGCTGCGCGATCATGGCGTAGTTATCGCTCATGTTGGCGTTGGAGTAGTAGTAGGTGTCCTTTGCGCCCGCGCGGGTGACGATATCGGTGCACTGGGGGTCTGCGGGCATCTGCGCCAGCAGCTCGTCGGCGTTTTCCACTTCCTCCAGCAGCAAAGCGTGGGGGGTAATCAGCGCAGCCGCAGAGCGGGCACGGATGTAACCGGCCAGCTCCTGTGCAGGGGTCAGCTCCGGCAGCTCCGGGGCGGTCTTGGTGGGCTGATCCGCAAAGGGATCGTTTTCCGCCTCCGGTTCACTGGCCAGAAAATCCAGCAGTTCCGGCTTTGCAGCATTGGGCTGCGCAGCTTCGGCGGCTTCGGGTGCGGCCTCGGCGGCCTGCTTTGCGGCAAGCTCGGCGGTCTCCCGCTCCACTGCGGCGATTACGTCCTCGCCAGTCTTGGCGGCGCTGCCGTCAAAGGTGCTGCCGGTCTCCTTCAGGCGGCGGGCAGTCTCGCTTGCGGCGTCGATGTCGAACACCTCTGCCTTGGGCTTTTTCTTGGCGGCCAGTTCTGCCTTTTGCAGTTCCAGAACGGCCTGCTCCGGGTCTACGCTGCCATCCACCGTGGTGGTGTAGCCGGGTTTACGTCTGCCAAACAACATGACGGTCTTTCCTCTTTCTATGGGATTTATTCAGCTGCTGCGGTGTTCTGGGCGTAGATGCCGCGCTTTTCCAGATCATCGGCCATGTCCGCCAGATCATACTTCTCCAGCGTCTCGCGGGTGGGCACACCGGTGGTGCGGTCCCAGCCGAAGACGTCGTAGAACAGATCCTTTGCCTTCTCCATGTCGGCGCGGTCCAGCTTGGTGGTGCCTTCCTCAAATGCCTTGAAGTCGGGGTCCTTATCGAACACCCAATCGCAGATGGCATCGTGCTCCTGACGCAGGTTTGCGCTGCCGCAGTTCTGCTGGAAGCTGATGGCGGTCATCGCGCGCAGCATCTGGGTGATGCGGGCGCCGTCCTCCTGCAGACCGGCCTGGGTATAGGTCTCGCCGGTAACAGCAGTCATAAAGTCTGCCTGCAGATCCAGATCGCCGTGGTAGTCGCGCTCCTTGGAGGGAGACTGGGTCATGGGCCACATCCAGTTGCACAGGGTAGCGGAGTCGTGGAAGTTCTTGTCGTTGACGCAGTAGGCAGCCAGCTTTGCCTTGTTCTCGTTGATGGGAGTGTAGGCCTTGGCCTTATCGTAGCAGCCCTCGCCGAAGAAGTCCTCCATGACCTTCTTGGTCACCTCATAGGGAGCGCCGGAACCGGTCTCGCAGACGATCTCGTGGATCATGCAGTCGCGGTTATAGACGAGGTTGTACAGCATACCAACCTGCCATGCCTCAGCAGGGCCGTGGTGGTTGGGGAAGCCGTTGTAGATCAGGTTGGAGTTGGTAGCGCCATCGTCGCGGTCCAGCCAGCTCTTGGGCAGGCCGAACTTTTCCATCATGGCCAGCGTGCCCTTGGCGATAACGGACAGATCGCCCTCGCCGTAAGCCATGCGGCGGATCAGCTCGACCTCCCAGCGGGGATCGCCGGCCTTCTCCCACTCCCAGGGCAGAGAGTCGTACTCGGCCTCGCTGATGTACTTGGTGGCTTCCTCGCGGGGCATCCGCAGGATCCACAGCAGGTCGCGGTTCAGGTTGCCGTAGTTGTCCCACAGACCCATGTCGTCCACAGCATGAGACCATGCCAGATTGATGACCATGGTGCCATCGCCCTCGTACTTGAAGTCGTGCACGCCATCCGGGTAGACGCGGGTGCCGTACAGCACGGGCATACAGGTGTTGGAGTTGTGGGTGGGCAGATCGTAATCTGCCAGCGGATCTACGTCATACTCGGTGTAGCAGCGGATGGGGCAGGAGGAGCAGCCGCCGTTCTTCACGGTGTACTCGGCAGCGGGAGCGCCAAAATCGAAGTAGCCCTTGAAGCAGCGCAGAGCCACCTTGTTGATATCGTTGTAGGGCTGCTCGCCGGTATCCACGGGGCCGCCGGGAGCCTTTTTCCACATACGGCCGGGCGCGCCGGACCAGCGGTTCTTGCCGGAGGTGGCGCTGTACTCTGCCCAGCTCTGGGGCTGTGCGGGCACGTTGTGGTTGTTGTTGCCGCCGATCAGGTTGCCCATCATGTAGTTGGAGAGCTCCAGCACCTTCTTGGGGTCAGCGACCTTGACACTACCGGTGCCGCGGATGGCCAGACCCTTCAGCTTCTTGTTGCCCATGGCAGCGCCCAGACCGGCGCCGCCGGAGTTGCCGAAGCTGGTGTTCAGGGTGGAGTAGTCCACCAGATTCTCACCGGCAGGGCCGATGGAAGCAGTCTCGAACTCGCGGCCGTTCTGCTCTACCATCCACTTATTGGCAGCAAAGGTGCCCTTGCCCCAAATCTCGCTTGCGTCCTCCAGAGAGACATTGCCGTCCTCGATGCGCAGGTAGACGGGCTTTTCGGAGATGCCGCTGATCACGATGCCATCGTAACCGGCATACTTCAGCATGGAGCCGATGTGGCCGCCCATGTGTGCATCGATAATGGAGTGACCCTTGGACCAGGTAGAGCGGAAGGTCACGTTCATACGGCCGGAGCAGGGCACGCCTGCGCCGGTCAGGGGGCCGACACCAAAGATGACCAGAGCCTTCTCGTCATAGGGGTCCAGCTCCATGGGAGCTTCCTCATACATAATGCGGTAGGCCATGCCCATACCGCCGATATACTTATGGTACTTTTCGTCATCCTGCGTGGTGATCTCGCCGGTGGTCAGGTTGACGCGCAGGATCTTGCCTGCCCAGCCATAACTTTCAGCCATTGTAGTTCCTCCTTACAGATCCAAGTATGCAGCCTGTGCTGCGCTGGTAACGGCATCCCAATCCACGATGGACAGAGCGCCGGACGGGCAGCCTGCCACGCAGGCACCGCAGGCGATGCACTTGGAGGACTTGCCGGTCTCGGGGTTGACGGTGGGCATATGCCACGGGCAGGCATCATGGCAGGCACCGCAGCCGATGCACTTGTCGGTATCCACTACGCGGATGCCGCGGTCGTCGGTGGTGATGGCCTTCTGCGGGCAGGCGTTGCCGCAGGCGGGGTCCTCGCACTGGCGGCAGGTATCCGGGAAGTAGACAAAGCAGTTATCCGTGCCGGACAGCAGACCGTTGCCTGCGCCGTCCAGATTCAGACGGCGCTGGATCTTGACGCGGCTGATGTAAGAGGAGCACACGCCATCGTTGGTCAGGGTGCAGTTGATCTCGCAGCGCTGGCAGCCGGTGCACAGGTCTGCGTTGACCACCAGCAGGCCCTGCGGCAGTGCCCAAGTGGCCACTGCGCCGGAATCCACCTGCTGCTGAGAGCAGCCGAACAGGGACAGCATGGAAGCGGACAGGGTGAGCCCTGCAAGGCTCTTGCCCGAGATCTTCATGAATTGACGGCGAGTCATGTCAGCCGTCAGGAAATCAGTTTTTGCCATAGGTTCCATTCCTCCGTTGAGGTCACTCTGCGCAGAGTACCCCGGTCACATAGAAATACGAGTTGTTGACGATGGTCGTCACAGCCGAAGAGGTGATGGTCGCGCCGGAAAGGGCGTCCACCTCGGTCAGGTCTGCGCTGACGGCACCGGACGCATTGCCGGTGGTGGTCAGGCTGGCCTGCTCCAGACGCGCCTTGGACTGCTCCTCTGCCGAGAGATCCGCAAAGGGGATCGCCATCGGCTCGCCGTCCAGTGCGCTCTTGCTGAGCATGGCTGCGTACAGCTTGCGCCGTGCCACGGCCTCTGCGCTGGAATCCAGCGGCGGAGCCAGCTCATCGCCCAGTGCCTCGCCCTTCAACGCCGAGAAGGTAAGCCCCGCAGCATACATCTTGCGGGTAGCCTCGGCCTCGGGAGAGGTATCGAAGGTGCGCCACTGTGCGGGGTCAAAATCCCCGGCAGCAGCGGGCTGCTCCTCCGCCGCACCGGCAGCGGCATAGGCGGCACCGGTAACGGGGTCCGTTACGGTGTAGCTTTTGCCTGCCAGCGTGAAGGGAGCTGCGCCTTGATACTGGGACGTGAACTCCGGGTTAACGCACTGGCCGCCAAGGCTTTCCGTTTCATCCTGAGAGAGGATCTCTACTGCGGAAACATTGCCCTCGGCGTCAATGGTCACGGCAGCCTGCACATCGCTCTGGAAGCCCTTCTGAGAGCCCTCCACGCGGTAGCTGCCATCGTCGAGCTGGTACACTGCGCTGATGCCGTAGGCGGCTGCATCCGCCTCCGACACCGGCAGCAGGGTACCGGCAACTGTGGTGCGTGCGCTTTGCAAGGTGGTCAGACCGACCGCCAAGGCGATGGTCGCAACGCCCATGGCTGCATAGCCCGGCAGCCGCTTGCGCCACAGCGGTACGGGCGCAAACGGGTTGGTTGCCTGCTTCATGTTATCACCTGCCTGTTTTTTATTTTGCCGGGTAACCCCGGACAACAATTGAGGCCGCTCTGGCTGCTGCAACAGCGGAGCGGTCTCTTCGATAATATATTAACATGCGTGCGCGGAGTATGTCAACAGAAACAGACAGGCTTTTCCGTTTTGTAACTATTGTTTTTGTAATATTTGCTTAAACTTTAGGGATTTTGCGTCCGCACACCAGCTGCAGGCCGTATTCCGCAGCAAGTTCTGCGGATTGCACGGTGGGCATACTTTTGCTTACCAGCACCGGCACCCCGGCGCGGATGGCCTTGCGCACCATATCCAGCGGCACCCGGCCGCTGGTGTACAGCACGCATTCTGCCAGCGGCAGCCCTGCCAGCACCGCGCAGCCCACCGCCTTATCCAGCGCGTTGTGCCGCCCCAGATCCTCACAGGCAAAAACAATTTCCCCTTTGTGCAGCACAAAGCAGCTGTGCACCGCCCGGGTGGCGCGGTACAGCGGCAGTCCGGCGTGCATGGCGGCGGTCAGGCGCTCCACCCATTCCGGCTGCAAATCCAGCCCCGGCACAGAACGCAGGGGCAACAGCTCCACCGGACTGCCCAGCGCGATATTATCGGTGCAGCAGCTGGCAACCTCCTGCGCGGCGGCACGGCGAGTGGGCAGCGGGTGGCGCAGATATACCTGCACCTTTGCGCCCTCGGCACAGACGGCGATCTGCTCCACCTCGTCCGCAGACGCGATCCATCCTTCGGTGAGCAGCCGCCCCAAGGCCAGCTGCGGCAGCAGCGCCGGGGTGCATACCACCCGGAAGGCGGGCTGCTCGTTGACATAAATGGCGGCGGCGTGCTCTGCCGGTACGGTGGCTTCGGTGCCGTCCGGCAGACGCAGGCTGGCAAAGGCCGTCTGCGCGCCAAAGCGGTCGGTGATCTGCAAAGAGGGTGTACTGCGTTTTTTCATAAAGCTTCCTTGTATTATAAATGCAATGCTGTGTGTCAGACGGACAGTATCAACATACCGGTTCTGTGGCAAAAAGTCAAGAGTCCTCTTGCCGTAAAACGCAATGCCGGACAGCCTGCAGACTGTCCGGCATTGCGATCAAAACGTCAGGTTTAAAGGCCGTTCCTCTCAGACCGTGTTCTCAGAACACCGCCGGGACGATCCGCTGGGCATCCACATCCACGATACCGTAGGTGTTCAGCCGCAGCTTCGGGATGACCGGCAGGCTTACAAAAGCAAGGGTCATAAAAGCGTCGATGTCCTCCGAGATGCCGTGGGCTTTCAGTGCCGCCTTGAGCGCTTGCAGCTTTTCCTCCACGGATTCGGCGCTCTCGGTGCTCATAAGCCCTGCCACCGGCAGCGGCAGCTCCCCTACCACCTGTCCGTTCAGTGCAAAGGCAAGGCCGCCCTTATTTTTGCGCACCGTATTGCCCGCCAGCACCATGTCGGCATCGTTGGCGCCCGCCACGATGAGGTTGTGGGAGTCGTGGGCGATGCTGGAAGCCACCGCGCCGCATTGCAGCCCGTAGTTACCCAAAAAGCCCAAGCCCACATGGCCGGAGCGGTGATGCCGCTCGAACACCGCCAGTTTGACGATTTTCTGCGCCACATCCACGCCGGGCGCTGTGCCCGGATGCTGGCAGAACGGAACGATTTTTTCCGTGGTCAGCAGGGCGTGCGGGGTCAGGCAGATCACGCGCTGCCGGGTGCCGGTCTGCTTCAGCTGCAATTGCTCCGGGGTGATCTCATCCATGTTGAAGGAATCGAACACCCTCGCAAAGCGTGCCTTGTCCACAGTAAGGGCGGCGGGGTGCAGCATTCTGCCCTGCTGCGCCACCAGTTTGCCCTTTTTGTACACCTGCTCCACCGTGAACTTTTCCAGATCCGACAGCACGATCAAATCGGCGGTATAGCCCGGGGCTACTGCGCCGCTGTGCGCAAGACCGAAGTACTGGCACGGGACAAGGGTGCCCATCCGCACCGCCACCACCGGGTCTACCCCGGCAGTAATGGCCTTGCGGATGATATAGTCGATATGCCCGCCCTGCAACAGGTCTCCGGGGTGCTTATCGTCGGTCACCAGCATACAGCGGCTGCAATAGGGCTCCCGGAACAGAGGCAGCAGGCTTTCCATGTTCTGGGCTGCGGTACCCTCCCGCACCATGATGTACTGTCCGCGCCGCAGCTTTTCCATGGCTTCATGGATGTCCGAGCACTCATGGTCGGACTGCACCCCGGCAGTGACATAGGCGTTCAGCTCCTCCCCGCTGAGGAAGGGTGCGTGCCCGTCGATGCGTTTACCCGCAGCGGTGCAGTCGCAGATCTTCTGCAGGATCTTTTCGTCCGCGCGCACCGTGCCGTAGGAGTTCATCAGCTCCGCCAGACCCAGCACCCGGGGCTGCTGGTAATAGGGGCGCAGCTGCTCTGCTTCCAGCACCGCGCCGGACTCGTCCAGCCCGGTGGCAGGCACGCAAGAGGGCAGCATAAAGTAGACCGAAAGCGCCAGATCTTTTGTGGTCTCCAGCATAAAGTCCAGCCCCGCCGTACCGGCCACATTGGAGATCTCGTGCGGGTCGGTGACCACCGCCGTAGTGCCGTGGGGCAGCACCGCCTGTTCAAAGGCCGGGCCGCAGAGCATAGAGCTTTCAATGTGGATGTGCCCATCCACAAGCCCCGGGCAGACATACTTGCCCTGCAAGTCCAGCTCGGTCTCGCCGGTATAGTGTCCCACGCCAAGGATGACCCCCTGACAGATGGCTACGTCGGCCTGCTCGATCTCGTTTGTGAACACGTTGATGACCCGGGCGTTTTTCAGCACCAGCTCTGCCCGCACGTCACCCTTTGCTGTCAGGATCTGCTGCTTCAAGGTTTCCATTTTCATAAGGGCCCCCTTGTCCTGCTTTTACTGTCAAAAACTTGCGTTCTGCTGCCGGAAATACTGTTTTGGGTTTACATGGCGATCCAGCCAAAGGCATTTGCCACCGAGCTTGCCAGAATGATGGCTGCAAAAATGGGGCACAGCCAGCGGATCATAAAATTGAACACAGGCTTGCGGCGGAAGCGCTGACCGTCCTGCTCCACCTCCTGCGCGATCTGCTCCACGCCGATGACGCGGGACACCAGCAGGCAGGTGGCAATGGCTGCAATAGGCATCATGACCGAGTTGGTCAAAAAGTCGAAGAAGTCCAAGAACTGCATTCCGAACACGGTCACCCCAGCCAGCGGGCCGTAGCCCAGTGCCGACAGGCTGCCCAGTGCCACCATAATGGCACCGATGAGCACGGTGGAGCGGGTGCGGTCCCAGCCCAGCTCGTCCTCAAAGGTGGAGACGGCGCTCTCGGTCAGGGCGATGGAGCTGGTAATCGCTGCAAACAGCACCAGCACAAAGAACAGCACACCCACCGCGGTGCCCAGACCCATGCTGGCAAACACCTTGGGGATGGTGATGAACATCAGCGCAGGACCGGCCTGCAGGGTGTCCGGGTCGCCGCCGGAGAAGGCGAACACCGCCGGGATGATCATCAGGCCAGCCATGATGGCAATGGCGGTATCAAACACCTCCACGTTCTCGGTGGACTCCTCGATAGAGACATCCTTCTTCATATAGGAGCCGAAGGTGACCAGAATGCCCATGGCGATGGACAGAGAGTAGAACATCTGCCCCATGGCGGTGACCACGGTCATCCAGGAGAAGTTTTTGGGGTTGGGCACCAGAAAATACTTCACACCCGCCAGTGCACCGGGACGGGTGACAGAGTAGCCCGCAATGACCAGCGACAGCACCACCAGCACCGGCATCATCACCTTGGAGACGCGCTCTACGCCGTTGCGCACACCGGCAAAGATAATGCCCAGCGTGAACAGGCTGAACAGCAAAAAGGCCAGTTCGGCCTGCAAGCCGTTGGTGATAAAGGCGGAGAAGTAGCCGTCCACTGCCAGATTGCTGCCGCGGCCGCACAGATACTCGGCCAGATAGTGGATGACCCAGCCGCCGATGACCGAATAATACGGCACGATCAAAATGGGGATGATGGCGTTGATCCAACCACCGAACCGGATTCCCTTGCCCTTACCGAAGTGGGCGTAGGCGCTGACCGGGCTTTTGTGGGTCATACGGCCCAGCGCGGTCTCGGCCACGATCATGGTATAGCCAAAGGTGACTGCCAGCAGAATGTATACCAGCAGAAAAATGCCGCCGCCGTATTTGGCTGCCAGATACGGGAAGCGCCAGATGTTGCCCAGACCCACCGAAGCGCCTGCGGCAGACAGCACGAACCCGATCTTACCGGAGAATGCGCTGCGCTTGTGTTGTTGTTCCATGTTGTTGTTCCTCTTTTCCTATCTGCTATAAAAATTAAGCAGAACAAGTGTACCACAACTGCGTACAACTGGCAAGCAATAACACCCCGGTCAGCGCCTGACGGCGCTGACCGGGGTGTTTACCAGTTTCTTTTTATTTTTACAGCTTATGGTACTTGCGATCCTCTTCCTCGTAGACGGGGTCGCAGGTCAGGTACATTCCCAGACGGTTCAGGGTGCTGCTGTCCACGCTGGAAAGCAGAACGGTGGAGTGCACATCGCAGCCCTTGAGGTTGGGCAGCTGGTGCATGGCTGCTGCGGCAAGCTCGCTGGAAGCGGCAGAGCTGGACAGGGCGATCAGGATCTCGTCGGTATGCAGACGGGGGTTCTTGCCACCCAGATAGTTGGTCTTGAGGGTCTGGATGGGCTCGATGGCAGCGGCGCTGACCAGATCCGTCTCCTGCGGGATGCCCGCCAGATACTTGAGCGCATTGATCAGGGCGCTTGCGGTAGCACCCAGCAGCGGGCCGGTCTTGCCGGTGATGACAGTGCCGTCGCTCAGTTCAATGGCAGCAGCCGGTGCGCCGCCGGTAGCCTCGCTGCGGGCGTGTGCCTGCTTTTCCACTTCCCGGGCCCCCATGGTCAGCCCGGCCTGATTCATCAGCAGCTCCAGCTTGTAGCGCTCGCTCTCCTTGGCGGTGCCGGTGATCTTCTGCTCGCACAGGCACTTGTAGTACCGGCGCACGATCTCCTTGCGGGAGGCCTCGCAGCAGACTGCGTCGTCCACGATGCAGTTGCCGGCCATGTTCACGCCCATGTCCGTGGGGGACTTATAGGGGCTCTGGCCTGCGATCAGCTCGAACATCGCGTTCACCACCGGGAAGATCTCGATGTCGCGGTTGTAGTTCACGGTGGTCACGCCGTAGGCTTCCAGATGGAAGGGGTCGATCATGTTCACATCGTTCAGGTCGGCGGTAGCAGCCTCGTAGGCCAGATTGACCGGGTGCTTCAGGGGAATGTTCCAGATGGGGAAGGTCTCGAACTTGGCGTAACCGGCCTTGACGCCCCGCTTATATTCATGATACAGCTGGGACAGGCAGACGGCCATCTTTCCGCTGCCGGGGCCGGGCGCAGTGATGACCACCAGCGGGCGCTCGGTCTCAATGTACTCGTTGCGGCCGTAGCCCTCGTCGCTGACAATGCGGGCCACATCGTTGGGGTAGCCGGGGATCTTATAGTGGCGGAAGGTGCGGATGCCCAGACTGCTCAGCCGCTTTTCAAAGGCTTCCACCTCGGCGGCGGCGGTGTACTTGGTCACGCACACGCTGCCCACATACAGCCCCATCTCCTGAAAAGCGTCGATGAGGCGCAGCACGTCCAGATCGTAGGTGATGCCGTAGTCGCCGCGCACCTTGCTGCTGATGATGTCCTCGGCGCTGATGACGATGACGATCTCGGCCTGCTCCTTGAGCTGCAAAAGCATCTGCAGCTTGGAGTCCGGCTGAAAGCCGGGCAGCACGCGGGAGGCGTGGTAATCGTCGAACAGCTTGCCGCCGAATTCCAGATACAGCTTATTGTCAAACTTCTTGATGCGCTCGCGGATATGCTCAGACTGCATCGCAAGATATCTGTCGTTGTCAAATCCTATTTTCATCGTTCGTTTCCTCTCTGGTGGCCCGGCACACCATACCCGGGCTTTAAAATCACGAATATAAGTATACCACAGCCCGGGGTGGGGTGCAATGCAAAACAAAGCGCTGAACGCAATTCCGGCAGGATAGGCCGTTTTGGGCGGTATATTGTCCTGTTTTTTGTGAAAATGGTGCCTGTGCAAAACGCAAAGGGGACCGCCGCGGTGTGCGGCAGTCCCCTTTGCTCTTATGAAGAACTATCCGTATGGAGAAGAAAATGGCTTGTTACTTCGCCTCGGCGGGCTGGGTCTTTTTGACAAGGCTCAGGATCACTGCACCCAGCACACTGCCCACAGCCAGCGCCACGCAGTACAGCGCAGCGTGATCCACCACCGGGAATACGAAGATGCCGCCGTGGGGTGCACGCAGTGCACAGCCGAAGGTCATGGAGAGCGCACCGGCGACCGCAGAGCCGACAACGCAGCTGGGCAGGACGCGCAGCGGGTCGACTGCTGCATAGGGGATAGCGCCCTCAGACACGAAGCACAGGCCCATGACGTAGTTCACAATGCCGTTGCGGCGCTCGTCCAACGTCCACTTGCGGGGGCAGAAGGTGGTGGACAGGGCAATAGCGATGGGAGGCACCATGCCGCCCACCATGACGGCGGCCATCACCTCGTAGTTACCGGAGGCAAGGGCTGCGGTGCCAAAGACGTAGGCTGCCTTGTTGACCGGGCCGCCCATATCCACGCTCATCATACCGGCCACGATAGCACCCAGCAGCACCTTGGAGCTGCCGCCCAGTGCGTTCAGCCAGTCGGTCATGGCGGTGTTGATCATGCCCATTACCGGGTTCACGGCGCACATCATCGCACCTACGATGAGAATGCCACCCAGCGGGTAGATGAGCATGGGGCGGATACCGTTCAGGCTGGCGGGCAGCTTTTCGGTGATCTTTTTAAGGAACTGCACGATGTAGCCCGCTGCAAAACCGGCCAGCAGCGCTGCAAGGAAGCCGCCGGAGATGCCGGTGGTGCTGCCTGCGGCAAGGTCGGTGAAGTTTGTGCCGTTCATAGCCAGCACGCCGCCGGCAAAGCCTACGGCCAAGCCCGGGCGGTCGGCGATGGACATGGCGATGAAGCCTGCCAGAATGGGCAGCATATAGCCGAAGGCTGCGCCGCCCACCGTCTTGAAGAAGGCGGCAACGGGGGTGTTCATGCCGAAGTTTGCGGGGTTGATGCTGTAATCATCCAGCAGGAAGGCCAGCGCGATCATAATGCCGCCGCCTACCACGAAGGGCAGCATATGGGAAACGCCGTTCATCAGGTTCTTGTACAGGCTGCGGCCAAAGCTGTCCTTACCGGCGGTGTCGTCCTCGGCTGCTGCGCCGCCCTCGGCGTGGAACACAGGCACCTCGCCGTGGGCAATCTTCTTGATGAGCTCCTCCGGCTTATGGATGCCGTCGTCCACGCGGGTGAACAGCACCGGTTTGCCGTCGAAACGGGCGGTGTCCACCTTTTTTTCCGCTGCTACGATAATACCATCGCAGGCGGCGATCTCGGCGCGGGTCAGGATATTCTTTGCGCCGTCCGAGCCGTTGGTCTCCACCTTGGTGGGCAGACCCAGCTTGTCACCGGCCTTGGTCAGCGCCTCGGCGGCCATGTAGGTGTGGGCAATGCCGTTGACGCAGGCGGTCACGGCCAGAATGCGGTAGCCGTCCTGCGGGATGGCCTGCTGGGTAAAGCTCTCTGCACCAAACTGTGCTTCTTCCTGTGCGTCGATGCACTCCAAGAACTCCTTGGGGGTCTTGGCAGCTTTCAGCTTTTCCACAAAGTCCTCGTTCATCAGCATCTGCATCATGCGGGCCAGCATATCCACATGCAGGCTGCCGTTTTCCGGTGCGGCAATGGCAAACAGCAGGTCGGTGGTGCCGTCATCTTCGGCGTTGTACTGCACCGGGGTGCTCAGCCGCAGGGCGGCCAGACTGGGACGGGTGACCACATTGGTCTTGGCATGGGGCACGGTGATGCCGTTATCCACATAGGTAGAGCCCTCGGCCTCGCGGGCATAGAGCGCCTTTTTGTAGGCCTCCTTGTCGGTGATGTTGCCATGGGTAGCCTGCAGCTCCACCAGACGGCTCAGGATCTGCTCCTGCGTCTGCAGCGCTTCGTCCAGCGCAATGGACTGTGCGGTAAATAACTCGGTAATGCGCATAAACGTTCCTCCTTTGTTCCTTTTATCCTATCAAAGCTGCGCCAGCAGCTCGTCGATCTTTTCCTTTGTGGCAAGCCCAAGGCTGAAAGCCGTTGCGCTGCCGCAGGCCGTGCCCAGACGCAGCGCCTGCGCGTAGCTGCGGCTTTGCAGATACCCGGCCACAAAACCGGCCACCATGCTGTCGCCTGCGCCCACGCTGTTGACCACCTTGCCCTTGGGGCAACCGATGCGGTGCACCTGTCCCTGCTCGTCCAGCAGCAGCGCACCGTCCCCGGCCATGCTTACCAGCACGTTGCGCGCGCCCTTTTCCTGCAAAGTACGGGCAGCTGCCACGATCTCGGCGTCAGTAGTCAGTACCTTGCCCACGATCTCGCCCAGCTCATGGTTGTTGGGCTTGATGAGGAAGGGGTGGTAGGGCAGCACGTTTACCAGAAGGTCGCGGGTGGCATCTACCACGGCGCGCACGCCCCTGCCCTGCAGCCGCGCCAGCAGCCGCTCGTAGACGCTTTGCGGCAGGCTTGCCGGGATGCTGCCTGCCAGAATAAGGATATCGCCCTCGGCCAGCTTGTCCAGCTGGGCTTCCAGCTGCTGCAAAGCGCTTTCCGGGATGGCAGGGCCTGCGCCGTTCAGCTCAGTCTCCTGCCCGGCCTTGATCTTGACGTTGATGCGGGTCATGCCGTTTTCCAGATGCACAAAGTCGGTCTTGAGCCCCTGTGCCGCCAGACCGCGCTCCAGCCATGCGCCGGTCTCCCCGGCCACAAAGCCCAGTGCCACGCTCTCGCAGCCCAGCTGCGCCAGCACGCCGGACACGTTGATGCCCTTGCCGCCCAGCACGCAATCCTCGCCTTGGGCGCGGTTCACTGCGCCCACCTCCAGCGGTGCGTCCAGACGCACAACGTAGTCGATGGCCGGGTTAAAGGTAACGGTGTAAATCATGCTTCTGCCTCCTTTACAAAGGTATACTGTTTATACTTAGGGTTCGGGCAGCGGTTGGTCAGGATGGCACCGCCGTGCAGGTCCGTGATGACCGCCGGGTAAATTTTAGCAAATTTGGCGTCATCCACAAGGAACCAGCTTTCCCGGGCGCGGCGGACGGCAGCGGCCTTTACCGCTGCTTCCTCGGGGTCCGGGGTGGTAAAGCCCGCCTCCAGCGCCACGCCGTTGGCACCCATGAACGCTTTAGTGAAGTTATATTGCTGGATGCTGCTGACCGCCGGAGCGCCCACGATGGCTTCGGTCTGGGGGCGCAGTAGCCCGCCGGGCAGATACACCCGGCAGCCCTTCTGCGCCAGCAGCCGGGCGTGCGCCACGCCATTGGTCACATAGGTGGCTTTGAGCGCCACACCCGTCAACGCCCGCACCAGCTCCAGCGTGGTGGTGCCTGCATCAATGAATACAAAATCCTCGGCAGCAATGAGCGCTGCGGCGGCTGCGGCAATGCTGCGCTTTTCGGCTACCGCCAGCGTCTCCTTAGCCTCCATGGTAGGCTCGTCTGCCAGAAAGCGGCTGTCCGGCAGGGTGGCCCCTCCGTGTACCTTGGTCAGCCTGCCCTGCCGGTCCAACTCGGTCAAGTCACGCCGGATCGTGGATTCGCTGGTGTGCAGCGCCTCACACAGCTGCTGCACCGTCACGGTGCGCTGCTCGTTCAGCTGCTCTAGGATCAGCGCAAAACGTTCCTCCGCCAGCATGGTGTCTTTTCCCTTCTTTCCTTCCCACGCCTGACCGTTTCCGCACGGTCTTGGCGTGTTTTGGTTGTTTGCATCTTTATTATAGCAAAAATCTTGTCAAAATCAATCAGCTTCGGTCATTTTCGATCACAAAGAATTTTCATCATTTTTGTGCAGAATTTCCAGTGCCTTGGATACAAGAGCTTTTTGCACGCAAAAAGACCACCGCACTTGTGTATGCGGTGGTCTTTTCTGCGTTTATGTGACCGGTCGCGACCGGTTTTTGTGCTCCGGCTGGTTTACCTCAGGCATCCGAGCGGGAGTAGGCGTTCTTCATCTGGCTGCTCAGCTCAAACAGCACCTTGTCCAGCGTGTCGGCGGCCTTCTCCTGCAGCATAGCGGCAATGGCGGTGTTGGCTTCCTCCCGCAGGGCGGCGCGGCTTGCAGCGTCCGGCTCGGCGGCAAGCTTTGCGTCGTACTGGTTCACCAGTGCGCGGGCAGCGGAGAGCACGGCCTCCTCGTAGCGCTCGAGGTGGAAGAGGGATTTATTATAGGAGGCGTCTGCCATGGCGGCAATCAGACGGCTGGTCCAGTAGAAGTTATCGGTGGACACAGTGCCGGTGGTGTTGGCCAGATACTCCGGGGTACGCTCCACGTTGGCGTAGAAGGGCACCATGGTGTTGAAGGCGTTGGAGGCATAGGCCACCCACTCCACAGCGCGGGATTCCTCCGGCTGGTCGGGACGCATCTGCAAAAGCGCCATAAAGTCATTGCGGTTGATGCCGATGGAACGGTACGCGCCCTTTGCGGACTTGTCGCCGTAGCTCAGGTAGGGATCATAGGGGGTGCCCTGATAGTGGCTGGACAGCATATACTTGATGTCCTCCGGGGTCACCTTGCGCTCCGGCACCATGCACCACGGCAGGTCATCGGACATGGGGGTGTAGTCGGCGTCGGCACCCTCCCACACCCATGTGCGGGGGTTGAGGTAGCGCAGCATATACCATGCGCGGGGGGTGTTGTAAACGTGGTCGGCGTCATCGTGGCTGCCAAAGGCATCCCGGGGGTTCAGTGCGCCGTCCAAAGAGAGGTCGAGGTGATTCTTGGCAATAAACTCCCGCAGGTCGGCAGAGCAGAGGTAGTTTTCCTGTGCGCCGAAGGCATCTTCCAGATCAAAGGTGTCGATGCCCAGTTGGTTGGGCATGACCACATACACATCGTCCGGCACGCGGCGGGCGATCCAGTGGTGACCGCCGATGGTCTCCAGCCACCAGATCTCGTTTACGTCCTGAAAAGCGATGCCGTTCATTTCGTAAGTACCGTACTGTTCCAGCAGGCTGCCCAGACGCAGCACGCCCTCGCGGGCAGAATGGATGTAGGGCAGCACCAGATAGACGATATCTTCCTCGCCGATGCCGCCGGGCACCTCGGGCTTTTCGCCCTTGGCGGGCTGATACTCCACCAGCGGGTCTGCGCCCAGCACGCGGGGATTGGATGTGATGGTCTCGGTGGCGGTCATGCCCACATTGGCGGCGTTGACGCCGGAAGCCGCCCAGATGCCCTTGCCCTCCACGGCGTTGGGCATGGCGGTAAACCGCAGTGCGCCCTCCGGCAGGGGGATCTCCGCATGGGAGAGGACGCTGCGGTAGATTTTGGGCAGCTCCTCCGGGTGGATCACGGTAAATTTTTTAGCGGTGAAATGGCCGGAGCCGGAGTCATCGTTGCGGGCGATCATGGTAGAGCCATCGTACGATGCTGCCTTGCCGACCAGAATGGTAGTGCAAGCCATAGGTTTTCCCTCCATATTCTATAATGTGCCTCTATTGTAGAACTTTTGCAGCGGAATTTCAACCGGGAAACAAAAACCGCCGCGCTGCGTACCACGGCAGAGCGGCGGGAGATGGAATGCTTTTTTCAGGCTGTTACTGGGCTGCCCAGTAGAAATCCTCGCCGGGCAGCGTACCGCCCACGGCGGCAGGGTCGGCATCGTAGAGCACCTGCAGGTAACCGGAGACGTCTGCTTTCAGTTCCTCGCCGGTCAAGCAGACGATGTTGCAGTTGGGCAGTGCCTTTTTGGCAATGGCGGCTTTTGCCACCACGCCCTGCTCCTCACACAGAGCGGCGGTGCCGTCCAGATCGGTGTTGGCGGCGTTCACGCTCTGGGCGTAGTCTGCCAGAAAGGCGGCTACCACGTCCGGGTGCTCCTCGGCGTAGGCCTTGCGCACCACGGTCACACCGGTGATCAGCTGGGTGTCTGCCACCTTGTCCCACTCGGCGGTCAGGTCAAGAGCTACCCGCAGGGTGTCGTCCTTCAGCCCGGCAGCGGTCACATAGGGCTGGGGCAGCACCGCAATGGCGTCCTGCGTGCTGGCCATCTGGGCGGTTACCTCAGTAGCCTCGCTGTAATACTGGATATCCACATCCTTGTCCGGGTCAAGGCCGTTGGCGGTAAGCAGATAGCGCAGCACATACTCCGGGGTAGTGCCCTTGCCGGTGGACAGGATGGTGCGGCCCTTGAGGTCGGCCATGCTGTGAACGGTGTCGCCCTGCTCCACCACATACAAAACGCCCAAAGTGTTCACCGCCACGGCCTGAATGCCGCCGCTGGTTTTCTGGTACAGGGTCGCAGCCAGATTGGCCGGGATAGCAGCCATGTCCAGCTCGCCCTTGATGAGCAGCGGCACGATCTCATCCGCAGCGCCGTAAAGCTGCAGATCGTAGTCCATGGCGGCAGTACCGGCCTGCTCCATCGACAGCAGGTTGACAAGCCCCATGGTGGTGGGGCCCTTCAGCCCGGCGATACGCAGCGGCTCGGTAGCAGACAGCGGCGCTGCGGTCTCTTCTTCCTCGGAAGCAGCCGCAGAGGAAGCAACTTCGGACACCGCTGCGCTGGAAGCGGCAGAGCTTGCGCTGCCGCCGCAGGCTGCAAGGCTCAGTGCAAGGCTGAACGCCAGCAGTAAGGACAGGATTTTTTTCATGAAATACTCCTTTTCACACCCGGCACGCCCCGGTACGGGAAGCGGAAACCGGTCTTTTTTTGAAAAATTTTGCAAAATCATTTGCTTTGCGCGTTCCAGTTTACTATAATAGGGGTAAAAATACCGTTGCGTGCGCAACGTAATTGCAGGAGGCTGCGGAGAACGCTATTTTCTCTGCGGAGTTGCGATGAATAATTATCTGCCGCTGTTACAAACCACCACGCTGTTCGCGGGGCTTTCCGCTGCGGAGCTCAGCACGCTGCTGTCCAGGCTGGGGGGCAGTGTGCGCAGCTACGGCAAGGGCGAAGCCCTTGTGCTGGCGGGGGAGCCCAGCCGCCGGGTGGGCATCGTGCTGTCCGGCGAGCTGGAGGCCTACCGCCCGGCACCGGGCGGGGTGCGCATCCCCATCGCCCAGGTAGAGCCGGGCGGGGTGTTCGGGGACGTGCTGGGAGGCTCCAGCTTGTCCAGCCCGGTCACCGTGCTGGCTGCCGCCCCCTGTGAGGTGCTGCTGCTGCCCTACGAGCGGCTGCTGCTCTCGGACGGCAGCCCCGCCCACCAGCGGGTGGTGCAGAACCTTGTGCGCACCATCAGCGATAAATATTTTTCCCTCTCCCGCCGCATCGACCTGCTGGTGATGAAGAGCCTGCGCGCCAAGGTAGCGGCCTATCTGCTCAGCGAGGCCGCCCGCGCCCACAGCCTGACCTTCAGCATCCCCTTCTCCCGCATCCAGCTGGCGGATTACCTCAACTGCGACCGCAGCGCCCTTTCCCGGGAGTTGAGCACCATGCAGAAGGAAGGGCTCATCGACACCTACCGCAGCAGCTTCAAGCTGCTGGAGCCGGATGCCTTGCAGCAGATGGTGCAGTGACCCTCTGACTACTTTTATCAATAAGGAGCGATAAAACAATGTCCAAGCCCGTACTCTGGATCGTGATCCCCTGCTACAACGAGGAGCAGGTGCTGCCCATTACAGCACCCATGTTTCTGGAAAAGATCCACAGTCTGACCGCACAGGGGCTGGTCAGCGATAAAAGCCGGGTGCTCTTTGTCAACGATGGCTCCCGCGACAAAACGTGGGAACTGATCCAAGGCTTTGCCGCACAGGACGAGCACTATATCGGCATTTCCCAGAGCCGCAACCGCGGCCACCAGAACGCCGTGCTGGCGGGGCTGATGGAGGCGCTGCACAGCGACAGCTGCGATATCACCATCTCCATCGACTGCGACGGTCAGGACGACATCAACGCCATGGACGAGATGGTGAAAAAGTATCTGGACGGTGCCGAGGTGGTGTACGGTGTGCGCAGCCGCCGGGACACCGACACCTTCTTCAAGCGGTTCACCGCCGAAGGCTTTTATCATGTGATGAACGCTCTGGGCGCGGATATCGTGTTCAACCACGCAGACTACCGCCTGATCAGCACCCGCGTGCTGGAAAGCTTTGCGGATTACAAAGAGGTCAACATCTTTTTGCGGGGCATGGTGCCGCTGGTGGGCTTTCCCCACGATGTGGTCACCTACGAACGCCACGAGCGCCTGGCCGGCGAGAGCCACTACCCCCTGAGCAAGATGCTGGCGCTGGCTTTTGACGGCATTACCAGCCTTTCCAACAAGCCTATCCGCATCATCACCGGAGCGGGCATCGTGGTGAGCCTTGTCAGCTTTATCGGGGTCATCTGGGCCATCGTGTGCGCTGCCATGGGCAGCAGCGTGGCAGGCTGGGCCTCCACCGTCTGCATCGTCTGCTTTATGAGCGGTGTGCAGCTGGTGTGTCTGGGCGTGATCGGTGAGTATATCGGCAAGATCTATATGGAAACCAAGGCCCGCCCGCGCTATATCATCTCGGAGCGCACATGGGCTCCCTACGAAAGGAAATATCACGGATGAGCAAGCAAAGCTGGAAGGGCAGCACCCTTTTGAACCCGGAGCCGCCGGTACTGGTATCCTGCGGCGGGCTGGATAAGCCCAACCTTATCACCATCGGCTGGACAGGCACCATCTGCACCCAGCCCAGCATGGTATCCATCAGCGTGCGCCCGGAGCGGTACAGCCATCAGCTGCTATGCGAGAGCGGGCAGTTCGCCATCAATCTGCCCACCGAAAAGCTGGTGCGTGCCATCGACTGGTGCGGCGTGAAGAGCGGCCGCGAGGTGGACAAGTTTGCCGCCTGCGGCCTGCACGCCGCCCCCGGCAGTGTGCTGACCGACTGCCCGGTGCTGGAAGAAAGCCCGGTCAATCTGGAGTGCCGCATCACCCAGCGCATCCCGCTGGGCAGCCACGACCTGTTTTTGGCCGAGGTGGTGGCCTGCGATGTGGACGAGAGCCTGCTGGACGAAAAAGGCAAGCTGTGCTTGGACAAGGCAAACCTCATCGTGTACAGCCACGGCGAGTATCTGGCCCTTGGCAAAAAGCTGGGCACCTTTGGTTACAGCGTGCGGAAGAAAAAGCCCGCAAAACGCAAGAAACAGTAAAAGCAACTCCGCAAAAACAAGTACAGCAAGGCTGAGCATCCGAGAAAGTCAGGTGCTCAGCTTTTTCCATTTTCGCAGGCAGCAGCTTCGGCTCTATAATAAAAGCTTTCTTTCTGCTGAATCTGCCCAGAGCAGCGCAGCAGGCATTTTCAATCGTCCGATTCCCGTTGCATTCCGTCCGATTTTGTGATATACTCCCTACTGCTGTGCTTTTTTGTGCAGTATCCTCAAAGAGCAACTTAGGATTTTAGGCTCCCCGGTGCCACTCGAGCGGCGCTGGGCAAAACCCACAGGAGCTGGCGGTTCCTGTGCGGTCAAAATCAAACCGCTGGAGTATTATCATGAATCAGAATTCTTCCGTCCGTAAGCTGGTGCACTGCGGTGTAGTGGCAGCCATCTATGTGGTGCTGTGTCTGGCACTGCAGCCCCTTTCCTATGGTGCTGTGCAGGTGCGTGTGGCCGAGGCTCTGTGCCTGCTGCCCGTGTTCGGTGCCGAGTACATCGTAGGCGTGGTGCTGGGCTGCTTCCTGGCAAACCTGCTGGGCTCCACCATCGTGGATGTGATCTTTGGCACACTGGCTACCCTGCTGGCCTGCCTTGTCACCTACAAGCTGCGCAATGTGCGCTTCAAGGGTCTGGCCATTGCCGCCAGCCTGCCCCCGGTGCTTTTCAACGCGGTGATTATCGGTATTGAGATCGCCGTGATGTTCCCGGACCCCACGTCCAGCGCCCCCATCTGGCTGGCCTGCATCACCAACGGCATCTCGGTTGGCATCGGCGAGCTGATCAGCTGCACGGTGCTGGGCGTTGTGCTGATAAAGCTGATCGAGAGCAACGCCGCGCTGCGCAAGGTGTTTGTGACGGAATAACGCAAGGAGGTTTCCATGCAGCCAAACGGTATGATCTTCTGGGACTGGAACGGTACCCTGATGGACGATGTGGATTTTACCCACGAATGCCTGAACTGGATGCTGGAGACCCACGGCTACCCCCAGCGGTACGATCTGGCAGCCTATCGGGAGCTGTTCGGCTTTCCCATCGAGGACTACTACCGCTGTGCCGGATTCGATTTTGCGCGGCACCCCTACCCGGAACTTGCCGCCCGCTTTATGGAGCATTACAACGCCGGTGTGCCCGGCTGCGCTGTAACGGCACACGCCGTTGACACCCTGCAAACGCTGGCCCGCATGGGCTGGCAGCAGGCTGTGCTTTCCGCCTCCCGCCGTGATTACCTGATCGAGCAGGTATCCGCCCGGGGTCTGCAAGGCTTTTTTACCGAGTTGCTCGGCCTTGCGGACATTTACGGCGTAAGCAAGGTACAGCTTGGCACCGATTATCTGCGCCGCACCGGCATCGACCCGGCGGCCTGTGTGATGGTCGGCGACACCGACCACGATGCCGCGGTGGCTGCGGCCATCAGTGCAACTTGTGTGCTGTACACCGGCGGGCACCAGTCCCGCGCCCGGCTGGAAAAGGCCAGTCCCTACGTCATCGACGACCTTGCCCAGCTGCCCGCACTGCTGGAAACGATATAATATCAGTGGCTCAGAAACGCCTGTCGGTGTTTCCGAGCCACTTTTTTACAGCCTGTTCTCGCAAAAGCAAAAAAAGACCAATACACAAATGTGTACTGGTCTTTTTGGTCGGAGCAGCGGGATTTGAACCCACGGCCTCCTCGTCCCGAACGAGGCGCGCTACCAACTGCGCTATGCCCCGAAAATACCGCAGCTTATTCGGCTGCGGTAACTGGTTGGGGATGAGAGAATCGAACTCCCACAAGTAGAGTCAGAGTCTACCGCACTACCACTATGCAAATCCCCAATATTCGGTTGTGTCAGCCGCGCCGTGCGTTGCTGACAAGGGATATTATACACGCCGACGGGCTGCTTGTCAACCATTTTTTCAGTTTTTCTGCAAAAGTTTTCGCAGCGGCTTTCCGATGCACACAGGCTTGTAAATTTTTGGTTTTTCTCTTGACAGCACTTCCCTTTCGGAATACTCTAATACTATAAAAAGGTAGGACCCCGGTCAGCCCGGCACCCTTTGCCGGACCGTTCGGCTTTGCCTGAATGATAACGAAAGAGGGTATTTGAATGAAAAAACGTGTTGGTATCCTGACCTCCGGCGGCGATTGTCCGGGCCTGAACGCCACCATCCGCGGCGTTGCAAAAGCACTGTACGCCCGCATGGGAGATAACGTGGAGATCGTGGGCATCGCCAACGGTTACAGCGGCCTGATCAACGGCGACTACCGTGAAATGAACGAGGACGACTTCCGCGGCATCCTGACCTTAGGCGGCACCATTCTGGGCACCAAGCGCACCCCCTTCAAGCTGATGCGTGTGGTGGAGGACGACAACATTGATAAGGTCGCCGCCATGAAAAAGACCTACAAGGCGGCAAAGCTGGACTGCCTGCTGTGTCTGGGCGGCAACGGCACCCACAAGACCGCCAACCTGCTCTCGCAGGAGGGGCTGAACATCATCGGCCTGCCCAAGACCATTGACAACGATATCTACGGCACCGATGTGACTTTCGGCTTCCACACCGCTGTGGACATTGCCACGGACGTCATCGACCGCATCCACACCACCGCCGGCAGCCACAGCCGCGTGATGTGCATTGAGATCATGGGCAACAAGGCGGGCTGGCTTACCCTGTACTCCGGCATTGCCGGTGGTGCGGACATCATTCTGCTGCCGGAGCTGCCCTACGATATCGACCGCGTGTGCGAGGCCGTGGAGCGCCGCGCCAAGAAGGGGTCCAACTTCTCTATCCTTGCCGTGGCCGAGGGTGCCATCAACACCGAGGAAGCTCGCATGAAGCGCAAGGACTGGATGGCCAAGCGTGCCGAGGCCGGCCTTGGCACCACCGCCACCAACCGCATTGCACAGGCCGTGCAGAAAAAGACCGGCATGGAGACCCGCGTGTGCATCCCGGGTCATATGCAGCGCGGCGGCAGCCCCAGCGCCTACGACCGTGTGCTGGCCACCCAGTTCGGCAGCTATGCCGCACAGCTGGTAGAGGTGGAGCGCTACGGCGTGACCGTGGCCATGGTGAACCGCCGGGTGACCGAGAACCGTCTGGCAGACATTGCCGGTAAGACCCGCAATGTGCCCGAAAACTGCGAGCTGCTGAGCGTGGCACGCCGCATGGGCGTCTGTCTGGGCTGACCCCTGCCCGCAAGAGGAAACACTGAGAAAAGCGAGACACCGGAAAGTCTGCTGACTTTCCGGTGTCTCTTTTTATGTTATGGGCAGCGCAAAAGGGTTGGCGAGCGGCTTTTTACGGTAAATTTTGCCGTTGAAGCTGCGCTTTCTGTCCCAAGTGCGCAAAAAAGGTTGTCAAAACAGGAAAAACAGGGTATGATAAGAGCTGGATCGCAAAGCTGCGGTCCTTCAATATTGTTAAAGGAGTGTGCTTTGTTATGCGCGCCTATGAACGACTGCTTGATTACGTCAAGGTCTACACCACCTCGGACCCGGAGTCCGGTACCCATCCTTCCGCTGCGCGGGAGTTTGATCTGGCTCACAAGCTGGTGGAGGAGCTGAAGGCTCTGGGCGTAGAGGATGCCCGTGTGGACGAGCACTGCTACGTCTACGGTTCCCTGCCTGCCACCCCCGGCTGCGAGGAAAAGCCCGCGCTGGGTCTGATCGCCCACATGGACACCGCCCCGGATGCCAGCGGCGAGAACGTGAACCCCATCCTGCACGAGAACTATGACGGCGGCGACGTGGTGCTGCCCGCCACCGGCAAGGTGATGAAGGTCTCCGCCTTCCCCTTCCTTGCCTCCATGAAGGGCGAGACCCTCATCACCACCGACGGCACCACCCTGCTGGGTGCAGACGACAAAGCCGGTGTGGCTGAGATCATGACCGCTGTGGAGACCGTCATCCGCGAGGGCCGCCCCCACGGCAAGCTGTGCATCGGCTTTACCCCGGACGAGGAGATCGGCGAGGGTGCCGACCTGTTCGATATCCCCGGCTTTGGCGCAGACTTTGCCTACACGGTGGACGGCGGCGATGCCGGCGACATCGAGTACGAGAACTTCAACGCTGCTGCTGCCACTGTGACCATCCACGGCTTCTCGGTGCACCCCGGCTCTGCCAAGGACACCATGATCAACGCTTCCAACGTTGCCATGGAGTTCCACGGCGCCCTGCCTGTGATGGCACGTCCCGAGACCACCGAGGGGCGTCAGGGCTTCTACCACCTGTGCCAGATGTACGGCGACGTTACCACCGCAAAGCTGGGCTACATCCTGCGCGACCACGATGCCGCCAAGCTGCAGTTCAAAAAGGACAATATGCAGGACATTGCCGATTACCTGAACGGCAAGTACGGCGCAGGCACCGTAGAAGTAGAGATCAAGGACAGCTACCGCAATATGCTGGAAAAGATCAAGCCCCACTTCCACCTCATCGAGACCGCCCGCAAGGCTGTGCGCATGGCCGGTCTGGAGCCGGTGGAGGTGCCCGTGCGCGGCGGCACCGATGGCGCTACCCTGAGCTGGATGGGTCTGCCCTGCCCCAATCTGGGCACCGGCGGCTTCAACTTCCACGGCGTGTGCGAGTGCACCACCGTGGAGCGGATGGACCGCTGCACCGAGATCGTGCTGAATATCATTTCCCTGTACGCAGAGTGATCTGCTTTTTCTGCGAAAAAACTTTCAGCGTGAAAACGGTCTGTCCCTATCGTTCAACATAAAAGCGGCGGCTGCACAGTGCTTTGTGCAGCCGCCTGTTTTCATTTAACCTACGTTGATATGCCCCACCGGCATGATCTTGCGCTTATTGTCGTCCGGTTTGGCGGTCAGGCTCATGGCAAAGGCCACCGGGCCTACACGGCCCATGAACATGACCAGCATATACAGGATCTTTGCCCCGTTGTTCAGCTGGCTGGTTACGCCTACGGAAAGGCCCACCGTACCAAAGGCCGAGCAGGACTCGAAGATGGCATCCACCACGGACACGGCGTCCGAGGTGTTGTAGTACACCACAATGGCCGAGCCGATGACCGCCACAGCGCCCAGCACGATAATGGTCAGGGCGCGGTAGACGGTCTTGGACTCGATATGATGGTCAGCGATCACACAGTCATCGCGTCCCTGCGCCACGCTGCGGATGGTCAGGATGATGACAGCGAAGGTGGTCACCTTCACGCCGCCGCCGGTAGAGCCAGGCGCTGCGCCGATGAATTGCAGCACGCTCATGAGCAGCTTGCTCAGGGTGCCGCAGGAGGCCAGATCCACGGTGTTCATGCCGGCGGTACGGGTGGATACCGACTGGAACAGTGAAGCCATCATCTTGCCGGGCACCGACAGTCCGCCCAGTGTGGCGGGGTTGTTCCACTCCATCAGTCCCAGCCCCAGCGCGCCGCCCAGCCACAGGATCACCGAGAAGGACAGTACCACCTTGGCGTGCAGGGACAGGCGGCGTTTCTGGTACCACTGGCACAGCTCCACCCAGACCATAAAACCCAGACCGCCGGAGATGATCATGAACATGACCACCGCCTGCACATAGTAGTTGTTGACATAGGGCACCAGCGAGGAGTACGCCCCGAACCGTCCGAAGAGGTCAAAGCCCGCATTGCAGAAGGCCGAAATGGCGGTGAACACGCTGATCCAGACGCCCTCCAGCCCGAACTGCGGCACAAAGGCGAACAGTAGCAGCAGAATGCCGATGCCTTCAAACATCGCTGCCAGCCCCACCACGATCTTCAGCACGCTTTTGGCCTGATCGTAGCCGTCCGCCGAAACGCTTTCGCCCAGCAACCGCAGATCCCGGAAGCCCATGCGCCGGCGCATGGCCAGCGCAAAAAAGCTGGTAAGGGTAACAAGACCAAGGCCGCCCACCTGAATGAGCAGCAGCACCACTGCCTGCCCGAACCATGTGAACTGCGTCCACGTATCCCGCACCACCAGACCGGTGACGCAGGTGGCGCTGGTGGCTGTGAACATGGCGTTGAGCACATCCAGCCGCCCGTGCCTGCTGGCAATGGGCAGGGTGAGCAGGAGCGTGCCCAGCGCGATGACAGCAATAAAGCTGACGCAGATGATCTGGGTCGGGGTGCTCAGTCCCAGCTTTCTCCGCCGGACCGACCTCTGGTGCCGCAGCTTTTTGCGGATATTTTTTATCTTTTCCATAGCATCCTCCCTGCGCAGCACGCAGCCGCTTTGCATTCCTTTATAGCATACACCATTTTGCCCGCAGGTTCAACTTGATTTTACAGCCCGGTTGCGGTATTATAATATGGTACTGTATTTTTGGGGTTTTCTGCCCCAAGGATGCAGAACTGTGTCTCCGTAGCTCAGCTGGATAGAGCGTCCGCCTCCTAAGGTTGCGTTACAACGGCCACCTCAAAAAAAACTAAATAAGGG
>ERZ1673697.514-NODE-514-length-59519-cov-4.905775_pt1 | contig 59519 bp, 41 predicted proteins | sample MGYA00580227_ERZ1673697 | MGnify/ENA primary metagenome ERZ1673697 (study PRJEB41218, sample SAMN15661759) | gut metagenome | host: Homo sapiens | place: Canada: London | collected 2015-08-20/2019-03-30 | study: EMG produced TPA metagenomics assembly of... | reverse complement strand
AGCTTTTGGGGGCGGGAGAGGGATTTGATGGCCCGCTCCCGGCGGAGAGCGGCGGAGCGGTCGGGGCAGAGCTCCTGGTACACCGGGACCACCGGGGTGCGGCCCCGGGTATACTTGGCCCCCCGGCCTGCGTTGTGGGCGGCCAGGCGGCGGGGGAGGTTATCGGTGATGCCGGTGTAGAGGGTGCCGTCCCGGCACTGGAGGATGTAAACAGTCCACATGGGGGCCTCCTGAGGGGAATGTCAGGTTTTTCACGGGGATGCGGGAGATTTGCCGGGGAGGACGCAGGCGCCCCTCCATGGAGGCCATGGAGGGGCGGAAGAGTTACTTGCGGGGATTCTTGATGGCGGCCTGGGCGGCGGCCAGGCGGGCAATGGGAACGCGGAAGGGGCTGCAGGAGACATACTCCAGGCCCACCTTGTGGCAGAACTCCACAGAGGCGGGGTCGCCGCCATGCTCGCCGCAGATGCCCAGCTTGATGTCCGGGCGGGTCTCGCGGCCCAGCTTCACAGCCATCTCCACCAGGCGGCCCACGCCGTGCTGGTCCAGATGGGCAAAGGGATCAAACTCGTAGATCTTCTTGTCGTAGTAGGCATCCAGGAACTTGCCGGCATCGTCCCGGCTGAAGCCGAAGGTCATCTGGGTCAGGTCGTTGGTGCCGAAGGAGAAGAACTCGGCCTCCTGGGCGATCTCATCAGCGGTGAGGGCAGCCCGGGGGATCTCAATCATGGTGCCTACCTTGTAGTGCATGTCGGAGCCGGCCTCGGCGATGAGCTTGTCGGCAGTCTGCACCACCACGTCCTTCACGTACTTCAGTTCCTTGACCTCGCCCACCAGGGGAATCATGATCTCGGGGACGATGTGGTACTCGGGATGCTCCTTCATCACATTGAGGGCGGCAGTGATGACGGCGGTGGTCTGCATTTCCGCAATCTCGGGATAGGTCACGGCCAGGCGGCAGCCACGGTGGCCCATCATGGGGTTGAACTCATGGAGGGAGGCGATGACGTCCTTCAGCTCCTCCACGGAGATGTCCAGCTCCTTGGCGATTTCCACGATGTCCTCCTCCTTCGTGGGCAGGAACTCGTGGAGGGGGGGATCCAGGAAGCGGACGGTCATGGGACGGCCCTCCAGCTCCTTGTACATGGCCTCAAAGTCCCCCTGCTGATAGGGCAGGATCTTAGCCAGGGCGGCCTTCCGGGCCTCCACGGTCTTGGCCACGATCATTTCCCGCATGGCCTTGATCCGGGTGGCCTCGAAGAACATGTGCTCGGTCCGGCACAGGCCGATGCCCTCTGCGCCGAACTTCACAGCCTGGGCGGTATCCCGGGGGGTATCGGCGTTGGTGCGGACCTTCAGCTGGCGGGCGGCGTCGGCCCAGGTCATAAACCGGCCGAAGTTGCCGGAAATGGTGGCTTCCACAGTGGCCACGGCTTCGCCGTAGATGTTGCCGGTGGAGCCGTCGATGGAGATCCAGTCGCCCTCGTGATAGGTGCGGCCGGCCAGAGTAAAGGTCTTGTTCTCCTCATGGACGGCGATTTCGCCGCAGCCGGAGACGCAGCAGGTGCCCATGCCACGGGCCACCACAGCGGCGTGGCTGGTCATACCGCCCCGCACGGTGAGGATGCCCTGGGAGGCGGCCATGCCCTCGATGTCCTCAGGGCTGGTCTCCAGGCGGACCAGGATGACCTTCTCGCCCCGGGCGGCCCAGGCCTTGGCGTCATCCGCAGAGAAAACCACGCGGCCGCAGGCGGCGCCGGGAGAGGCGGCCAGACCCTTGCCCACCACGTTGGCGGCCTTCAGGGCGGCGGCGTCAAACTGGGGATGGAGCAGGGCGTCCAGCTGCTTGGGCTCCACCCGCATGACGGCCTCCTCCTCGGTGATCATGCCCTCGTCCACCAGGTCCACGGCCACCTGCAGGGCGGCGGCGGCGGTGCGCTTGCCGTTGCGGGTCTGAAGCATATAGAGCTTGCCATTTTCAATGGTGAACTCCATGTCCTGCATGTCCCTGTAGTGATTTTCCAGCTTGTTGGCAATGGCGGCAAACTGCTCGTACACCTGGGGCATGTCCTCCTGGAGCTTTTCGATCTTGGAGGGGGTGCGGATGCCGGCCACCACGTCCTCGCCCTGGGCGTTGATGAGGTACTCGCCGAAGAGCTTCTTCTCACCGGTGGCGGGGTTCCGGGTGAAGGCCACGCCGGTGCCGGAATTCTCGTTCAGGTTGCCGAAGACCATGGGCATGACGTTGACAGCAGTGCCCCAGGAATAGGGGATGTCGTTCATGCGGCGGTAGTAGTTGGCGCGGGGATTGTCCCAGGAGCGGAAGACGGCCTTGATGGCCTCCACCATCTGGACCTTGGGATCGGTGGGGAACTCCTCCCCCTTCTCCTGCTTATAGAATTCCTTGAAGCGGGCCACCAGCTCCTTCATGTCGTCCTTGTCCAGGTCAATGTCGTCCTTCACGCCCTTGGCGGCCTTCACCTCGTCGATGATGACCTCAAAGCGCTTCTTGGACAGCTCCATCACCACGTCGGAGAACATCTGAATGAACCGGCGGTAGGAGTCGTAGACAAAGCGCTCGAACTTGTCGGTGGGGTTGCCTGCGATGAGGCCGGCGGCCACCTCGTCGTTCATGCCCAGGTTCAAAATGGTGTCCATCATGCCGGGCATGGAGGCCCGGGCGCCGGAGCGGACGGAGACCAGCAGGGGCTTCTGGGGGTCGCCAAATTTCTTGTCGTTGATGGCTTCAATCTTTGCCAGGGCCTCGTAAACCTGGCCCATAATTTCGTCGTTAATGGAACGGCCATCCTCATAGTATTTGGTGCAGGCTTCGGTGGAGATGGTGAAGCCCTGGGGCACCGGCATACCCAGGCTGGTCATTTCCGCCAGGTTCGCGCCCTTGCCGCCAAGCAACTCCCGCATGGAGCCGTTGCCCTCGGTGAACAGGTAGACATACTTATGAGACATTCTATTTTCCCCTTTCGTTTTTCAGGCGGTCACAGCCACCTTTGCGAAGTGCATTTGCACAATTGAGACCTTTAGTATACCATGAAGCCTGAGGAAATGCAACATTTTTACAGGTAAAAAATCCATTTTACCCGGAAATTGCCATCCCTCGGGGCATGGGCGTACCCCTCGGGCCAAGAGAGCCGAAAGCTGCGGGCCGGAGCGGCAGCTCCCTGGCTTCCCCGGGGGGTAGGCGGGGCGCCGGAACATTCAGTCGATATCCTGCACAACCTCCTCCGGCGGCTGGTCCAGGAGGTCTGGATGCTGCATCAGGCGCTTCATATACTTGAAGACGGTGGCATAATAGAACCCGTCCACAATCCGCTCGTCCAGGCAGAACTTCAGGTCCACGTACTTCCGCTGGACCACGGTCCCGTCGGCCAGGACCTCATTGGTCCGGCGCTTGCAGCCAAAGGCTCCAAAAACCGGCAGGTTGCCGAAATCATACAGGTGGTGGTAAATGGCAGGGATGCCCAAAGAGCCCATGGAGGTGAAAAACACGGAGCCATGGAAGGGGCTGACCTCCAGGAGGAACCCTGGCAGCAGGCCAAAGTAGTCCATGGTCCGCAGGAGCCACACCGTGAACTTCAGGAGCACCCCGGGAATCAGGGTGAGGGCCCGGGCGGTGTTGTCAAAGTCACTGTCCAGGGGGGAGTCCTTGATCTCCTCCACGGCGGCGTTGAACTTCCGGTACACGTCCTGGGCCGTGTCCCTGGGGGACAGGTGGAGCTTGAAGATGGAGTCCGGGGCGTCGGAGCTCATCTCCTTCTTGGCGGTCATGCAGAACTGGATGTCCTCCCCCCGGGAGTACACCTTCTGACCTGCCAAAAACCGGTTCAGGCCGGGATACTTGGCCACCGTGCGGACGTAGGCCGCCAGCAGCACATGGGTGAGGCCAAAGTTGGTCATCCCCTCCCGCCGCTTCTGGCGGATGTACCGCTCCGCCGCAGAGATCTCCAGGGCGTCGTAGAAGAAGTTGGTGGAGGAGTTCCGGGTCACCATAATGTACGGAGATATCTGGGCCATGGGGTACAGGGTCCGCAGACGGCGGCCATCGGGGCGGTCGCCCCAGGTGGCGTGGTATTTGCCGTCGCTCTGAATCCAGGTGGCAAAAACACCCAGAATGAGGCCCAGCAGGAACAGGCTGTCCGGCGCCAGATACAGCACCCAGTCCAGCACAAAAGCAGGGGCCAGCTCCCCCCAGTTGTTGGCCGTCCGGAAGGCCAGGGGGACCAAATAGATCAGCAGCAGCACCCAAAAATGGCGAATCCTGCCGTCCACCGCCAGGGCGTACACCGTGGCCAGGGTGAAAAACATAAAGCAGTACAGGAAAAAGTACCAGCTGCCAAGATACGGCATGGCCATCCGGGTGTAAAAGCAGAGGTACAGCGCCATCATGTACACGGGAATGGCCGTTTTAAAATAGCGCTCCTGGCCGTTCAGGAGGCAGATCAGCGCAAAGAGCAGGCATGCCGCCGCAGGGAGGGCCACCTGGCCCCAGACATATCCGTTGCTGCCCGTTCCTCTCACACAGGCCAGCACAATTCGGACCACCGCAGAAGCGACCATGCACAGCGCCATCAGCCAGGTCAGCGGGTTTTTCCGGCTGACGTAGAATCTGATTCGTTTGTCCATGGGGCCATTATACCAATTCCCCTGTGGGAATTCAACAAAAAGCAGAGAATCTTAAGATTGCCACGGCGCCCAATTTGACGTCAAACGGGGAACCTTACGTCCGGTGGGCCGGCGCGAGGCCCTCCGCCGCCAGGCGGTCCCGGAGGGCGGACAGGTAGGCGGGGGTGGTGCCGCAGCAGCCTCCCAGAAGGCCCGCGCCCATGCGGCAGGCCTCCGCCTGGAGCCGGGCAAACTCCTCCGGTCCCATGGGATACACCACCCGGCCCTCCGGGGAGACGGTGGGGTTGCCCGCATTGGGCTTGGACACCAGAGGGCCCCGGACATACCGGCGGAGCTTGGACACCAGAGCCGGCAGGGCGGGGCCCGCCGCCACGCAGTTGAAGCCCACGGCTGCAGCGCCTGCCTCCTCCAGCTCCCGGAGCACCGGGCCCGCCTCCTGGCCGGAAAAAAGGGCGCCGTCTGGCTGCATGGTGAAGCTATAGAGGACAGGGAGGTCTCCCCCCTCCAGCTCCGCCGCCAGGAGCACCGCCTCCGCCTCCTGGGGGTACAGAAGGGTCTCCGCCACCAGAAGGTCCGCGCCTCCCTCCAGAAGCCCCCCAATCTGTCGCCGGTATCGGTCTGTCATCCGGTGGAAATTCTCCGGGTTCCAGGACTCCAGGCATCCGGCCATGGTGGCCAGATCCCCCGCCACCAGGGTATCCGCCCCGGCAGCCCGGCGGGTCAGAGCCACCAGCCGGGCGTTGAGGGCCCCCACGTCTCCAGTCCACCCGGCCTGGGCCAGGGCCTCCGGTTGGGCCTGAAAGGTGGGCGCATATAAAATCCGGCTCCCGGCGGCGGCATAGGCCGCCTGCAGCTCCAGCACCGTCTCCGGGTGCCGGTCCGCCCACAGCTCCGACAGGGCGCCCTTGGGCATCCCCCGCTCCAGCAAATTGGACCCCATGGCCCCATCCAAAAGCACCGGCCCCCGGGCCACCAGGGCCTCAAATTCCTGCTTTGTCACTGTTTTGTCCTCCTGCTGTTTTTCAAACAGTATAGCCCCTCCCACCAAAAAATACAAGGTCCTCCACAAGACTTCGCAGAGCAACCATGTGTCGGTTTTTCCCTGTGGGCCGGATGGCTCCGTCAGGTTTGTTTCCTTGGCGGCTCCGGGGGGAATGGGACAATGCCGTCAGCTTAAGGCTGCTGCCCTAAGACGCGCCGGCGGGGGAGCGCCCCTTCTGCTGGCGCGTCCAGGAGGCCGCACCCTACATAGGACCCCATCCCAGGTGCGTACTTCTGTTTTCTCGCCGTGTCCGCTCTGTATGGACATTTGGAATGAAAATTTTTCTTGCATTTTTGAATATTCCTGATACAATGGCCTTGTAAGGATAACCCCCCGGGCATAGAGCGTGTTCCATGTCCGGGGAGTTTTGTTTCCCGGCTAGCCGGGTATTTTCATTTGAGAAAGGCAGGCATTACCATGTCCCAACGCATTGTAGTGGCCTTGGGTGGCAACGCCCTGGGCAAGAATCTGACAGAGCAATATCATGCGGTCCGGGAGACGGCGAAGGTCATTGTGGACCTGATCGCTGACGGGAACCAGGTCGTCATCGCCCACGGCAACGGCCCCCAGGTGGGGATGATTCAATCGGCCATGACGGAGCTCACCAAAATGGACCCGGTGAAATACCCCCTATGTCCCCTGCCCGTATGTGTGGCCATGAGCCAGGGCTACATTGGCTATGACCTGCAGCGGGCCCTGGGAGAAGCCCTGCAAGCCCGGGAGCTGACAAAGCCTGTCTCTACAGTCCTCACGCAGGTGGAGGTGGACCCGGCAGACCCGGCCTTTCAGCATCCCACCAAGCCCATCGGCTCCTTTATGACCCGGGAAGAGGCCGAAGCTCTGGCCGCCCAGGGCTTCGCCGTGATGGAAGACGCAGGGCGGGGCTATCGCCGGGTGGTGGCCTCCCCCCGGCCCAAGGCCATCGTGGAGCTGGAGACCATCCGCGCCCTCATGGAGGCCGGGCAGGTGGTGGTGGCCTGTGGCGGCGGCGGCATCCCCGTATCCCGTGCAGAGGACGGCAGCCTCCATGGGGCAGAAGCCGTCATTGACAAGGATTTTGCCGCCGAGCTTCTGGCTGAGTCCCTGGACGCAGACCTGCTCATCATCCTCACCGCCGTGGAGCAGGTGGCCATCCACTTCCGTCAGCCGGACGAAGCCTGGCTGTCGGAGCTGACCCCGGAGGAAGCGGAAGCGTACATAGCAGCCGGAGAATTCGCACCAGGCTCCATGCTGCCCAAGGTGGAGGCCGCCGTCCGCTTCGCCCGCTCCGCCCCGGGCCGGACCGCCCTCATCACCGAGCTGCAAAAAGCCCGGGCCGGCATCGCCGGAGAAACCGGCACGCGGGTGCGGGAAGCGTAACCCAACTTGGCAGCCATACGCCGGGAAGCTGGAGGGTTCCTGTTTCCCGGCGTATGGCTGCCCGCTTTGATTATGCTTTCATTTGACAAACTATGCAAAGCATGGTACAATCATGAAGGTTCCATTTGGAACCGGGCGCTACCTGTAACGGTAGGCGGTTTGTCCCCCACATCCCCGGGGGAGCTTCTCTGTCCCCCAGCATAAGAAAGGGGGGCTGCCTCATGAGTACATCCGAAGTGTTTCAGCTTTGTTTGGTCATCATTGGCGTGGTTAGCCTGGTCTTACAGGCCAATCAAAAGAAGAAGTAACCGCCACGCCTCCAAGCTCGCGGTTACTTCTTAAGCAACTTGGGGGACAAACCGTCTACCGGTAGTGCCCTTTCTATTTTCTATTATACTACACGTTTTTCATTTGTCAAGTGATTGGCCTGATTTTTCAGGGCAGCAGTTCTACAGCATTGGGATGACAATGGCAGGAATTTCCAAGCCAACTCACCCGATCCCTCCGATGTACTCGGCCACCCAATGAAACACCTGCTCCAAGTTGTCCAAACGGGTGATATAATTCACCCGCTCTCCGTCTCCTCTCGTCTCCAGATAGCCCATCTTAAACAGCCCATAGAGATTCCTGGAGACAGTGCCGGAATTGACGTTCATCTCCGCTGCCAGCTTCGCCGCAGAGCAGGGCTGCTCCGCGCAACGCCGGAGGATCTCCAGCTTATCCTTGCCTCCTAAGGCCCGGAGCATCCCGCTCATGGCCTCGGCATCGGGATGGACCTTCCGGTTTGTGGCAAAGCGGAAGCTGATGTTGGCGCCCAAATAGGCCAGGCGGACCATCTGCCCCTGGTGGGTCAGCCACTCAGACCAAGTGCCAAAGGGATTGAAGCTCCAGACCCCCAGCCAGATCTCATGCGGCACATTGGTCTCTGTAAAGAGGAAGGTGGTGTTGAACATCTCATTTTGAAAGTCGTCCACCGTGTGGTCCCGGAAGTAGGCCTCCCACTGGGCCAGAGGCTCTGCATTCATCGCGCACAGAGTCGCCATTTCTGTCTGCAACTGGGCAGCCACAGGGCGGATCAGCTCTGTCAGCTCCTTCAAGTGGGTTTCAAACTCCGTTAGAGCCCGGAGAATGGTCCATCTTCCCTCGATGCTGCATGGCAGACGCTCCAGCTGTACCATGAGGGACTCTGTCTCCTCCTGAGCATCCTGCCGCTCCACCACCAGGCCCATGCCGTTCAGGTCATTGATTTTGATGCCCTCCTGGAACATGCAAGTGTACGCCTCCAAAAGCTGGGCTGCAAATGCATCCACGTCGCTGCAGTCCAGGGGAATGCTCACCAGCATCACCTGGGCCAGGCAACAGTCAGGCCTTTTCTCCAGCCCCGGCAGCTTCTCAAAGTAATGACGCAGCTTGGGAGACTCCCGGTCCAGGTCAGCCGTTACCACTCGCGAGACCCGTGTCAGCTCCTGGATGCGCCGCATCATTCCCTCCTCCTCCTCGTCAGCTTTCCGACAATAGCACTTACAAATCCGGGCAAACTCCTCCTCGTAGGAAACTTCATTGACAAAGTAATACAGTAGATATACCGCCTCAGCAAAATAACACGGCTCCCGAAACACTCTCACAACCACGTCTCTCCTTTTTGTTATTTATTGTATTATAGTATAGAGCCGCATTCCTTGTCAACACCCGCTGCCCCATATCACGGCGCACCATAGAGAACAATTTTCCTATTTTTATGCGCCCTTTTCCCTATCAAGCCCGAAGGCATCATGAAAAGGGCCTACCGCAGAAATTTGCTTTTGCAGTAGGCCCTTTGGCGGAGTCCCCAGCGTCAAGCCCCTGGGGACTCCCCGGCACAAAACGAAAAGGAAGAAATATGAAAGGAGAAGAGTATGCGATCTATCAAAAAGCCGTCAAACGGCTGAGTTGGATAGGAACAGATCAGTTGCCGTTTCCACCAAAGAAGCGGTAGAAGTAATCGTACCAGTCCTCATATGAGCCGGATTCCGGAATCTCATCTTGGGACGGCTGCTCCCCGTCGCCGGTGGCCTCTGTAGGCTCAGTCGTCACCACGGGGCCTGTGACCGTATCGGCGGTCTTCTCGTCAAAGGTGATCTGGAGCGTCAGCTCCTGGCCGGCGCGGTAGACCGAAACCGTGGTGGCGTCCCCAGCGCTGAAGTTCCGCAGAGCATATACCAGGTCAGAATAGCCGGAAACCTTCTGGTCGCCCAGCGCAGTAATGATATCTCCCGCCTGCAGCCCGGCTTTCTGAGCGCAGGAGCCTTCCGTCACGCTTTCCACTCTGGCGCCCACTGGCAAGCCATAGGCCGCAGCCGTGGAGGCGTCCAGATCCTTGCTGTTGATGGTCACACCCAAATAGGCCTGACCGGTGATATATCCATACTCCATCAGGTCGTCCACCAGCTTCATCACATCGTTGATGGGAATGGCAAAGCCAATGCCCTCAATGGACGCGCCGGAGGAGGTGGAGCCGGAGTACTTTGCCGTGGTAATGCCCACAACCTCGCCGTTCATATTGAAAAGCGGGCCACCGGAGTTGCCGGAATTGATGGCTGCATCGGTCTGGAGCATATTGATGATGGTCCCGTCGGTATTGACCGAGCGGTCCTTGGCGCTGACATAGCCCACGGTCTGGGTGGAAGTGAGCTCACCCAAGGGGTTGCCAATGGCCGCCACCTGGTCGCCAACCTCCAAATCGTCGGAATTGCCAATGCTCACAGCCGGCAGGTCCTGGCCGTCAATTTTCAGGAGGGCCACATCGCTCACAGAGTCGGAGCCCACCAGCTGGGCGGTATATTCCGTTCCATCGGACAGGGTGACTGTGATGGACTGGGCCCCGTCAATCACGTGGTGGTTGGTAAGCACATAGCCGTCGGCTGTCAGGATGAAGCCGGAGCCGGTGCCGGTGAAGGACTCCTGACCAAACATGCCCGTGGTGACGCCCTTGTTGGTGATGGCAACTACAGAGTTGACGTTCTGAGCATACACCTGAGCAGGGGTCAGAGCGCCGGAATTGGAGACCGGATTGACCGCCACATTGTTGCTGCCGGTGTTTCCCGTCTTAGCGCTTCCCAGCGCCTCCAGCTGGCTCTGGAAGCTGGATTGCAGCTCCGCCGTGGTCTTCTCCCAGCGGTCGTCCACCAAGTGGGCCGTGAGAGCGCCGCCTCCCACGCCGCCGATCACCGCACAGGCCAGGGCAGCCGCCACCATCCGGCCGGCGCTCCGGGATTTCTTCTCCCTGGGCTTCCTGGCCTTCGGCTGTTTCGGCGTCTTAACATGGTGATACGCCGTCTCCCAATCTCCGGTGGGTCTGGATTCCTGCCGGGGCTGCTCCCCCATCACATAGGGGGAGTCGGCAAAGGGGGATTCCTTCCGCCCCGCTCCGGCGTTGTGATAGGCGCCGGTGGGCTCGTTCCCCGTCTCAGACTGCTGGGCCGCATCCTGGGAGGCTATCTCTTCGGCCCGGACGTCGGACTCCTCTGGCTGGCTCTGGGAGAAGGTGGCTTCCGCCCCGCCAGCAGGCTGCTCCTCCCGGGGAGTCTTGAAATCTGCATCTGCAGGTTGCTGAGAATGAAATTCGTTGTTATCGGTGCAGTTATTCAAACTGTTGTTTTCGTATTGCTCCATGTTGTTACATCTCCTTACCGGGTTTTTCCCGCCGGTTTTTTGATGTCATCATCATACGGCCGATTTGTGAAAAAAGTATGACCAGACGGGAAACAAGATATAAACTTCCCAAGGATTTTTTGTAAACATCCCGGAGCATGCAACACAGGGCAGCGCATCCGCGGCGAACATGGGGCAGAAACGCCCCTCTTCCACAGCCCCACCTTTGTCAAGAGGCTTTTTCATTTTTGTTATATCCTACAAAAATCCGCCTGTCTCCATAAATCCGGACCGGGAAATGACCGGCTTCGACAGCCACAAAAGGGAAAAATTCCAATTTTTCCGAGGAGTTTCACCATGCAGATTTTTCCACAGGAGGCGACGTAATTTGGGAAATACTCGCTCCAGGCTGTGGATATTCAAAATCTTATGCACCCAATTTCCCCGAAAAAAATCAGGCGAACGCCGCTGTCCTGTGGATAACATGAAGTTTTGCACAATCTCCACAGGTTTTTCCACAGTTCCACAGCCCTGTGCACATCCTCTGGACATGCAAAATTGCTTGACATAACCCCAGCCCTCATAAATCGACAAATTGTGCAATTTCGTCATAGCTCCAGTCCGGAAAGAGGGCGGCGTTGATTCCTGCAGAAATTAGGCTTGACAAACGGCGCACCCGGGCATCCACATCCCGAGGCGTCACCATGAGGGGCTCCTGCTCCCCCGGCTGCCGGGCATCCATCACCGTGGGCGCACCGACGGCCACCACCGGCACGCCAAGGGTTTCGGCAGAAAAGGCAGCCCGGCTGTTGCCCACGCCGGAGCCGGGGACAATGCCTGCGTCTGTCACCTGAATCACCCGGCAAAGCCGGTCCGCGCTGCCAGCCGCCAGGGCGTCCACCACCACGACCCGGTCCGGCCGCGTAGCTTCCACCACACTTTGGACAATTTCCGCGCTCTCCACGCCGGTAGTCCCCAAAACGCCTGGCACCAGGGCGCTCACCGGGCGTACTCCCGCAAAAATCTGGGGCAGCTGCTGCCGCAGGTGCCGGGTCACCAGGATGCCGCCAGCGCTGAGGGGCCCCACCGCGTCCGGAGTCATAGCCCGGTTTCCCAAGCCCACCACCAGAACGCTTTCCCCGCCCCGCAGGTCCAGAAGGTCCCTCACAGCCTCTCCCAGGGCCTCTGCCGCCTCAGGCGTAGGCCGCCCGTCTCCCGGCACCCACAGGGTCTCATAGGTCCCCCTGGGCTTGCCCAGGGCCTTCTCTCCCTGCTCATTCAAAATCTGAACCTGATGGCGCCCAACGCCATGCTCCTCCCAGGACCGGGCCTTGACCCCCTCCAATTGGGTGGTCTTCCCCGCTGACTGCCGCCACAGGGCCTGAGCCTCTTCGGCCAAGTCTGTCCGCACCTGCATCTTCTGCACCTCCTGTTTTTTCTAGTTTGGCCGGTCTCCTCCGATTCTAACCAAAAGGGGGAAATTTTTTGAAAAATCCTATTGATTTTAGTCTCCAAACCCGCTATAATGTATTTCTGCATGAGACTGGCCCCGGGCCGGTTCGACACTAACACGTTGGAGGAGGTGTAACCCATGCCCAACATTAAGTCCGCAAAGAAGAGAGTCGCGTTGTCCAAAGCCGCTTATGAGAAGAACAAGGCCGACAAGTCCGCCCTGAAGACCGCTGTCAAGAAGTTCGAAGCCGCTGTGGCCTCCGGCAACCGCGAGCAGGCCGACAGCGCCTACAAGGCCGCCGTCAAGTCCGTTGACCAGGGCGTGAAGAAAGGAATTCTTCACAAGAACAACGCTGCCCGGAAAAAGAGCAGCATGACCCTGAAGCTCAACAAACTGGCCTGATTCTCCTGAAAATATCTCCTTCTGAATTCGTTCAGAAGGAGTTTTTTCGTTTTTGAGCTGGGATGCATGCAGGAGTACGCAGCCCCTCGCTTATTGAATTTTGGAAATTTTTTATTGACAAACGATAACCCGCGGTATATGATGGGTGCAAACCGGGTTGCCAGGCAATCCACTGGGAGGTTTCTGAATGCAGCAAACATATCGATCCGCCACCGCCTGCCTCTGGGCCAGCAGAGCCGTTGCAGGACTTCTGGGCGTACTGGCCGTCCTAATGCCCAGGGCCGTCCGCTGGTACGGGCAGCTCCGTCTGCTCTCCTCCGCCGGGCAACGCGTCATTCTGGCCGGCTACTACCTCTGCCTCATCCCCACCGGCCTGGCCCTGCTGGAGCTGGACCGGCTGATGCGGCGCATCCGTCAGGGGGAGGTCTTCCTGCAGGACAACGTCCGGCGCATTCGGCGGCTCATCTGGAACTGCGCAGCCGTGAGTCTCATCTGTCTGGCCTGCGCCCGGCTGTATCCGCCCCTGTTGTTTGTCACCATAATCATGGCTTTCCTCTGCCTGGTAATCGCTGTGGTGGCAAGCATCATGGACGCTGCCACCCGGCTGCGGGAAGAAAATGACCTCACCATTTAGGAGCATCATATGGCAATTTATGTAAACTTAAACGTGGTGATGGCCCAGCGGCGCATCAGCTCCCAGGAGCTGGCGGCCCAGGTGGGTATCACCCAGGCCAACCTTTCCATTTTGAAAACCGGGAAAGCCAAGGCCATTCGCTTCAGCACCCTGGACGCCATTTGTAAAGCTCTGGACTGTCAGCCCGGCGACATTCTGGAATACCGCGAGGAGGAATCCCAATGAAATCCAGCCCCTATGAGAACAACCCCTACACCTCGTCCTCAGAAGCTCCCACCCAGCCGCTCCCCCCGGCTCCTTCCCTGCCTGCAGGCCGCGGGGAGGCCGTCCTGGCCCTACTCCTGGCGCTGCTGGCCGCCTTCACAGCCAACAGCCTCCTGTACGGTGGCCTGGCCTTGGGCAGCGCTCTGGGAATCTTCGGAATTTTCACCGTCACAGCCCTGTATCTTCTGATCAAATCCAAGCATTTCGGGTGGTATCCCCTGTCCTGCCTGGCCTTCAGCCTGATCCTGGTGGCCTCCTTTGCCCGCAGCAGCGACGGCTTTGTAAAATTCTGCCTGCTGCTTCTGGCTCTCACCGCCTATTTTCTGGGCCTCAGTCAAATCGTCTGGGCTCCCCTCTATCCCGCCGGCCGTCTGCGTTCTCTGAATGGGGCGGGACGGGCCCTGTTCCTTGCCCCTTATCCACAGATCTCCCCCGCTGTGCGCGGTCTCTTTGTAAAGCAGACCCCGGAAGGAACCCAGCGGCGGCGGGTGGGCGGCGTATTGCTGGGCCTGCTTCTGGCCATTCCGGCCCTGGCCATCATCCTCCCCTTGCTCGTCCGGTCAGATGCCGCGTTTGAAGGGCTCATCGGGCGTTCTGTTCTGGCCAATGCCGCAGAACTCATCCCCACCGTTCTCTTTGGCCTCATGCTATTCCTGCCGGCCTATGCCCGGCCTGTGGCCCTGATTCATGATGATCCGGAGCCCAGCCCCGCCAAACCGGGCCGGTTCCCGCCGGTCACCCTCCACACCTTCCTGGGCGCCGTGTCCTTCGTTTACCTGCTGTATCTGTTCTCCCAGCTGGCCTACTTCTTCAGCGCCTTTCGGGGCATTCTCCCGGAAGGATACACCCAGGCGGAATACGCCCGGCGGGGATTTTTCGAGATGTGCGCGCTGTGCAGCATCAACCTGCTCATGGTGATCATCGCCATCGGTCAAGTGCGCCGGGAGCCGAAAACGCCCTGGTTAACCAAAGCCCTTTGCCTGTTCATTTTGGTCTTTTCCCTGGTGCTGGCCGTCTGCTCCGCCTCCAAAATGGGCATGTACATTGGCGCCTACGGACTGACACGGCTCCGGGTCCTCACCTCTGTGTTCATGGTCTGCGTTGCCGTCGCCCTTGTGTGCGTGGCCATCTGGATTCTGGCGCCCCGGTTCCCCTACATGCAAATTGTCGTGCTGGCCGTGCTGGCAGTGGGTTGCTTCACCGGTTGGATGGACGTGGACACCCAGGTCGCCCGGTACAATGTGGACGCTTACCTATCCGGCCAGCTCACCACCGTGGATGTGGACCACCTGGGCGGCCTGTCTGAGGGAGCAGTCCCACAGCTTGCCCGTCTTTTGGAGGCCCCAGATCCCCAAGTTCAAGCGGAAGCCCGGGCTGCCCTGGCAGACATGCTACGGGAGCACTACCGGGTAGACTGGGAGAACGGAGCCATCGCCCTGGAGCCCTGGGAGGAGCCGCTGCTCCGCTCCTGGACCTGGACCCAGTCCCAGGCCCTGCCCCTGCTGGAGGCCCTGGCTCCAAAGCTGCAAGCGGAATTACAAGAGTAAAGCCAAATACAGCCGGTCCTGTCCCAAAGATCATTTGGAGCAGGACCGGCTTTTGCGTTTGGAATCCACAGCTCCACCGTCTGGAACAGCCCCTGAGGCAACCCCTGCAGGGGACTTTCCAGCAGAAAAGAAGCACAATGGAAAGAGAGTCACCAGACAGGCGGCCTCTTCGTGGAAATCCCGGATTGAAGCATCGGTCCCTGTCCCAGGGCCCATCTCATAGAAGTAGGCATATCCCGTGCCGCGCAAAGCGGTCTCCTGAATTTCCACTCCTGCCACCGCCTCAGGCGGGGCCACACACATCGTCCAGATATGCCATATCCTCTAGCCGCAAAACGGCGCCGTGGAATGGGCGCGCAACAATTTAAAAAAAGCCGTCGCAAGCAATCGTAGCTTGCGACGGCTTGGTGGACCTGAAGAGATTCGAACTCTCGACCCCCACAATGCGAATGTGATGCGCTCCCAACTGCGCTACAGGCCCAAAAGAATTACACGACACATTATAATCACTTTTCCCAGGCCTGTCAAGGACATTTTTACCGGCAAGCAGGGCACTCCCAGGGATGGGTGCGTAGCTTGGACCCAGAAAAAGGAAATGCTGCCGCCCTGGTCCACATCCCCTTATTTACCCGGAGTCCGGTAGCCGTGAAGCAGCAGTTGGCGCTGCTGGTCCAGCAGATTGCTAAAGTGGTCCTTGTCGATGGAGTAATAAACCCGCGTGCCCTTCACCATGTAGGTCACCAGCCCAGCATCAAACAGCTTGTTCATGTGATGGTGAATCGTGTTCCGGGCTAAGCCGAAGTGATCTGACAGCTCCTGTCCGTAGGCCGGGCGCTCCAGCAGATAGCAGAAGATATCAAAGCGGGTCTGGTCGCCCAGGAGGTGCAGGCAACGGAAGATGTGGTTCTTGGAGGTCCCATCGGTCTGCAGGAGATTGCGCAGGAAGTCCTGCAGGACGCCGCAGTAGATGATATTTTCGCTGCCGGCGGCAGCCATGTCAAAGAAAATGTTGGCGCTGGGGGAAATCAGCAGCGGGCGGAGCTGATATTGCACATCGTCCTTCAGTTGAAAGCCACTCTCCTTTCGCAGATAGGTCTCAAGATCTGTGTCTGCAATTTGAGCAGAATATTCCTCTGCCAGGCGCTGCAGCGTCGGGCGCATCTCCTCCAGCGCCGCAACCACGGGGCGCAGGCACTGAGAGACATGCTCCAGCGTCGTCCCATAGTGCCGGTATGCCTTCATCAGAGCGCTCCGGCCTCTGGTGGTTAAGGACAAGGTGGACAGGTTTTCCTGCAGGAGCTCCACGCAGCCGTCCGCTGTAGGCGGCAGCAAATGGGAAAGGTCAAATGAGACGAGAATATCCCGGGCAATCTGCGCCGGCGTCCGCCGGGCCATGCTGGCAAGAAACTGCTCCAGGTCGCCGCTGCACTGGCAGGCAGCAGGTGCAAAAAGCAGCAGGGCAATGGAGTAGGCTCCGCCGGTATTCTGGGCGATGCTGACCAAATCCACAAAAAGGCCCTTTAAATGCGCCTCCGGCACATGGACCTGGGCATCCAGCTGCTGTCGGAGCGCGGCAAAGGGAGCATAGCGCTGCCGAAAACGGGAGAGGTCCTGATACCCCTTACTGGTCAAACGGCTCTCCAAATACGCTTGATCATAAGAGTTGGCCCGCGCACCCAGATACACCAGAGCTTCCAGCACCAAATTGGGCGATGCAATGTACTTCATCGTGTCACCTGCCTGTTTCATACGTTCAGGAAAAACTTCTTTGGCTTTATTATCGCATGCCAGTTTTCCGCTGTCTAATGATTTTTCGGCGGGACACAGCATGAAACCCCTGCCTATAAGCCGGGACTTTGTTTCGGTAATACCAAGAACTTGGTTTTGCTTGACATTGGTAGTCTGTTGTGCTAGAATATCAGCAAATACCATATACACATAGAACATTGAGCTGCTTCGCGCCGGAAAAAGCGGTGGCCGGGTCTCATCCCCCATGTGGTTCATCCCCGGAGGCAGCTGCCCGGCATTGTCTGTGCATGTCAATGGCAGAGACGGTCAAAACAATAGAAGTCACGGCATGTGCCGTCAATGGAACCGTAACTTCGCTCTAAATCGTAACAGGAGGAAAAACACATGAAGCAGAATCGAATTTTTCACAGAGCGCTTTCGTTGTTCTTGCTGGTAGCCATACTGGCAGGTTTCGCAGTCCCCATACGAGCAACCAAAGCAAGCTCCGATTTGCCTCTGGAAATGGAGCAAATCGAAAACAGCAGCGTCACAGCAGAACTCCCCCGGGAGCCTATGGGAAGCATACCAAACGAAGCTTCCACTGGTGCGGCAAGTGGGGGCGCGGCATCGGATGACAGCATGGTCCGGGTGTCCATCCAGCTGGAAAAAGCCCCTACCATTGACGCGGGTTTTGAAATCAAACACATTGCGCAAAATGCAAAGGCCATGCGCTACCGGGACAGTCTAAAACAGACGCAGGACCAGCTGCAGGCAACCATTGAGCGCCAGGCGCTCCATGGTCAAAGGCTGGATGTGGTTTGGAACCTAACCCTTGCGGCCAACATGATTTCTGCCAATGTTCCGCGCAGCGCCATAGAGAAAATTGCCGCCCTGGATGGTGTAAAGGCCGTTGTAGAGGAAACCTGCTATCAGCCGCAGGTCGTTTCTGTGGGCGGCGAGTATCGCCCAGATATGGCAGTCTCTGGCCAGATGACCGGCGCATGCCAGGCGTGGCTGGAGGGGTACACAGGCGCTGGCCGTAGAATTGCCGTGATTGATACAGGCCTGGATACGGATCATCAGTCCTTCAGCCCATCCGCTTTTGCCTATGCCCTGGATCAGGCGTCCAAAGAAAAGGGGATTGCCTACCAGCTTCTGGATGCCGAAGAAATCGGCTCTGTGATGAAGCAGCTGAATGCCTATCAGCGGGCAACCGGCAGCGGGCAGTCCCTCTCCGCTGCAGATCTTTACATCAACAGCAAGGCCGCCTTCGGCTACAACTACATCGATGGCGATTTGGATGTCACCCACGACCACGACGACCAGGGTGAGCACGGCTCCCACGTTGCCGGCATTGCCGCCGCCAACCGTTACCTGGAACAGGGCGGCACCTATGTAGACGCCATGGAGGAGGTGCAGGTAGCCGGTAATGCGCCGGACGCCCAGCTCCTGGTCATGAAAGTCTTCGGCAAAAACGGCGGCGCGTTTGACTCCGATATTATGGTTGCCATAGAGGACGCCATGATTCTGGGCGCCGATGCGGTGAACCTGTCTCTGGGTTCCTCCTCCGCCGGCACGGCAGCAATAGAAGATTCCACCTATCGGGCTCTGATGGAGCGTGTGGTGGAAAGCGGCATGGTGGTTGTCACCTCTGCTGGCAATGATGGCTACTGGTCCATGTACAGCACCGGCGGCTATCTTTACAGCGACGATGTGAACTATGACACCGTCGGTTCCCCCGGTTCCTATGCCAGCTCCCTGGCAGTGGCCTCTGTGGACAACGATGGCATCATTGGTCCCAGCCTGGTTGTGGACGGCAATCCCATGGGCTACATGGAAAGTCTCGTGGACAGCTACGGCTACGCCTTCGGTAATGCTGCCATTTCCACCCTGGACACTTCCCCGGACGGCAGTGGCACGCCCTACGATTTCGTCTTGGTAGACGGCTATGGCACTGCGGATGACTATACCGGCATCGACTTGGCCGGAAAAATCGTGCTGTGTTCTCGCGGTGGTGATTACTACTATTACGAGAAGGCCAACACCGCCGCCGAGCTTGGCGCGGCAGCACTGGTTGTATATAACAACGAAGCTGGCGTTCTCTACATGGATTTGTCCGGATACAACCATTCGATGCCCGCTGTGTTCATCAGTCAGTCCCACGGCGCCGTCATCAAATCCGCCGCAACGGAGCAGGTGACCGAAGACGGACGTACCTATTTTACCGGTCAAATCACCGTCCGCAGCAGGCTTTCTGGCAATTATGAAAACTCTGATTATAAAGCCATGAGTTCCTTTAGCTCTTGGGGTGTACCGGGCGACTTGTCCATAAAGCCTGAAATCACTGCGCCTGGCGGCAACATTTATTCTGTCAACGGCGCCGCATCCGAAACGGACCAGTATGAGCTCATGAGCGGTACCTCCATGTCCTCCCCTCAGGTAGCCGGTATGGTGGCGCTGGTAAAGCAGTATTTGCAGGAACAGGACATTCATGTCTCCGGCCTCAACGAGCGCGGATTGACTCAGGCTTTGCTCATGAGTACGGCTGAGCCCATGCACAATGGCAGCAACGGCAACTATTACTCCGTGTTCCAGCAGGGAGCCGGTTTGGCCAACGTCAGCGCCGTGCTCAGGACCCCCGCTTACCTGACGGTAGACGGTGCAGCCGACGGCAGGGTCAAGGTGGAGTTGGGCGACGACCCCACCCGCACCGGTGTCTATACCTTCCGCCTTCAGCTGAACAATCTAACCCAGGAACCCCTTGCCTATCAGCTGTACGCCGATGCTTTCACCCAAAATGTGTTCCAGGACGAGGCGGGCAATGCCTGTCTGGATACTCTGACCCGCACTCTGGAGGCCGATGTGGACTTTGCGGTTAACGGCGCTTCCCTGTCTGCCCCCAGTGACCGCAACGCCAATTTTGACTTCAACGGCGACGGCCGGGTGACACGTGCTGACGGTCAACTGCTGCTGGATCATGTGACCTTGGGCACAGAGCTAACGGCAAATGCCGACTATGCCGATATGAACGGCGACGGCCAGGTAAATACTTACGATGTGCATCAGTTCCTGCGCCTGTACCAGGGCGCTGTGGAAGTTCCCGCCAGTGGCTCCGTCACAGTAGATGTCACAATGACATTGACCAGCGGCGAGAAGGCAAGGCTGGATGCAGAAAATCCCAATGGCGCCTATGTGGAGGCCTTTATACAAGCTGTTTCTCTGGCTACCGCTGATGGAGAGCTGCTCCCCACTCTGAGCGTCCCCGTTTTGGGCTTCTATGGCAATTGGAGCGATGCATCCATGTTCGACGTGGGCACACAGATTACCCACGCCACTGGAGAGGAACCTCGCAGCTCCTATCTGGGCAATCCCTCCGGTAACGCCGTCGGTGTGGTTTACGGCGATAATCCCAGACAGATCTGGTATTTCGGCGGCAACCCCATCGTGCCGGATGAGCACTATCTTCCCCAACGCAACGCCATCAATACCGCCAGAGGCGATTTCTTCTACCAGTGGAGCTTTGCGCCAATCCGGAGCGCTGCCGCCACCCGCTTCACAGCTGTGAATACCACAACCGGCGAATCGTTGGCCTACAGCGAAGGCGGTCCTGTCACCGCTGCATTCTACTATCCCCTGTACGCAACCTGGATGGGAACGCCCCAATATCTGGAGCTCGGCCTGCACCCGGATGTAGAGGTGGGGGAATCCGGCCTTCTGAGCCTGACTTTGGCGCCTGAGTATTACGTCCACAACGGTGTGGTGGATTGGGACGCCCTGGGTCATGGCGCCACCATGGAGGTTCCCTTTACAGTCGATGTGGAGGACCCCCAAATATTGGAAGTCAAAGTGGACACGGAACACAATGTGATGCTGGTCACTGCCAGCGATGACCAGTATCTGGCTGGCGTTCTGCTTTACGACGTAACCGGCCGCAAGCTTCTCAAGTCCGTAGGCGCCACCCCGGATGCCAAGCCCGGCGAAACCATCACGTTCTCCGTGCCCCTTGACGGCGTGGCAGGCTACAAGTTCATCATTCAGACGGCAGACTATGCCGCCAACTTCGCCACATATCAGATCCGGGAAACCGTTGGCGACCCGGAGCCTCTGCCCACCAGACTGGCTTTTGATGAAAATCTGCGCACCTGGTCTACGTTCCACAAGGAAGACTATTACTGGAACAGCAGCAAATGGTTCGACAGCGATATCGCACCCGTTTCAGCTACCGCTGTGGGTGAATACGCCTTGATCTGCGACGAGGGTGGAAAGCTATATGCTGTCCCTGTGGACGATATGCTGAGCTACCACTATATCCGCAAGCTGGAATATGTCCTGACGGATATGGCCTATGATGCTTCCACTGACACAGTATACGGCGTCACAGGCAGTGGCCTGCTGGTTTCCGTGAACAAATGGACTGGCGAGTTAACGGAACTCGGCAACATTGGTATCGATACCAACACCCTGGCAAACGACGGTAAGGGTACCTTCTATTGCTTCACCTGTACGGAGGTTCAGGGCAGCTATCGCTTGGACCTTTATTCCTTCACCCTGGATGAATCCGGCAATTTGACCTCTCCGGTGTTGGTCGGTTCCCCTTATACCGGCTATGCCAAATCCTCTGGCATATCCACCATGGAATACGACCCCGTGAATCAGATTCTTTGCCTGTTTGCCCGCATTCCCGGGTATTCCTATGATTACTCTTACTATTATGAGATTGACCCCGCCACCGGTAACAGTCTGCTGACCGATTATTATCCACCCACCCCCTTCACAAAGAGCGCCGTGGCGTTGATCTTCCCCCAGTGGGGCGAGGGTGGAAGTGCGTGGACAGAACCCACCGACCAGGTAGCCAGTGTTGGCTTCTCCAGAAACGAGGTGGAAGTTCTCATAGGTCTGACTGCACAGCTCCATCCGGAGGTTCTGCCATGGAATCTGACGGATAAGAACGTGATCTACAGCTCCGCAGACGAGACCATCGCAACTGTGGACGACCGTGGCATCGTCACCGGCGTTGGCCTGGGTACCACAACCATCCGCGCCACTTCGGTGTTGGATTCCACCGTATACGCCACCTGCACCGTTCACGTAAAGCAGTTAAACGTCACGGTGAACGGCATTCTCAGAGACAGCGACAAGCTTGGTACGCCGAAGTTCTATACCTGGAACATGGAAACTGGCGATCCCTACGTCGTTGGGAATACCCTAAAGAACCCGCCTATGGCTGTTACCAGAGTCCCTGAGACTGACACCTTCTACCTGCTGGATGCCGAACACGGCACGATGCATCTTCTGGATCAGGACGGCAAAGACCTGGTCGAGCCTGCGGATCACTACTATCAGCAGAACTACTGGATCTGGGATTTGGCCTACAGCCCATACTTCTCCACAGAAGATACGCCTGCAGTTTATGGCATCCGTGAAAACGCCATCGTTGCGCCTACCAATCCCATGAATCCTCAATTTGCAAACATCAGCCTGGGGAAATACGGCGTTTCCTTCCTGGCAGGCATTGCCGCCGGTGGTTGCGAGCACATCACTTACAAGAACTACTACGGCTATGACGCAGAAACAGACAGCGAAGTGGTCTATTTGATCGACGATCAATGCAACGTCTGGCGCTGCAACATGTTCCTGGAGGACGGATACCGCTATAATTTCGTCTATTCTGTCATTCCCAGCGACATGGAAATCAACTATCCCGCCGGATTCTCCGGCAGATCCTCCCTGGTCATTGGGGAAGACGGCGCACTGTATTTCTCCGCCTGGGTCGGCTCTACCAATGCGCTTTACCGCCTGGTTTACGACGAGAGCTCCGAAACCTACCTCAGCACACTCCTGGGTGATTTCGGCCAAGACGTCTGGCCCGCCGTCATCCTGGATGCCACCTCCAACGCGCCTGCGGCCGCCGTTCCCCCTCAGGGAAGCACGCTTTACCTCCAGTCTGAACCAGAGGCGGACGGTACGCTGCATGCTGTCCAGGTAGAAGAAACAGAGTCCCAGTTGAGCCCCGGCATCCAGACGGACCGGGATCAGCACACCATCACAGTCCCCATTGTGGCCACAGAGAGCACCAACGGCCTGTTCCATGTGGAGTATGATCCCGATGCATTGGCCCTCGTCAGCGTGAATCCCGGCTCTGTCCTCAACCGCTATGACACCAGCACCGCAGGTAAGATTCGCATGGGCTACGCCGACGCCAATGAGATTAACGGCGTCATTGCCAATCTGGTCTTCCGCTACACCCCTGGAGACGAAGTGGAAGAGACCGACCTGATCCTGTCCGTGGTGGAAGATGGAGCCACCTCTGCCGGTACCACGGAAGCCGTGAAGATCACCTTGCCTGAAGACCCCTTCCCAGAGCGCTTTGAGGATGTCCAGAAGGGAGACTGGTTCTATGACGATGTCAAGTTCGTTTACAACCAGAATCTGATGGTGGGCGTCTCGGAAACCCGCTTCGCTCCCAATGCCACCGCAAACCGCGCCATGATCGCCACCGTCCTGTACCGTTTGGCGGGCACCCCCACGTATACCACAGAAAATCCCTACACGGATCTGAAGCAGGGCTCCTACTACTACGACGCCGTGCTGTGGTGCACCGAAAACGGCATTTTTGAAGGCTACGGCAACGGAAAATTTGGTCCCATGGACGCCGTAACCCGGGAGCAGCTGGCAGCTGTGCTGTACCGGTACACCGAAAAGTACTTGGATATGGATGCTTCAAGCCGCGTGGTTTTGAAGGATGTCTACCGGGATTATGAAAAGATTTCCCGCTGGGCAGAAGACGGTATGAGCTGGGCATCTGCCACCGGGCTAATGGAAGGTTACCCCGACGGCACCGTGCGGCCTCGCAATGGTGAAAAGCGCTCCGAGATTGCGGCCATGTTCCACCGGTACTGTGTCAATATCCTGGACGTGTAATCCCCATCCGCTCAGGCGAGTGGAGCATATTGCAAAATAGCTTCTTTGTAAACCTTGTCTAACACAAACAGGGGAAGAAACCACAAAAAACGTGGCTTCTTCCCCTGTTTTCAACTTTTTCTACCAGGGATTTATATAAAAACGCATGTTGCTGCAGGCCCTTTCCTATCTGGTCTCCGCCTGGTTCTCATTCCGTTTCATCCTGTCCCACAACCAGAACGCAGGGATCAAAGCAGCGTTCCCGCAATTCGTCCATGGCCTGCTCCGGATCCTGTTCGCCGGTGAGCCATAGGCTGTAGCAATATTCACAGAAGCCGGACAGATCCATCTTAAAGTTGGTCTCCCAAAGGTTGTTCATGACCCAGGAATAGACCGGCCGGTGGTTGTTCCTCTCCCCTCCATCACAGAGCCGGATGGGATGGTGCTTCATCTCGCCCATGTAAATGAGCGGCGTATCCCGCATGGCAATCAGGGCGCTGCCCTTGGGAGACAGGTAGGCCAGGCCCTCATCCGACATATAATACTCCATGCAGGTTCCCGGAAGCTGATCCACACCGGGGCGGAAGGCTTCGCCACCCTTGCGGATATACAAGCTGCTGTCCGGCAAATGCAAACTCAGGGGCAGAAATACGCTTTCGATGTCCGAGGACAAGGTTTTACCCAGTTGGAGGCAGAAGTCCACCCGCGGCATGGCTTCATAGAACTTGACCATCACATCCGCCCGGACCGTACCTGGGAGGCGGTAGCGAAGCTGCAGCTGGGTAAATACCTCTCCCCGTTCCAGGCATCGGACCTCTTCCAGCTGGCCAATGTACAGCCGGGCGTGCTTTCCCCGGATGTTTCTGCCAACCAGCCGCCGCTCCTGCTCTTCCCGGCAGGCACATGCAGGGTCCTCCACGGAAATGGAAGTCACTTCATATACCGGGGTAAAAAACGGAGCTTCCCCCAAGCCCAGGAGATTTTGGCCGGTGCGCTTGTCCACCAGGGCGGTGACTCCCTCATGGGGGCAGTAGCACAGATGGAACCAGCGGTTTTCATATTCATACGGCAGCCGGTAGGTCACCGGATCATAGTCATTCACAATGTCCCGAACCCGCTCCGCACCTACGTAGCATTTTCTGCTGTTCAGCGTCTGGTTTTCTTCCGGCAGCTCCCGGTAGGTATAGCATACTTCTTCATGGGGAGCAAAGGTGTCCACAAAGCTGATTTTCCTGCCTCGGGGATGAGGAGAGACCTGGCAGGCCAGCTTCCGCCCATGGGCGTCCCGGACTTCCGCCCTGGCCAAATGGGGGCTTTCTATGTAGAACTCCACCAGCCGCTGCCCCGCCCTGTCGCTGACATGACACGCCCGGACTGTGCCCCTGGTGCTGTAATACCGCAGAATGTCCCCCTTCTCTGCCGCAATCCGGTTCAACATCCGGGATGCAGCTTCATGGGCTTTGGAGGCATAGCTGTTTTTGCGCATGTCCAAATTCAGCACCATCGTATCATAGGGATTGGTAATGGTAGAGGAGTGTCCCCAGGTGTGCTCCGCATAGAGCATCAGGTTATCCTGCGCCGCAGCATAGAGGTCCGGGTACTTGCTGGCAATCTCTCCATCCAGCCGCTTACACAGCTGATAACGGTGCTGCGCGTCTTTGTAATGCTTCACGGCGTAAGGCGTGCTGCCAACGCCGTTGGCCCACCAGTCGTTCAGGTCCCCCCGATATACCGGGGCGTCCTCCAGCTTGGGACGGATGGCTGCATACAGTTCCTGGAGGGAAACCATTTTCACCTGGACGTCCGGACCATAGCGCCGGTTGTACGCCTCTATGGTATGCAAAATTTCCAGCGCCGGGGGCGCGTTGTCGCTGAATACGCCAGATACTGCAGTGATCATAAAATCATACCCGTAGCCCTCTTTTTCGCACAGGCTCAAATACTGGTCCAGGTTTCTATGGAAAGTCGCCACAGAGTCCTCCTCTTCGATCTGCTTCCCCAGGTGATTTTGCATCATAAAGTTGACAGACCGGTTGGCCTTCAGCCCCAGCACATTGCCCAGATTATAATGCTCCCCGTTCCATACCAACAGGCGCTGCCCGGCAGCGTTTTCCCACCAGAAGGCATTTTGGTTCTGGTACAACGGATACATGCCGTGGTGGCAATGAATGTTCATAAAGAGGAATTCCACGCCCTCGGCCAGCATGGCGTCCCGGTAGCCCATGGAAATGCCGTTGATATCCGCCATCATAGCGGTGCGCATGGCGGCGCCGTGTGCTCCCAGGTACTGCTGCCAGCGGTTCAGCCGCTCCCGGTATACAGAGCAATCCACCAAATCATTAAAGTTCAAATAATTGGCAGACAGGCCAATTTTTCCCTCCGCCGCCAATCTGAGAAAGGCTGCCTGCTCCTCCGCCATTGCGGATTTCCAAAACTCCTCCACACAGAACAGGGTTTCGCAGTTCCATCGGAAGCCGGCGTTGGCTGGCTGCTCCATCATGGAAAGTACGGTTTTGATGTAGTTTGCCTGGGTGTCTATGACCCGCTCCTGCAGGTCTGTATAGCCGATGTCGGTATGAGAGTGGTGAATCACATAGACGGTTTTAATTGAATGTGCCATGGTAAGCGCTCCCTTCATTGTCATGCAAAATTTTTTCGGTCAAGTCCATTTTGGAGCTTGGCTTTTTATTTGCAGGCTCTCTTGATTCCTCTCGCACGCAGGCGAGAAGGATGCGGACCCATTCCCCATCCGGCGAACAAACCTGATAGGCTCCCGCCGCCTCGGGAATGATGCAGGTTTCTGCATAATGCAGCTCAAAGGGGTCAAATCGGCCCTCCGTACTGACAAGCAGGGCACGCTGGCCTTCCACCAGGTTCATCACATGGACGCTGCCATTGCGGTGAATGGGTAGCTTCTGGTCTGTGCTGATGCGGTAAGTATCCAGCGGCTCCTTTTCATGGAGGCCCGTGCGCTCTATGCTTCCGTCTTCATTTTGGTAGACCTGCGTCACAGCATTGATCAGATGCTCCTGAACCCACTGGGTATCCCGATCCCACTGGATATTGGCTGCACCGTGCTCCAAATGGACTGGCCGTGGCCTTCCGTCCAGATCCAGGCGGTCCCAGTCCCACAGCTTGAATGTAAAAATATACGGCGTGGCGCTGATCTCCAGCACCATGGTGTTCGCCCCGGAGCAGTGCACCGTTCCCGCCGGAATCAGCACATGGTCGTGCTTTTTTACAGGAATCCGGTTGACGAAGCGCTCCGCCGGAAAGGGGGCTCCGCCCTGCTGGGCCGCTTCCAGGGCCTGCATCATCTCCTCCGGTTGAACGCCGGTTCGGAGGCCCAAAAAGACGCAGGGGTCTTCCCCCTGGGCGTCCAGAAGATAATAGCTTTCATCCTGCGTGTACTTCATGTTGAAATGCTGCTGGATATACTCCGTCAGAGGATGCACCTGCAAAGACAGGTTCTGGCCGTTCATCGTATCCAGCATGTCAAAGCGAATGGGAAATTCCCTTCCAAACCGGTCATAAACCCGGTCCCCCAGCAGCTCCCGTGGGCAGAACATGACCAAATTCTGGGCAGGGGTCTGAATCTTCTGTCCGCCAAAGTCCAGGAGCAAGCTGTTTTCCTCCGGTACGCCGTCGAAGCTCCAAGCATAGTTCTTTCCGTTTTCCGGAAGATGAAAATGGTTTTTCATCCAGTCCCCGCCCCAGACCCCTGGATCAAAGTAGGGCACCATCCGAAACGGACGGGTCACAACCTCCTCCAAGGCGGCGCGGTACCCTTCACCGGATACCATAGCCGGGGAGCCCTCTGTGGTCATGTCCAGATAGAAATCCAGCTTAGGCAGAAGCCGCTCCTTCACCCGGTCCGCCCAGCGCCATTGCGCAAAATACCCTTGCTTGTATTTCTCCCGCTGGGTCAAGTTCTGCTTGGCCGTGCGCCAGTTGGTCATACCGCGGCGAAAGCGCAGCTGGATTTCCCAGCGGGTGATATCCGCCAGAATCAGGATATCCCCCTGACACACCAGCGACGCACCGACGCCATATACCAAGACCAGGCCGGAACCTACCTCCCCGATTTGCCGGCGGGCTCTCTCCAGGTTCTCCTCCGGAAAGAACTCCTCCAGCCGCCTGGCCGTCATGATGCCAAACACCGGATCGTCCGTTAAATCCTGGGCAACTTGCCGGTCCATCTCCTCCGGCGGAAGCGCCAGGCAGTCGCTGTGGATTTCCAAAGCCAGTCCCATGGGCCGCAGTCCCTCTAGCAGCTCCTGTTGATCGACTCCTGGATAGCACTCCACAACACAGACGGTCTTTCCTTTTGCGCTGCACCGTTGGGAAAGCACGGCCCGAATGGAGGCGTATCCCCCCACAGCTCCGCCTTTCCCACCGCTGAGTGGAATGGTTGGAAACAGTTGAAATGGATAGGTCATAGACATGGTTGCTCCTCTCCAAGCACACAAATCGCTTACATTTAGAACCAGCATACACCAACGCGCCCTGTAAGTCAATATATAAGTTCATTTTTTGCATTTTGTATTTACATATTCCGGGGCACATGCTATACTAAAGCAGATACAAGGAGCTAACCCGGGAACCGGGCGCTTCTCCGGCGTCTCCATGTTCTCCACCTTATTTTCAGAGAGGATGATTCCCTTGGCACAGGCACTTTACAAGCAAATTGCAGAATATATCCGCGAACGCATTGTCAGTCAGGAATATCCGGTAGGCAGTCAGATTCCCACGGAATGCGAGCTGGCAGAGCGGCTCCAGGTCAGCCGCCCCACGGTGCGGCAGGCGCTGGACACCCTGACCAGAGAAGGCCGTCTCGTACGGATCAAGGGCAGCGGTACATTTGTGACCGAACCGAAGCTGCTCCATGAATCCACCAGCTTCATCACAGGTTACCGGGAAGAGAGCAGAAAAAATCATCGCATTTTACGCACAAGGGTTGTCTGTATCCGGACGGAAAAGGCCAGCAGTCAAGTGGCAGACGCCCTCAAATTGCATGCCAATGCTCAGGTCACCCGCCTGACCCGTGTCCGGCACTTGGAGCACGTCAACGAAAACGCGCCGGTGGTCTACACCACGGTGTACGTACCTCACCAGCTTTTCCCCGAAATGAGTCAGCTGGATTTTACCGATGCGTCTCTTTATGAAGCCCTGGACGCCCGGGGGCTGGCAGTGGCTCATGCCTCTCGCAGGCTGGAAGTCACCATGCCCCCTGCAGAGATTGCCGTTGACCTGAAAATCTCCCCCTTTGAGCCAACTGTATGGATTACTTCGCTGGGCTACACCAAAAGCGGCCAGGTGGTGGAGTACAGTGAAAGCTATTATCCTGCCAGCCACAGCAGCTTCCAGATTGAAATCAACCGCTGAAGGAGGGCCTATGAAGGATATCTACCTGTGCCTGGATGTGGGCGGCACAGAAATCAAGGCCGCGCCAGTGGACGCAGGCGGCGCGCTGCTCCAGCCATTGCGTCATTTTCCCGCAAGGTCCCACCAGAGCGCCCCCACTCTGTTGGACCATTTTGCCTCTGTTCTTCAGGAAATCTCTCCCGGTCAGGCCATATCGGGGATTCGCCTGGCCTTCCCCGGCCCCTTCGATTACGAGGCAGGCATTTGCCTCCTGCAAGGGTTGGGAAAATTCGACGCCCTTTATGGGGTCAACCTCCGTCATGCCCTGGCCTGTCGCATGGATATCGAACCGGAAGCCATTCGGTTTGCCAACGACGCCTCTGCCTTCGCCCTGGGTGAGCTGGGCTTTGGTCTGGCCAAAGCAGCGCCGCGCGCCATGTTCATTTGCATCGGTACCGGCTGCGGCAGCGCCTTTGGGGTAGGCGGCGCCTTGGCCCCCTTGGGAACTCCCGGCGTTCCGGCCTGTGGATGTGTTTACAGCGCTCCCTTTCTGGAGGGGCGTGTGGATGATTATCTCTCCCGCCGGGGGCTCGAAAAGCTGACCCAGGAGTACCTGGGGATGCCTTTGGACGGTAAGTCCCTTGCCCATCTGGCTCAGGAGGGGAATTGCCAGGCGCAGCTGTGCTTTTTGGCCTTTGGCCGGCAAATTCGGGACGCTCTATCCCCGTTTCTTGTGCAATTTCGCCCGGATGTTCTGTGCTTTGGCGGTCAAATCACACGCAGCGCCTCGTTTTTCCTGAAGCCCATGGAACATGCTTGCCGCACGCAGAATATCCGGCTCTACATCACCGAAGACACCTCCGTCCGTACACTTCAGGGCTTAACCCGCATCTGACGCCTGGGTGCAGAAGCCTATGAAGCGCAGGCGCCAGGGCGCCTGTGCAAAGGCCAGGACATACCGCATCATTTGACCTTGTCAGTTTTTGATTTTGTGGTACAATGGAAGAAAGACCAGCGCGGCGCCGCCGCCTGGTGGAGTTTCCGGATGTATGGGAGAAATGGACAAGGATATGGACGCAATTGTGGAGATTCTGGCCCGGGAGTTGGGACAACAGGCAGAGTATGTGAAAAATGTGGTGCAGCTTTTGGATGAGGGAAATACCATTCCCTTCATCGCCCGCTACCGGAAGGAGCTCCACGGAGCCATGGATGACACCACACTGCGAAATTTGGAGACCAAACTGCGGTACCTGCGCAGTCTCCAGGAGCGGCGGGAAGAGGTGCTCCGCGCCATGGAAAGCCAGGGGAAGCTGACCCCGGCCCTCCGGCGGGCCGTGGAAGCTGCCGGGACCCTGGCGGAGGTGGAGGATCTGTACCGGCCCTACCGCCCCAAGCGCCGGACCCGGGCCACTGTGGCCCGAGAAAAGGGGTTGGAGCCTCTGGCAGCGGAGCTGTTCCGGCAGGATGGCCGGGCCCCCACTCTTCTGGCAAAGGGATACATAAACCCGGAGCTGGGAGTGGAGACGGTGGAGGAGGCGCTGGCCGGAGCCTCGGATATTCTGGCCGAGGAGATTTCCGACGATGCAGCCATTCGCAAGGATTTGCGGCAGCTCATGGCCCGGCGGGCAGTGCTCACCTCCCGGGCGGCCTCTCCGGAGACCGACAGTGTATACCGGCTGTACTATGACTTCTCCTGTCCCGCCGCCCAGCTCCAGGGTCATCAGATCCTGGCCCTCAACCGCGGGGAAAAGGAGGGCTTCCTGAAGCTCTCCCTGGACCTGCCTGGGGCGCAAGGGGCCGCCTTGGTGTGCCGCCACGCCTTGAAGCCTCAAAAGACCGTGTCCGCTTTTGTCAAGGCGGCAGCTGAGGACGCCTATGCCAGACTGATCGCCCCAGCAGCAGAGCGGGAGCTGCGCAATGACTTGACCGGCCGGGCTTCGGAAGGGGCCATTCAGAACTTCTCCCTGAACCTGAAGCCCCTGCTGCTGCAGCCGCCGGTCAAAGGGGCCGTGACCATGGGCCTGGATCCAGGTTACCGGAACGGGTGCAAGGTGGCGGTGGTAGACCCCACCGGCCGGGTGCTGGATACGGCGGTGGTATATCTCACCGGCTCTCAGAAAAAGCAGGAGGAAGCCCGGGCGCGCCTCCTTTCCCTCATTCAAACCCACGGGGTGCGGCACATTGCCATTGGCAACGGCACTGCCTCCCGGGAGACGGAGGCGTTGACTGCGGATCTCATCCGGCAGATGCCAGAGGTCTCCTACATGATCGTGAATGAGGCTGGCGCTTCCGTGTACTCCGCTTCCCCCCTGGCAGCGGAGGAATTCCCGGAATACGACGTCAACCTTCGCTCCGCTGTGTCCATTGCCCGGCGGCTTCAGGACCCCCTGGCGGAGCTGGTGAAGATTGAACCCCAGGCCATTGGCGTGGGCCAATACCAGCACGATATGCCCCAAAAGCGGCTCACAGAAGCCCTGGAGGCCGTGGTGGAGGACTGCGTAAACGCCGTGGGGGTGGACGTCAACACCGCCTCCCCCAGTCTTCTGGCCCAGGTAGCAGGCCTGAATGCCACCACAGCCCGGAACATTGTGGCCTACCGGGAGGCAAACGGCCCCTTTACCGGCCGGAAGCAGCTGCTGAAGGTGCCCAAGCTGGGGCCAAAGGCCTTCCAGCAGTGCGCCGGCTTCCTGCGGGTGCCGGAGAGCCGGGAGTTGCTGGACCACACCGGGGTCCATCCTGAATCCTACCCCGCCGCAGAGCAATTGCTTCAGCTTTTGGGCCTCCGGAAGGGAGAATCTCTTGCAGGTCTTTGCCAAAAGGTGGATGCCTTGGGCTGGGAGCAGGCGGCTTCCGCCTGCGGCGTGGGCGTTCCCACCCTGCGGGACATGGCCCGGGAGCTGGAAAAGCCTGGCCGGGACCCCCGGCAGGAGCTGCCCGCTCCCCTTCTCCGCCGGGATGTGATGGCAATCCGGGATCTGAAGCCTGGGATGGTTCTCACAGGGACGGTGCGCAATGTGATTGACTTTGGCGCCTTTGTAGACATCGGCGTCCACCAGGACGGTTTGGTCCACATCTCTCAGGTGACAAACCGGTTCATCCGCCACCCATCGGAAGTAGTACATGTAGGAGACGTAGTCCAGGTGGCGGTGCTGGAGGTAGACGAAAAGCGGGGCCGCATCAGCCTCACCATGAAAAACTTGCCAAAGGAGGCGAGGTCATGAAAGATCGAATTTTAGAGCTCCTGCGTCAGGAGTCAGGCTATCTCTCCGGTCAGGAGATGAGCACCCTTTTGGGCGTCTCCCGTGCAGCAGTGTGGAAAGCGGTGGAGGCTCTGCGGAAAGAGGGGTACACCATTGACTCCGCTCCCAACCGGGGCTACCACCTGGACGCCCCCACCGGCCGTCTTTCCGCCCGGGAAATTGCTGCCCGGCTGGACGGCCACCCTTGGGCGGAGCTGGTGCAGGTTTTGGATTCTGTCGACTCCACCAACAACCTGGCCAAAACCCTGGCCGCTCAGGGGGCGCCGGCAGGCACGGTCATTGTGGCCGACAGCCAGACTGGAGGCCGCGGCCGGATGGGTCGAAGCTTTGTCTCCCCCCCAGGGGTGGGAGTATACCTGTCAGTCATTCTCCGGCCGGAGGCGCCGCCGGAGGAGCTGATGCACCTGACCTGCGCCGTGGCAGAGGTGCTCTGCGACGGGATAGAAGTTGCCTCCGGCCTGCGTCCAGGGATCAAGTGGACCAACGACCTGGTATCCGGTGGCCGAAAGCTATGCGGCATTCTCACAGAGCTGTCTCTGGAGGCAGAGAGCGGACATGTGCAGTACGCTGTGGTGGGGGCAGGCGTCAACTGCGACCAGACTCTCTCCGATTTTCCACCGGAGATTCGGGATATGGCAGGCTCCCTGTCTATGCTGACAGGCAAGGCTGTGAGCCGGAACACCCTGGCGGCAGAGATGATCCGAGCCCTCAGCCGTCTGGATGGGGATCTGGTGGAGAACCGGCAGGAGTGGATGGACCGGTACCGCCGGGACTGTGTCACCATCGGCCGGGCCGTCAGCGTGAGCCGGGCGGGAGAAACCCGGTGGGGGCAAGCGGTGGACGTGGACGACCGGGGCGCTCTTCTGGTGGATTTCGGCCAGGGGCCGGAGGCCGTCCAGTCCGGCGAAGTCAGTGTACGCGGTATGTATGGGTACGTATAACGTTTTCATATAAAAGCAAAAGGAGGATCAACATGAACGAAGTTGTGCAAGCCATGGTGACACGGCGGAGCTGCAGGCAGTATTGGGACCGCCCGGTACCGGAGGAGCTGCTGGACCAGGTCCTGCTGGCCGGAACGTATGCCGCCAACGGCAGAGGGAGGCAGGCAGGCCGGATTGTGGTCCTGACCAAAAAGGAAGACATAACCGCCCTGGAAAAGCTCAATGCCCAGGCCTTGGGCAATCCGGAGGCCCAGCCTTTTTATGGCGCGCCGGTGGTGCTGGTGGTCCTGGCAGACAAGTCCGTCCACACGGCGGTGGAGGACGGGAGCTTGGTCATTGGCAACATGCTCCTGGCTGCCCACGCTCTGGGTTTGGGAGCCTGCTGGATTCATCGCGCCCGGGAGGAATTTGAAAGCCCGGAGGGCAAAACGCTCCTGGCTAAGTGGGGCATCACCGGGGATTACATCGGCGTGGGCCACTGCATTTTAGGCTACCCCGCCTCAGCGCCCCAGGCCGCTGCCCCCCGAAAAGAGAATTTTGTTACAAAAGTTTAAATTTTGAGTTGCAAAACCGGCACGAGGCGGATATACTAAAAAGTAGCCAATTACCAGAAAGCTTGGAGGAATGTGTATGAAAAACTTATGGAAATTTGCCGCTGCGCTGGCTGCCATTGCAGGCTCTGTGGTGCTCATCGCCCGGTATGGCGACAAATTCCTGGCCAGGTTGCAGAAGCTGCGGGACCGCTGCTGCCATGGCGGCTGCTCCTGCGGTGAGAAGCTGGCCGACGCCGCCTGTGAAGCCGGCGAGGCAGTGGAGGAAGCAGTGGAGCACGTGGCCGAGGGCGCCGAAGAAGTGTTGGAAAACGTGGAGCAGGCTGCAGAAGAGGCCGTAGAAGCCCCTCAGGAAGCCGTCACGGAAGAGGACTTTGCAGACTGAAACCGTCCTTCCAAAAGATGCACAGCGCACAGACCGGATCTGTGCGCTGTGCATCTTTTTGGGCGTCTGGAAGCTCAACCCGGGCGGATGGAGCCTCCCTTTTGATAAAAATCCAGCATATGCTGAAAAATAGCCTGGATAAACGGGAAATCAGTCCGGTAATAATACCGGTCTCCCCGAACCTCCTTGGTCAAAAGCTCTGCGCTGGTCAGACTGTTCAGGTTGCGAAAGACCGTACCAGGATTTAAGCCCAGGTGAGTGGCCAGCTCCTGCATGGACATGGACTTTTCCATCAGGGCCTGGACCATTTCGGACCGTCCCTTGTCCCCCAGAAGCCGAAGGGACGCCAGCTCCCGCTCATTGAGCCCTTCCTGTTCATACTCCTGCTGCAGGGTAGGCTGTATGGCCACACCAAGGTGCATAAAAAAGCTGTTCCGTTCCGGGTCCAGGTACCCCGCAGCGTTGTGGGCGCCCAGATATCGCAAGGTAATTCCTGCCTGCTCCAGAGGTTTTTCCAAGGTCGTTCCCGCTCGCTTCATCACAAAGTCCTCTACAGAGGTCTCCTGGAAAAAACGGTCCCAGGTTTCTCGCAAAGGTTCTGCCTGGGCAACAAATGGCTCCAGCAAAGCCTGCAGCCGCCGGGCAATGGGCATAATCAGCTCCCGCAGGCAGTTCATCTGATAGGTGTAATCCGAAAACACCTCCAGTAAAATAAGGAGAAAATCCTCCTCCACCGGCAGCTTTTTCAGTTCTGCCGCCAGAGACCCTGGCCGCCCCTCCGGAAGGGCTTCCACATCCAAGGCGTACCGGTTAATCGCCCTGATGGTAAAAGGCTGACGGCGAATCCGCTCCCAATTGGCACATATGCGGTCCATTTGCAAAGTCATATCCGTCGTATCCAGCCGGATAAACCAATACACCATGCAGAAAGCCAGGCAAGTAAACTGGCTGTGCTCATCCAAAATCGGCCGCCGGGTAAAAAAGCGGCGGAAGTCCGGGTCCTGACGGTCTACACCCGCACAGGCCGCCCCCATCAGGCGAGTAATCTCCGGAGCCGGGATGCAGTAGACCCTATCCATAGTCAGCCGGTCGGCTGAAATGCCGTTGATATAGGCATAGAGCAGTTCTACGGTTTCGTATAGAATACAGGGCTCTCGCCCCACGTTCATTCTCATCTTGCGTTTCTGATCTCCTTCCATTCCCCACAAGTTTCACAGCTCCTCAAAGGTGGGCGGTTTTCGGGAGGCTGTATCTAAATTATACCAGTTTTTCTCCCACAATCAAGGCAAAACGTGGAAGGAAATGTGTCAAAAATACATGGGCAGGCATTCTGCCAGGCGGGAGAGCGCATCCCCACCGAAAGTCATCGTGTATCTGCATCATGAAATTGGGGCGTGTCACCGGACTTCGGAAGCTACCCGATCCATGGGCCGCGAAATTAAACGCAGAAAAAAGCGGGGGACCAGCCCCCGCTCTGCGCTATGCTGCAGCGTCCAGCATATTTTGAATAAAAATTCCATAACCTGTCGTGGGGTCATTGACTAACACATGGGTAACCGCTCCAATCAGTCTGCCATCTTGTATGATGGGCGACCCACTCATCCCCTGGACAATTCCCCCCGTTGCCTCCAGCAACGCCGGATCGGTCACATGGAGCAGCAGATTCCGGCCGCAGGCCTTTTCCCCCGGATAGAGCTTTAAAATCTCCACAGAATACTCCCGTACCTCTGTTCCGGAAATGTTAGACAAAATTGCTGCCGTTCCCGTATGAATCTCCGGGGTTTCCGCAACTGGCAGAGGAATTCCGCTCCATCCTGCTGCTGCCGTACCAAAAACCCCGCAGCGGGTATTTTTTTCCAGCTCCCCCAACACCGCGTCCTTTTGAAACGCACCCTGAAGCTGCCCCGGCGCTCCGGCGCGGCCCTTCTTTACAGAGACCACCTCCGCTTCCAATGCGGTGCCGGCTTCCAAAGGGAGCAGATTTCCACGGGGGTCGCTGACACCGTGTCCCAGGGCGCCAAAGGCGCCGGACTCCGGGTCATAGTAGGTGACGGTTCCCACACCAGCAATGCCCTCTCTCACATAAATGCCCAAGCGTTTTCGGCCGTCCTGCTCCACGGGTGTGACAGTCAGGTTCCGTTCCTCTCCGTCCCGCAACACCGTAAGCACCAGTCGGTCCTTGCTCCGGTCCACAGCTGCCTGCAGGGAGGCCGCGTCATCCACCGGCTGGCCATCTGCCTTGATGATGATGTCTCCTACCTGCATGCCTGCATCCCGGGCATTGCCGCCCAGGTCAGGGTCCAGCTCAGCAACGGCCAAGCCCGCTGCCTCCAGCTCCAATCCCACCGCCCGGCCCACGGGAATGAGTACATCCGCAGCCCAAACCGGTACGCTGAGCAGGACCCATAAAAGCGCCGCCAGGGCGGCGCGAAAACCAAATTTTTTCATCATTTCTCCACCCTTTCCTTGCGTTTGCGTCCGCAATATCTAATATGTCGAAAAGTAGGCGATTCAGTCGGTGGGCAGACTAGAAAAAACATGCTCCTTTTCCTGAACCTCTGAAGAAAAACGCCGCCGGCGTGAACCGGCGGCGGCAAAAATCCCAGAAGCAGGAAGCCTTGAAAAAAATTGTTAAATTATACATCCGTCAGCTGATAAAAATAGTTGCTGACCGGCAGCCACGATTCCAGCGTCTGCCCCACCTGGTCGGCCAGCGCCGGAGAAAACAGGGCCGGCCCTGCCGGCACCTCCGCAATAGCCTCCAGATCGCCCTTCCAGCTGAAATAGGGCGCCAGGGCAGCATCCGGGCAGGGCTTTGGGCGCTTATATGGCTGGGCCGTCAACCCCAGGCCGGAGGCGGACTGAGCCCGCTCCAGTAGCTCCGGGAAATAGCCAGGCCGGGCCGTCACATCCCGCCGGAACCGCTCCATGGCCTCCGGGCGGGGCTGCCACAGAAGGAACCCATAGCTGCCGCCCTCCGGGCGAAGCTCAAAAAAGAGGGCCGGATGCTGGCTCCACATATCCACCTGGCGGCGGATGCAGATCCACAGACTTTCCTTGTACGGTGTGGCCGGGTGCATTCTCGCGTCCCGGTAAATTCGGGAAACCTTCAGCTCCAAGCCCGGAACCTCCTGAAAGGGCCGAAAAATCGCCTCCCCCAAGGCCTTCATGGGCTCGTACAGGTATTGCATATAGTCGTTTTTATGAGCCAGAAACCAGGAGCGTTCGTTGTTCATCCGAATGCCCCAGAGAAAATCCATGGTCTCTGGTGAAAATCCACGAAACATGGTATCTCCATTCCGCCCTGCTTCCAGGGCTTAGCACGTATTTTCTAATGTGGATTATAGTGTTTTTTGCCGGAAAAAGCAAGCCGTTCTTCTGTACTGGCGTGCTTTTCATTTGCGGACAAATGTGATATAATGGCCCCTAAGCAAACGGTCGGTTGCATCATTTCCATGCCAAGGGAGGACCTCTATGCCGGAGCCGAAGAAGTGGATGCGGCTGGACAACGCCGCCAAAATATTCCCCGCCGTCAAGCGGCGGGACTGGAGCAATGTGTTCCGGCTTTCCGCCACCCTGACGCAGCCGATAGACCCTCTTCTTTTGCAGGAAGCGGTCCGGTTGGTTGCCCCCCGCTTTCCCTCCATGCTGGTGAGCCTGCACCGGGGCCTTTTCTGGTATTACCTGGAGCAGGTTCCCGAACCGCCTCGGGTGCGGCCGGACAGCAGCTGTCCCCTGGTCCACATGACCAGCCGGGAGCTGGAAACCTGCGCCCTGCGGGTGCTGTACTTCCGCAACCGGATTGCCGTGGAGTTCTTCCACTCCATCACAGACGGCAACGGCGGCCTGGTGTTTCTCAAGACTCTGACAGCGGCCTATGTTTCCCTGCGCGATGGCATCTCCATCCCACCGGAGGAGGGAGTTCTGGATTGGCACATGCCCCCGGACCCAGCCGAGTGGGAAGACAGCTTCCTGAAGGTGGCCGGTCAGGTTTCCATGAGCCGCCGGGAGGAAAATGCTTTCCGGATTCAGGGGCCCCGGGAGCAGGATGGTTTCCTCCACCTGACGGTGGCAACCGTCTCCTCCGAAGCCCTCCGAACCCTGGCTAAGGCCCACGGCGTCACCATCACCGCCTTCCTGGCAGCTGTGATGCTGCAAGCCATTATGGAGCTCCGCCCCCGGCGGAGTCATAGGTGGGCCAAAGTCACCATTCCCGTGGACCTGCGCCGGCTTTTTGAAAGCCGGACCCTCCGAAACTTCGCTTTAACCGTCAACGTTGGGGTGGACCCCCGGCTGGGCGCATACAGCCTGGACGAGCTGTGCTCAGTGGTTCAGGGTCAGCTCGCCATGCAGGTTACCCCCCAGCAAATGGCCGCCCGGGTAGCCGCCAACGTAAACCCGGAGCAGGCCCTGATGATGAAGGTGGCGCCGCTGCCCTTGAAAAATCTGGCCATGCGCCTGGCCTACCGGACTGTAGGAGAATGCAAAGGAACCCTGAACATCTCCAACCTGGGTCTCACCCGCCTGCCCCGGGAGCTGGCGCCCCATGTGGCCTGCCTGGACTTCATCATTGGCCCCCAACTCACCTATTTTAATAACTGCAGCGTCATCTCCTGGGGCGGGCTCACCCGCATCAACCTGATCCGCAGCCTCCGGCAGCCGGAGCTGGAGCGCCGGTTCCTCACCAAGCTGGTGGCCCTGGGACTGGAGGTCACGGTAGACAGCAACCAAGGAAGGGAATGATCCAACCATGTATTGTATGAACTGCGGCGTTCGCCTGGGGGAGGGCGAAACCCGCTGCCCACTGTGCGGCCTTCGGGCCTATCATCCGGATATCCCACGGCAGGTAGGGGAGCCCCTTTATCCCCGCCAGTGGGTCGCGCCGGAGCCGGAACGCACCAGCATGCGGTTTCTGTTCACCATCATTGCCCTGGCTGCCGCCGCTGTCTGCCTGCTGGTGGACCTGAGCCTGTGGAGCCGGGTAACCTGGTCCGGTTATGTCCTGGGGGCCTTGGCGGTGGCCTACGTGCTGCTTGCCCTGCCCCTTTGGTTCCGGCGGCCTAATCCAGTGGTGCTGCTTCCCGTGGATTTTGTGGCTGTGGGATTGTATCTGCTGTATATCAATCTGAAAACCAGTGGAGGGTGGTTTTTATCCTTCGCCTTTCCGGTCACCGGAATCGCCTGTCTTCTGACCACCACCGTGGTGGCCCTGGCCCATTATCTCCGCCGGGGGTACTTCTTCATTTTCGGAGGCGCCAGCATCGCCGTGGGATGCTCCGCCATGCTGGTGGAGCTGTTTCAATGCATCACCTTTGGCGGGGAGATGTTCCGCTGGAGCCTGTACCCGGTGGGGGTGCTGTCCAGCCTGGGGCTTCTCTGGATTCTGGCCGGTATCATCCGGCCCCTGGGCGACGCCATCCGCAAACGAATATTTATCTAGAAATTTCTCCTTAACAATTCTTAAAAACCCGGAATTTGCCCAATGGATGTGATACAATGGGGTGAGAGGTGACATACCATGGATGCCAACATTCGAATCTTAGTGGTAGACGACGAACCGGATATCCGGCAGCTGCTGCGGATCCTGCTGGAAAACCGGAGCTACCAGGTGGCGGAAGCCTCCTCCGGCGAGGAAGCAGTACGCCGCCTGCGGACAGATCCTGCCTATGATCTAGTTGTGATGGATATTATGATGCCCGGTATGGACGGTGTGGAGGCCTGCCGGTCCATCCGGAGCTTTTCCACCGCCCCCATCCTGTTCCTCACCGCCAAAACCCAGCTGGGGGACAAGGCCTCCGCCTATGCAAGCGGCGGAGACGACTTCCTGCCAAAGCCCTTTTCCCAGTCGGAGCTTCTCATGAAGGTGGATTCTCTGCTCCGCCGATACCGGGTGTATAAGGGCAAGCGGGAGGAGGTTCTGGACGCCAGCCTGCATCTGGATGAGGACCGCCGCTGCGCCGTAAAAAATGGCCGGGTGGTGGAGCTCACCAGCAAGGAATACGACATTCTCCAATACTTTTTCCTGCACCGGGGGAAGGTGCTGGACGTTCGCTCCGTCTACGAGGGCGCCTGGGGAGAAAAGTATATGCCCACCTCCACCAACACCGTCATGGTCCACATCCTGAACCTGCGGAAAAAGCTGGAGGAGGACCCTACCAATCCCAAGCTGATCCGGACCATCTGGGGAAAGGGGTATCAATTTGGCTAAAGGTAAGCCCTACCGCCGGTTGAGTCTGAAGCTGCTGGCCATGCTGCTGTTGGCGGCCATGGCGGCCATCGCCCTGGGTCTTACGCTGCAGGTCCTGGGGGATTATCTGGTGGAAAGGGTGTATTGCTCGGAAAAGCGCCAGAATTTGCGGCTTCTGGAAGCCATCGGCTCTTTCCGGACCTATGTCCAGGAGGAGGCTGTCTCCTCCACCAATGTGCAAAAAATCGGCGTCTGGAACCATAGCCACCCCTATATCCAGCTCACCGTCTCCGCCAACGGCGCCATTTTGAATTCCGACCGTTGGGGCGCCGAGATGGTAGGCTCTGACGGAGGCTTTGTAATCCGGTCTGGGAAGAATCAGGAAAAAATCTCCTCTTCCGCCAATTCAGCAGAACATACCTTTCCCGTCAACTTCACCGACGGCTCCTACCAGGTGGAAATCCAGGATTTTTCTCAAAACCAGCTTTACGCCCTGGTCAGCTGGGCCTCACTGGCAGCCGGCGGCATCATATTCCTGGCGCTGATGCTGCTGTATAACAGCCAGGTCACCTCCTCCATCAGCCGCCTGGCCAAGCAGGTCCGGCAGGTGAGCAAAGGAGACCTGACCCTGGAAATCACCCCCTCCTCCAAAGACGAAATCGGCGACCTGGCAGAGGATGTGGACGCTATGCGCCTGTCCATCATGGACAAGCTCCAGCGGGAAGAGCTCGCATGGCGAGCCAATACGGAGCTCATCACCGCCATTTCCCATGATGTGCGCACTCCCCTTACCACCCTCATGGGCTATCTGGACATCCTAGGGGAAAGCGACAACCTGACCCCCTCCCAGCGGCAGGAATATCTCAGCGTGTGCCGCCAGAAGGCGGAGAAACTGCGAACCCTCACCAATGAGCTTTTTTCCTACTTCCTGGTGTTTGGCAAACCAACGCCCGCCCTGCATCTGGAGCCCCTGGACGCCGGGACCCTGCTGGAGCAAATGCTTGGAGAGCAAACGGCAGACCTTCTGGAGCGGAATTATCAGGTGCAAACTGAGAGCCTGACGGAAAGCCGTCTCATTCAGGTGGATGTGCAGCACCTGCGGCGGATTTTTGACAATCTGTTTTCCAACGTGTTGAAGTACGCAGAGCCGGACCGGCCGGTGACCATCTCCTCTTCTTGGGTGGGAAATGAGCTCCATGTGTGCATCTCCAACTACGTCCGGGCTACAGCCGGCCGGGTAGAGAGCACCAAAATCGGCCTGCAAACCTGTGAGAAGCTTCTGACCTCCATGGGCGGCCGCTTCCTGCGGCGGCAAGAGGGCGGCCTTTTTACAGCCGAAGTCATTCTGCCGGCGGGCTGCCCCCTGGAAGCTGTGTAAAGTGAATACAGGGTAGCAGGCAGCGCCACAAAAAATGGACCCGTTGCGAAACGCGCTTTCTAAAATGATCCCTCATATTTTAGCGGGAGAAAACACGAATTTCTGTGTTTTCTCCCGCTATCTTTCACTTTTAGAGCGTGGGCTGTTGCAAAAAACGCATTTTACAACCAACCCATCCCTCTGTCATTCAGTCAGCGCCTGGTCCATAAAGGTGCGCAGCGTTTCGGCGGAGCGAGTCAGGGCCTGGGTCTCCGCCTCGTTCATCACAGGCCGGACTACCCGGGCGATGCCCTCCCGATTGATCACGCAGGGAAGACTAATGGCCACATTTTGCAGGGGGCCAAACTTTTCTCCCAGCACATGAGCCACAGGCAGAACCGAATTTTCGTCCTCACAGATGGCCTCCACAATCCGGCTGGTGGACATGGCCACGCCGTAGAAGGTGGCTCCCTTCAGCTTAATCACGGTGCCTCCCGCATTTTTGGTCCGCTCCGCAATCCCGGCGTGATCCAGGTCCCGGCCCTTCTGGGACTGGTAGAACGCATCCACCGGCTCTCCGGCCACAGTGGCGCTGGACCATACAGGCACCTGGCTGTCGCCGTGCTCACCCAGAATATAGGCGGTGACATTGGACACATCCACACCACAGGCCTCCCCAATCATCTGGCGGAACCGGGCCGTGTCCAGGGACGTGCCAGAACCGATGACCCGGTTGGCGGGAAGTCCGGTCTCCTGCTGCACCACATAGGTGAGCACATCTACAGGATTGGACACCACCACCAAAATGGGATTGACAGCATACTGCATAATCCGGCGGGCAATGTCCCGGGTAATGGAAACATTGGTTTTGGCCAGGTCCAGCCGGGTCTGTCCGGGCTTCCGGGCCACTCCGGCGGTGAGGATGATGATCTGGGCATCGGCGCAGTCTTCGTAGCCGCCGTTGCGGACCTTTACCTGGTGAAAAAAGGCGGTGCCGTGGACAATATCCAGGGCGCTGCCCTCGGCCCGGTCACCGTTGATGTCCACCAGCACAATCTCGCTGGCCTGTCGGCGGACCATCAGGGTATAGCAAACCGCTTCCCCCACATTGCCGGCTCCAATGATGACGATTTTACTTTTGTCCGTGATGCTCATAAGGCAGGACTTCCTTTCCGTGTTGGTTTGCGATTGGAGAGAAGGGGAAATCGGTACAAAAGTATCAATTAAATCGGTATTTTTGTACCGTTTTCCGAAAAAGTCAGAATAAATTCGGATTTTTCCGACTTTCGCGGCAAAAAACTAAAAAACCATATTTTTACCTATCTTCTCCCATTTTGAATTCTATCACATTTCTCCCCAAAATACAAGAGGGTTTTTGTCCGGAAACAAACGCCAGGGCAGAAGCATTTCCCTTCTCCGTCCCGGCGCGGCAGCGCCCATGGCTTCCCCCGAGGGCAGGCGCGCGGCGCCATGGGATTTCATCACTTGCCACCGGCAAGTGCCTCCATGACTCCAGCTGGCACGGCGGTAGCCGTGACGGATGAGAAACGGCGAAATGTTGCGCTTGGTGCGCACTTACGGACGGAAGGAGAGACCTCCCCATCGTATGGCTCCTACCTACCGGTCTGCTACTCTGAAACAGACGCGCATTTCCCTTGACAGGAGGCATCCGCATATGGTAATATTTTTAAAAACCTGGACGCCGCGACCTGCTGTGGCGTCCAATTTCATTGGTCATACGGAAACGAGGTCTCAGAAATGAACATGTATGAGCTTTTGGTCCTGGCCGTGGGGCTGTCTAGGGATGCCTTTGCCGTGGCAATTTGCAAGGGGCTGGCTATACGCACAGTCTCCCTCAAGCATGCAGCCTGGGTGGGGCTGTGGTTTGGCGGCTTTCAGATGTTGATGCCGTTGCTGGGCTTTCTCCTGGCCCATTCCTTCGCCCAGGCCATTGCCTCCTTCGATCACTGGATTGCCTTTCTCCTCCTGGCGGTCATTGGGGGCAATATGATCCGGGAGGCTCTGTCTGCAGAGGAGGAAGAGGTCTCCGGGGATTTGTCCGCCCGGGCCATGCTCCTGTTGGCCATTGCCACCAGCATTGACGCCCTGGCAGCCGGCATCTCCCTGGTGGCCGGGGTGAGTCTGCCCCTGTTTGTGGATGGCCATTTCAACTTCTCCAGCATTTGGGTGGCAATCTCCCTCATTGGTCTCACCACCTTCCTGTTTTCCGCCCTTGGCGTGAAGCTGGGCAACCGGTTTGGAGCCCGGCACGGGAAAAAGGCGGAGCTGACCGGCGGCGTCATTCTGATCCTCCTGGGGCTGAAAATTCTCTTGGAGCATTTGGACATCCTTTAACGCTCCGGAGAGCCGGGACGTTTTTTGGAACTTCACATTTACTTAATATTTCCCCCCTTTTTTTCTTCACATTTCCCTGGTAGGATAAGAGCAAAGCTAAGTTTTCATTTCTTCACCTCCTTTCTTGATTCCACGGCCCAGCCCCCCGGCTGGGCCGTGGCTTTTTATAAAGGACCACAAAATTCTGAAATTTTTCTTAGCATCTTGCTCCTGCCCTCAGGACATGGTATACTGAGTAATATTATGGTAACCGAGAGGAGTCTGGCATATGCAGTATGCACAGCAGATTATGGGGGAAGTCCGAAAAGCCGTGGTTGGCAAGGACCGGGTACTCCTGTGGAGCCTGGCCACCATCCTGGCCCGGGGCCATATCCTCCTGGAAGACATTCCCGGCGTAGGAAAAACCACTCTGGCTCTGGCTTTTTCCAGGGCCCTGGGCCTCACCTATGGGCGGGTCCAATTCACACCGGACGTTCTGCCTTCAGACGTGACCGGCTATTCTGTTTACAACAAAGAGACCGGCGCCATGACCTACCAGCCCGGGGCCGTGTTGTGCAATCTCTTCCTGGCGGATGAGCTGAACCGGGCCACCTCCCGGACCCAGTCCGCCCTTTTGGAGGCCATGGAGGAGGGGCAGGTCACCGTAGACGGCCAGACCCATCCCATTCCTCAGCCCTTCACAGTCATCGCCACCCAGAATCCGGTTGGAGCCGCCGGAACCCAGCTCCTGCCAGACAGCCAGATGGACCGGTTCACCATTCGCCTGTCCATGGGCTACCCGTCTCCCAAGGACGAGCGGGACATGATTCTGCGCCGGCAGGAGGGCAACCCCCTTCTGCAAATTCGCCCGGTTCTCTCCCTTGGGCAGCTGACGGAGCTCCAGGATCAGGCTGCCGGGGTGTACATCCAAGCCGAACTGGTGGACTATGTGGTGCGCCTGGCCGGGGCCACCCGGAGCCATCCCGCCATCCTGCGGGGGGCCAGTCCCCGGGCTACCCTTTCCGTCACGGCCATGGCCAAATCCATCGCCTTCCTGAACGGCAGGGATTACGTCATCCCTTCTGACATTCAGACGGTATTTTGCGAAACCGTAGCCCACCGGCTCCTGCTGGAGCCAAGCGCTGAGGCCCGGGGCCGCACTGCCCGGGATATCCTGGAGGAGATCCTGAAGGCAGCGGCAGCGCCAAAGGTGTCCTGACCATGCTGCGCAACCGGCTTCTGTACCTGGCCGCCCTGGCGGGAGGTACCGTGTTTTATTGTTTCTTCTATGCCTGGTTTTCCTGGTTTCTTCTGGTGCTTCTGTGGTGCCTGCCGGCGCTGTCTCTGGTGGTAAGCCTGCCGGCCATGCTCACCATGGATCTGCGCCTGGTCTCCCCGGGGAATCCTCGCCGGGGAGAGGCGGCGGAGCTCCGGCTCCAGACGGTGTGCCGACTGCCTCAGCCCATGTGCCGCTTCCGCCTCCGGATGACGGAGCATACCAGCGGCCACGAAACCACCTTCCGGGCCAGGCCCCGGTCCCTGCAAATGGCCCTGGAGCTCCCCACCAATCACTGCGGCGCCGTGACCTGCGCTGTGGACCGCGGCCGGGTCTATGATTACCTGGGCCTGTTTCGCCTGCCCCGGCGTTGGAATTGCCAGACGGAGCTTTTGGTGCTGCCCTGCCCCCAGCCGCCGGAGCAGCTGCCCAGCCTGGCTCAGCTCCAGGTTCTGTCCTACCGGCCCAAGCCTGGGGGCGGCTTTGCAGAGGTCCACGAGCTCCGGGACTACCGGCCCGGAGACAGCCCCCGGGAAATTCACTGGAAGCTGACGGCCAAGGTGGACCACCCCATTGTCCGGGAAGCCCAGGTCCCCAACCAGGGCCCTGTGGTCCTAACTCTGGACCTCTCCGGGAGCCCCGGAGAGCTGGACAGCTGTCTGGATCAGACCTGCTGGCTGGCCCAGTGGCTGCTGGCCCACGGAACCGCCCATGTGGTCCGCTGGCTCAGCGGCACCGGACCTCAAGCCTGTTCCATCCACCAGCCTCAGGATTTAAGCTACCTGGCTGAGCAGCTCTGCCGCTCCAGCCCCACGCCTGCAGGCTCCACCAGCCGGACCTGGGCCGCCGATGCCTGCTGGCATTACCACGTCCTGCCCAGGGAGGAGGTGTCCCCGTGAAGGAACGTCCCCGGGAGGAATCCCGGTTTTTAACCTTTTTTGCCTGCCTGCTGCTAAATGCCGGGCTGACTCTTGGCAGCATATTCTGCCCCATCACCGCCTTTCGTCTGCCGGTAGACGAGGTGCAGCTGGCTGTCCTGCTGGTCCTGGTGTGCCTGCTGCTCTCCGTCCTCTATCGGTTCCGGTGGGCCGGCCTGTTCCTTCTGGGGCTATGGATCCTAATCCTGGCAGGAGCATTCCTTCTGGCACGGGAGGAGCTGGAGCAGGGCGCCCGGTTCCTCTACACCCGGCTCACTACCATTTACCACACTGCCTACCGCTCTGTCCAGCTGCCCGCCTGGAGGCCCAGAACCTCCGGGAATGTCACCCTGCTGTTGGCCCTCTGGGGCGGGGCTTTGGCCTGCGTCAACGCCTGGGTGATCCGGCGGCGGCAGAGCGTGGCCCCTGCCCTTTTGCTGGATGCGCTGCCCCTGGCCCTGTGTCTGGTGGTGGTGGATACGCCGCCGGATCTCTGGTGTCTGGCGCTCCTCCTCGCCGCCGTCTGTCTGCTGCTCCTGACCCAGTCCAGCCGGATTCGCAGCCCCCGGGGCGGCAGCCGGCTGACTCTGGGGCTGGCCCTGCCGGTGACGGCGCTCCTGCTGGCGCTCTGCCTGCTGATTCCTCCCGCGACCTACACAAGGGCCCAGACCGCAGAGGAAATCCTGCAAGCCACCCTGGATTGGGCCGGGGACATGCTCCCCCTGGAGCTGGACAGCCACGGCAGGCTCCGGCTGGCTGTGTCCGTAGCCGGAAACACCACAGCGGACGTAGACCTGCGCATGGGCCCCAGGCTGCCCAGCCATCGGACCATCATGGAGGTTCTGGCGGAAGAAACCGGCTCTCTGTACCTCCGGGGCTCTGCCTTTGGCTCTTACACCGGCATCAGCTGGGACCGGTTGCCGGAGGAAGCCTTCGCCGGTTGCCCGGAGCCGGAAGCAGGGCTGCTGGTCCAATCCCACACTCTGGAGGACTCACGAACCCTCTCCATCCGCAGCCGCACCTACCTGTCCGAGATCTACACCCCCTATTACCTCAGTCAACTGCCGGAGGTGGGCGTTCCCCGGCAGGATTCCGGGCTCCAGAATCGGGGGCGGGCGACGGCCTACAGCATCTCCTATGGAACTCTCTTCTCCAATCTCCCCAGCAGCGAAGATGCCCAACCGGCCTCCATCATGACAGGCGCCTCCATCCTTTCTTCTCAAGTCTTCAGCGGGTACGACCGCTTTATCCTGGACGGGGGAGCCTACACCGCCCTCCCGGAGGTCAGCCGCCGCGCCCTGCGGGACATCGCCCAAGACGCCGGGCTCACCGGCCTTTCTCAGGCGGATTTGCCCCAAGCCGTGGCGGATTTTGTCCGGGATTCCGCTCGGTATGATTTAAACACTCCCCGCATGCCCTCGGACCAGCAGGATTTCGCCTCCTGGTTTCTCACCCAGAGCGACACCGGCTACTGCGTCCACTTTGCCGCCGCCACGGCGGCCATGCTCCGAGCCCTGGACATCCCGGCCCGCATGGTCACCGGCTACCTGGTGGATGCCAAGGCGGACGCTTGGGTGGAAGTAACCGGCGAAAACGCCCACGCGTGGGCGGAGTACTACAGCCTGGGTGTGGGTTGGGTTCCCCTGGAGGCCACTCCGCCTGACGGCGTAGCCTCCACCCTCCACGGTGAAGAGCCCACAGCTCCGGAGCCCCAACCGGATACCAACCCGGCAGATGGGGAGCCCTCCACCCACGAGGCGGCAGAAACAACGAACCCCGCCCAGGAGCTGTCCCCTGCCTCTCCCTCCCAGCCGCTGAAGCTCCCCGGATGGCTCCTCTGGGCGCTGGTTCTCCTGAGTCTGGCCCTTCTGCGCCGCCCGGCAACCCTCCTTCTGCGCCGCCGGGTGATGGACCGGGAACCCCCAAACCGCCAGCTTCTGCACCGGTGGCGTCTGGCCCTTCCTCTGTCCAAGCTCTTGCAGCAGTCTCCGCCGGAGGAAATGGAAGCCCTGGCCCTGAAAGCCCGATTCAGCCAGCACACCATAACCCGGCAAGAGCTGAAGAAACTGACCCACTGGCAGGCCGGCCTGACTTCTGCCCTCCGAAAGGCTCCCTGGTGGAAGCGGCTGTATGCCCGGTGGATCCGCATTCTGACATAAAAACAAGATGGGAGGCCCTGACGTGAACGAAAAAATTCTAGTGGTTGACGACGAGCAGGAAATCGGGGAGCTGGTGGGGCTGTACCTGAAAAACGAAGGATACACCGTCTTCTCCTGCACTTTGGGCGCTGAGGCTCTGGCCTGTGTGGAGCGGGAGGAGCTGTCCCTGGCCATTTTGGACGTCATGCTCCCGGATATGACGGGCTTTGACCTCTGCCGCCGGATCCGGGAGACGCACATGTTCCCCATTGTGATGCTCACCGCCAAGGTGGAGGATATGGACAAAATCACAGGCCTCACCCTGGGGGCGGACGATTACATGACCAAGCCCTTCAACCCCCTGGAGCTGGTGGCCCGGGTGAAGACGCAGCTCCGCCGCTACACCACCTATAACGTGGCTGCGGAGAGCCGGAAGCAAATCTATGACTTTGCCGGTCTGTACATCTGCCGGGACAACCGGAAATGCAGCCTCTACGGCCGGGAGCTGGCTCTCACGCCGCTGGAATTCGACATCCTCTGGTACCTGTGCGAGCACAAGGGCACCGTCGTCTCCTCTGAGGTGCTGTTTGAGGCCGTGTGGGGCGAAAAGTACCTGGACAACAACAACACGGTCATGGCTCACATCGCCCGCCTCCGGGAAAAGATGGGAGAACCCAGCCGCAAGCCCAGGTTCATCAAAACCGTCTGGGGGGTTGGCTACACCATTGAGTAATCCGAACACACATCATCGGGCCAGCCGCCTGACCCGGCGGCTGCTGGGTCAATATTTGCTGGCCGTGACTGGATTTCTGGCGGCCCTGGGAGTTGGCGTTCTACTGGCATGGCGCATTTGCCGCCTCTTCATCTGGCAGGCATCGGACCCCCTGTACCAGATGCTGTCCTTTGTACAGGATTACATCCTGGTTTTCCTGGGCGGTGCATTTCTCCTGGGCTGGGCCGGGATCACCTACCGCTTCATTTCCCGGCCCCTTCGGTATCTGGATCAGGTGGCTGCAGCCGCCGGGAAGCTGGCTCACCCCAGCGAGGAGCCCATTCTGCTGCCAGAGGACTTGGCACAGACGGAGTATGAGCTGAACCAGGTGCGCCTGCGCGCCCTCCGGGACGCCCGGGCCGCTCAGGAGGCAGAGCAGCGGAAAAACGACCTGATTGTCTACCTGGCCCACGACCTCAAGACCCCTCTCACCAGTGTCATTGGCTACCTCACCCTCCTCTGGGACGAGCCCCAGATCTCCCAGGAGCTGCGGGCCAAATACACCGGCATCGCCTTGCACAAGGCTCAGCGTCTGGAGGACCTGATCAATGAATTTTTTGACATCACCCGGTTCAGCCTGTCCCACCTGGCCCTGGCAAAACAAGAGGTGAACCTGACCCGCATGCTGGAGCAGATGACCTATGAGTTTCAACCCGCCCTGGCTGAAAAGCGCCTGACCTGGACGCTGCAGCTGGCTCCCAACGTGCACGTCTTCTGCGACCCGGACAAGCTGGAGCGGGTATTTGACAACCTGTTCCGAAACGCTGTGCACTACAGCTACGGGCAAACAGCCATTACCCTTCATTTGGAGCAACAGGGGGAGCAAGCATCTGTCCGGGTGGAAAACCGTGGCAAAACCATCCCGCCGGAGAAGCTGAGCCAGATTTTTGAGCAGTTCTTCCGTCTGGATTCCGCCCGGGGCACTACCACAGGCGGAGCCGGCCTGGGTCTGGCCATCGCCAAGGAAATTGTAGAGCTTCACGGCGGAACCATCGCCGCCGAAAGTCAGGACGAGCACATTGCCTTTACCGTCCGCCTCCCTCGTGCCCTTCAGAAAAATGTATGATTTTCGTGAGAAAGCCATGAGATCCATGGCAGAAAAAGCGAAAACAAGGAAGTCCCCGCTATGGTATGATAGACATGCCAGGCGGGGACTTTTCCTGCATCCATCACCACCTTCCTCTACCGCCAGGCATATGGGCATAGCCAAGCCCACGCTGGCACGGCTGCGCCGTGCCGGTTGGACGCAGTGCACTCTCAGCTGTACCCACACACCCCAAGACAATCAGGAGGTTCTTACAAATGACACGCCGGCGTATGACCCAAATCTTCCCATGGCTTCTCCCCCTGCGCAGGTGGCAGCGGCGCTTCTGCTTCTACGCCAAAATGGGGTGGGACGGCATCCCCTACGCCACCTGTCGGGAAAGGCAGGAGCTGCCATATCCCCTCTTTGAAACCAGCTGCCCCATGTATAACCGGGAGACCGGCTTTGACATGGTGTACCAGGAGAACAAGGTATTCAACCTGAAGCTGGCAGCTGCCACCCTGGACCATCTGCTCATCCGCCCCGGGGAAACCTTCTCCTTCTGGCGCTTGGTGCGGTATGCCGACCGGGATACCCCTTACCGGGAGGGCCTGGCTGAGGTAGACGGAAAGCTCACCGTCCAGAAGGGAGGCGGTCTGTGTCAGCTGAGCAATCTGCTGTGCTGGATGTTTTTACACACTCCCCTCACCCTGACCGAGCGTCATGGGCACCAGGTCAAGGATTTTCCCGAGCCACCCAGCGATGCCCCCCTTGGCGTAGACGCCACGGTAGCCGAGGGCTGGCTGGACCTGCGTGTCCGGAATGACACAGAGGTCACCTTCCAAATTGCCATTTCCTTTGACCAAGCTCACATCACCGGCCGGGTGTACACCGCCCGGGATCTGGGTCTCACGTATGAGGCCATCAACGAAAACCTGGTGTACTACCGCCAAAATGGAAGGGTGTACGAGGGAGTGGACGTGGTGCAGCGCGCCATCGACACCTCCTCCGGCATTTGCGTGTCCACCCGGCGGATGTACCGGAATCAATGCGAAATCGGCTACCGGTTGCCAGCCGGTACGGTGGTACAGGAGAAGGGATGAGACATATGAAACAAAAAACCATTGCCGTCCTCTTTGGCGGCCGTTCCCCGGAATATGAGGTCTCCCTGGCCTCTGCGGCAGGCGTGCTGGAACACATGGACCGGCGGCGGTACCTTCCCGTAATGGTGGGCATCACCCAACAGGGAGCGTGGTACCACTTTACCGGCAGCATCGGGCAAATCGCCGCCGGCGCCTGGCAAAGCGGACCGGACTGCACCCCGGCCCTCCTCTCCCCCAACCCCAAGGACCGAAGTCTTCTGGTATTCCGGGAGGGAGCGGTGACGCCCATTCCCCTGGACGGGGTGTTCCCCATCCTCCACGGTAAAAACGGGGAAGACGGCACCGTTCAGGGCCTGTGCCAGTTGGCAGGGCTTCCCGTGGTGGGTTGCGGCGTCCTGGCCTCGGCGCTGTGTATGGATAAGGACCGGGCCCACCGGCTGGTCCGGGCAGCAGGCATTCCGGTTCCCGCCTCCTTCTCCCTGGAGCCCGGCTTCTGCCAGGAGGATGCCCTCCGCCTGGCCGGGGAGACCGGCTATCCCCTCTTTGTGAAGCCCGTCCGGGCAGGCTCTTCCTATGGAGTCTCCAAGGTGTACAAGCAGGAGCATCTGCTCCCTGCCATTTCCGCCGCCCTTCGGTACGATGACCGGGTGCTGGTAGAAGCCTGCATCGGCGGCTCCGAAGTGGGCTGCGCTGTGATGGGGACGCACACCCTCATCACCGGAGAAATCGATCAGATCTCTCTGGGCAGCGGCTTTTTTGATTACACCGAAAAGTACAATCTCATTACGGCGAAAATCCACGTGCCAGCTCCCATCCCGGCAGAAACTGCCGCGCGTCTCAAGGAAACGGCAAAAAAAATCTACCGGGTCCTGGGCTGCTCCGGCTTTGCCCGGGTGGACATGTTCCTCACCGGTTCCCGGGAAATCCTCTTCCATGAGGTCAACACCATCCCCGGCTTCACCCCCCACAGCCGGTTTCCCAACATGATGGAGGCCGCCGGTATACCCCTGCAGGAGGTGATCACCCGGGCCATTGAGGAGGCGGTGGTCCTGTGAAGCCCATGCGGGAGCGAATCACCGAGTACAGCAATGGGGACAATCTGGACCTGTTCTGGCGGCTCTTCCGCCTGCGGGAGCGGAGCGGCAGCAGGCTGGTCACCGGCCTTCTCACCTTGGTCCTGAGCCGCATGGCCCGGCGGCACGGGGGCTACGTGGGGAAAACTGCGGTGATTGAGGGTTTTCTGTCCCTACCCCACGGCCTTCACGGCGTCTACATCTCCCGTTATGCCAGAATTGGTTCCGGCTGCCGGATTTATCAAAACGTCACCATCGGTGAGGTGGAGGGAAAGGCCCCGCAAATTGGCCGAAACTGCCTGATTGGGGCCGGAGCCGTGGTGGTGGGCGGCATCCGGATCGGAGACGGCGTCAAAATCGGCGCAGGGGCCGTGGTCCACACCGATGTGCCGGCCGGCTCCACCGTCGTAGCCCCGCCGCCTCGTATCATACGAAGGGAGTGATTCCCATGGAAGGACACCGCGCTTGGATTGCGTTAAATCTGGAGCACCTCCGGCACAATGTAGCGGCCCTACAGGCTCTGCTGCCCCCAGGCTGCCGCCTCATGCCGGTGGTCAAGGCCAACGCCTACGGCCACGGCGCTGTGCCCATAGCCCAGGCCCTGAGCCGCCTGGGCATCCGGTCCTTTTGCGTGGCCACGGCGGAGGAGGGAGCGGAGCTGCGGCGGCATCACATCCCGGGAGACATTTTGATTTTGGGCTTCACCCCTGTGGAGGAGCTCTCCCTGGTCCGGCGATACGACCTGATTCAGACTGTGGTAGACTGGGACTATGCCAGGCAGCTGAACCGTCTGGGCGCTCCCATTCGCGTTCATGTGGCCGTTGACACCGGCATGCACCGGCTGGGGGAGCGGTGGGAAAATCTGGAACGCATCTGGGCCATATTCTCCATGGAGCACCTCCAGGTGGAGGGGATGTTCACCCACCTGTGTGCCGACGACACAGACAAGCCCCAGGACCGTGCCTTCACCGCAGCCCAGGCAAGGGCCTTTGAACTGGTGGTCCGGCAATTGCATGAGCGGGGGATCCGTCCCCCTAAAATCCACCTCCTGGGCAGCTACGGGCTTCTCAATTACCCCTTCCTGGGCGGGGATTACGCCCGGGTAGGCATGGCCCTGTACGGCGTGCTCAGCACCGGGGAAGATACCCGGCGCTGGGGAGCCCAGCTGCGGCCGGTGCTGTCCCTTTACGCCAGGCTCTCCACCCTGCGGACCCTATATCCGGGGGAGCATGCAGGCTACGGTCTGGATTTCACCGCGCAAAGAGAAACGCGCATGGCCGCCCTGACCATCGGCTACGCCGACGGCCTCCCCCGCGCCCTCGGCTCCGGCGTTGGCAGCGTGCTCATCCATGGCAGACGCGCCCCCATTCTGGGCAGAATCTGCATGGATCAGACCCTGGTAGACGTCACAGAGATTCCGGAAGCCCGGGCCGGGGACACCGCCGTTCTCCTGGGCGCTTCCGGTCAGGAGGTGATCTCTGCCTGCGACGTCGCCAGACAGTCCGGCACCATCGCCAATGAAATCCTAAGCCGCCTGGGTCCCCGCCTGGAGCGCCGGACCGTCTGCGAACCCGTCCCCCAAAGGGCATATGCCCACAGCTAGGGTGCGCACCGTTCAGCGTTCAACATGCAGCTATGTAGGGCGCGGCCTCCCGGACGCACCCTACGCCCTCAGATGGGCAAACGCGGAAATCACCATAGTACACCCTTGCAGGGGCGCACCGTGTGCGCCCCTGCAACACCTTTGCGCTACCTTGACTGGCTCCCAGCGTTCACCTGAGCTCCACACACGCTTGCAAAAGGAATCCCCTTGTCCAAGACAGACGGAACAAATACCCAGCGCCGTGCATACAATCCCTCCCGGGGGGTGCTGCAGAGGGGTTGTCGGAATCCACCCGCTTTTCCAGCTGCCTCCTTGTACGTTTCCCTGCCCCAAATTTGGGAAATTGTGAAAATTTACAATTTCTTTCCAAATCGCTCCTCTTGCAATTGAAACGGAACGTGGTATACTTTCATGTAGAAAAATAGCGAAATTGAGGTTTTTAGCATGGGTAACTGTTTCCCTGCGGGGATTGACATCGGCTCCACCACGGTGAAGCTGGTGATTTTAGATACAAACGGGCAGATTCTTTTCGGGCAATACCGCCGCCACCGGGCCCATACCCAGGAAACCCTGGCCCAGCTTCTGAGGGAAGCCAGGCAGCAGCTGGGCCCCTGCAGCCTGCGGGTGGGGATCACCGGCTCCGGCTCCATGAATCTGGGCAAGGCCATGGACATTGGCTTCGTCCAAGAGGTGGTGGCCGTGGCTTCCAGTTTGGAGCGGGTGGCGCCCCAAACCGACGTGGCCATTGAGCTGGGGGGCGAAGACGCCAAAATCATCTATTTCCGGGGCGGCCTGGAGCAGCGGATGAATGGCGTGTGTGCCGGCGGCACCGGCTCCTTCATCGACCAGATGGCCTCCCTGTTGCAAACTGACGCCACAGGTCTGAACCGGGAGGCCGCCAGCTACCGGGAAATTTACCCCATTGCCGCCCGGTGCGGCGTCTTTGCCAAGTCGGATATTCAGCCCCTCATCAATGAAGGGGCCACCCTGCCGGACCTGGCCGCCTCCATCTTCCAGGCCGTGGTGAACCAGACCATTTCCGGCCTGGCCTGCGGCAAGCCCATCCGGGGCTGCGTGGCCTTTTTGGGCGGCCCCCTCCACTTCCTGCCGGAGCTGAAGAAGGCCTTCATCCGCACCCTGCATCTCACACCGGAAAACGTGGTGGACCCGGAAAATTCCCACCTCTTCGCCGCCATGGGCGCTGCCCTGGAATCCGGTGAGGCGGAGCCCCGCTCCCTGGACGGACTCATCTCCCAGCTGGAGCAGGGGGTGCAAATGGCCTTTGAGCTGAAGCGGCTGCCTCCCCTCTTCCAGAGTCAGGAGGAATATCGCGCCTTCCAGGCCCGCCACAGCCGGGCCAGGGTACAGACCGCCCCTCTGGAGCGCTACCGGGGAAATTGCTACCTGGGCATCGACGCCGGGTCCACCACCACCAAGCTGGCTTTGGTCGGCCAGGAGGGGGAGCTCCTGTGGTCCTTCTACGCAGGCAATCAAGGCTCGCCCATCCAGACCGCCATCCGGGCCATGGGTCAGTTGCAGCAAAAGCTGCCGCCGGAGGCTAAAATTCTCCGCACCTGCTCCACCGGCTACGGCGAGACCCTGCTGAAGTCCGCCTTCTGCCTGGACGAGGGGGAGGTGGAGACCATCGCCCACTACCAGGCCGCCGCCTTCTTCGATCCGGAGGTGGACTGCATTCTGGACATCGGCGGTCAGGACATGAAATGCATCAAAATCCGGAACCACTCCGTAGACACCATTCTCCTGAATGAGGCCTGCTCCTCCGGCTGCGGCTCCTTCCTTGAAAACTTTGCCAATTCCCTGGGCTACACCGCCGCCCAGTTCGCCCAGGAGGCTCTCTTTGCCTCCAATCCCATCGATTTGGGCACCCGCTGCACCGTATTTATGAACTCCAACGTGAAGCAGGCTCAGAAGGAGGGGGCGTCCCTCCAGGACATTTCCGCCGGTCTTGCCTACTCCGTCATCAAAAACGCCCTGTATAAGGTGATCAAGCTGGCCGACGCCAGGGATCTGGGCCGGCACGTGGTGGTCCAGGGCGGCACCTTCTACAACCAGGCGGTACTGCGGGCCTTTGAGCGCATCGCCGGGGTGGAGGCCATTTGCCCCGACATCGCCGGTATCATGGGCGCCTTTGGCGCAGCCCTCATCGCCCGGGACCGGTATCAGGGGCAGCAAAGCACCATGCTCCCCATTCCGGAAATCCTGGCCCTTACCTACACCACCGCCACCACCCGCTGCGGCGGCTGCTCCAACCGCTGTATGCTCACCATCAATCAATTCCCCGGCGGCCGCCGCCACGTCACCGGCAACCGGTGTGAGAAGGGCCTGGGCGGCGGCGTCTCCCAGGACAAGGGGCCTAATGTGGTGGACTACAAGCTGGAGCGCATGTTCGCCTACCCGCCTGTGCCCGTTGACCAGGCCCCCAGAGGCCGGATTGGCATCCCCCGGGTTCTCAATATGTACGAAAATTACCCATTCTGGGCCACCTTTTTCCGCCTCCTGGGCTTCTCCGTGGTGCTCTCCCCCCGATCCACCCGGAAAATCTATGAGCTAGGCATGGAGTCCATCCCCTCCGAGTCCGAGTGCTACCCCGCCAAGCTGGCCCACGGCCATGTACAGTGGCTGGTAAATCAAGGAATCCGAACCATTTTCCACCCCTGTGTCTTTTACGAACACCAGGAGACCCCAGGAGCGCAGAATCATTACAATTGTCCCATCGTGGTATCCTATCCCGAAAACCTAAAAAACAATGTAGACGCCGTCACAGAGGGCGGCATCCACTACATACGTCCCTTCATCGCCATGACCGACGAACGCACCGCCGCCGCCCGGCTGGAGCGGCTGTGCCGGGAAACCTGGGGCATCCCCAGTGCAGAAACCCGCCGGGCTGTTCACGCCGCCTGGAACGAGCAGCGCCGGGCGAAGGAGGACGTGCGGGCCAAGGGCCGGGAGGCCCTCCAGTGGATGGAGGAGCACCGCCGCCGGGGCATCGTCCTGGCAGGCCGCCCCTATCACATAGACCCGGAGATCCACCACGGCATCCCCCAGCTCATCGCCTCCTATGGCCTGGCGGTCCTCACCGAGGATTCCATTCCCGTGGATTTCACCCCTGGGCGGCCCCTTCGGGCCAATGACCAGTGGGTTTACCACTCCCGGCTCTACACTGCGGCGGAGTTTGTCCGGACCCGGAAGGACCTGGAGCTCATCCAGCTCAATTCCTTTGGCTGCGGTCTGGACGCGGTAACCACAGACCAGGTGGCGGAGATTTTGGAGGCCAGCGGCAAGCTGTACACCGTCCTCAAAATTGACGAGGTGTCCAACCTGGGCGCGGCCCGAATTCGGGTCCGGAGCTTGCTCGCCGCTATGAACATGCGGGCCCGCCAAGGCATGGTTCCCCATCCCCAGCCGGTCCCCTACCGCCGGACCGTATACACCCGGCAGATGCAGCAGGAGGGCTGGACCATTCTGGCGCCCCAGATGTCCCCCATCCATTTCTCCCTCCTGCAGCCGGTGTTCCGGCGCCATGGATACCACGTGGAAATCCTGGATAATGACAACCGGGCAGCCATTGACACGGGGCTCAAATTTGTCAACAACGACGCCTGCTTCCCCTCCATCACCGTGGTGGGGCAGATCATGAGCGCCATTACCTCCGGGAAGTATGACACCGATCACCTGGCCGTCCTCATGACCCAAACCGGCGGCTGCTGCCGGGCCAGCAACTACGTGGGCTTCATCCGCCGGGCTTTGGATAAGGCGGGGCTGTCTCACATTCCTGTCATCTCCCTCAACGCCAACGGCATGGAAAAGAACCCCGGCTTCCGGTTTACGGTACCCCTGATCCTGGACGCCGCCCGGGCCTTGGTATATGGGGACCTGTTCATGCGCTGCCTGTACCGGGTCCGTCCCTACGAGCGCACCCCCGGCAGCGCCAACGCCCTGCACCGGTCCTGGGAGAAGCGCTGCATCGATTCCCTCACCGGTCCCCACTCCGGCCGGGAGTTTCCCACCCTCTGCCGTCAGATTGTGGAGGATTTCGACGCCTTCCCCATAGACGAAGCCCTGCGCAAGCCCCGGGTCGGGGTGGTGGGGGAAATTCTGGTGAAGTACATGCCTCTTGCCAACAACCACCTGGTGGACCTGCTGGAGCAGGAGGGGGCGGAGGCCATTGTGCCGGACCTCATGGACTTCCTGAATTACTGCGTCTACAATGCCGGGTACAAGCACGAATTTCTGGGCGGCACCTGGCGCAGCGCCAAGGTGGGAGACCTGGCGGTGAAGGCCATTGCCAGGATTCGCCGGCCTGCCATCCAGGCCCTGAAGGCCAGCCGGCGCTTTGACCCGCCCCTGCCCATTGCCCAGGTGGCGGAGTACGCCAAGCCCTTTTTGTCCGTGGGCAACCAGTACGGCGAGGGGTGGTTCCTCACTGGCGAAATGGTGGAGCTGATCCACTCCGGCGCGCCTAACATCGTCTGCATCCAGCCCTTCGCCTGCCTGCCCAACCATGTGGTGGGAAAGGGCGTCATCAAGCTTCTGCGGAAGACCTTCCCCCAGGCCAACATCGTGGCCGTGGACTACGACCCCGGCGCTTCCGAGGTTAACCAGCTCAACCGCATTAAGCTGATGCTGGCCACCGCCAGGAAAAACCTGACGGCCAGCGCCCAAACCCCGGACCCCGTCTCCCTTTCCTAGCCCATGCATCCGCTGAAGCCCCCTGACTGAGCCGCAAAACACCCGCTCCACAGCCGCCTCTCCAGGCAACCTGTGGAGCGGGGCATCCAGGCGCCCAGCATGAAGGTTTTTATCCGGCTTCTAAATGCCCCTGAAATTTCTGCCGGTTCCGTGCTCCGCCACAAGGTCCTTTCTAGGAAGGAGCATGTCTTCGACGAAATGGCCCAAAAGCTGGAGCATGTAACTCCGAAGCAGCGAAAAGCAGCGTGGGATATCCTGGATGCTGATATTAAAAATCTGGACTCATGAGCCCGCAAGCTGTTGAGCCGAAAAAAGGGCGTGCTGCAAAACAGGTCATCTTGCAACACGCTCTTTTTCAGCCAGTTCATCGCGCAGGGGCATGCAGAGACTCTGTAGGGGCACACCTTGCGGGCCTCTACAGGGTTGGACCGTAGCTCCCCCCTGTCCCCGAAGCGCAGGGAGCTCGTCGGAGCGGTACGCGTATGTGCCGGGGGAGCGGCGCTTTCACACCCTTAGAGGCTTTCCATTGAGGGCTGCATAGGTCAGGCGCTCTCCGGTGTAGGACAGCTTCAGGGAGAAGAATGGAACCTTCTTCCACATCAGGTCCAGGAAAATCCGGTCCCCCTCCCATTTGGGGAGCTGATCCAAAAACTCCCGGTCCACCCACTGCAGATCTCCCTCGTCACAGGTCCGGAGGTCTCCGGTGAAGCCCTCCGCCTGGAACAGGTGCATATACTCCCCCTCCCAGGTATCCGACACAAAGGTCACCAGGCCGCAGTACCGGAAGTCTGTCAGGGTCAGGCCGGTCTCCTCCCAGGCCTCCCGGAGCAGGCACTCCTCAGGGCTCTCCCCCTCCTCGCACTTGCCGCCAATGCCGATCCACTTGTCGTGATTCAGGTCATGCTCCTTTTTGACCCGGTGGAG
>ERZ1673697.513-NODE-513-length-59551-cov-9.661876_pt1 | contig 59551 bp, 46 predicted proteins | sample MGYA00580227_ERZ1673697 | MGnify/ENA primary metagenome ERZ1673697 (study PRJEB41218, sample SAMN15661759) | gut metagenome | host: Homo sapiens | place: Canada: London | collected 2015-08-20/2019-03-30 | study: EMG produced TPA metagenomics assembly of... | reverse complement strand
CCACTTCCCCTCACTTCCATTTCAGCCCGTATCGTTTTGTCCCTTCACAAAAAATATGAAAGAACGGGCTGAAAGGAGGCTGACAAGACAATGACAGGATGTCCCTTCATAACCGGAACGCCTATGGGCAGGGAGTTTCAGCGATAGCTGAAAGGAGAAAAGGAACAATCGGATTTTATCGCTGGGCCATTTATATTTTTAATAAAATTCTTTGGCGTTATAGCCCTTTGTTTTTTTCTTGCAAAAGTTATAAAAAATATACATGAAAAAACGATGCTTTCGATAAGACCACATCTTGCAATCAGGCTGGATTTGTCAGTTATGATCTGCCTGTCGGGAAAGCGCAGTTCGCGCTGGGATATTCGGCACACAGACGGAATAGCGGGACTCGTTTTCCTTGGTATTCCGCCTGTTCTTATTTTATAGGTTCTCCACTTCTTCTTCAGACAGCCCGGTGATGTTGGTGATCAGACTTATTTTCCGCAGGATCCCCGCTCTTATTTGTTTCTTGCGACTCCCTGAGAAAAAAGTTGCGGCCATTTATGCCCTCAACTTTCTTTTGAAAAAGAATTCCGGTTACAAGCCTAGCTTCAGCTTCACAAACTCTTTGATGAACTGCACGGTTCCGTCAATGCCCAGTACGGACGAGTCAATGCATAAGTGATAAGTCCCGGCAGCCCCCCATGTTTTGTAACTATAATAATTATAGTAAGCAGACCGTTTTTTATCTGCTTTTTCCATCAGCTCCTCGGCGGCTTCTGCGGAAATGCGATGAATGCGCGTCAACCTTTCTACACGCGCTTCCCTGGAAGCGGAAACGAATATATTGACACAACGGGGGTGGTCACGCAAAATGTAATCGGCGCACCGGCCCACAAACAAGCACGACTGTCTGTCTGCCAGTTCGCGTATCACGTCGCTCTGTATCTTGAACAGGGCATCGTTACTCAGGCAACTGCCGTATGGAATAGCTCCGTCACTGATAAAAGGAAAACGGGTTCCGAACAGACCGCCGATGATGCTTTGGGAAGCCTTTTCATCTGCTTTCTCGAAAAACTCCTTGCACAAACCGCTTTCTTCCGAAGCCAGCTTGATTAACTCTTTATCATAAAAGGCGATACCAAACGCTTGAGCCAGTTTCTCGCCTATTTCTTTTCCTCCGCTACCCAGTTGGCGTCCCAGGTTGATGACATAATGCTCGTTCATAGTCGTTTTCTATTGATTATGCGGACAAATATAACGAAACTAATTTTTAATTCTTAATTTTCAACTTCTAATTTGTTGCCGTGGACCTTAAAAATCTTGAACTGGCGGTAAAGCATGATGCCTGCCACAACACTTGCCGCCAAATCTGATATAGGCATGCTCCACCAGATTCCTGTCGATCCCCAGATGAGGGGGAGCAGGATGATGCAGGGGAGCAGGAACAGCAACTGCCGGGTTAGTGACAGGAAGATAGCTTTACCCGCCATGCCGATGCTTTGAAAGAAATTGGAGGTGACCATCTGGAAACCGATAATGGGGAAGAATATGACCACAATGCGTAAGCCGGTGGCGGATAGCTGTATCAGTCCCTCATGGGTGGTGAAAGCGGATACGGCCAGTTGGGGCATCAGCTCACCCACCAGAAAGCCGGTTGTTGTAACGGCGGTGGCGCCATAAATGGTCAGCTTCAGAACCTGGTTTACACGATGGTATTGACGGGCTCCGAAATTGTAACCGGCTATGGGTTGCATGCCTTGGTTCAGCCCCATCACAATCATGACGAACAGGAAAACAATCCGGTTGACAATGCCAAACGCACCGATGGCAAGGTCGCCGTCATACTGTTTCAGTCCCTTGTTGATGAAAATCACAATAAAGCACGCCGCCAGATTCATGAGGAACGGAGACATGCCGATAGCGATGGTGTTTTTTACAATCGTGCCGCGCAGTTTGTAGATGCCGCCGCGGAGATGAAGCAGCTCGTTCCGGTTGGTGAATGTCTTGAATTGCCACACCAGCGAGATGATTTGCGCCAGAATGGTGGCGATGGCGGCTCCCTGGATTCCCCAATGGAAGCCATAGATAAAAAGAGGGTCAAGGAGGGTATTGATAATCACTGTGGTAATGGTGGCTGTCATCGCTTTTTGCGGATGGCCCGAAGCGCGCAGCAAGGCATTCAGACCTAAGTACATGTGGGTTACAACATTGCCCAGCAGAATAATGACCATATAGTCTCGTGCATAAGCGATGGTATCTGTGCTTGCCCCGAAGAAATAGAGGATCGGGTCAAGAAAGAGCAGCGTAAGTATGCTGAATCCTATACCTATGATAAGGTTCAGCGTAACCACATTCCCCAAAATGTTTTGGGCGGTGGCATAATCTTTCTGTCCTAACTTTACGGAAACCAAGGTAGAGGCGCCCACACCGACCAATGAGCCGAATGCTGCTGCCAGATTCATCAACGGGAAAGTGATGGCCAGTCCCGAAATAGCCAAAGGGCCTACGCCGTGGCCGATGAAAATGCTGTCCACCATATTATATAGTGAGGATGCTGTCATAGCAATAATGGCGGGTATTGCATATTGTAAAAGTAATTTTCCGATGGGTTGTGTTCCCAATTCTGTGGGTGTTCCTGCTTTTGCCATACTTTATTCTCTGTCTTTTTACCTGTTTAACCTGAAATTGACCGCAAAGGTACACAAAAAATGAGTGTGAGGAAAAAGTTTGTTTATCTTTGCATGAATAAAAAATAAACGGAATAGAATTCATGAACAGTCAAAGAGGAATAGTAGGCTGCCTGCTATTGGTATGCGCCTTACAAGTATCGGCACAAGTGAAAACTTACAAATATCGTATCAATCTTCGCGACAAGGCGGAGACAACTTACACATTGGACAATCCGTCGGCCTATTTGTCCGGACGTGCGATGGAGCGTCGCACGAAACAAGGGTTGCCGGTTGATTCTACAGATCTTCCTGTGTGCCGGACTTATATCCATGCGCTGGCTGAAAAAGGAGCGCAGCCGGTTTCTACGAGCAAATGGAACAATACGGTGGTGGTACAGGTGGCCGATACTTCGGTCATTGCCGGGATAGCGGAGCTGCCTTTTGTGACCGCTGTCCGGAAAGTATGGACAGCGCCCGACAGTATCCCTGCCCGCAATGCCGACCGTAAGAAAGAGGTGACCAACAAGGTTACGAAGAACGATCATTATTACGGAGATGCCTGGCGGCAGATTGCCGTCCATCACGGTGACAGCCTTCATGGCGCAGGCTTTCGTGGCGCAGGCATGCAGATAGCGGTCATTGACGCGGGCTATTACAATGCCGATGAAATAAGTGTCTTTAAAAAAATGAATTTGCTGGGAACACGCGATTTTGTCAATCCCCGCTCGGACATTTATGCCGAGAACTATCATGGCATGAAAGTGTTATCCTGCCTGGCGGCCAACCGGCCGCATGTATTGGTGGGCACGGCTCCCGAAGCCGCCTATTGGCTGCTGCGCAGTGAGGATGATGATACGGAACAGCTTGTGGAAGAGGATTACTGGGCCGAGGCGTTGGAATTTGCCGATAGTGCAGGGGTGGATGTGGTCAATACCTCATTGGGGTATTATGAGTTTGATGACAAGGCCATGAACTACCGTTATCGTGATTTGGACGGGCGTTATTCATTGATGTCCCATTCCGCCTCTCTGGCTGCCGATAAAGGGATGGTTGTGGTGTGCAGCGCCGGAAATTCGGGCCGTGGCGTCTGGAAGAAGATTACTCCGCCGGGAGATGCGAAGAATATCCTTACGGTGGGAGCTGTCAACAGAGAGCTGGTCAACGCTGATTTCTCTTCGGTGGGAAATACCACAGACGGCCGTATAAAGCCGGATGTGATGGCGGTGGGAGTCTCTTCGGCTGTGGCGGGTACTGACGGAACGGTTTCTTATGCCAACGGTACCTCGTTCGCATCGCCCATATTGTGCGGACTGGTAGCCTGTTTCTGGCAGGCATGTCCCTGGCTCACTGCCCGGCAGGTGGTGGAGGCGGTGCAGAACGCAGGCGACCGTAAAGAGTATCCCGATAATATATTCGGTTACGGTATCCCCGATATCTGGAAAGCTTATCAAACAGCATTAAAAAAGAAACCCTGATGGAAGAACATTCTCTTTCTTTATATGAACTGAATGCGTTGGTAAAGCGCAGTATCAACACCTGCATGCCCGACACTTATTGGGTTCAGGCGGAACTGAGCGATGTGCGCTCCAATTATTCCGGCCACTGCTATCTGGAGTTTGTACAGAAGGAGCCGCGGGGGAATAAGCTGATAGCCAAGGCAAGGGGGACTATCTGGAGCAATGTTTACCGCCTGTTGAAGCCTTATTTCGAGGAGGAGACGGGGCAGGCTTTTGTGGCGGGCATTAAAGTGATGGTGAAAGTGACTGTGGAGTTTCACGAATTATATGGTTACTCGCTTACCGTGCAGGATATAGATCCTACCTATACTTTAGGGGACATGGCGCGTCGCCGCCGCGAGATACTGAAGCAGCTGGAGGAGGAAGGTGTCCTGACCTTGAATAAGGAGCTGGAGATTCCCTTGCTGGCGCAACGTATAGCTGTTATCTCCTCGGCTACGGCTGCCGGTTATGGGGATTTTTGTAATCAGTTGGAACATAATCCATATGGCTTTGTCTTTTATCCCCGTTTGTTCCCTGCCATCATGCAGGGGGAGCGGGTAGAGCCATCGGTCATTGCCGCGCTGGATGCCATCAACGCCTGTCGTGATCATTGGGATGTGGTGGTGATTATCCGGGGGGGAGGCGCCACGTCCGATCTCTCGGGGTTCGATACATACGAGCTGGCGGCCAATTGCGCCCAGTTTCCTTTGCCTATTATCACCGGTATAGGGCATGAGCGCGATGATACGGTGCTGGACAGTGTATCTCACACCCGTGTCAAGACGCCTACCGCCGCCGCCGAGTTTCTGATCAATCATTTGCACGACACGGCCGAGGTGCTTGAAAACCATGCGTCCGCCATTCTTCAGGCTGTTTCCACCCGTATGGAGCGGGAGAAGGTACGGCTTGCCCGGATAGCGGAGCGTATTCCCGTGCAGACGCGGATGAGGCTGAATGAGGAACATTATCGGCAGGAGCGGATCATGAAGCAGTTGGAAGTAGGCTGGCAGTCCCGTCTGGCAAAAGAGACTCATTTTCTGAATATGCTGGAGACGCAGCTGGGGGTTGTTTCACAGCGTCGTCTGGTGAAAGAGCAACATCGTCTTCAGCTGTTGGAGCAGGAGGTGAAGGCGGCATCTCCCGAGCATCTGTTGAAAAGGGGGTACAGTATCACGCTGAAAAATGGTAAAGCGGTGACCGATGCTTCTGCCTTGCAGCCGGGTGACGAGCTTACCACCCGTTTGGCTCAAGGGGAGATAAAGAGTATAGTAACTAAAAAATAAAACGAAATATGGCAGCAAAGAAACAAACCTACGAACAGGCCATGAAACGCCTGGAAGAAATCGTATCACGTATAGACAGTAATGAATTGGATATAGACAGTTTGAGCGAAAAGCTGAAAGAAGCGCAGGAGCTGATTAAGTTTTGCCGGGACAAACTCTACAAAGCCGATGAAGAGATAAAGAAGATTATCAGCTGATTTGTCAATGTGGCAATTATAAAAAATAAAAAGCTCTTTTTGATTGGAATTTGCAAATATAAAACGTAATTTTGCTCTCATTCGTAAACAATAACATAAAAGAAGATACAAAATGAAAGAGATTGATTGGGCAAATCTGTCATTCGGCTATATGAAGACAGATTATAATGTACGTTGTTACTATCGTGACGGTGCATGGGGAGAATTGGAACTCTGTTCGGAAGAAACACTGAATATACACATGGCCGCCACCTGTCTGCACTACGGGCAGGAAGCGTTTGAAGGATTGAAGGCTTATCGTGGAAAAGATGGTAAAATCCGTATCTTCCGTCCGGAAGCCAATGCAGAACGCCTGCAAAGCACTTGCGATGGTATCCTGATGCCGGAACTGCCTACTGAAATGTTTGTGGCCGCTATAAAGAAGGTAGTGAAAGCCAACGAGCGTTTCATTCCTCCATACGAAAGTGGCGCGGCTCTCTATATCCGTCCGTTGCTGATTGGTACAGGTGCCCAGGTGGGCGTTCATCCGGCCAATGAATATCTGTTTGTGGTGTTCGTCACTCCGGTAGGCCCTTATTTCAAAGGTGGTTTTTCTACTAATCCTTACGTTATTATCCGTGAGTTCGACCGTGCGGCTCCATACGGAACAGGACGTTATAAGGTGGGTGGTAACTATGCCGCCAGTCTGCGTGCCAATAAGAAGGCTCATGATTTAGGGTATTCCTGCGAGTTCTATCTGGATGCCAAAGAAAAGAAATACATCGACGAATGTGGCGCGGCCAACTTCTTCGGTATCAAGAATAATACTTACATCACACCGAAGTCATCTTCCATCCTGCCCTCTATCACGAACAGGAGCTTGATGCAGCTGGCCGAGGATCTGGGTATCAAGGTGGAATGCCGGCCGGTTCCCGAGGAAGAACTGGAAACCTTCGAGGAAGCGGGTGCCTGCGGTACAGCGGCCGTGATCAGTCCGATCCAGCGTATTGATGATTTGGAAAACAAGAAATCGTACGTTATCTCTAAAGATGGAAAACCGGGACCTGTTTGTACAAAACTGTATAACAAACTTCGTGCTATCCAGTATGGTGATGAACCCGATACACATAATTGGGTGACTGTTTTGGACTAATAAAAAAAGAGATTCTTATGAAAACAAATTCAGAATTGAAAAATCAGGCAATCGATGCGTTGGGCGGTAATTGGGGATTGGGTGCTGTTATTACTTTTGTTTATGGATTGGTGATGAATGCTCCTACGCTGCCCTATCGTATCACGGAGTCGGTGACCTCATCCTCTTTTAGTCTCTTCACGTTGCTGCTCCTGCCTTTGGGCTTCGGCTATGCCATTCTTTTCCTGGACGTGATTCGTGGGATAAAGTTGGACTTTGCTCGTCTCTTCGACGGGTTCAAAGACTATGGACGGATATTGGGGACTATGTTGCTGACTACAGTCTATACGTTCTTGTGGGCATTGTTGCTCGTCATTCCGGGCATCATAAAGTCCTATTCATACGCGATGACGCTCTTTATTCTGAAAGATTATCCGGAATTGCAGTACAACGCCGCCATAGAGAAAAGTATGGCGATGATGTCCGGGCGTAAAATGAAGATGTTCCTGCTGGATTTGAGCTTCATCGGTTGGGCCATTCTGTGCTGTTTTACCTTGGGTATCGGTTTCTTGTTCCTGGCTCCTTATGTAGAAGCATCACACGCTGCTTTCTATGAAGACCTGAAGAAAGAGCTGGGAGAAACGATTGCCGAATAAGGAATCTGTTTTAACATATAAGGAAAGAGTCCTGCAATTAATTTGTAGGGCTCTTTTTATATGAGGTCGATAGTTACTATTTCAAAGATGCAGTGCCGTTGTTTCATCCGGATTTCAGCAGCGTTCTATTTTCGTATCGAATGTGAAGGAGGGCATTCTTTCTAATTTCCCTTCCTGTCATCTTCCTTATGTGAGGGAAATTCCCTACCTTTGCCCTGCAAAATAGAAAACTTATGGGAAAAGGAAAACTGGAGAAATTTGCTGATATGCGGGAATATCCGCACGTGTTTGAATACCCTTATTCGGTGGCCGATAATGTTCCGTTCGATATGAAGGGCAGTTGGAACCGTGACTTTTTTAAGAACGACCATCCGATTGTGCTCGAACTGGGATGCGGACGGGGTGAATATACCGTAGGGTTGGGGCGTATGTATCCCGATAAAAACTTTATCGGTGTGGATATAAAAGGATCCCGTATGTGGACCGGTGCGACGGAAGCACTGAAGGAAGGCATGAAGAACGTGGCTTTTCTACGTACCAATATCGAAATCATCGACCGTTTCTTTGCTCCGGGTGAGGTGAGCGAGATATGGCTGACTTTCTCGGACCCGCAGATGAAGAAGGCGACTAAACGTCTTACTTCCACCTATTTTATGGAACGCTATCGCAAGTTTTTGAAGCCGGACGGACTGATTCACTTGAAGACCGATAGTAATTTTATGTTTACCTACACCCGCTACATGGTAGAGGAAAACAGACTGCCGGTAGAGTTTATGACCGAGGATTTGTATCATTCGGGGCTGGTGGACGACATATTGGGCATCCGTACTTATTATGAACAGCAGTGGCTGGACCGTGGACTGAATATAAAGTATATGAAGTTCCGTCTGCCGCAAGAGAATGAGTTGCACGAGCCCGATGTGGAAATAGAATTGGATGAGTATCGCAGTTACAACCGCAGCAAACGAAGCGGATTGAAAACAAGTAAATAATAACAATATGATGACTTTATATCCGAAATTGATTTTGGACGCCCTGGCAACAGTGCGCTATCCCGGAACGGGAAAGAATTTGGTGGAAGCGGAGATGGTTGCCGATAATCTTCGCATTGACGGCATGTCGGTGAGTTTTTCGTTGATTTTTGAGAAACCCACCGATCCGTTTATGAAATCTATGATAAAGGCTGCCGAAACAGCAATCCATACGTATGTATCACCTGAGGTACAGGTGGCTATTGCCACAGAGAGCCGCCAGGCGGCGCGTCCCGAACCGGGCAAGCTGCTTCCGCTGGTTAAGAATGTCATTGCTGTCTCATCCGGAAAGGGCGGGGTGGGCAAATCTACCGTGGCAGCCAATCTGGCTGTGGCGCTGGCTAAGCTGGGCTATAAAGTGGGGTTGCTGGATGCGGATATTTTCGGCCCTTCCGTGCCTAAGATGTTTCAAGTGGAAGATGCCCGTCCATACGCCGAGCAGATAGACGGCCGTGATTTGATTGTTCCGATTGAAAAATATGGTATCAAGCTGCTTTCTATCGGTTTCTTTGTAGACCCGGACCAGGCTACTTTGTGGCGTGGCGGTATGGCCAGTAATGCCTTGAAACAATTGATCGGAGATGCCGCATGGGGGGAACTGGATTATTTCATTCTGGATACGCCTCCGGGTACCAGCGATATCCACCTGACTTTGGTGCAGACTTTAGCCATTACGGGAGCTGTGATTGTCAGTACACCCCAGCAGGTGGCTCTGGCCGATGCTCGCAAGGGAATCAATATGTACACCAATGACAAAGTAAATGTGCCTATCTTGGGGCTGGTGGAGAATATGTCATGGTTTACTCCTGCCGAACTTCCCGAAAACAAGTATTACCTTTTCGGAAAAGAGGGCTGCAAGCAATTGGCTGAAGAAATGAATGTGCCTTTGTTGGGGCAAATCCCCATTGTGCAGAGTATCTGTGAGAATGGTGATAAGGGAACTCCGGCGGCTTTGGACGAGAACAGCCTGACAGGACGTGCGTTTATAGAACTGGCCGGGAATGTGGTGAGGCAGACCGAGAAGCGGAATGCGGAACAGGCTCCTACACACATTGTGGAGATGAAGAAATAATCGGTTCGCCATGCTGCCGGACTCGGCGAAGAATCCGGCTTGGATAAAAAAGTCTGTCACACGGGCTGTCACAGTTGCAAGTAATATTTATACATCAATGTGATCGGTGTCTGTGTGACAGATTTTTTTTAGGTTGTTCACTATGGATGCCACTGTGGTATAGGGTGGCTTGGAATCAGGGTATTTGGCGACTATGTCTTTCACGAAACAGGTTTCCATACTTCCAATACAGAGCATTACTTCTTCTTGTATAGTTAACTTTTCCATAAGAAAATGAGTTGTTTACAGTGTTTTCACAAATCTACGATTTTTTCGTAATTAGCAAGACGGTTAAAGGTTAATTAGTGTAAAGGTGAAGAAAATAGCGACTGTTGCTACAATGGCGTGATAGGTTTTCAGTTTGTTGTAGCTTGCTCGTCGTCGGGAGTAACTAGTTTGGGATGAGGCGGATTTCCCCATTTGAACCAGTAATATCCTTCTTTTATCAGTTTGCTTTGTTTGCTATAGATGAAAGCGTACAGGTAGAATGTTCCGCTTTGTGCGTTTCCCGAGAACTTGGAGTATTTCTCTCCTGGATAGAACACGGCATAGTGTACGTTGTCTCCTTCGGCTTTTTCATCGATGGTGACATAATAATACCCTTCCCGGGTAGTGTAGGCGTTGTTGATATGCAGTGTGCTGTCTTCTCGGACAGTGAATTGAATGTGGCTTCCTTCCACATCCTTATACCAATTTTTCAAGGTGTAGGAGCCATTGTTGTATTGTTGCAGGGTGGAGGTGTAGACGGTAGTTATTTTTTCTCCGGAGGCATCTGTCATCCAGGCATCTCCTTTGTTGCTTCCCACTAGTTCCGGAGTGACAAGCGTTCCTAGCAGGGTAATTCCTACATAGAGCCAGTGTGCGCTGGTTCCTGCAACCAACCCGCCAATGGTGTGCGCTATCAGATCCTTGGAAGTAAGTTGGCGGAATCCCAGTGAATCCAGCATGGCGGTGTGTGTGCTTAGATAGCCGCTCCAGCACATACCGATGGCCGAGAATACAGCGATGGTGTTGCTGTCGATCACGCCATTGGCCTGGAATTTGGGAATCAGTCCTAATGCGGCGCCTACCGATCCCAGCGAGATAATGGGGAAAGCGATCAAGGTAGAATCTTTAAATCCGAATAGCCATTCGAAAAGAAAACCTATTTTTCCTGCCAGTTTGGGAAGCAGCTCAATGCCTTCGTATGCTCCTCCGGTATAAGCGAGTATCGCTTCGCCTGTAGCATTGGTGCCTACCTGGCTGGGACCGAAAGTGAACATCATGACCAGTGTGGAGATAATCAGTACGCCGGGAATGATAGCCAGTCCTAGTTCCACACCTGTCTTGCCGCCATCCAGCAACGAGTTGAGCACCCGTAGGAAAAGACTTTGTTCTTCGGTTTTGAAAGATATCTGTTGTTCGTTACCGCCCGAGGTGTGTTCATGGGCATATTCAGGATGTTCTTTTAAGATAAAGAATTGCATCAGCCGGGTGGAGGTGAGACTTCCGATAAAGGCTCCGAACAGTCCGATCAAAGACGCGTAGGCATAGCCCAGACTGGACATGAATACGATTACGATCAGTCCCATGCCGTAGGCTGCGGCGAAGTTGGTGAACGAGATGAGCTGGAATGTTTTGAAGTAGCGGCTGAAGTTCTTGTCCTTGGTCAGTGACATGATGGCAGGATTGTCGGATAGAAAAGTCATGACAGCTCCCAGCGAGGCTACACCCGGCATGTTGAATAGGGGTTTCATGAGGGGGCGTAACAGTAATTCGAGCAAGCGTACCACTCCGAATTCTACCAGTAGTTTGCCTAACGCACCGGACAATACGGTGATGGCCATCAGATAAAATACGGTATCTATAAGCAGACTGTAGGCTGTTTTCATAAGGGTGTTAAGCATGTTGGGAACTCCCATGATACTTCCCAGAGTGCCGAAAATGGTAAAGAATACCAATAAGAAGATACCTGCTTCCATTCGCCGCAGGGTAAGGAACTTCAGTGATTTCATAGTTGTTTGAAAAAAGGTTTTTCAAATGGGTTGATAATTGTGGCAAATGTAGGGAAAATCTGTAAATTATGGAGTAAATGAGGCGATAAATCGTTTTTTTTCTGTTGGAGTGACCGTTCTTTTTTAGTAGTATTGTTTATCTTCCCCATTCATTAGGGCCATGATATGGCCCTCGATGGAGTAAGTACCCTGTCGGGTTCTTGATTTATAAACAATTTTAAACGGCGTTGAGTTTGCGTCTTTTCTTCATCTCTTTCAGCCTTTCGTATACATGCCTGCGGCTCAGGGTAATCTGGCGCCGATAGACTATGCAGGTGGTCAGGAAATAAACACCTGTTTGTATCCACAATACGCGGTACTCTGTCAGCACATCGGCCAGTGTGGCGCCCATGGTGTTGATGCGTACAAAACCGTTGATGCCGAAAGTGGAAGGAAACAGCCACGAAATCACTTTCCAGTATGGAGGGATGGCAGCACCCGGCCACGAGATGCCCGAGATAAACAGCAGCGGTACGGAGGTGAATACATAAATCATCATGCAGGCTTCCCGGTGGTGGATAAAAATGGAACAAGTCATTGCGAAGAAGATGCATGCCAGTATATAGGGGAGCATAAATGCCGCCAGGGTGCCGGCTTGCGCTATTTGTACCAGGCTGAACATTTTGGGGACAAGGCAGAGCATATAGGCAGCCGTGACAGCATATATCATCAGGTAAGTCAGTGATTTCCCCAAAACGATGCGCAATGTGCCATGGTAGTGGCGGCTCATGGGGATAAGGTCGCGGAAACGGTTGTTCTCACGGGCGGTCCCGGCAGATAAACCTACCCCCAGCAGCAAAGTTTGCTGGATAATCAGTATCAGCACGGCGGGAATCAGGAAGCTGGCAAAACCGTTCTGCGGGTTGAAGATGGAGATGTCCTCGTATGCGATGGGAGCGGTGCTCACTTCATCCTGACGGTCGGTGGTATGGCCGGAGCGTTCTATCTTTATCTGCTTGTTCATCATCAGCGAGGCGTTGGTGTTGGCCGTCAGCATCGCTTTGTAGTATAGCATACCGCTCATGTCACAGTAAATGGTGACATGGGTTTGAATGCCTTTGGCAATGTCACGACTGAAACTTTCGGGAATATAGATGATGCCGTATATCTTGCCGTTCTTCAATAACGTTTTTGCTTCTTCCATATCACTGCAATGGGACACTATTTCCAAGTCGGCACCTGCATCTACCAGACGCAGGTATTCACGGCTGAGGCTGGAACGGTTGTTGTCCACTACGGCGGCGGGAACTTCGCGCACCGTCTCATTGGTATATATAAAGGTATAGAGAAGCGGATAGCCCAACGGTACCAGAATGAAGAAGATGAGCACGCCCTGGTCCTTGACAACTGCCTTCAGCTCTTGCCACCAGATGTAGAAGAGATCTTTGATACCTTGTGAGATGATATGTCTGAATTTATATTCTGTCATAATTGCTTGCCGTTTTAGGGGATATATACATAGTGCAATAGTACCGTGCGCAGCCTTTTCAGGATGAAGAAAGGCAACAGCATGAATAACATCAACGCGACTACTGAATGCCATGCGTAAATCAGCGGATATCCGTTAAGCGCCAAATCTACATAAATCAGGAAGTAATGGCGCAGCGGGAACAGATTGGCCAGTGCCTGTAACGCGGGATTCATAGCCATTACCGGAAAGCTCATGCCCGAGATGGAGAAGGAAATCACTCCCCATAGGGAGGCGGTGCTCAGTGCCAGACGGACGGTGGTGAACAGTCCGAACAGAAAGACTCCGAATGCCTGCGAGGCCAGCACCAGTAACAGGCCGGCAAACAGCATGGGCAGTATGCCGCTGTTGCAGGGATAGTGCAGGAAACCGTACAGATAGGCATTATAGAAGGTGGCCATGACAAAGAAAACCAACGTCTGGGGCAGCAGCTTGCCGGTCAGGGCTACGGTGATGGAATTGTCTGCCATGCTCATCCATTCTTTCTGGGTGTTGGTCTTCATTTCACTTCCGATGGTATAGACGGTGGTCATAAAGATGAGCAGCATCAGGATACCCGGCAGGATGGTGTTGCTCAGATATACTGAGTAGTTGAGCCATGGATTGTTCAGTATATGGGAGTCGATGACGATGGGTTGCAGGAACGCCATGGCCTGGTCTTCTGTGGCTCCTTTGGCATATAAGGTGGCGCGGCCGATGGCTCCGCCTGCCAGTTCGGACATGGTGCGCTGGTCTTTGTAGAGCAGTGAGCCGGCTACCAGATAGGAATAGTTGGTATAGAAAGACACTTTGGGCTGGCGGCTTGCCAATGCCTTGTCCGTGGTTCCTTCGGGAATATAGTAGAAAGCGTAGATCTTCCCTTGCTGCATGGCTTTGCGGGCATCGGCGAAACTGGGATAATGGGCCACAATTTTCGTTTGCTGAAAAGCGTCCAGATTACGGATGATGCTGCGTGTGGTAGCTGTGTTGTCCAAATCGACCACACCTGCCGGCATATCCGTAGGGAGTCCGTTCCACATCAGCGTGGTGAAAAAGAGGTAGCAGAACAAGGGCGCTATAATCATGCAGAACAGATATAGCGGTCTTGTAGCGATGCGGAACACTTCGCGTCGGGCTATGCGGAGGATACGGTTATGGACTGTACTGTTCATTGTCTGTTATTTCTCAATGATGGCACTCATTCCGGGGCGTAATCCGTCTGTCTTTTCTAGGGGAACAGCTTTCACCTCGAAGGTTTTCAAGTCGAATTGCCCCGTAGTCTTGGTTGCTTTCCAAGCGGCGTATGTACCCAGATCTTTCATATAGGTGACTTTGAGTTTCACTTCCCTGTCAAAGGCAGGGATAAATGCGCTGATCTCATTTCCTACGGTAAAGTCTTTCAGGAAATCTTCGCGCACATTGAAAGTCACCCACATATCATCCAACCGGGCGATATTCATAATCGGAGCACCGGTTCCTACCAGTTCACCTGCTTTGGGGAAGATTTCGGTCACTTCTCCATCGGCCGATGCGGTCAGTATGGTTTCGTCTATGTAGGAGGAGACTTCGGCTACAGCGCCTTTGGCACGTTCCACTTGGGCAGCGGCTGCGGCTTTGTCTTCACGTTGCGCACCGTTTTTCGCCATCTCGTATTGGGAACGGGCGGCTTTTTCGGTGGCGGTCATGGCGTCAAACTGCGCTTTGGCTTCGTCACGCTTTTGTGCGGACATCACTCCTTGTTCAAAGAGCCGGTTCACGCGGTTGTATGACTTTTCGGCTATTTCCACACCGGCCTTGGCTTTCTGCCACATTTCGTAGGCGGCTTGCAGTTGTTCCCGACGGGTGCCCCGTTGCGCCTTTTCACTCAAGGCTTGCGCCGCTTGTTCGGCTGCCTGCGCTTGAGAAAGTTTGGCTTTCACATCGGGAGCTTCCAGGATAGCCAGTGTGTCGCCTGCTTTTACCTTATCTCCTTCTTTCACACGAAATTCCAGAATGCGTCCCGGCACTTTGCTGGAAACACGGTATTCGTCGGCTTCTGCCTGTCCCTGAATGATTTCCGGGCCTTTGCCCAATGTAAAGAAACCTATCAGTGACACGATGACAATGACTGCTGTCAGTGAAATGAATGCCAGCAAAATATTGCTGTGTTGTGATCTTTCTGCCATATCTATTCGTTTTTAATCTTTAAATTTTACTTTAGTACTCCCATTGCCTTGCGCAAATAGACTTCGGTCAGTTTGACATCAATCTGAGCGTCTATTTTGTCCGACTGGGCGGATAGCCAGGCGGTTTGCGCTTCCAGCACATTGCTGGTGGGAATCACTCCTTCCATGAATCCCAGCTTGGCGTAGCGCAGGTTCTCGTCTGCTCTCTCCCTGTTCTTTTCGGCCATTTCCAGCCGTTTGGCGGCTTCGTTTACTTTGTAGCTGGCTTGACTTACCTGCAACTCTACCTTTTCTTTCACGTCTGCCAGTTGGTAGCGGGCTATGTTTGCTTCTGCCTTGGCGGCTTTTACCTTATACATTCCTTCGCCCCAGTTCCAGATAGGGATTTTTACCATAGCGCCTACGGCCCACATGCCGCGGAATTTGCGTTCAAAGCCGTTTACCAGTGAGGGATTGGTTACCATATAGTTGGCCGTCAGAGCTACCGTAGGAAGGAATCCTGCACGGGTAATGTTGATTTTCTGGTCGTAAATTTTGCTGGCCAGATCCAGACTTCGCAATTCCTCGCGGTTTGCCAGGGCGGTGGCTACATTGTCGCCCGCATGGTATTCGGGAAGGGGTAAGCTTTCCACATCTTCATCTGCCAGGCGTATTTCATCCTGTAAGGGCAGGCCGCATAATTGGCATAATACCATTTTGGACAGGCTTAATCCGTTATCCACTTGTGTAAGTTTCATTTCGGCTTCATTCACTTTCACTTTTACGCTCAGTCCGTCGGCTTTGGTGGCTACACCTTCGGCTATCATTTTATCGACATCACTGTCCAGCTGGCTGACTAATTGCAGGTAGCTTTGTGCCAGTTTCTTCTTATTTGTCAGTGAGATGACTTGCCAGTAGGCCTGGTCTGTACTCAAGATGATATCCTGCATACCGGTGGCATGCTGTGATTCGGCCAGTTGCTCGGCATATCGGGTGATTTTATTGTAGGCCACGATTTTCCCTCCCATGAAGACGGGCTGGGTAAGGGTTACGGCTCCTGCATACATGTTGCGCGTGTCGGTGTGCAGGGCATCTACCAAACCTTGTCCTACCTTGTTCAGTGCGTTTCCGATGCCGGGGATGAGGGGGGCAAGCGGTTGAAGTATCTGTGCCAGTTCGGGACTGGAAGCTGCCAGCTGCTGGAACGTTTCCTGTATGGAGCCTTGGGCGGCAGTCCCTATCTGGCTGATAGCTCCCTTTTGCTCGTCACTTAATAATGAGATTTCCTTCTGGGTGCGCATGTATGTTCCTACGGCGGCAATCTTTGGAAGATAATTGGTGAAAGCCGCTTTCTTTTCATAATGTGCCGCGGTTATCTTCTCAGCTGAAATGCGCAGCTCTTTGTTATTGGATAGTGCTAAAGTGCGACAACTATCTAAGGTGAGGGCGTTTTGGGCCGAAAGACTATCTAAAACACCGATAAATAGGATGAAAGCTACTATCTTTTTCATTATAGTGTTCTTTTTTTATGGTTCTTAAGTTGTTTATGCAACAAAAATAGAACAAATCTTCAGGAAAGCCATATTATAGGCGTTATTTTAAAATATTTTTATGATTTTGTCATCTACATGTTCATGGTTTGTGTTTGGTATATCCGTAAAAAAGATCAGCCGGTTGAAAACCAACCGGCTGATCTTTTTTACGGATATACTTTGGAGAAACGTTTCCTGTTATTTCATGCTGAACGCCTGTTGTCCTATCATTGTGCCATCGGCGAAGATGTAAACGTGATAAGTTCCGGCAGGCAGATATTCTTCTACCTCCCAGTAAACGGTCACATTCTGCTCTTCTCCGGTGTATTCTATGTATTTCTTGATAGAATAAGCCAGGTTGCGGTTCTCGTATGGAAATGTGTCTGAGGCGCTCTTGGTCAGCACATCGTTGTCCGGCTTGGCAATGCGTATATATAAGGTACGTTCGCCTGTTTTGGCAGTGATGTTCTTGACAATGGTGAACGAGATGGCGATCTTCTTCACATCTTTCACCTTCTTGGCTGTTTTGCCGCGTTTGTTTCTAGGATCTACGTTGATTCCTGTGGCATCCAATTGCGCCGCCAAGGTAACTTTCTCGTTCAGGTTCTTTTTCTCTTGAGATAAATTACTGATTTGGCGGGTTGCCTGTGTATATTTTTGTTTTACTTCCTGGTTTTCTTCGGCCAGTGCCTGGTTCAGTTTGTTCAGTGAGTCTATTTGGATAACGTAGGTGCGCAGTACGGCACGCACGGTTTTCAGTTCTTTTTTCAGCCGCATGATTTCAGCTGCATTGCTGGTTTTTACTTGTCGCAGTTCTTCCAGCAGCCGTTGTGTCTTCAGCTTCTCACTCTCCAGCTTTTCGCGCAAGGAGTCATTGTTTATCTGTACCTGAAGTTCATCATATTGGGTGGCGAAAGTGGTGTATTCGTTTTCCATTTCCAGTTTCTCCACAGCGAATAATTCGCTCATCTCTTTATTCTCTTTTGCTTGGTGGAAAGCATAAAAAGAAACTCCGCCGATAATCACGATCAGCAGAATAATGACAATAATCAGTTTTTTGCTCTTATCCATAGTGTTACATTGAATTTTGGACAAAAGTACAATAATTTATGTACACTGCTCGAAAAATATTATGGAAATTTTTCTTTAATCCGGAATATCATTGTAACTTTGCGGTGCTTTTAAGGAGGCGATTTTATTATCAACTTTAAACAAAATATAGAGATTATGTCAAAAGTAACCGTAGTAGGCGCAGGTAACGTAGGTGCTACATGTGCAAATGTTCTTGCTTTTAACGAAGTAGCAGATGAAGTGGTAATGCTGGATGTGAAAGAAGGCGTATCAGAAGGTAAGGCAATGGATATGATGCAGACAGCTCAGCTGTTAGGCTTCGATACAAACATTGTAGGTTGCACAAACGATTATGAAAAAACAGCTAACTCTGACGTTGTGGTTATCACTTCAGGTATTCCCCGTAAGCCGGGTATGACTCGTGAGGAACTGATTGGTGTTAATGCGGGCATCGTTAAGTCTGTTGCTCAGAATATCTTGAAGTATTCTCCTGATGCTATCATCGTAGTTATCTCTAACCCGATGGATACGATGACTTATTTGTCATTGAAAGCTTTGGGCTTGCCGAAGAACAGAATCATCGGTATGGGTGGCGCTTTGGATAGCTCACGTTTCAAATATTTCTTGTCTCAGGCTTTGGGTTGCAACGCTAATGAAGTGGAAGGTATGGTTATCGGTGGTCACGGTGATACTACTATGATTCCTTTGACTCGTTTCGCTACTTATAAGGGTATGCCTGTTTCTAATTTCTTGTCTGAGGAAAAATTGCAGGAAGTTGCTGCTGCTACTATGGTGGGCGGTGCTACTCTGACTAAGTTGCTGGGTACTTCTGCATGGTATGCTCCGGGTGCGGCTGGTGCGTTTGTTGTTGAATCTATCATCCACAACCAGGGTAAGATGGTTCCTTGTTCAGTTTACTTGGAAGGCGAATATGGTGAATCAGACATTTGCTGCGGTGTTCCTGTGATCTTGGGTAAGAACGGTATCGAAAAGATCGTTGAACTGCCTTTGAACGAAGATGAAAAAGCTAAATTTGCTGCAAGCGCTGCTGCTGTCCGCAAGACTAACGCTGCTTTGAACGAAGTAGGTGCTCTTTAATAAGAACAAGCTATCAATTGGATATAAAAGCCGTTTTCTCCTGTAAAAGGAGGAAGCGGTTTTTTTATTGGAAACTGTTGAACCGGAATCTGATAGACGAATGCTTTCAGTCATCGTAGTTTCTTCTGTATGGGGAGGCCTTATATATTCTCTTCCGGATTTTAGGAAATGAGGCGGGAAATCCCGTTTTCAAGTAAGTTAAGTAACTTGCCCAAGTAAGTTAAGTAACTTGTCCAAGTAAGTTAAGTAACTTTGCCTTTTAAGTCAACTTACTTGGATTCACTCTGAGAGTCTGTAATGAAAATGGCAGGAAGGCTTTCTCCTCCGTCTGTCCATCGGGTAAAGGTGTAATTGGGATAAAGGGTAGGAGCGGTTTCGTCTATCCATTGGTTGAGAAGTTGGTAGATGGGAATGTTTTCCTTATTCATAAAACTATCTGTGTATTGGGTATTTTGAGACTGTTGATTTCCACCATCATTTTTTCCGATAAAGGCTATTTTTGCATCATCATAGTAGTTGTGGATAAAGAAAGAGTTGGCAGCTATACCTGCAAATAGTCCTTTGGTCGTAATTAGATTTATGTTATAGATATAACAATTTTCAATGTGCGCTCCATCCGAAGCCTTTCCGCATATTCCACTATTGTAACTTTCTCTGTTCTTTATTATGTTGTTGGCAGAATAGCAGTTTGCTATCAAACCTTGTGCTTGGTTGGAACCTGCTATTCCGCCGGCTGGTTCTGCTTTTATTTTTGATTTTGTGTCATAATCGATTTGGATGTTGGTTACATAGCAATTGGTGATTTCCCCTGTTGAAGTTCCTGCTATGCCTCCTGTATTGGCTGATTGGTTTGTTTTGGTTGGATAGGCTGTAATTTGGCATTCCTTAACGCAACAATTTAGTATTTTACCTTGATTGCGTCCGACTAATATACTTGTACCTTCTGCTGTGCTGTTGCTTTTTGATGTGATAGATACTTTGCTGGATTCTATATGAAGATTTTTAACTATGCCGGTGATATTGACAGCTCCGAATACACCTGTGGCGCCATTGTTGGAATTAATAGGTATGTTGTAAAGAGTGTGATTTAGTCCGTCAAAGGTTTGGGTAAAGTAATGGCCTGTTTGGGCATATCCTATTTGATTTAACTCTGTACAATCCACCTCTTTAAAATCAATGTCATTCAATAAATAATAAGTGGTTATTCCATTTGTCGTTTCTCCGAAATCATCCAATGTTTTTCCTTTGTATTGGGTAATTGTATTGCTATTAATAAGTTGGCTGAACGCAATCCAATCTTCGGCAGTAATAATTCCCGGTTTTTTTTCAGATGTCTTTAAATGATAGGTATATTCTTTGTTACCGGTAAAAGACTTTGAATCTAGTTGTGTTGTATATTTCTTTCCATTCGTAACCATGTTTATAGTGATCGTCATATTTTCAGCCGGAGGAACGATAAACGAATACTTTCCGGAGGAAGAAACTTGAGTGATAGAGGTGGTATGCGTTTCATGGGCTGCAAGAGTAATTTCGGCTGATTCCGGTGCTATGGCAGAAACGACCGTAGGGCATGATACTTCTATCTTCTGAAAACCATTCTGCAAATCGTCGTTCAGCTGGAGTGTCAGAAGAGAAAACAAGTGTTTGAAATGCAGACTAATGGTATTACCGGCAGTAAATTCATCCTTGGCATAGAGTACATCCTCCAATCCTCCCTTGCTATAAAGGTTTTCCTTGGTATAAGCTAAATCGGGATAGACAGGATAGAATGCAGTGACGTTTGTTGTTTCCGTCCCGTCAGTCCAGCCAAATTCATCCCTTGCTTTCCATTGATTGTCAATATAGGTCAGAACCTGATTGTCTATTTGAAGACTGCCCGAAGCATTCAGCAGGATTTGGCTGCCGGGGCTGAAAGTAGAGATGGAGGAAGTTCCTGTGAAAGCTGTTTGGTATGTATTACCAGTGAATGTTGCCTTCGTGCCGGGCTCTGTATAAATAAGGTTGTCGGTGCAGCTTTGTAAAGCCAGAACCGACAACCCTATGATCAATGCATGATATTTCAACTGAATAGTGTATTAATGAAATTTGCTTTATGGTTCGGGTATGGTGAATTCCCGGTCGGCAAAGAGTTCCATCAAGCCGGATATTTGTTTGAGTCGTAAAAGTTCGTCGGCATCCATGCCGATATTCTTTTTAATCCATTCGTCACTCATTCCGGCTTTGGTCAGTTCTGCCACGATATCCACCATCAATTCAATGCTGTGAGTACCACGGGCACGGTTGTGGCGGATGGTACTTGCCATTCTGTTTGAAAGGTCTTTTTTTATAACGACTACGGGAAGCAGACCTTTCTCCCGTTCAAACACACGTTTGGAAGTTTTAAGCACGCAGTAACGATGATAGCCATCTACCAGTTCATAGATGTCTTCATCGGGAATATAATAACATACGCAAGGCATAGTGTAACCATCTTCCCAAATGCTTAATTCCAGTAACTTCATTTCAGGAGCGGCTACGTGGTTTGGGTTATAACTGTTGGCGCGTACCTTTTCCACCGGTACTCTGTGCACGTGATACACAGGACTTTCGAATTCTTCTTTCATTTGATAATGTTTTTATATTTCTGCATCACTCTGTCTCTTCTTAATTTTTCTTTTTTGGTCAGGGCGAATCCCATGTATTTGCATACGTGGTCATTTTTCAGAATGCAAATACACATACGTTTATAGGTGGGGATTTCTTTGAATTCCGCAATGTCTATGTCATCCAGATAATCCATCTGGACAGGAAGTTTGTCTGTCTTGTAGTTCGTTTTCTTTTGTACATAGAATTTTATGCCCAAGTCAGTCAGTTTGCGGATCGTTGATAAATCCAGACACCCTCCCTTATACTTCCAGAACTCCCGGCTTACTCTTAGTTTTTCCAAGTAAGACTGCCTGGTTTCTTCGGGTAATGTGTCCAGCAGGAAGTACATATACTCCTTCCATGTGTAGCCTTCCGGCAATTTGATGTTTTGCCACCCCATGGCACGGGTTCCGCCATAGATTCCGGTGAAGTTCACTCCGTTTACGCGGCCTAACATTCTTCCCCACGTATTGGGATCGATGGCTTTGTATAATTTCAGAGTCTCCTGTGCTGTGCTGAGGAACGGACTGGCTACACGTTGTCTGTCCAAAGGTACGCCGGCTTTATAATAAAGTTCATACATTTGATTGAACGGCCATTTGAAACGGGCGTATGCAGTCCATATATCTTCGGTGGTCCAGTCATAGATAGGGTAGGCGTTGTATAAATCGTATCCCAGCCTGCGGGTCCATTTCAGGTTATGATAGCTGTTCAGGCGGTTGTTGCCGTGAATGGTTCTCCACCGGTCCAGGCTCTCTTGGGTACGGATGCCTACCAGGCAGCAAGTGCGTACTGCGTCATGCTTTTTATGATACCACGATGCGAATGAGGTTTGGAAAGTATAGTCCCACATTTCCTCATTGTAGAAGGGAAAGTCTTCCTTTTTATAACAGTTTTTCGGAAGAGGCCTTACCCAGTGGGCGTGCATGCTTTCGTCCCAGGGGCGCCAGTAGGTTTGGAACATGGAAGCGCAAGTCACCACCTTGAATGGAACGCATACATGGTATATGTCCAGAATATCCTGGTTCTCTCTGAAGGTTTGCTCCACATACTCTGTGGTCATTTGGTACTGTGCCTCATAATCCATGTGGAATACTCCGATTTTTCTGTTCAGATTATGCTCTCTGATGTATTGGATACATAAGTTGAGCAAGACACCACTGTCTTTTCCTCCTGAAAAAGAGACATAGATATTATCAAATTCGTTGAATAGGAATTTGAGTCTCTTTTGAACGAGTTGATAAACATTTTCCCCTTTAGGTCTTTTATTATTCATGTTTGTCTGTGTTGTAAATCATTTTTATATAATTAGTCCAGCGGTGCTCAGTTTGAAAGCCGCATCCGGAAAAAGTCGCCTCGTGCTTGGTCTGAACAATGGCATATAAATTCTTTTTGGGCTTTATTGCTCCTATCAGCTCGGTCAGCACTTCCTGATTATCGTTATGGACATAATAGTTGTTGATAACATAACTGCCGCTTTTCCGTTCTACGGGGATGAAGCCGGTTACGTCTTGATCTTCGACAGCAATGTACCATTGAAAACTTTGGGTCGTTTTAAAGGGATAATTGTTATTTGCTTTCAGGACTTTGGGATTCATAGCCAATGGTCCGATTAAATTAAATAATTGAGGTTCAAGGCCATCTAGTTGTACTATTTCCATAACTTAAATTTTACATACGTTACTTGAAGCTACAAATGTATAAAAAAGATTGGATATACCATAAAAAAACGCTGCCATACCTTCACAGGCGGGCAGCGCAAGCTACAATACAAAATACAAATACAACTAAACGAGATATTTTTATGCTAATAGAATGCTTTTAAACAATTCCTTGAGCCATCATGGCATGAGCTACTTTCATGAAGCCTGCAATGTTTGCTCCTTTCACATAGTTGATATATCCATCAGGTTCTGTACCATATTTCACGCATTGTTCGTGGATACCATACATGATTTGATGTAACTTGTCATCAACTTCTTGTGCACTCCAGCTCAAATGCATCGCGTTCTGGCTCATTTCCAGACCTGAGGTAGCTACACCTCCGGCATTTACCGCTTTGCCCGGTGCATACATCAGTTTATTTTCGATAAATGCATCAATGGCTTCGGGAGTACAACCCATATTGGAGATTTCTCCAATGCAAAGAACGGAATTTTTTATTAAATTACAAGCATCTTCGCCATTTAATTCATTTTGAGTTGCACATGGAAGTGCAATATCCACCTTAACTTCCCACGGACGACGTCCGGCAAAGAATGTGGAGTTAGGATATTTTTCAGCGTATGGAGCTACGATATCATTGCCTGATGCACGCAATTCCAGCATATAATCAATTTTATCGCCGCTTATGCCGTCCGGATCATAAATATAACCGTCGGGTCCGGAGATTGTGACTACTTTCGCACCTAATTCAGTCGCTTTAGTCACGGCACCCCAAGCTACATTACCGAAACCGGAAACAGCTACAGTTTTACCCTTGATATCAATTCCTTTTGCTTTCAGCATTTGGTTGACGAAGTAAAGACCGCCGAAGCCGGTTGCTTCAGGACGAATCAATGAACCACCGAATTCCAAGCCTTTACCAGTGAAGGTACCTGTAAACTCACGGGTCAGTTTTTTATACATACCGAACATATAGCCTACTTCACGGCCGCCTACACCGATGTCGCCGGCAGGAACATCCATATCCGGACCTACATGACGCCACAATTCCAGCATGAATGCCTGGCAGAAGCGCATGATCTCAGCATCGCTCTTACCGCGTGGTGAGAAATCGGATCCACCTTTACCACCGCCCATAGGCAATGTGGTCAGTGCATTTTTGAAGGTTTGCTCAAATCCTAAGAATTTCAGGATAGAGAGGTTTACAGAAGCATGGAAACGGATACCGCCTTTGTACGGGCCGATCGCGTTATTGAATTGAACACGGTAACCTAAGTTTACCTGTACTTTTCCTTTGTCATCCACCCAGGGCACCTTAAATGTAAAGATACGGTCGGGTTCTACCAGTCTCTCAATCAAGGACGCTTTCTCAAATTCCGGATGTTGATTGTATATATCCTCAATAGAAAGCAGGACTTCTTTTACAGCCTGCAAGTACTCTGATTCACCAGGGTGTTTTGCCTCCAGGGAGGTCATGATTTGATTAATATCCATAATTATTATGCATTTAAGGTTTTGACAAAATGAAAATCATTTCTGATGCAAAGGTATGTTTTTTGATGAATTGGCAAAATATTTTTGGCTAAATTTTAGTCTGCTGGTGATAAAAAGTTAATCTCCGTGGTGAACCCTCTCTACCCAAAAGTTCTTTTTTATTGCGAATAAGTTGCATAAAACAATATTATTGACGTATTTTGCTATTACATTATCCATGTAAATCAAGTAACCATGTTCAGCAAGTTAAAATTAAATCAGTTGTATTTCAAGGATACTTCGTTTGTAAACCTCATGACCAAACGGATTTTTAATGTTCTTTTGGTAGCAAATCCGTATGATGCTTTTATGTTGGAGGATGACGGACGTATAGATGAGAAGATCTTTAACGAATATATGAATCTCAGCCTTCGTTATCCGCCTCGTTTCACACAAGTTTCTACCGAGGAGGCGGCTTGGAAGCAATTGGAGAATACGACATTCGATCTGGTGATTTGTATGCCCGGATCCGATAACAGTGATACATTTGAAATTGCGCGCAGCATAAAAGAACAATATCCTCATATTCCACTGGTGGTGCTGACTCCGTTCTCGCACGGCATCACGGCACGTATGGAGCACGAGGATCTGAGTATTTTTGAATATGTGTTCTGCTGGTTGGGAAATACGGATCTGTTGGTGTCTATCATCAAGCTGATAGAGGATAAGATGAATTTGGAGCATGATATAAAAGAGGTGGGAGTGCAGATGATCTTGTTGGTGGAGGACTCCATCCGGTTCTATTCTTCCGTATTGCCCAACTTGTATAAATTCGTGTTGAAGCAGAGCCAGGAATTTGCCACGGAGGCCTTGAATGCCCATCAGCGTACCTTGCGTATGCGGGGACGTCCCAAAATTGTATTGGCACGTACCTACGAGGAGGCGATGGACTTGTATAATAAGTATCAGAATAATGTATTAGGTGTGATTACGGACGCCCGTTATCCGCGCGGTGGTGTGGTGGATCCGATGGCAGGTATCAAGCTGTTGGCGGAGGTACGTTCCCGGGATCCGTTTATTCCTCTTATCTTGCAGTCGGCCGAGGTGAATAACAAGGTGTATGCTTCCCGGTATGGTGCCAGTTTCGTGGATAAGAATTCAAAGAAGATGAATATAGACTTGCGCGAGATTGTGTCTGATGATTTTGGTTTCGGGGATTTCATTTTCCGTAATCCCGATACATTGGAGGAAGTGGCCCGTGTTCATAACTTGAAAGAGTTGCAGAACGTAATCTTTGCCATTCCTAAGGAGTCTCTCCTTTATCATATCAGCCGTAACCACGTGTCCCGCTGGCTGTATTCCCGTGCCATGTTTCCACCTGCCGAGTTCCTGAAGCAGATTACTTGGGATTCTTTGCAGGACATTGACGCCCATCGTCGCATAATCTTTGAGGCGATTGTGAAATATCGTAAGATGAAGAACCAAGGTGTGGTGGCGGTGTTCCAGCGTGATCGTTTTGACCGCTATTCTAATTTCGCCCGTATCGGTGAGGGGTCATTAGGGGGTAAAGGACGTGGCTTGGCTTTTATAGACAATATGGTAAAGCATCATGCGGAATTTGACGAGTTTGAGAATGCGACGGTAGTTATTCCTAAAACGGTGGTGCTTTGTACAGATATCTTTGATGAATTCATGGATACCAATAGTTTGTACCAGGTGGCGTTGAGTGATGCGGATGATGATACGATATTGAAGGCTTTTCTTCGGGCCAAGTTGCCGGATTGTCTGGTGGAAGATTTCTTCGCTTTCTTTGATGTGGTGAAGTCACCTATAGCCATCCGTTCTTCCAGTTTGTTGGAAGATTCTCATTATCAGCCTTTTGCTGGAATCTATTCTACTTATATGATTCCTTATCTGGATGATAAGTATGAGATGCTCCGTATGCTGAGCGATGCTATAAAAGGGGTATATGCTTCTGTCTTTTTCAGAGACAGCAAGGCTTATATGCAGGCTACCAGCAATGTGATAGACCAGGAGAAGATGGCTGTAATCTTGCAGCAGGTGGTCGGTACGCAATATGGTGACCGTTTTTATCCTTCCATTTCGGGAGTGGCGCGTTCGCTCAATTATTATCCGATAGGAGACGAGAAGGCCGAAGAAGGGACTGTGAGCCTTGCTTTGGGGCTGGGCAAGTATATTGTGGATGGAGGTTTGACTTTGCGGGTGTGTCCGTATCATCCTAATCAGGTCTTGCAAACCAGTGAGATGGAAATCGCTTTGCGTGAGACGCAGACTCAATTTTATGCGCTTGATTTGAAGAATACAGGGCATGACTTTTCATTGGATGACGGTTTTAATTTGTTGAAGCTGCCGGTGAAGGAGGCCGATAATGACGGAGCTTTGGCTTTCATCGCTTCCACGTATGATCCGTATGATATGATTATCCGCGACGGAATTTATCCGGGGGGGCGTAAAGTGATAACATTTGCCAATGTGTTGCAGCATGATGTATTCCCTTTGCCTCGTATTTTGCAATTGGTACAGGAATACGGGCAAAGCGAGATGCGGCGTCCTGTCGAGATAGAGTTTGCAGTGACGCTGAACCAGCAAAAGAAAAATGGTACTTTCTATTTGTTGCAGATTCGTCCGATGGTGGATGTGAAAGCCAATCTGGAAGAAGATTTGAACCTTATCAAGGATGAAGATGTTCTTTTAAAGAGTAATAATTCGCTGGGACATGGCATAATGGAGGACATTCAGGATGTGATCTATGTGAAAACAGACGGTTATACCGCTTCCAATAATCCTACCATCGCTTATGAAATAGAAAAGATGAACCGTAAATTTCTGGATGAAGGGAAACATTATATACTGGTAGGTCCGGGTCGTTGGGGAAGCAGCGATTCGTGGCTGGGCATTCCTGTGAAGTGGCCGCATATTTCGGCGGCACGAGTCATTGTGGAGGCAGGGCTGACCAACTATCGTGTGGACCCCAGTCAAGGAACCCACTTTTTCCAGAATCTTACTTCCTTTGGGGTGGGGTATTTCACGATCAATGCTTATATAAAGGATGGCATTTATAGCCAGGAGGTGCTGGATGCTCAGCCGGCTGTTGAAGAAACGAAGTTCATACGTCACGTGCGGTTTGATAAACCACTGATAGTGAAGATGGATGGAAAGAAGAAGTTGGGAGTGGTGTTGTTGCCGGAATAATGTTCTAAATTACATAAAATGTGTTCTAAATTTCGATAAGAAGAATTAGACGTTTAACTTTTTAGTATATTTGCGCGATTTTTTGAGTATAAATTAAATTAACTAAGCAATGAAAAAGAATCTTTTTTATTATTTGTTCGCTGTGATTTGTTCAGTGACATTGTTCACAGCATGTAGTGACGATGATGAAGATACTACATGGCAGCAGATTCCGGAAATAACCAACGACAATGTAACTTTGAAGTTGAATAACACAACACCTGCCGGTGCTACTGCAACCTTAGATATTATAAATGGCGAGAATGCTAAAGTGACTTTGATTAATGCCGTTTATGGTCATGCGTCAGTGCCTGTAAATGTAACTATGGAAAAGAAAAATGATACTTCTTATAATTTTTCGGGCACAACAGATCTGGAGGCTGCCAGAATGGAAGCATCGAATTCTCCTTTAAAAGTTACTGTAAACGGTACTGTGGATACTGCTGGAAAAATGACAATCGATGTAGCTACTTCTGGTTGGGCGGCTGTTTCAGGAGTTTATGCTAACGATAGTCTGGCTATCACATTCGATGGTAAATCTCATAATAATGGTTCTGATTATGCTGTTACTTTGATAGCAAAAGAAAATGGTTCTGCGGCTACTCTGGTTTTCAAGAAAATTATTAATGTAGCATTGAATGTGGAAGCTGACGTAACTTTGAACAATGGAAAGATTTCCGGAACAGTAGAGCCTAAATTGGGATACACCATTACGATTGATGGTTCTGTTGATAATAGTGGTAAATTGACTTTGGATCTGGTAAGTTCCGGTTATGGTACGATTGATGCTAGTTATTCGGCAAAAGGTAATGCGATTACCTATAATGGTAAGGAGCTGACCAGTGGATCTGTGTCAATAAAGGTGCTTTCCGAGAAGGCTGCACAGGTTACTTTAAGTGGTATGCTGGTTGGTAGCAGAACCGCTGTTATTGAAGAGGCAGTTATCACAAAAGAAGAAGGTAAGGAAGTATATGCTTTAAGCGGTGAGTTGAAAAACAATGATTATACTGTAACCTTTAAAGGCACAGTAGGTGAAGACCGTAAATTGACTGCCGAGGTGACTTATAAGGTAATAGGTGATATTATCGGTAAATGGAATCTGATGAAAACGCCAGAAAACATGGCTGCTCCTATTTTCAAATTTGCAACGAATAAAGGCAGTGTGACTTTACCGGAGAGCCTCTTGGATATTATTCCTGAGAATATGAAACCGATGTTTCCTGCAACAATGCCGGATGCACAGCTTACACAGGTTATCCAAGGTTTGTTGGGCACTTATGCTGTTTATCTTCAGAGTATAGAATTTGCAGAAAACGGTAGAGTGATCGCTACTTATATTGATATGCCGAAAGATGTAAATGGTGATGGGAAAATTGATGCTCAAGATGCAGTTGATACTACTCCCAAAACATTTGCTATGTTGCAATATTATATGAAAGATGGTCAGCTTTATCTGGCTTTCGACTTGAGTGAATTGCTATCTATGATGTCTGTAGACAATTCTCGTTCATGGGATCCCAGTACAGTTTTGACAGAAGGGATACCTGTAAGTTATCAGGTTGCTGGTAATACTTTATCTGTATCTTTGGTTACAGATGTTGTGGTGGGTCTTGCCGGATTCGCTAATACAATGTTGCCTATTATTGGAATGATGCTTCCTGAAGAAATGAAACCGCAGTTTGCAGTGATTGAGAAAATTTTCAGTGCAATAGTGGAAGGAATTATTCCTGATGTGAAAGAATTGGAAGTAGGTTTGATGTTTACAAAATAATCTACGTTATCCTTATTATATAAGAATAAAGGGCGTTTGGCTGAACAAATGCCCTTTTTCTTTGTCTGTATGAGGGGGAGAAAACAATAGCCCCTTTACTCTATTTATGAGTAGGAGAAATAGATTTCAAATTAGCAGGTTCTCCCGTTGTGAAGGATATGCAAGCTTCTATTACTGTTGGAAAAGTAAATGACAGTAAAGTCAAGATATCATTGTCTAATGTTATGATAACATATAGTGGATGAAAATTACCATCCAAAATATTGGAATAGCAAATATTTGAATAGAAAAAGAAGAATAAACTCTTTTATTGTTCAAAATATTACTATGTTTGCAACATGAATAGACAATTAACGGAAATAGGAGCTATCCCTATAACGAATTCAATCATTGAATCGTTATATCCTAAACTCAAGTCGGCAGATAAGAAGGTTGTTTGGCTTGAGAAGAATGGGTATATTATAAGATTGAAGAGAGGGCTCTATGTTGTCAATCCCGAACATTCAGGAAAGACGCTTTCAAATGAATTGATAGCAAATCATCTTTATGCTCCTTCTTACATCTCTATGTCGACAGCATTGAGATATTATGGCTTGATTCCGGAGGCTGTGTATACGCATCAGTCTATGACGGTAAAGCATTCCCGAAGTTTTCATACCCCTATAGGGAATTATGATTACAAGTATATTGACAGAGATGCATTTTCAGTAGGAGTAAGAAGTATGCATAAGGGGGAATATGCTTTCTTGATAGCGTCACCAGAAAAGGCTCTGTGCGATCTGATAGCAAATTCTTCCAAGGTCAATCTGCGTTTCCTGAAGGATGTGGAAAACTATCTTGAGCATGACATCCGAATGGATATGGATGAGTTCTATAAGTTTGACGCTAATATTTTTGAAGAGTATATAAAGGTAGGCAAGAAGGCCGATTCTATTGCAACTGTATTAAAGTTTCTGAGACGATGAAGAATGAAATTTATGATAGCATGTTGTCACGCTACGATCTGACGACAGAGCAGAATAAGCGAAACGCTATTTTTGAAGTAAACCAACAGGTGATTCTTGCTGGTTTGTATAATGGTGGATTTTTTGAATCGGCAGCATTCTATGGAGGAACTTGTCTGAGAATCTTTTACGGGTTGCAACGCTTCAGTGAAGATATGGACTTTTCTCTGCTGGCACAGGACGATGCGTTTGATTTCAGCAAATATTTCCAACCCATTGTTGATGCATTTGCATTGGTGGGTCGTGAGGTTGAAATCAAGAAAAAGGACAAGAAGAATTTCGGCAAGGTTGAGTCTGCTTTCCTGAAGGACAACACCGATGTATATGATGTAATGTTTCAAACAGAGAAGTCTATAAAAATCAAGATCGAGGTTGACACTTGTCCTCCATTGAATTTCAAGACAGAGCAGAAACTGCTGCTTCAGCCTCATTCATTCATGACTCGCTGCTTCACTCTACCCGATTTGTTTGCCGGCAAGATGCATGCCCTGGTATATCGTGTGTGGAAAAACAGAGTCAAGGGACGCGATTGGTACGACCTTGAATGGTATGTTCGTCATAATGTGCCACTTGATTTTGCACATTTGGCTGAGAGATGCAAGCAGTTCAATAATGAGGAGATTACTCCAGAACTATTCAAGGATAAGCTTAAAGAACGTCTTTCTACAGCAGATATCAAACAAGTAAAAGAGGATGTTCTTCCTTTTGTGCGCAATCCGAAGGAATTAGACATCTGGTCAAATGACTATTTTGTTCAGTTGGCAGATATGGTGAAAATGGTATAACCTTTGACTGTATTATAACATTGTAATAATATTCGCCCATATTAGATACTGTCAGCTTTAGCTTTAGGGAATCTGGACGTAACAGTTACCGGTGATGCTGATGGTAAAGAACTGGTATTTGGATATTACAGTGACTAAGATGGCTGTTCTTGTTGAGTTTGACGGTCTGAAGAAATAGTCTTCATACTGTATTAGTAAAGGAAAAAGGAAGCTGTATTATGCAACTTCCTTTTTTATGATTGAATTTGTATGATACACAAAAGTAAAATTCTACTTTAGAATGCGTATCCGAATCCTACATTCAGATAAACCGCATACATATCAAAAGTGATTGTCTTGAAATCTTTCTGGAAAATATCATTTAGTCCCCAGTTTAAATCCGCATATACTTTTAAATGCTTGAAAGCCTTCCAGTCAGCTCCTAACTGTACCCCCCATTGAAATTTACGTAAATCGGAAGAAAAGTCATAAGTCGCGATTTTATCGTTTGTAAATTCCACCTTTGCTCCTGTTGGATCGCCTTCCCGCAAATAGCCCTCATAAACATGTCCGGAAAAATCTCCGTCCATTAAATAGGCAAAATAAGGTCCGAATTTTAGATTCCAGCGTGGCGTCAGTTTGTAGGCTGCTAGAACGGGGATCGTGAGGTATGAATTTTGTACTTTTGTACGTACACCTCCGTTCCAATGTCCGGACATCTTTTCTCCACCATCGCCGATAATTTCCATTCCATAGTCTTTTACGGTAGCTTTAGTGCGCATACCTTTGTTTTCCATTTTGAGTCCTGTGGTGACACCCCATTTTTGTTTTTCACCGAACCATTTGGTGATGTTGCCTTCAATGGTTATGGAAAGTGTTGGATTGTAGGCGTCTATGGAGCGGATTTCTGCAGGAAACGGGATGGGCAATGTACCGCCAATATTAAATCCTGCCTTGATTTCATATTCTAAGCCATGTAATGAAGACCAGATAATACTTTTTGTTCTCTCACGTTGTGCCCAGGTAGAGAGGCTGACTAGTAAGCAAAGGATCAATATAATATTTTTTTTCATACTTTCCATTTTTAATTTTCGTAAAACATTTCTACTTCATCAAGCCAAAGCGTGCTTTCCGGAGCACCTTCAAATATATCTCCATCTGCGCTTGACGAAAATACGATGGCGACATTATAACTGCCTGCCAATAGTTTATCTGTATCAATTTCTTTATGGTAATCGAATAGCATTTCAAATCGAGTCCATTCGGATGTCTCATGCGGATTGTCTATCATGGCTAAAGCTACTAAATTTTTATGTTCATATCCATCTGCTTTGAAATAACCGTCCAATGTGCGTGTCTCTTTATCTGTTTCATAGAACATGGCATAGATATTAAAAATATCTTTTTTCCCTGCGACCTCTTTGCCTCCGGACATGAACTTGGGGCCTGCCTTGAATTTGTAATATCCTACTATTTTGGTTGGTTTGTGATAGAAAGGATAACCGAACTGAGTGGACTTTAAAGCATCAGTAAGAGCTGAACCAACGTCAAAGTTTCCCATAAATAAGTTTCCGGCAGCAATAGGCATTCCCACCATGTTTCCAAAGAAACCGGTGCTGCGGGTTACCAATTTAACACATTTTCCTACTACACCGGCATCGTCTTGCATGGTAGGGTAATCGTATGGACTTTTGGCCACTCCTGTCAAGCGGAATCCGGGGTTACCGCTTGACCATTCTAGCTTTCCACCGTTGTTTTCTGTAAGAACAAAATAATCTCCATTGCTTTGAGTGGTGATTACTGTATCTTCAAATTCATAGAAGGTAGGTATTTCCTCTGAAATAAAAGCTACCGTATAAGTCTTTTTCCATTTTCCGCTTTCAGAGGTAACGGTATATTTTTGTGGGGTAGTGAAGTCACGTTCTGTTCCACTGAGAGGGGATATGGTTGCCCCTTCCGTCAATGTAAATTCTGGTGCCTGATGTTCAAGGTCGGTAGTTGGCTTTACCATTAAAGTAATACTGTTATTCTGAATGATAGGTTCTCGTTTTAGAATTTCTACCGGAACTTTACAACTTAGAATATCCGCTTCTGCATTGGGCGCTTCATCCTTTATACAGGAGGTACAGAAAAGCAAAGCTGTCATTGTACAGGCTAGTAAGTCTTTCAGTTTCATGAATTTATAATTTAATTGTTTTTCGAAATTAAAACACATATAATGAATGACAAAGTTACTGCTTTTGGTGAAATTTTCCGCATTTTATGCTAAAAAAGGATTGCCCTTTTTTCAAATTAGTTGATGATTTTCCGTTTTTTTCGGAACTTGGCTGAAACAACAAGTGAATTTCTTGCAGGTTTCAATATTTTTTGCGAATATTACACCTTAATTGCATGTTTTGTGACACTGAGATATGAAGCAGACTTTATTGAAATTAGACAAGTTGGATTTTGACGAGATGTACACCATCTATTTTCCAAAGTTGGTACGTTTTTCCCAAACCTATCTGCTTCTTCAGGAAGATGCGGAGAATGTAGTTCAGGATATCTTTCTGAAACTTTGGGAGAACCGTGAACAGTTATCATTTGAGGGGAATTTTAATGCTTATCTTTTCACGATAGTCAAGAATCGTTGTATCGACATACTGCGGAAAGAATGCCGGGAAGAGTCCAGACATTACTCTTTTTCACCGGTAGAGCGTCAGGAACTTGAGTTTAAATTGTATTCCTTGCAGAAGTTTGACGAAAATTCTTTTTCTTTCTTTGAAATGGAGCGTATTCTTCAACAGGCCATAGAGTCGCTTCCCGAACGTTGCCGGGAGATTTTTAAATTGAGCCGTATGGAGGGCTTGCAAAATAAGGAAATTGCCGCCCGGCTTGGTATCTCGGTAAATACGGTTGAAGGGCAAATGAGTATCGCGCTTCGTAAACTCAGAGTGGCATTGAAAGATTACCTTCCTTTTTTTATTTTCATGTGTTAATTAGTGTTTATTTTGAAATTGTTTTTGGTGGCTGTCTTTTTCCCTTTCGTTCTACTGTTATACAGAACAAAAGAACTTGGTGAAATATGGAAGAATATCTGCATAACTATTTTTTGGGTATCATGACTGACTCCGAGAAGGAGCGGCTTTTTAAAGAGCTGGAAAAAGATGCGGCCTTGAAGGAGGAGTTTGCGGCATTGCAAAACTCCATGGCTCTTTCCGGTCTGATGGAGGAAGAAGGAGATAAGCGGATGGCAGCCGTCAAGCTGAAAGAGCTGAAGCGGATGGCAGCAAAGCGGCGTGTCCTTCGTCTGTCGTGGAAGATGGTGAAGTATGCGGCAATGATACTGCTGGTGGTCGGCACATGGCTTCTTTCCAAAGAATATAATTTGGATATTTATAGCAGGGAATATACGTGGGTGCAGGCTCCTAAAGGGCAGCGGGTATATGTCACTTTAGCCGATGGAACCACGGTATGGCTGAATCCTTGTACCAGGCTGAAAGTGCCTAATGTGTTCGATGCCAGACAGCGTATCGTGGAACTGGAAGGTGAAGGCTTTTTCAAGGTGATGAAAAATGCGGAAGCTCCTTTTATTGTGAAGACAGACAAGTATGATATACGGGTATTGGGCACTGAATTTAATGTGTTCGCTTATCCGGACCGGGACGATTTTGAGACGGAACTGGTCACAGGGTCTGTCTATATTTGTGACAGGGAGGAGAACGGGCAAGGCATTTACCTGAAACCTGATGAGAAAGCAATCGTTTTGAACGGGCGTCTGCATAAGTTATCTTCGGAATATAAACAACGGCAACTGCAAACCAATGGCATCTATACCTTTGGAGACCAGCCTTTCGGAGAGTTGTTGAAGCGGCTGGAACTGTGGTATGAAGTGAAATTTATTGTGAAGAATCCGGAAATCTTAAAACAGGTTTATAACGGTAAGTTCCGTCAGAACGACAGTATAGAAAGTATATTACAAGCGATTAAAGATGTGGGTAAATTCCAATACCGCATCTTGTCGGATAAAGAGATTGAAATATTTTGATTAATGTATAACCTTAATAACGAATATGCCTATGTAAAAACACACTTGAATCTATTTTTAAACTTATGCGTTAGATCAATGATATAAAAAAAGGAGAGTACTGCAACTACCCTCCTTTCCAAAGGATTATCCTGATATATCTTGACTAATGCCCCTAAAATCAGTACCTAATAACCCTTTTATTTTGCGAAGTTATGAAAAAAACACTACGTATTATGAAAATTACACTTTTTTTTATTTTTTGTCTTTTAATGCAGCTGCATGCGGAAAACACTTATTCGCAGACGGCGAATGTTAATCTTAATGGAAGTTCGCTCACCTTACAGGAACTTATTTCAGAGATTGAGAATCAGACAGATTATTTGTTTATTTACAGCAAGCATGATGTGGATCTGAATCAGAAACTGAAGATCAAGGCTGCCGGTAAGACGGTTGCGGATGTTCTGAATAAAGCTTTTGAAGGAACAGGCCTTAATTATAAATTTACAAACAATTATATCTCTGTGTATAAAAAAGGAACGGGCGATCCGGAGGCTGTCCGTCAGGACGGGAAGAAGCGGACTGTGACCGGTCGTGTGACAGACGTTCAAGGCGAGTCCATCATCGGAGCCAATGTGATGGATCTCAAAAGTAAAACCGGTACCATAACCGACATTGACGGTAATTTCAGCCTGTCTGTAGGCGAGAATGCTGTATTGGTCGTTTCGTTTATCGGATATATTGAGCAGAGAATTACAGTAAAAGGAAATGCGCCCTTGCATATCAAACTGAAAGAAGATACCCAGAAACTTGACGAAGTAGTGGTAGTAGGCTATGGCAGCATGAAGAAAAGCGACCTTACCGGTTCGGTGGTGTCTTTGAAAGCCGATGATATCAGCAGTCCCACCAACTCCAGTTTCGTGCAGATGATGCAAGGAAGAGCAGCCGGTGTGGTGGTGACTCAAAGCAGCGCGCAGCCGGGTGGGGCGGCAGCCATTAAGATTCGCGGTACTTCTTCTGTCAACGCCGGTAAAACTCCGCTTTACGTTGTGGATGGGTTTCCGATAGACAACACGAACTTCTATCCGGGTTCGGGAGATGTGTTCGATGGCCCCAAGAAAGACCCGCTGAACAGCATCAACCCTTCGGACATTGAAAGCATGGAAGTGCTGAAAGACGCTTCCGCTACCGCTATCTATGGTTCGAGAGCCGCCAATGGCGTTATCTTGATCACGACAAAGAAAGGTAAGGAAGGAAAGGCCAGAATCACATTCAACTCATCCTTTGGTACACAGGTCATAGCCAAGCGTTTTGATGTACTGAACGGAAGTGAATTTGCGCAGGTATATAACGAAATGCAGGTGTTCAACGGCAGAGACCCTTACTACAAAGACGTGGAGTCGTTTGGTAAAGGAACCGACTGGTTCAAGGAAGTTACCCGTACCGGTATGGTGACCAACCACGATGTAACCATGCAAGGTGGAAATGTGAATACCAAATACCTGGCGTCAGGCAGCTACCACCGCAATGATGGTATCGTGAAAGGCAGTTCGTTCGAGCGTTACAGCTTCCGCCTGAATTTGGACCAGAAGATTTCGGAGAAGCTGAACCTTACGATAACCAGCTTGTTGAGCAATACTACGGATAATAACATCATTGCCGGAACACGTGCCGAAGACACCGGTGTGCTGGGTGGTGCTTATGCTTTCCCCTCCAACGTGCCCATTCGCAATGAAGAAGGAAAATTCTCTGATAATCCGCATTATGTGCTGATGTCCAATCCGGTATCCTTGCTCGATATTGATGACAAGACCCGCTCCAGACGCGTTATGCTGAATGCATCGTTGAATTATACGCCTACGGATTACCTCTTCTTCAAGATTCAGGCAGGTACGGACATGCAGAACGCGAAACGCGAGTATTACAATCCTACCACTACACGCAAAGGTGCGGGTGCGGGAGGTATAGCGTCGGTTACCACCACACAAGGTGCCAGCAACTTGCTGGAGGCCACGGCTACTTTCAAGAAAAACTTCGGCAAGCATAAACTCGATGTGCTGGCAGGCTATACTTACCAGGATTTTCTTTTTGAAGACTTGAGTGCCAAGGCTACGAAGTTCTTTACCGACTATTTCGGATATAACAATATCGGTATCGGCGAAGAACGTCCTACCGTGGGTACCACCAAATCAAAGAATGTGCTGATCTCGGGTATCGCCCGTGCCAATTACAACTACGATGACCGTTATTTGTTTACAGCCACCTTCCGCGCGGACGGTTCGTCCAAGTTCGAGAAAAGCAACCGTTTCGGTTATTTCCCCTCTTTCTCGGCGGCATGGCGTATTTCCAACGAGGCGTTCATGAAGGATTTCACGAATTTGTCCAACCTTAAACTCAGAATCGGTTACGGAGAAACCGGTAACCAGGATATCGGTAACAACAGTTATATGACATTGCTGGGAAAAGGTTATGTCTATATCTTTGGAGACCGCGTGGCATCGACACTGGTTCCTAACAATGCCGGCAACCCGTTGCTGATGTGGGAGACAGCCAAGCAGTTCAATGTAGGGGTTGATGCCGGATTCTTTGATAACCGGATTTCCGCTACGTTGGAATACTATCAGACTACGACGGATAACCTGTTGCTTAAATTTGCCACACCCGCCTATTCGGGTTATGCAAGCCAGTGGAGAAATGCAGGTAAGATTCAGAACAAGGGAGTGGAGTTCACGCTCAATACCCGCAATATCAGCACCCGTGACTTCCAGTGGGAGACAACCTTGACAGTCACTCATAACAAAAACTTGTGGAAAGACCGTGCCGGACTGCCTCTGCCCCAACTCGGCGCATCGGAACACGATCCGGTCAATGCCATCTATGGTTATGTGTTCGACGGAATATGGCAGGAAGGAGATGATATCAAGGGCAGTGCGCAGCCCAATTCCGTTCCGGGAAATATCCGTTATGCCGATATAGGCGGACGCGATGAGAACGGTGAGTTCAAGCCGGGACCTGACGGCAAAATCGACGCGGCCGATATCACCTACCTGGGAACTCCCGATCCGAAGGTGGAGTTCGGATTTGGCAATGACCTGACTTACAAGAACTGGAATCTTAATTTCTTCTTCAATGCGCGTGTGGGTGGAAAAACCTTCAATCAGTTCAGGTCTTATTATGAGAATCCTGCCCGTGTGTTCGAAGGGGTGAATGCTTTCAAGAGCGTCATGGACCGCTGGACACCTACCCATACGGATACCCATATCCATTCGGGAAAGAGTAATCCTTATGGCAGCGAATACAATTCACTGTATATAGAGAACACTTCCTTCCTGAGACTGAAATCCGTCCGTCTGACTTACAACACCCGCATTGGAGCTGTTCCTTGCAGTGTATATGTAGATGCGCAGAATGTTTTCACCATCACCGATTATACAGGATACGATCCGGAAGTAGACGGTTCGTACAACGGTTATCCTCCTTGCCGCACATTTATGGCGGGATTAAGAGTTAGTTTCTAATTTAAAAAGAAGAATATCATGAAAAAACTTGGAATATATATTATTGCGGCTGCAAGCTGCCTTTTTTCCTCTTGCTTGGACACTGAGTTATATACCACGATACCGGTGGATGATTTTTTCAAGACAGAATCGGATGCCCAGGCATACCTGAACGGAGTGTACGGAGGGTTCCGTGACCGGAGCGCCCGTTGTTACATTCCTGCCGGAGAGTACGCTTATCAGATGTTGAACGAAGTGGCGGGAGCGAATCTTATTTTCGGTCCGGGAGCGCAGAAAGGCAACCAGCTTATGATGGAAAAGGCAGAGTGGGGAGTCGATTTCTATGTCACTTCTTCTTTGTGGATGGACTTGTACATGGGCATCAGCCGCACCAACATCGGTATTGATAACTTGAGGAAGCAGGCGCCGACCCCGGCTATAGAGCGTTTCATCGCAGAAACCCGCGTGATACGCGCCTTTTTCTATGCCGATCTGGTTTACCTGTACGGAGATGTTCCTTTTATCACCGCTTCCCACTTCGACTTGATGTCGAAGCCGGGCAGAACCTCCAAGGATGAAGTCATCAAGTTCTGTATTGACGAGATAAAGGATGCCATGGACAAACTGCCGGACAGCTATCCCGCCAAGGATTATGGACGCTTCACCAAATGGGGGGCAAAGGCGAAACTTTGTAAAATATACCTAGAAGCCAAGATGTGGAAGGAGTGTGCCGAGATAGCCAACGAGATTATCACCCAGTCGCCTCATAGGCTGATTGCGGATTACAGCAAGTTGTGGGGAGTGGAGAACGAGAAGAACGCCGAATTCCTTTTTGTCATTCCTAGTCTTCCTCCGCGTTACCAGCATTCCGCATACGCCGCTCATTTCCAGCCGGCCGATTTCCTGAATCCGGACGGAACGGTGATAGGATGGGACTACTACCGCGCCACCTGGGACTTTTATGATTCATTCGATCCGGCGGACAAGCGCAGAGCTGACTTGCTGACATCGTATGAAGCGAAAGTAAAAGGCGAGATTGTGGTGAAAGAAGTGGGGCATGGAGTAGGCGAAGGCCCTATCCCCAATAAATTTCCGATGGACCCCGCCCATATAGACTGGACTGAAGGAACAGATATCGTATTGCTTCGTCTGGCGGATATTATCCTGGCGCGTGCGGAGGCATTGAACGAACTGAACGGTCCTTCTCAGGAGGCTGTCGATTTGATAAACAAAATACGCGAAAGAGCTTTCGGCAATGCGGAGCATAACTTGAAGCTGGCTGATTATCCGTCGAAAGACGCGTTGCGTGCCGCTATCTTGCAGGAGAGAAGCTGGGAGTTGTTCCTCGAAGGCTACAACCGCATGGATTTGATCCGTCACGGAGTGTATATTGAGACCATGAAGAAGAAAGGTTCGACCAACGTTTCGACCAACCATCTTTTGTTGCCTATTCCGCAGTCCGAACTGAACATGAATCCAAATTTGACACAAAATCCTTATTGACGGGAATAAAAGGTTGTTGTTTTTGGGGTGAAAAGATATTTTCAGGATAATACAATAACGTATTAAGAATATAGCTGTGATTATGTGCGGAGGCTGTTTCAGGCGAGGGAAGGAAAAAATATCCGTCTTCTTCTTGGGGCAGCCTCTTCTTTATTTATTCTAGAAAGGAAAAAGATATGTATGCGAAGTTTATTATTTTAGATTTTCAACGGTTTGATACAACCGTTTGAGGAATAAACTTTTAGCAGAGTATTTGAAGAACGGCGGTAACGAATTAGCAACCGTACGATTTTCAGCGTTTTGCGGTGCTATACTGTCAAATAACTCTTTCAAAAACAAAAGTAGTGAAATTCTCGAAGAAACAAAAGAATGAATGATAAAAAGTTCCAAAAGGTGGATAAAAATATAGACTACCCACAAAGAGTAGTCCATATTTTTAGTTGTCAGGTTATCTAATTAAGCTTGACAGTATCAGAGAAATAGCTCATCCATGAAGAATAATCCGCATTCTCTGGGTAGTATAACGTCGTACACTGGGTTTTAAATTCATCCGGGAATGTGTTGGCTTGAATAGTCGGGGCTGTTATCGCCTTGCATACGATTCTCCAAAGATTCTTGCAACCGGAAAAGACGCTGCTGCCCAGCTCCTTGGTCGTAGCCGGCAATTCCAAATCTGGGATGGCGGTAGATTTGAAAGCTTGATTACCAATCTTTTCGACCTGCAAGGGCAGTGACACAGCAGAAAGATTTCCACATGACTCAAAAGCATGTGCCGGAATCTCTGTCAGCTTAGTACGGGCTATCGATACATGTTCCAAACCGGAATTGGCGAAAACAGTCTCTCCCATTGTTTGCAATGCTTTCGGCCATGCCAAATAACTATCGTTTTCATCATCCTTGTTCGTTATCAATTCTCGAAGTGAGGTACAAAATGTAAAACATTCCGTTCCGAATTCTGTAATCCCATCATGTAATGTAACTCGACTTAAACTCTCGCAATTGTAGAATAATGCATCGCTTAACACAGTCAGGCTTCGAGGTGCGGTAAAGCTTTTCAAGGCGTAACAATTGAAAAAGGCTTCCTTACCAATATTGCTGATATCATCGTGCAGGAAGATGCGTTCCAAATTCTTGCATTCTGTGAAGCAGTAAGCAGGAATCTCTGTCATCGTAGTCGGAATACGGATTTCTACGATACTGCTGCCATAGAATGTGCTTTCAGATAAGGTTGCCCCATCGGGTATCACAAAGGATGTCAAACCTGCCCCTTCCAGAATCCAGCGTCCGAGTGTAGTAACCGTAGAGGGAATATTCAATTTGTACAATGCCTTACACATGGCAAAGGCCGAATTGCCGATAGTCGTCAGTCCGTCCGGAAGGATTACCTCTTTCAATGTCTTATTGTCACTGAGTCCCATGCTACTGTAAAAGGCCAAAGCTCTTGTGGGCAATTCCGTCAATGTGGTAGCCGAAAGGTCGAGAACTTCCAAAGTCGATGACATATTATTTCGGATATACTCAAAATCGGTTTCAGCCATATCCCCTTTCCATGCCAAACGTTTGACGGTATTGTCCGTAATATCCGATTGGCTTTCCACAATCGCCCCGTCGAAATATCTGACCAATCGGGAAGCAGTAACTTCCGTTCCGTTTGCAGCCACGAGAGCCACACGCAGCAAATAAGTGTCAGCAAGGCGAGTATTCTCTGTTCCCCTTATCGCAACTTTTGCGCTCCCCTCTACCAATGCGCCGTCTGTTCCGAATGTAGGTTTCGTTACGGTAACACTCCATTGACTTCCGGTGCTTCGTGTTTGCACATCTGCGCCGTTCGTTGCGGTTATGGTTGCGGTGATGCTGCGATAGTCGCTTTCTTTGAGAGTGGCGGGGAGAACAAGCGTCAATTCATTTTCTGTGGGCGAGGCGTAGAATACTTCGTCGCTCTCGAAAGCGATGGAGAAAGCGGCATATTTCGGCAGTTTGATTTTTGTTACACCGTCGGCAAGTGTCAATTCCACATAAGCCTCGTTTGAGTTGTCGATGCTGCTGAACATAGAATCACCTTTTTCACCTTGTGCCCCGGTATTACCTTTGTTTCCAGTTGCCTTTACTCCCGTTGAAGCCCAAGTCGTTCCGCCGTCGGTCGAGATTTCCCATTCGTTTGTATCCGTATTGATGCGAACTTGCGGAGCTTTGTCGCCCTTATCTCCCTTGTCGCCTTTTTCCCCAGTTACGGGCATTTTGTTTCCATTATCAAGCAGCCACTCGCCGTTCACAGTCCAGTAGTATTTCCCGTCAGTGTCCGGCTTCACGCTGATAACGGGCGTTGTTCCGTCCTCGCCCTTTTCTCCTTGCTCGCCACGCTCGCCGTGCTTGATGGTTACATTGCCGCTTTTGAGGAATGAGATGACGTAGCCCGTTCCGTCCTCAAGAGGTGTAACCGCCGTAACATAATCCTTGTTTTCAAGTGCTGCGACAAGGCTTTGCAATGACCGGATGTCCGTGTTGACGGATTTCTGCCATTCTTCAAGGGCGGTTATTCGGTCTTCAAGGTTCTCAATGTCGCCCCTAAGCTCCGAATCGTCGTAGTCATCGCCGCAAGAGGACAACCCGAACATGCAGGCGCACACCATGGAACACGCAATCCACACCTTACGGATTGTTCCCGTTCCGATAAATTTCTTTTTCATACTGATGAAATGTGTCTTTCCAGTTCCCCAAAGACATTTAAAAACACGAAGCGTGGAACTGCAATGCCACGTCTTAGTTGATGGTCGTAGGAAACCGTTGTGTACAGATGTAGTAATAGCAGCCCACGCTATAGCGTGAGAACCACTATGCTATCCTTGTACACATTTGAAAATTTCCTACGTTTTCAACTACAAGATAAGCATAACGCTTCTTTCTTTTATAATATGTCTTGGAGAGGGTCGCCCCAATCCAAATGCAAAAGTAATAAAAAAGCTGCGATAATCGCTTATCTTGTAAGGTATTTCTTTGCCTGCCGCAACGGAATAGAGGTATTTTACAGTTTCATTCCCCTGCCTTTCCGTTGCGGCAGGACGGGTTGGTGTATGCTCTGCCGCAGTTTCTCGAACTGCTCTTTGAACCATTCCCCGATGGGTCGCAAGTCAACCGTAAGGATAAACCTGCCGTTGTCAGAGAACACTTTGGCTTTGACATCCTTTGCCATAAATTTCCGCTTGTGTTCTTCCGAGTACAACTCGCCGTTGTACTCAATGGGTTTACCTGTCAGCAATGTCGCAGTCTGCTCTTTATTGAAGCCTACGGCAAGGCACAATCTTTCAATGCCAATCATGTCCTTGATTTGTGGGAACCATTTCAAGGTCTTGTTTAACAACACCGTAAGTCGTGAAATCTCACGTTTGAGATTTGTTTCCGTCTGTGCCAATTCGTTGATATGCTTCTGTTGCATATCCAACAGTTGGCGGCTGTGGTCTGCCTGCATGGTCTGTATCTTGTCTTGCAGAGCCTCTATCGTTTCCTCGTGGTCGGCTACCTCACGGTGCAGGGCGGTGTTCTCCCTTTCCAGCGTCTTGACCTTGTTGCTCCCGAAAAGAGAACCGACACTCTCGGCGATGTTGGCGGCTGCGGTCGTCGCTGCCCCTTTCAGCCGTTCGGTCTGTATCTCCTTTTTCGCCCGTACAAGTTCCTCCCGTGCCGTATCTTTCTGTTCCTGCAATTTCACCACCTCCGTTTTCAGCTCCTCCGTCTGGTGCTTTATGTCACGGTAGTACTGCTGCGTGGAAACATGCCTTGCCTCTGAACCGTCTATGCCACGCTGCAACCCGTACTTCGCCATCGCTGCGGCATAGGTGTCTTGGTAGGACTTCAGTTTCAAGCGTGTCATGAGGTCGTCGGCACACAGCCTCACGGTGTCGGCAGGTTTCTTGCGGTAGCGTTTCTTCGCCTGTTCCTCCCGTTTCCTGCGCTTGCGCTCCCCCTTGACTATCGGGACGAGCGTAATGTGCATGTGCGGTGTTTTCTCGTCCATATGCAGGTGTGCCGCCACAATGTTCTCCTTGCCGAACGTGTCGGCGAAGAATTGCTGGTTGTCGGTACACCACTCGTCCAGCCGTCCTTCCCGTTGGATGCGCTCCATGTCCTCGGGCGTTGCCGACACGTTGATGCGGATTGCCCGTACTTGGTTGCTGCCGACTTTGCGTGTCAGCCCGGCTTCTTCCAGCCTCCTTTGGATAGCCGCCGAACGGTCTTTCACCCCGTCGGGGTACTTGATGAGCCTGCGGTTAAGATGCGAGCGTGTGGGGTCGGCGTTCTTCGGTATGATGGAACGCTCGATGTGGGCGGTCGTTCCACTGTCGGAACCGTGCGCCTTTTCCATGTGTAAGACTACAAATCCCATATAAATTTCCTTTCTTTTTTAGCTTGTGAAACAATGATTCTTCGTATCTTCGGGGACGGCAAAAAGCCGTTTCCGACGGGGTGTACAGAGGGGCTTGCCCCTTGCCTTATTGGGGAATTTTCAGCGTTGCCTGCAATGCGGCTCGGAAAATTCCCTAATAAGCTACGGTATTTTCTGTCGCAAATACCCGTGCGCCGTCCGTTCCTGCCTGCTTGCTTTGCCCGCCTTGTTTACCAGCTTTGCATACATGACAATGTGAACAGAGTGTCGGTAGTCCGTGAGCATTGCTTCCGTCACAAACTTCCCTTGTTGTTTTTTTCTTTCGTCATCGGTTGCCGGGGCGGTCGTTTCCGTTTGCGGAGGCTCTTTTGCTTGGGGCTGTCGGATGCAAGGTTCATGGGAAGAATACTACCCGAAGCATGAGGGTGGAGATTGTTCCCATGACGGCTTTGCCGCTTGACCTTGCTGCCGCCATCGAAGCTCCATGCTACCTTTGCCTCTGAAAACGGAAATGACTGCTCCGGTTACAGTAAATGGGAACTCTCCCTATTATCCCATTTCCCAGCCGGGTTGATGACGGATGAAAATCCGATGATTTGATGAAACGGCATATAAACATCTGTATATTAGCGGCATGTATGCTCATCAACTTCTCATCAGAATACTCGCCAAAAGAGAAACGACACGGTAAGGCATACTTTCCGTTCATCGACAAATAGCCTTTGATGAGAATATGATGAATGCATATATATCTTATAATCATATATTTACTATATGTATTCATCATTTCATCAAAATAACGGTGTATCTTCCGACAAAAACGGTCGCACATGTTTCGTGTATGGGTACGTACTAACAGCAATACACACCCCCGGATGATGGCAGGAACAGACATATTTTCTCTTTTTGCCGGTACATTCTCTTTAACAAGGCATTGCGCAGCCTCTCCGCACCGCATGAGCCGATACGGAATGCGAGTGCGACAACCATTTCAAAACTGTAAACGTCTAACCCGTAGCCGTTCTCCAAACGCAGATAACGCTTCGTGGCGTACTCTTTCAGAACTCCGCCCTTGTAAACGGCTCTGATTCCTGCACGGACTGTCGGGGCAATTACCCCGAACATCCCGACAAGTTCCGGTTCGGACATCCACACATTGGCTGTATCGGTCGGCATGATGATATTGCCGTGTTCGTCCATCGTGATAATATTCCTTTCTTCTTTCATCGGTATTCGCTTTTAAGGTTACTAAATGGCACGGCAGATGTTTTTCTCCATATCCTCCAGCTTGTGCGACAAGGCTTCCATGTCCCGGCTTATCTTTTGGGCGGTGATTTTGGCGTATATCTGCGTGGTCTTGATGTTCGTGTGCCCCAACAGCCGGCTCACGGTTTCAATGGGTACACCGTTGGACAGAAGCACGGTCGTTGCGTTCGTGTGTCTTGCGACATGATAGGTCAAGCGCACCTTGAAACCGCATTGCCTGCCTATCTCTTTCAGTATCTTGTTGCAGGTGGTATTGCTCGGCATGGGGAAAACATGACCGTCCCGTGCCATTCCCTTGTACTTCTCTATTATCCTTTGCGGAACGTCCAACAGACGGATGTTCGATTCCGTGTTCGTCTTCTTCCGTCGGGTGATAATCCATAGATTACCGTCGAAAAAGGTTTGCAGGCGGTCGGTGGTGAGGTTCTTCACATCGGAATACGCCAGCCCTGTGAACACCGAAAAGACGAACAAGTCCCTTACGAGTTCATGCTGCCCGTTCTTCATCGGTGTATCTATGAGTGTCTGTATCTCCGCTTGGGTAAGGTAGCCCCTATCCACGCTTTCGGGAGAGTTGATATACCCGGCAAAGGGGTTGAACGGCAACCGCCCGTCGTTCCTCGCAATCGAAACGATGTGTTTCAACACAATCATGTAGCCCCACACGGTATTGGTACGGCATTTCTTCTCCGTGCGCAGGAAATACTCGAAGTCGTTGATGAAAGAGAGGTTCAACTCCTTGAGAGGAATATCCTCACGCTTGTAGGTATGGGGCAGGAACTCCCGGATATGCTTGCAGACGGTCTGATAACGGGTAAATGTCCCTTGCGCTCTGCTATGCCCCACTTTCTTGGCGAATTCGGCGTTGTGCTGCTCGAACAGCTTCAACAAGGTCTCCTGCTTGACACCGATGCCGAGATAAGTGTCTTTGAGCTTGGCGGCGGTTACATACCCGTCCGTCTGCATAAGCTCCTGATAGCGGCGGTTCACGTCCACACGGATTTTATCGACGGCATGGTTGATTCGCTGCGCCTCGACGCTCTTGCCCGAAGCCCGGCTGTTTTTCACGTCCCATAAGCGTGGGGAAACGTCCAGCTTGCAGCTGAACTGTTTAATCTCGCCGTCCACCGTGATACGGCACATCAAAGGCAGGTTGCCGTTGGGCTTGGCACTGCCTTTCTTCACGTAAAACAATACTTTGAATGTACTTCGCATACTCACACTTTTTTTGGTTACAAAATTAAGTTACAGTGAGTTACCGACAGCTATGCAAACCTGCGCAAATCGCAGAAATAGAAGCCTTTAACCGAAAACTTTCATCCGTTACGGTAGTAATGGGCTGGTAACTGAACTCCTGTCGCTTTTGGCTTCAAAGTGGCTTTCAGTTGCTTCCTTGCCACACAAAAACGAAGCGTAACGAACACTGTTTCAGTGCCATTCGCTACGCTTCGCTCAAATTTGTATTCTCGCTATGTGTTTATTTTAGTTTTCTTATGGGGAATAACCCGGTTGGCGGCGGAAGCCCAACCTGCGGGATGGTCGCTGCCCACTCCTCAAAACCAGCTTTCGACAAGTCTTATCCCTTATCCTGCCGAGGTGACCGGAGGCAAGGGAACCGTCCGCTTCTCTTGCCTGAAGGTGGCGGGAGGCGGAGGCGCTGAACAGTTTCCGCAGCTTCGGGCGGAACTGGAAGAGGTGGCGCTGGACCGGGGGATGGTTGCCGGCGGGAAAGACTGCCTGCCCGTCCGGTTTGTCCCGGGCGGCTCTTCAAAGGCTGCCGGATCGGTAGAGGCGGAAAGCTATACGCTGTCCGTGTCCGATAAAGAGGTGCGGATCACTGCTGCCGGCTTTCAAGGATTTTTCAATGGCTTGCAGACATTGCGGCAGCTCATCGTAAAGGAAAAGAAAGGTTACGGAATAGCCCGTTGCACCATTAAAGACATGCCGGCATTCAGTGTGAGGGGGGTGATGCTGGATGTGGGGCGCAACTTCGCCTCGGTGGATTTCATCAAGAAGCTGGCCCGCCGCTTGTCTCATTATAAAATAAACATGCTTCATCTGCACCTCACGGACGATCCGGGATGGAGGGTGGAGGTAAAGAGCCACCCCGAACTGACAGATACCGCCACCTTCTGGAAGACCAGGCAGCCCGGAAAGTTCTATACACAACAGGAACTGGCGGATTTGGTGGACTACTGTGCCGGGCTGGGGATGCGTGTCCTGCCCGAGGTGGATATGCCGGGGCATAGTGCCTCCTTCAGAAAGGGAGTGGGAGCCGATATGCAGTCGGCCAAAGGAATGGAAGTATTGAAAGAGGCGCTGGATGAAATCATTCCCCTTTTTCCCGACCCATGGTTCCATATCGGTTCGGATGAAGTACATTTTAAGATGGAAGCCTTCATGCCTGAAATGATTCGTTACGTGCGCGGCAAGCACAAGGAAGTGGTGGTGTGGTCGCCCGGCTATGTGCCCGATACGGCTGCCGTGAGAATGTGCTGGGGCGAAAACGAGGCGGGGCATGCCTTGGACAAGTCGGCACGCTACATAGACTGTAACGGATTCTATCTGGACTGGATGGACTCTCAGACGGGAGTTCCGCAAGTCTTTTTCCAGCAGCCGTGTGAGGTGCCCCGTGGCGATGCCCGGGCGTTGGGAAGCATTTTCTGTGTCTGGACGGATGGGGCGCTCGGTTCGGAGCAACGTTTGCTGGAGCAGTATCCGTTTTATCCCTGCGTGCTCACCTTTGCCGAACGCATCTGGCGGGGAAGCCGCGAAAAGAGGCGCGACTGCATGGCGCGTATCCCTTCCAAGGGAACGGAGGAGTGGAAAGCCTTTGCCGAATTCGAACGCAGGCTGGTCTATCACCGGGACCATTATTTTGCCGGCATTCCTTTCGCCTATGTGGAGCAGGCGGACATGGAGTGGAGGTTGATAGGCCCGTTTGACCACCACGGGCAGAATGATTTTTCGTTTGATCCCGAGCGTATAATAAAAGAGGAGTATGCGGTGAATGACACCGTGTTGGGATGGCAGTCTCGGGAAGCTTGCGGAGGCGCGGTGCAGATCCGTTCATTGTATGATATGTTCAATGCCCACCGCAAAGTCTTTCGTCCGGGGCATTGGCCTACGCTGATGTCTCCTGTGGTGGGGACAGGACCGGGTACCTGCTATGCCCTTACCTATATTGAAAGTCCGGTTGACCAGGAGGTCTGGTTGATGTTCGGTCTGAACGGCATGTGGGGTCATTCGGGCGGCTACCGTTCGGGCAGAGCTCCCGAGCAGGGCAGCTGGGATTATGAAGGAGGGGATGTGTGGCTCAATGACGAGCGGGTGAATCCTCCTCACTGGCCTTTCCAAAGCCTGCCGTGGACAGGATGGGGGAGAGGGCGCATTGAAATCCCGTTGACACAGGAGGGGTATTTCTTTCGTTCTCCGGTAAAGATACATTTAAAGAAAGGTATGAATAAAATGCTGGTACGTACGGTTTCCGGTCCGTGGAAAGGCGATCCGGGAGACCGGAAATGGCAGTTCTGCTGTATGCCCGTGCAATGGGACGGACTGCATTACACCGAGGTGAAGGGATTGAAATACCACGCCCGGTAAGGCTGTCACATTAAGTTATGGAACAATATTCAACCAACCTCGCTGAGAAACAGTGGCAATTTATAGAAAAGACAGTGAATACGCAAAAGAGAAGACAAAAATATTCTATTCGCGGCACGGCTTTTTATTTAAGTTTTGGATTTGGCGTACAATCCTCCTGCCTATGCCAGTGCGGCATGGAGGTAATAAACCAATGGAAAGTTGGACGCGAAAATGCCCTCATGCCCTAACTTTTGTTGTAACTGGTTTATAATGAACTGCTTATTGGTGGTGGTAGCATTATTGTTAGTGAGGGCATTGCCCTCACTAATGGACGCTTGAAAATAAATTATTGCAACCTTATTGCATGATATACAGTACCTTTATTGCTGGTTTTTGGGGAAGTGTTCAGTTTACAGCGAATGCGTACGAATTAATTTATATTGTTGATTGACAGTGTTTAACGCGTATATCCTTGCAGATAATTGAAAATCTTCATGGGCGATCAGCCCTTCTTTATTTTCCTCTGTAGTAGCAGAAGAAAAGCGACATTTAAACAACTGCTCAAAAGGCGAAATTTGCTCAAATTCGATGTTGTTTCACCGCAATATCTCCTCATTTTCTTCATTCAACCCCTAACCATTCGTTCTTATAAAGCAGCTGCATGGCTTGTGCACCGGATTTTCAGTAGTCTATGTGCGCGTATTCCACTGTCTCTCTGTTGTTTTCTCCCTTTTCTGTTCTTGCTTTTTATAGGTTGTAATTGCTTAGTCACCTAAGTGGTTAAGTCTAATCACGAGAGTGGTTAAGGTTAACCACCTAGGTGACTATACTTAACCACGTACGTGGTTAACGAATATTGAACTTTCAATCATCAAAGAAGAATAGTATAACACAAACTACGGTGGCCGCTATTTATGCCGCTTATGTGAGGAAAGAAAGCTGAAAAGCAGGGGATTTCACAAATAATCGGTTTATAAGTCTGTGAATGGATATCATGTTGTGAATGAATGATTTAAGAGGGGAATGTAGGAAAAAGGAGTGAGGGTGATGGTTTTATAATGAGTGTATTATAGCTAAAAGTGAGGGCATGAGGGCATAAGTGGGTGCAACTTATTATTGTATTATGTACAAATTGGTATTGGCGGAAGATGTCAAAAAGAATCACTTTGCACCCTTTCGGGTATATTATACGAAGGAAACTAATAAATTATACCCATTAGGGTGTAATTGTCGAAGCTTTTTGTATATTTGTACCCTAAAGGGTGTAATTATGAGTGATTCATTGTCATTGTTTGTAAAAGAAATGCGTAAGCGGTTCAGACTTACGCAAGTAGATTTGGCGGCTAAGGCGGGGGTGGGACTTCGCTTTGTGCGCGAGTTGGAGCAAGGAAAGCAGACTTTACGGATAGACAAGGTAAACCAGGTGCTTGCCCTCTTCGGACATGAAGTGGGGGCTGTGCCTGCAAGAAAGGAGCATAGCGCATGAAAAGGGGAAAAATATATTTGAATGATATCTACGCAGGGTTGTTGACGGAAGATGAGAATGGTTTCACTTTTGCCTATGATGCCGGATTCTTGCGCTCCGGCAAGGCGGAAGCCGTCAGTCTGACACTACCGCTGACGGACAAACCTTATCGTGACACTGTGTTGTTCCCGTTCTTTGACGGCTTGATACCTGAAGGATGGCTGCTGAACATTGCCGAAAATAGCTGGAAGATAAACCGGCGCGACCGTATGTCGCTGTTACTGGCCTGTTGTAAGGATTGCATTGGGGCAGTGAGCGTAGTAGAGGATGAACTTGATAAACCGGAAACATGATGGAAAGGTGTTTGTATTGTTATAAGGAACTGAAGGAAGGACAGGTGGACTATCATCCGGCTTGTGCCCGGAAACTTTTCGGTACCCGTCAGGCTCCTCAACTGCCTTACGTGCGGAGTGAAATAGGCGAACTGGCCAAACAGGTAGTAAGGGCACAGACCACGCTGACGGGCGTGCAAGCCAAATTGTCGCTCGATGTGAATCCCGGCGGAAAGAACGAGCCGGACCGTTTTACTATTGTGGGCTTGTGGGGAAAGTTTATTTTGAAGCCCCAGACTGATTTTTACCGGGCATTACCTGAGCTGGAGGATTTGACCATGCACATGGCGGAAGCAGCCAAAATGACGGTGGTTCCCCACGGGTTGGTGCGTTTTGCCGATGGCGAGTTGGGATACATCACCCGGCGCATAGACCGTCGCCCGGATGGTGGAAAGATTGCCATGGAGGACATGTGTCAGTTGACGGAACGTCTCACCGAATATAAATACAAGGGATCGTATGAGCAGATAGCCAAGACTATCAAGAAGTATTCCGCAGTGCCGCAGCTTGATCTGGTGAATTTCTGGGAAGTGGTGGTGTTCTCGTGGATTGTGGGAAACTCGGATATGCACCTGAAGAACTTTTCATTGTATAACACGGGGATGGGTTATACTCTGACACCTGCATACGATTTACTGTCCACGGTTATTGTCATGCCCGAAGATACGGAGGAAATGGCATTAACTCTTAATGGGAAAAAAAGGAAAATATGGAGAAGTGACTTTGAGAAGTCGATAACAGCATCGGGGATCAGTGGCAAGGTAATAGAGAATATCGCCCGGAAATTCCGGTGTTCCATCATCAAATGGATGGAACTGATAGATGCTTCCTTCCTGCCCGAAGACATGAAGAAACCCTATAAAAGACTGGTGCTTCAACGTCTGCTTTGGCTGCGCTGAAAGATGCTTTCTTTGCTATGTTAGTTATTTTAATCAAACCCCATGCACTCTGCCAAGGTGCAAAATTGGCGGAGAGCATACGTCATTGACAACCTGTTTTGGGCAAGTAGGGAATGGCATCAAAAATGCCACGAATAGAATATTTTCGTCTTCTCTTTTGCGTATTCACTATTTTTTCTATAAATTGCCACTGTTTATTAGTGAGGTTGGTTGAATATTGTTCCATAACTTAATGTCTTAGTAATCATAAAGTTACAAATGGTGTATTAATTAACATGCTGATATCCAATATGATAAGCACTTACATGGCAATTATTTTAATTTATTTTTAAACAGCTTCTGAATAAATATTATACTTTATGACTTCTTCTTATTTGTTAAAATTGACAGGGTTATCCATACTGATATTCACGCTTTCTCTCTCGTGTTTGAGAGCGCAAAACATACGTGGAACCGTTTGGGATGAAAATCACAATGGTTTGTCTTATGCCACAGTACGTTTGTTGCATCCTGATTCTATTTTCGTGGCTGGTGTTTGTACGGATAGTGTGGGGCATTATCAGATAAAAGCAAGTTATACAGGTAATTATTTGCTGGGTATTAGCTCCATTGGATTTAAGACGAAATTCATTCCTGTTCATGTTTTGCAGGATGAGGTTCGTTTGGAACCTGTTGTCTTGGATGTTGAAGCTGTAAGACTTGGAGAGGTCATGGTGAATGCTTCTTCTTTTATCCGGCAGAAGGATCATGTTTTGATTATACCGGAAAAAACGCAGGTAAGGCATTCTGCTTCTGGTTACGACTTGCTATATCGATTAATGATTCCGGAGGTGGAAGTAGACCGGATAAATGGGAAGGTGTCGGCTATTGGTGGCGAGACAACTCTCTATATAGACGGACGCAAGGCTGATGCGCGTGAGATACGGAATTTGAATCCGAAGGATGTTGAGAAGATAGAGTATTACGATGTGCCGACAGGAAAATATATGAATGACATTTCCGCCATTAATTTCGTGATGAAACAACATGAAAGTGGGGGCTATGTGTCATTTAATGCCGACCAAAAAATAGGATATTTGAGTGGTGATTATAATGTGGTGGCTAAACTGTCTAAAAAGGCTATGGATTATACTTTGTTTGCCGGATATTCTCAAAGGGAATATAGTAAGCTGACGGACGACAGGCAAGAGGCATTCGTTTTTACCGATCGTGTTGTTCGCAGACAGTCCACCTTGTTGGACGACCGTGTGAAGAATAATAGCCAGTATGCCCAGTTGAATATCTCCAATAAGCAGGATAAACGGTTGCTCTCGGGAAAATTGTCTTTGGTACATAGCGATTCTCCTGATAATTATAACCGGAGGTCGTTGTTGTATGATGGTGACAAGGAAAACATAGAAAGTTTCTCTAATGTAAGCCAATCAGGTTGGAAACCTAATCTGGAACTGTATGGACACTGGGACGTAACAGACAAGCAGTATTTGGAAACGACGGTAGTGGGCAGTTATACGCACAACCAATACCGTTATAGTTATCAAGAGAATGACTACACTGTCCTTACCGACAATCAAGAAGATATGTATGAACTTTATGCCATTCTCAATTATGGCATTCAGTTCAAACATCGAAACGCATTGACCATACAGGGCTTTCATTTTCATACCGTCAGTTCGATCGATTATCGGATTGGTAATATTCCTTGGCAACATTTTTGGGAAGGAGAAAGCATGTTGTTTTTGGATTATACTCAACGATTTGGAAAAAAAATATTCCTTCGGGTTTGTCCCGGATTCTCATATATCCAATATCGTTTACATCACGATGACAGGAAAAGCAAACTTTCTCCTCGTTTGCGTTTCAATGTAACATATACTTTTGCACCACAACAACAAATCAGACTGACTTGTCCTGTCGGCAGTGGCTTCCTGGATATCAGCCAATTGAATACGGTGGAACAACAAATAGATTCGTTGCAAATAAGACGTGGAAACCCTCATCAACGGGTACCCTTCCAAACCACTCCTTCTATTGCTTACAGTGGGCAATTCGGGAAAATTACTGTGGGGGCGAATGTGGCTTATGATATGATCAATTATATGCGATATGAGGATTTCAGTATAGAAAATAATAAATTGGTGCGGAGTTATAACAGTGACCGTAAGTATCGCAATTTCTCTGTCCAATTGTTTGGTACATGGAAGGTAACAGACCATTTACGGATGCGGCTGAATGGGGGCTGGCGATATGTGACTTATCCTTCTACTTCTAAAAGTTTAGATAATTTTTGGGGTAATCTGCAAGTGGATTATTACTGGAAAGACTTTTCGTATGGTTTGTATGCCAAGTCGAAGACCAAGTGGCTTAATTTTAACCTGATGTCTGTTACTATGGCTGCTCAATGTGGAGGATACGTTAGTTGGAATCCCAAAAACTGGCGAATGGAAGTGGGCGTGACTAATCCTTTTTCCACTAAATTTAAGGAAAAGTCTATGATGGACCGTGAGATATATCGTTGCCAAAATACTATGCTGGCTAAGCCGGACCGCTTCGCCGGTTATGTTAAGTTGGCTTATACATTCGACTTCGGCAAGAAGACCTCTCGTGAAAATAACAGTGTGGACAGAAGTATCAATAGTGCGATTCTGAAAGTGGAATAACTGAACAAGCTGGCGTATTTTAAAACATAAAGTGTGCTTAATAGCCGTTTGAAATGGCTGCAAACCGGACACTTTTCAATGAAACTTAAATAAAAAATGCTACCTTTGCCGCATGGTAAGACATCAAGTATTATAAAAAGGTAGCTTTATGAAAAATGCATTGTTTGTATATTTGTTGGCCGGATGCATGTGTCTGCTTTCCTGCACCTCGGAGAAAGATTATCCTATAGCCATGAAACAGGCTATGAGCTGCATGAATGCCCGTCCCGACAGCGCTTTGATATGGTTGGCTACTTTGGCAGACAGCATAACCCATGCTCCTCAGAAAACACAAATGTATTATCGTCTGCTTACTATAAAAGCAGAGGACAAACTTTATATGCCGCATACCACGGACTCCGTTATTCTTTCCATCGTTGATTATTATCAGCAAAAGGGTGATAAGGAACGCTTGTTTGAATCCTATTATTATTTGGGAGGAACGTATCGGGACATGAACGATATTCCGAGGGCGCTGAAGGCGTATCATCAAGGCATAGAGGTTGGTGAGGATACGGAGCAAACGCTTTTGCAGGGAATGACCTACGGGCAGATGGGTATCTTATTTGCCTATCAGGACCTTTACGATGAATCCCGACGTATGCATTGGAAAGCATTACATTGCTATAGGGAATTAGGAGACTCTGTGAAATGTGCCAATTCGTTGTGTCATCTGGCTCGTACGTATGATGGGAAAAATGAAAACGATAGTGCCCTTTATTATTATAAGGAGTCTTACCGGATGGCTCGAAAGTTTCGAAAAGACAAATTGGCTGATGGCATAGCTGGGGAAATGGGATGCTTCTACTATGATGAAGGGCAGACGGAAGTAGCGAAGAGAATTTTATTGGAAGTATTGCCTACGGAAAGGAAATCGAGTAATGTATTGTTGTGTCTGGGAAGTATATATAGAAATGAAGGACAAATGGATTCGGCTCGCTATTATTGGGGGGAAGCGTTGAAATATGGCAATCTTCATAAGCGGTGTTATGCCAATTATTATTTGACTGAATTGGAGAAGGCACAGGGAAATGAGGAACTGTCATTGGCTTACGATAATCAATATAGATTATTACAAGATTCTATAAATGCTATAACTCGAACTGATGCGGTAGAGAAACTGCATCTGTCTTATAGCTTTCAGCACGAAGAACAGAAGAACCATCAGCTGGATTTGAAGAATGAAAGCTATTTAAAGAAAATCTATCTGCTTCTATTTGTTCTGCTGTTTTCCATAGCCTTGGGTGTTATTGTCATTCAGCGTATCCGTATCAGGAAGCAGGAAGCCATAGAGCAGGAAAAGCGTTTGCGGTTAATACAGGAAGAACAATATAAGCATAGCTTGGCCTATATGCGCGAGAACGAGCGGAAGTTGCAGGAAGTGGAAAGGCAATTGGTGGAAGCGGCTAAACAGAATGACACGCTCCGGCAGGAACTGTTGCTCTCTCAGCGGAAGGTGTTGGAAACTTCCGGGCATCAAAGTGCCGCTTTGCTTTCCAACCGGGAGTTATTGAAAGATGCTTTCCGTCGGTCTGATGTCTATGCTTTCTTTCATCAAGCAGAGCAGGAGGAACTGAAAGTGCAGGAAGAGGATTGGGATGCGCTTCGCACAGCTATTGATACTGCCTATCCTCAATTCACTGGCCGCCTGTATGAACTCTATCCCAAACTGTCGCAAAGGGAACTCCATCTATGCTACCTCATCAAGTTGTCTTTAAGCTGCATGAGCATGACTCACGTCTTGATATGTACTCCTTCTGCCATTACCCAAGCCCGTAAACGGCTTTATAAAAAGATGTCGGGACGAGATGGTACAGGAGAGGATCTGGATAAATTAATTGCTGATTTATAGGTGATTAGTGTGTTGTCAAATGTCTGTCAAATCATTTTTTGAACCTCTTTGAATCTTTTTATCTAGCTTTGCATCATTGATTTTAAATGATAATGCAATGATGAAAACAAAAAGATTAATAGTAATTTTATGCTGCCTTGTACAGGTCTTGTTTGGTACAGTGGCTTATGCTGAAAAGATACCGGTAAATAAGAATTGGAAAGAAGCAGATGGTGAACGTTCTTTGTCTTCATCTCCTATTTTGATGAAAGAAGGAAATATGCTTCTAATCCAATCGGACAAAGTTTTAGAGAACTTGTTTATTGCCATTACAAGTGAAGATGGACGGCAAGTGTATTTGGAATTGTCTAATGTAACAGTTGACACAGCATACGTTATCCCCATTGACTTGCTTCCGGCAGGCAATTACTGCATCACTGTGATGCAGGGTGCTAATTATGTGATAGGATATTTTCACGTGGGTTAAAAGGTAGGTTATGTATCGTATTCTTCTCTATATAATATCAGTAACCGCGCTATTCCTTTGCAGTTGCAAGATGCAGACTGCGGAAACGGGAGTGGAGGAAGCACTGTCAAAAGCCGGGGATAACAGGAAAGAGCTTTTCCAAGTGATTCGGCATTATCAGGATAGTGGTGACTCGTTGAAGTTGAAAGCGGCTCTGTTCTTGATAGAAAATATGGCAGATAAATACTACCTGACCGGCAATCTGATTGATGAATTTTATACTTTTATTGATTCTGTGTATCAAATAAAGCAGCCGGAATATGACATCCCTGCCATTTATGATGCATTTGGGAATAAGGCAATATATAGAGATGAAAAGCCCCAAGTGAATTGGGATGTGCAGACTTTGTCTGCCGACTTTCTGATTCAGAACATTGAGGAGGCATTTGCCGTATGGGGTCGTTCGTGGAACAAACATCTCACTTTTGACGAGTTTTGCGAATGGATATTGCCCTATCGTGTGGCTACAGAAATACCCGAATCATGGCGAAAACTGTATAGGGAACGCTTTGAACCGCTGTTGCAGTCGGACACTATTCAAACAGCCAAGCAAGCTTGTACGATTATTAATAATGAGTTGATAAAACTTCCTATTCATATTGCTTTGGATGCGGTGTTGCCAATTAGTTTGCGCCCCAGTACATTGGCTGATATTAAGTTTGGTCTATGTGGCGATTATGCAGAGTTAGCACTTTATGCTATGCGGGCAGTTGGTATTCCGGTGGCAATAGAAAGCGTCTCTCATTGGGGAAGAGGTAATGGAGGGCACGTGTTCAATGTTGTTTATGATAATGATGGAACATGGCATGATTTTTCGGGAGCAGAACAAAATCCGGATGAGCATTTGGTACGTTTCCGCCATGAAATGCCAAAAGTGTATAGAGAGACTTTTGGCAAACAAAAAGGTTCGTTGGCTATGATTCATGGTAATGAGGATATCCCTTCCAATTTCCGGAATCCTTATCAGCAAGACGCTACGGGAGAATATCCTTTTATCGAAGCTAAGGATGTAGAACTTACATTGCAGATTCCTCGCAATAAATCATTTGCCTATTTATGTGTATTCAATCCGCAAGGTTGGTTTCCCGTAGCATGGACACAAGTAGAGAATGGACATGCTGTATTCAAGAATATGGGACCTAACATAGTCTATCATGCCGCCTATTTTGACAAAGGAAAAATTCAACCGACGGGACATCCATTTTTGCTGGATACTTTAGGATGTATCACATTTTTGACTCCTCAGAACGAAAAGGCGACATTAACTTTGGAACGTAAGAATCCGAAAGCTAGCAATCTGGCGTACCTTCCTCCCCTGATGATAGGATGCCGCTTCCAAGGGGCAGACAATGCAGACTTTACAGATGCTGTGACTTTTCATACCATAACAGAAGAACCGGATTTCAAGTATATCACGGTGTTGGTGACCGATTCTCGTCCGGTGAAATATGTTCGCTATCAGTCTTCCGACCAGACATGGGGAAACATGAGTGAAGTGGAATTTTATGCCAAAGGCTCTGATACGCCACTCAAAGGGAAGGTAATAGGAAAGTATATACCCAGTATATATTATCCACGGAACGGAGCAGACAATTTGTTTGATGGTGACCCGTTGACTTTCTTTCACAGCAATGATAGCTTGAGTTGGGGAGGACTGGAGTTGGAACAGCCTACGGTCATTTCCCGAATCCGATATATTATTCGCAATGATGATAACGGCATTCGTAAAGGACATAAATACGAATTGTTTTATATGAATAACGGACAATGGACGTCACTGGGTAAACAGATAGCAACTAAAGATGATGAGGCAGCCTATAATAATGTTCCACAAGGAGCTTTGTATTGGTTGCGTGACTATACGAAAGGATATGAAGAGAGAATTTTTGAAGTTAAAAATGGAATTGTAATTTGGCATTAATGATATGGAATTAAGGACATCATCTTATATAATTCCAGTAAAACTGGAAAAGGAAAAAGGGAAGTATTTATTGATTCATGGATATACAGGAGCAATTGATGTTGTTTCAGAAGAACCTAAAATCCGCAAGCAATCTCAATGGCAATCTCAATTGCAGTAAAGAGC